>Ga0210393_10000389_pt1 | contig 40185 bp, 34 predicted proteins | sample IncBWC27OmetaG_FD_160068 | JGI IMG/M metagenome (GOLD analysis project Ga0210393, IMG submission 160068) | Forest soil microbial communities from Barre Woods Harvard Forest LTER site, Petersham, Massachusetts, United States - Inc-BW-C-27-O ...
CTGGGATTTACCGTGTTGGGCGTTGAGGGGAGCGAGATGATGGCGGCGGTTCAGACGGCAATGGTGGGCGGATTGCCCTACACCGCGCTCCGCGACGCGATTTTCACCCATCCTACCACTGCGGAGGGCTTAGTTTTTCTATTGGCGAGTGTTCCCGCAATAGCCAGGCAACAACCAGCCTAGCCTTCGGGGATAGAGCGCTGGGTTGGTTGGGGGTTGCCGATATCTCGGTGGCCGACAGTATGGAATTCTGATGCCAATCGCGAAAAGGCGTCTGCCTAGTCTAGATAACTGTTCAGCGAGCGCGTTCATTCAGGTCAGTGAGCCGTCAAGCCTCGGTCCGGGGCAAGGCGGCGAGAACCAATCGGACTAGCCGGCGACGTTTCTTGGTCATTCTGAGCGCAGCCGGCGAACCAATAAGGATCGGGTTTGTCAACGTTCGTGACGCGAACGTCCAAACGGATATCGTCACTCGTGGGCCCCGTAGAGTTGTTGCACCGCCTGTTTGTCAAGATCGCTCAACTGACCGTCGTTGTTGTAAGCCTTGTTGCAGTAATTCATCACGGAATGCGGATCGTATGGAGTCAACATGGTGTCGTCACCATTGGCTCCCTGGGGAGCGTCCATGCATTCGCCTGGCTTATCAGGGCGGTTCTGCTCGTGCGCAAATCCAATCGCGTGTCCGAACTCGTGGACTGCAATCGCTTTGATGCAGTAATCCGTCATAGTCTGACAGTTCGTTCCCCAGCGAAGGAAGGTGAAATTCAGAAGCATGCCGTGTGTCACTCCGGCTAGTTGTTTGCCTAACCCCAAAGTGCGCGGCCCATTTTTCGGATCCGAATCGTCGATTTGGATCCTAACGACCTGCTGAGCACTTGGTGAAGTCCCGGGACACTTCAGCCACCCGTTAAACTGCAGTTTCGATGCAGCCTGCCATGTTTCAGCAATGGCTTGCCGAACCCTCAACATCTGCATGGCAAAGCTAGGACCGGGGTTCTCCCAACACGCCTCGATAACGGGACTATCCCACAATGCGGCCCTCAGTGGGTAAGCTTGAATTTGAACGTCGCTGGATCCGTTTGGAGCCTTCGCATTGTTCGATGTTCCTTTGGCCGCTTCGGCGTATAGGTACCTAGCCGAGTTCAAAACGTGAGGATTGCGGACGAGTTGCAGGTGTGAAGCAAAATCGTTGAGATCACTCGTACTCGCGAGCGGCGTTACAACGGTCGGCGCGACGCTAGGTTTCTCGGGAGGAGCGGCAACCTGCTTTTTCTCGGAAGATGACCCGCAACCAGCAGTCACTGGGAGTGTGATCAACAGAGCGATGAAAACCAATGCCTGTCTTCTGAACGCTTGGAAGCGCATGTATTAACATTTCTCCTTTTATCAGAACTTGTATTGAATCGTGACGTATCCACCGATTTTGGGGCTGCTTATAAATCCAAGGTCGGATGTGATGTCGTTGGTTCCGGATATTACGTCTCCCACCTTGAGTTTCTTGAGGTCTTGGTACCAAGCGACCATGGCCCCGCCGCCAAGCGCAATATCGCCCTTACCGAGACCAAAGAGACGGACTCCGCCACCGACGAGAATAGAGGGCAGGTTCTTCGAAGCGAGCGCACCAACCTGAACCATGGGAACTAGTAGGCCAGTTCCACAACGGCAAACGAAGTTAGCCAAAACAGCCGCATTTAGTGATGGCGATGTGTCGGCCTTTTTCGCCACAATCATCTGCCCGGCTCCGTTCGTCGAGGTTCCATAAGTGGGTACTCTTATCGAGCCGAATACCGCTCCGACCCCAATTTCGGTAGTAAGCGTCGAATATTTCCTTACGCCAAAAGTCGTCGAACCAGCCGCTTGCTGCTCCGTAGAGAGGGCACTGGTGTTAGGGTCCACCTTCAGGGTCAGGTTCACTACCTTAGCGGTGACGTTTTGCATCACGGCAAAAGTCGGTGCAACTTCGGCGCTAATTACATAGTCGGTCGAGTTCGGTCCTGTCCATTGGTCTGCGGTACCGAATTGCTTGAGCAACGAGTCCGCGAGACTAGTTACCGCCGTCTTCAACGATGTAATCTGTTGGATTCGAGGATTGGGGTCGTAAAGGCTGAATGCTAGATAGATCGCCCTCTTGTTGGGATCAGTGGCTGTGGTCGCGCACGCGGTGATGATTCCCCAGTGTTTTTTCGCCTCACTCAAATGCCCGTCAATCGTCGTCGCGAAGTCATTTATTACTTTGGCGCCAGCTGCTACTGATTGCGGACCGGTCAGACCTGAGGTGAACGCAGTATCGATGCTCCCCGGCCATGCTGTTACCGCCTTTGCTACGTTCGCAGGTGAAACTGCATCTAGATCTGCACGGAAATTCCCAATGTCAGTGCCCGGGTCCGGACACACCTGAACGGCCACAACCGCAGGACCAGGGGGGGGTGGTGCCTGGTTTGCTGCAGTAGCAGCCGCGGCTGGAACGCCCGGCACGACTGCATTTACAACGTTCATAATGGAATTCAGAAGCGTAGCAATGTTGGTGAACGAAGGATCAGCAACGGCCGAAGTAGTAACTGTAGCCTGCATTGAGAGCGGGTTAAGGTGGTTGTATGCCACGTAGATCGAAGTTTTAGTCAAGAAAAGCGCATCTGCGGGAAAGGCACGGAACGTTCCGTCACCATCGGCAGCCCATTGCATCGTCTTCAAAGGAGGATTCCACCTCACTCGCAACTGTGATTTCACGATAGGGGCATCAAGAAACTGCCGTGTCTGTGCGATGGCACTGGGAGACGCGACAGAAGTCGTGAAGACGAGGACAAACGAGAACACCCCGGTCCGTATAGCCCCCATAGTATTTTCACCCCACAGTGCGTAATTACAGTTTAGTTTAATGTCGCGACATGTCTATAGTACATATTTAATATAAATTCAACTACAATTATAAGAGCGCACATACCAGCTGTGTATTCCCGATGGCCCATCTCGCGTTTCGGGCTATTTGCGTAATACTAAATGAGTAAGCTATGGGGTTTCGGCGGCCATGGTGCTCTCGCCTCCGCCATTTTGGGGTTCGGGTGTAGGCAATAAGGATCGAAATCGGCGTTCGGCTAGCTCGATAGCCATAGTTTATCCTCGGTTTCGACCCTTTTTTCGACAAAACGTTGCGGCGTTACTTCTGCATTTATAACATGAGACAATATGTCCCCATGGCGGTTCTCCTCGACGAAATCATTCGCGTTGCTCAGGACGACCGGCAATCACTCCCAAATTTGCTACGCAGCTGTGTGATCTTGGCCAGCGAATTAAGGGACGAGCGCCTGAAGAAATGGGCGAATCAGGAGTTGGACGGCTACAGAACTGAAACCGATGTCCCCCACTATCGAGTGCACCAGGCCTCCGCGTATGGTCAGTTCGAGGGTAGGTTCCAAAGACAGTATTCTCGACACTTAATTCCATCAGGAGTTTTGCCCGAAGAGCTCCGCCACTGGGGTGAGACGGTAAACGTGAGTCAGTCGGCAGGTTCCTTGCACGATTTGGCGAGAGATGATCTGACGCGGGGAGTGATTATCTTTCCTTGGCCTCCGAACATGATCGCGCACTATTCGGAGAGGCTGGTTGTGGATTGTGTGTGCCACAACGCCTGGCAGGAGCTACCCAAGAGTGCTTTGATCGAAATCTTAGAGGCGGTCAGGAATACCACGCTACGGATGGCGTTGGAAATTCGGGAGAGCGTGCAGGAATCCGGGTCAGACTTGGCTCATCTCCAGCCGGAGGTAAAGACGGAAGTCCAGCAGATCATAATTCACAACCTCACGAATCTCGGTGGGAACGTCTCTCTCAGAGACATAGACGCCTCGGGTCAGACGGTCATCGTCGCCGGTGATCGCAAGTCCCTCGATGCGGCTTTGACAAAAGCGGGCATGAATCAGACCGATCTAGCTGAGTTAACCGACGCGATTCAGGTGGACGGGAATAAGGCCGGAACCAGAGTGAGCAAATGGATTGGCGACAAAGCCCACAAAATGCTCATCGGCGGCGTGAAGATCGGAGCCAGTATCGCGCAAAAGGTGCTCACCGAAATGTTGATGCAACACTACGGTCTGAAAATGTAAAAAGCCGATCATTCTGGTGGGCTTAGTTCGCAAGGCGCGGAAACTCGGTTGCGAGGTAGAATCCGAAGCCGCAATGGCCAGCGACAGCAGAGATGTAGTCTTGAGATCACGTATCGAAACATCTCCTATTACCGTCGTTTGTGGCGTTTAGCCAAGTGCAATCCCGACGTCGAACCTGCTACCTCCCGCCTCCAACCTCCGATAGCAGTACCCCCGCCGCAACACCCACCCCCTGCGCCGTTGACAATTCTTCCCGGCGGTTCCAATAATCAAATTTCGGCCGATTGGCGGAGGTTTGCGGGACGGGTATGCCGGGAGAACCAAGCGGAGTCGAGCAGGCGGTATCGCGGACTCTGCGGGATAACCTCGAGAAAATTCAGCGCACCGCGGATGAACTGCATCAGGCGGTGAACGACATGGTGGCCGCGTGCGCGAGCAGCCGCGCGAGCAACGCCCTGCCTTCGATGTTGCGCGCGCAAACTTCCGCGGCTTCGCTTTCCGCCACGCTCGAAGTCTTGTCGCGATTCGTGACCGGCGCGCTGCAAAGTGCGCCGCGCTCCGCGTTTGAGCCGGAGGTGATGCGCGTCCCGTCGATGGGCGCGCCGTCAGCGCCGGAATTCGAGCAGCCTCTTCCCCTACCCGCGCATCCAAGACAAGAGACACGCGCGGTACAACCGCACCCGCCGCCGCCGTTGCCGCGGCCGCCCGCCATCCCGCCGCCCGCAGCGCCCCCGATGCCTCCGCCGGTTCCGCCGCCCGCGGTCGCGCCTCCACCGCCTCCTCTGGTCGCAGCGATGCCGGTGGCGCCCGAGCCGGTTCCGATCTTGGAGCCGATTGTCATCGACGATCCAGTGCCGCTGACGCTGCTCGATACGGCGCCGGATTTCGAGTTGGAGATTCCAGCGGATATCCCACCGCCGGCCGCGGGCAAGCCGCCGGTGGAAGCGCCGCCCGTTTTTAATCTCGACTCGCTGCCCCCGGAAGAGCAAGAATTGCACAGGCGCGCGTTCCGGGTCGCCAAGGTCTCGATGCAGGACATCCGGATGCTGCGCCCGGAAGACGTGCGGCTCGGCCGCCAGAACAAGGACTTGTGCGCCCGGCTGCGCGATGACATTGAGAAGGCCCATAAGGAGTACGATCGCCGGTTCCAGGCCATCCAGTCTCATCCGGTGGATTATTTTTATGATTGGCTCGTGGAAATTTTGGCCGGCGGAGACCCGCAAGTGCTTGGCGAGTATCCTTACCCCTCCCCCGTCCTGCGGCGCTAGCGCGAAGGCGCGAGCCGCGGAGTCTCATTTCGTTCGCATCGGAATCGTGGCGCTGGCTTTGTCCTCGCTTACGGGAACGCAGATGCGCGCGCAGGCGCCGGCGAAACCTCCCGCTGCGAAGCCCACGGCCAAATCCGTCACGAAACCGGCGGCCATAAAGAAACCTGCCGCTCCCGCGCCTGCCGCTTCCGACGCGCTCGAAAAGCAACTTGCTCTTCTGTCCCGCGCGCTGCGCGACCACCCGAATGCGACCGCGTATGCCGCGCTCGCCGCATTTGCAACCCGTAACGCTAAGAACGAAACCGGCGCCCGCGCGGCGCTCGCGCTCGGCTACTACGATCTCTCGCAGGAAAAGCCGGACCTGGCGCTGGGCTGGCTGCGCAAGGCCGTCGGCGATAAGTTGCTGCGCGAATACGTGCTGTACTGGCAGGCGCAGGCTTCGTCTGATTTAGGGCAGAAAGAAGCGGCGCTCGAGCAGTTCCAGAGCATCCTGCGCGATTTTCCGGAGACCGCAATCACCGAGCAAACGGTGACCGCCGTGGCGCAAACGGCTCTGGCGCTCGGCAAGGGGCAGGACGCCTTGGCCGCGCTGGACACGTATCGCGCCACGCCGTCCAAGGCTCCGCTGCTGCTCTTGCGCGCCCAGGCAAAGGAAAAAATCGCCGCGGCGAAAGGCGAAAAGCCCCTGGCCGCGGCCGGCGACTATCTGGACCTCTACTACCGCTTTCCTCTAAATGATGAAGCGAAAGCAGCGGGCGAGCGAATCCCTGCGCTCCTGTCGGCGCTTGGAGAAACTTTTCCCGGCGTTCCCATGCAAACGCAGATCGCGCGCGCCGAGGCGTTCTACGTGGCCCGGCGCTGGCGCGACGCGAGCACCGAATACGCAGCCCTGCTTCCCAAATTATCCGGTGCGGATCATCAACGCGCGGACCTCCGCATCGTGCAATGCGAAGTGGAGCTCGGCGGCCGGCTTGAGCAGCTCGCCGAAATTTCGCTCGCCGAAGGCGACCTCGACGCCGAGCGCATGTATTCGCTCGAACAGGCCCACCGCACGCAGAAGCTGGAAATGGAGTTGCTCGCGGACGTCGACCAGCTTGCGAAGCGCTATCCGCAAAGTTCCTGGACCGCCGACGCGCTTTTCGGCGCGGGGAATTTTTATTGGGTGAACCTGGACCGCGATCGCGCCGCTGAATTTTACCGCCGCTCGCTCGCCGTTTCTCCGGACGGAAAGAACGCGTACGTCGCCGAGTGGCGCCTGGCCTGGATCGCCTACCTGCAGCGCAAGCCCGAGGCGGCGGACATGCTGGAAGCCTACCTGCGCCGCTACCCGACTTCGAGTTACGTGCAGGACGCGCTCTACTGGCTCGGGCGCTCCTACGAGCGCGCGGGAAATGCCGACCGCGCTCGCAATTTCTACCTCGTCGATGCCAATCGGTTTCCGCTGACCTATTTTGGAGAAAGGTCCGCGGAACGATTGCGGCCCGAGCCGGACGGCATTGGCGAGTCGCCGGTTGATTCGCCGCAGCTGTCCGTCGCGATTCCTCCCGCGCCGCCGGTGCCCGCGCTCGATCCGCCCGCGGAGCAGGCGACGGAAGAGCGCCTGGCCCGCGCACATGCACTCAGCGACATCGCTTTCGACTCCTCCGCAGAGCTCGAATATCGCGCCGAGTATTCCGCGACGCATTCGCCCAAGTATCTGATCGACGCGGCCGGCGCTTCGATTGCGGCAGGGCATTACGGCGCAGGCATGTCCGAGGTGCGGCAGGCGATTCCTCAGCTCGAAGCGCGGCGCATCGCGGACATTCCGAACGAAGCGTGGCGCGCGGCGTTTCCGCTGCCCTATGAGGTGGATCTGCGCAGCGAGGCCACGCGCAATCGCGTCGATCCCATGCTCGTCGCCGGCTTGATCCGGCAGGAGTCGGCGTTTGAGTCCAAGGCCATGTCTCGAGTGGGCGCGATGGGCCTGATGCAGGTGATGCCCCAGACCGCGCTCAAACTCTCTCGCGAATTGAGGGTGCGATATGCGCGGGCGCGCCTGACCGATCCGGGTTACAATTTGGAGCTTGGCTCGCGCTATCTCGCCAATCTGATTCGTGACTTTGGCACTCCGGAGGCGGCTCTGGCCGCCTATAACGCCGGCGAGGATCACGTGATGGAGTGGACCACGGGCCAGAATTATCTCGAGACGGCGGAGTTCGTGGAATCGATTCCGTTTACCGAGACCAGGGAGTACGTGCAGATCGTGATTCGCAATGCGGAAGTCTATCGCCTCGTGTACGGCGCAACGCCGCCGGCGGCTGCTCCACAGGAGCGTGCGCGGGTACGCGCGAAGGCGCCTGTGAAGAATATGGCCGCGCGCACAGGGGCGCCGGTCGAACTTCGCCCAGTGGGTGCGGGGGAAGCCCATTGAGCCCAGGCGAAGCGTCTACCGCAGGTTCCAGCCAAATCGCGGCCGCGGTGCAGCGCACGTTGTCCGCCAAGGCCGAGCGGTTCACCGAATCGGTCATCCGTGAAATGACCCGCCTCGCGATGCAGTATGACGCGGTGAACATGGCCCAGGGCTTCCCCGATTTTTCCGCCGCGCCCGAAGTGAAGGAAGCCGCCCGCCAGGCCATCTCCGACGACATCAATCAGTACGCAATCACCTGGGGCGCGAAGGAATTGCGCGACGCCATCGCGCGGAAATTCGAGCGCACGCAGGGAGTGCGCGTCGATCCCGAGCGTGAAATCACGGTCACCTGCGGCTCCACCGAAGCGATGATGGCCGCGATGATGGGCATCATCAATCCCGGCGACGAAGTCGTCATCTTCGAGCCGCACTACGAAAATTACGGCCCGGACGCGATTCTTTCCGGCGCGACGCCGCGCTTCGTGCAGCTTCAGCCGCCGGACTGGAATTTCGATCGCGACGAGCTGAAGCGCGCCTTTGGTCCCAAGACCAAAGCCATCATCGTCAACACTCCGAACAATCCGACTGGAAAAGTTTTTTCGCGCGAAGAGCTGGAATTCATCCGCGATCTGTGCGTGCGCTGGAACGCCTTCGCCGTCACTGACGAAATCTACGAGCACATCATCTTTGACGGCTCGAAGCACATCTCGATGGCTTCACTCGACGGCATGCGCGACCGCACCATTACCATCAATGGCATGTCGAAGACCTACAGCGTCACCGGCTGGCGCGTCGGCTGGGCCATCGCCCCGCCGGAAGCCTCCGTCCCGATCCGCAAGGTCCACGATTTTCTGACGGTCGGCGCGGCGGCCCCGCTGCAACAGGCCGGCGTCACCGCGCTGGAGCTGCCGCCGAGCTACTACACGAAGCTCGCCGAAAACTATCGCGTGAAGCGTGACCGCATGCTCGGCATATTGACGAGCGCCGGCTTCCGCTGCTTCAAACCCGCTGGCGCGTACTACATCATGACCGACATTTCGGATTTCAACTTCCCGGACGACATGGCGTTCTCAAGATATTTGGTGGAGAAGATCGGAATCGCTGTCGTCCCCGGCTCGAGCTTCTACGACGATGCCACGATGGGCGCTCGTCAAGTTCGCTTCACATTCTGCAAGAAGGATTCCACGCTGGACGCCTGCGCGGAAAGACTTTCCAAGCTTCGGCATTCTTGAACCCAGACTAGGGCCTTGCGAAATCGTTTCGAACGATGGCCCCGCCCTTCATCACGAATTTCACGTTTTCGAGCTGTTTGATGTCGTCGAGCGGGTTCCCGGCGACCGCGATCATGTCCGCGAATCGTCCCGGCTCGATTGCGCCGACTTGATCCGCCCAGCCCAGCAGGTCCGCCGCGCTCGTTGTCGCGGATTGAATCGCGGCGAGGTTGGACATTCCGTAGCGCGTCATCCACTCGAACTCGACCGCTTGAGTTCCGTGAGGAAACGGACCGGCGTCGGTGCCGAACGCAATCTTAACGCCCGCCGCCAACGCCTTCTTGAAGCTCGCCTCATGCAATTGTAGGCGGCTCGTCTTTCCACCGGACTTTTCCAGGTCGCTCTTCTCGAGCGCTCCGCTGTACACGTATAGCGTGGGAACGAGGTAAGTGCCCTTTGCGACCATCTTGCGGATGTCGTCGTCATCCAGTCCGATTCCGTGCTCGATCGAATCCACGCCGCCGTCGATGCACCGGTGAAGGCCCGGCCCGTCGTAGGCGTGGCAGGCGACCTTGATGTGCCGGTCGTGCGCCTCCTCCACGATGGCCTGAACTTCCTCGAGGGAGAACGTGGGAATACTCACTTCTTGGCCGTCCGGAGTGAACGAATACCGGTCCGTGCCGTAGATCTTGATCAAATCCGCGCCGCGATCGAACTGCTCGCGGACCGCCTTGCGAGCCTCGACCGGGCCATCGACAATCTGAACGCCGCGGGGAACATCCACCTCGGGCGAATATCCCTCGAGGCCGTAGCCGCCGGTCGACGAAATTCCCCGCGTCGCAACCTTCAGGCGGGGGCCTGGAATCAGTCCCTGGTCGATCGCGTTGCGAACATCCACATCGCTGTACATCGATCCTTCGGTCTCGACGTCGCGCATGGCCGTGAAGCCGGCATCGAGATCTTTTTTCACATTCAGCGTCGCGAGGATCGTGCGGTATTGCCAGGACTGCTTGAGAAGAATTTCGTCATAGTGTGAATCGTCGGTATCCGCAAGCATGATGTGCGTGTGGCAGTCGATCAGTCCAGGCAGAACGGTGGCGCGGCTGAGGTCTGTCACCGTCGCGCCCGCGGGAATTTGGACCTGATCGGGCGGCGCCACTCGTTCAATGCGGTCGCCGCGAATCACGATCACCCGATTGCTGAGCATCTTCCCGCTGCGCACGTCCAGCAGCTTTCCTGCCTTCACGAAGCTCTCAGGCGTCTGTGGCGGCGGGCCGGCGCGTGCGGCTCCGGACAAGGCCAATAGGAACGTGAGAGCAGTGACACGCTTCATGATTCCCCCCAGGCGAACCGTCCGTTTCGGGTACGCGTGCGCCACATTGTATGCCCATCACGCACTCGCCCGGCACCGGAAATCTCCTCTCTCGCCGTTCCCCTTGCAAAAGATTCGGTTCGAGCCCAAGATCAAGACCCTCACCGCAGAGCGCACAGAGGGCCACAGAGAAAAGGCCGCGCCCGGTTGCGCCGCGCTATGTTAGAATCCGCCGCGAAATCATGTTTCCGGCGGGCTGCAAGTACAGCCCGAACCCGTGGAGAAAGCTCAATGGCCCTGGAATTCGATCTCATTCCGGCGAACACGCGCGTTCACGAAAACGGCCACGGCGAAGCCATCGACATTCGCGCCAGCCAGACGCGAACATTTTTCTGCATCATGCTCATCCGCGATCAAATCGAGCAGGAATCAATAGACGTTTCGATCTGGGGCTCGGCCGACGGAGAGAACTGGGGCACGCAACCGCTCTTGAGATTGCCGCAACAATTTTACAAGGGTGAAACGCGCGCCGTGCTCGAGCTGACGCACGTTCCCGAAGTGAATTTTATCCGCCCGCAATGGGATCTGAATCGCTGGGGGCGCGTCGCGCCGCTGCCCATGTTCGTTCTCGGACTGCACCTCGCGGAAGTGCCGGCCGTTCCGCTGCATGTAGGTGGAAATCGCGCCGTCGCGGCAAAGTAGCTGGCCTGCATTTCTTTGAAGCTGCGAGTGTGGTGTGGTGCTTCGGAGCGCCGAGTTTGGGAGTTTAAAGGGGTAGGAAGCTTACGGTCGGATGCTTCTTGGTGGTCGCTTCCTACCCCCCCGAGTGGTCTTGCCCACTAGACGTACCCCCTTCCCCGCCGGTTTCAACTTTACAAAGAATTATTTTGCCAAGCCCGTTGCGAGGGAATGGTCAGAAGAAGTCGTATCCTAGGGCCTGCCGCGGACCCGCCTAGTTCGCGGGACTGGGAGGCGGAAGCGAGGGCAGCCCAGAAGTATCCGGTTCGGCAGCCGGCGCTGAGTTCTTGTCCGCCTTATCGGGCGGCGCGTCCGCGTCTTCATCGTCATCATCATCCGCTGAGTCATCCTGCTTCTTCGCAGCCGCGCCGTCCTTGCGAGCGTCCAGCGTGGCTTGCACGCGCTCGCGCGTCTTGCGAGCCTGGTCAGCCTCGGGACCAATGGGCGAAAGCCGCAGGTACTCATCAAGATCGCGGATCAATGCGGGGTAGTCTCTCCGCTGAATGTGAATGTTGGCGAGCAGCAGGTAGACCGGCGGATTGTCCGGCATCATGTCGCGGGATTGGCGCGCGCTTTTTTCAGCCTCCTCTGGGTGCTTCAGTGCGTTGAGGGCACGCGCCAGTTCAAACGGCCCTCTCCACGACGAGGAGTCGGTGGAGATTCCCTGGCGCGCGGTGGTTTCCGCGTCCGCATAGCGCTTTGTATCCGTGAGGATCGCGGAAAGCGTAAATATCGCGTCGGCGTACTGCCCGTTACTTAGCTCGATGGACTTTCGCAGCGCTTCTTCTGCGTTCTTGGCGTCCTGCAATTGGTAGTAGGCGCTGCCTTCTTCTGCGTAGGCTTCGTAATAGGTCGGGAAGTCCTTGATCGCAAGTTGAAACTGCGGGATGGCCGCGCGGTAGTCGGACTTGATGTAGGCGAAGGACATGCCCTTCTCAAATTCGTCGTAGGCCTTGTGCGGTACGCTCAACTGGTGCGCCGAAATCGACAGCTGCTTGATCGCAACGGGTTTCGCGCCAGTCTTGGAGAGGAAAATGGGAATGCCGAGGCGGCTTCCGTCACTGAGCGTGATGGTCTCGCGGTGCGTATCGTAGTCCTTCGCGGTGATCTCCAGGATGTAGTCGCCGCTCCCCAGCCCGTCAATCTGGAAGTCGCCGTTGTTACGCGTATAAGTGCTGCCAACGACGGGTCCGGTCAATTGCTTCAAGGTGACTGGAATGCTTTCCAGCGAGCGTTGCGTACCGTCTTCGCGCACGGTACCGCCGATACTGAAGACGTTGTGCCGGTTTTGGGCTTTCGCCGAAGGAACACAAAACGCCAGAAGCGCAAAGAAGCAAATATGGCGGCGCGCGAGCATAAGCCTCCGCGGGGCGGGGCGAATAAGCACGATTTTACCACGGCTCCAGCAGGACAGCCACTCTTCATCCCGAGCCCTTGCGAGGAGCTGGCTTGTCCCACGAATCATCGCTAGCCGTTCAGATCGACCGTTTGCAAGTATTGCGGCAGCGCCACTTGCCAATGAAACTGCGATTCGATCGCCGCTTTGAGCGCCGCGGAAGCTTGAGGCTCTCCGTGCGTAAGATACGTTTGCCGGGGAGGCGCAGGGAGGCCCGTAAGCCAGCGCAGCAACTCGCTCTTTCCCGCGTGCGCTGAAAATTGCCGCAAATTGAGGACCTCCGCGCCGACCGGAATATCCTCCCCGTGAATGCGCAAGATCTTCGCGCCCTCTTCGAGGGCCCGGCCGCGCGTCCCTTCCGCCTGGAAGCCGGCGAGCAGGATCGCGTTCTTGCGATCCGGCGCGAGTCGCGCGAGGTGATGCAGCACGCGCCCGCCGGTGGCCATGCCGCTCGCGGAGATAATGATTGCCGGCGAGTGCACGTCGTTGATTTTCTTCGAGTCGTCCACCGTGCGCATGTAGTGCACGGTATGCGCGTCGAGCGGGTTTCCGTTCTTTTCGTCCGCCGTAAACGTCAGGTCGTGGTCCTCATGATGGCGAAGATAAAACTGGGTGACGCTGATGGCCATCGGGCTGTCGACGTAAACGGGCAGGCGCGGAATGCGGTTGGCGTCCTCCAGTTTGCGGATGATGTACATGATGGTCTGCGTGCGGTCCACTGCGAACGCGGGAATAACGATCTGGCCTCCGCGTTTCGCTACGCGATTCACCACGTCCGCGAGCGCGTCTTCCGGTGAATCCGGAGGATGATCGCGGTCTCCGTAAGTCGATTCGCAGAGCAGCACGTCACAGCGGGGAGGCGCCTGCGGATCTTTCAGGATCGGCTGGCCGTAGCGGCCTATATCGCCCGAAAACAACACGACCATTTTCTTCCCGTTTTCGGTGATGGTCAGCTCCAGGCTAGAGGAACCGAGAATGTGCCCGGCGTCGTGCGGCCGCACCGTAAATTGCGGCGAAATCGTGAACGAATCGGCGCGCGGAATCTCGCGCAGCGCTTTAAGCACCGGCGCCACATCCTCCGGCGAGTAGAGCGGGAGCGGCTTGGCATGTTGGCTGTAGCCGCCGCGCGCGGCTTTCTCGGCGTCCTCTTGTTGCAAGTGCGCCGAATCGGCCAGCAGCAAGTTGCACAGCTCGATCGTCGCCGCGTCGGCGAAGATCGGTCCGTGAAACCCGTCGCGCACGAACCGCGGCAGATAGCCGGTGTGATCGAGGTGAGCGTGGGTCAGCACGCACCAGTCGATCGACGCCGGCTTTTCCGGCAGCGGATTCCAGTTCCGCAGCCGCAGCTCCTTGAGACCTTGAAACAATCCGCAATCCACCAGCAGCCGCTTGCCTTCCGCTTCGACCAGATACTTCGATCCCGTTACGGTCCCGGCCGCGCCAAGAAAAGTGAGTTTGGGCATAGGGCTGACATTCTAATGGAAGTTTTCGGTTCGCGGGTGGAAAGGAGGAAAATGAATAACACCGAAGACAAGTAGGAGAACGCAGAGGTCACAGAAAATAATCAGTCAACACTCAAGGAATTTCCTTTCAGCGGATATGGTTTCATGAGTTGTCATGCATGGCAGTGGAATTTCATTGGGATATTCGTTAAGATGTTTGCGGTCTGCCAAACCACCGCTGGATCGTTTTGCACTGTGACGGGCGTGTAGCTCAGCTGGGAGAGCGCATCCATGGCATGGATGAGGCCGCAGGTTCGATCCCTGTCACGTCCACCAATTCCACCATCTCCGCGTAAAAGTAGCGGGCGCGCACGCTCAAGCCGAACGGCTTGCCTGTCGCTCAATGGTCTTCTGCAATTTATTCCAGTACTTTGGCAACGAAAGTAGCGAGCACCTCGTCTTCTACGCGGTAGCGGATTTCAATCGGATTGCAACAGACTTCACAATCTTCGACATAGGTTTGGTTGTGGACCGAAAGGTCCAGCACCATCGAGATTTCTTCCCCGCAATAAGGGCAAATGAAGTAATGCTCAATTGAGTCCACGCGCTCGATCGTACCGCAGCGTCTTCGTGATTAGAAATTTACTCGTCGACGATCAGCTTCCCGGTCATCCGGTCATGCCCGTGGCCCATGCTGCACTGCACCGAACATTTGAAATCGTAAGTGCCCAGCCGCGCCGCGACGAACTCGATCACGCGGTCATGGTGCTTGTCCACCTTGGCCTCATCCTGCGGATGCTCGAAGACGAGGCCGGGAGAGCCATCCTCGCTCGCGCCTTCGGGATAAAGACTCAGCTTCAAGCCGTGGGCCCGATCCGCGCTGTGCAGCTTGATCTGCACCCGCTCGCCCGCCTTGACGTGAATTTCGTTCGGCGTGAACTCAAATGTCTTGGCGATCACTTCGATCACATGAGGCGAAACCGCAGTGGCCGCCTCCTGGGTTTCGGCGAGATAGGGCGCGAGAAAGGTGCCCGCCACCGACAGCATGATTGCCAAGCGCCCGATTCTCATGGTCATTCCCTCGCTGCCCGACGTTGCCGCACAAGAAATGTATGAGATGTCCGAGCCAGCCCGGGAGTTGTAGTTCCTTCCGTCCTAGGCCATGTCGAGCCGCTTCACCTTGATTCGATCAGCCCGAACGTGAGCCAGATCGTACTGAGCCTGCTGCGTGAGCCAGCTTTCCGCGCTTCCGCCAAAGGCTTTGGAAAGCCGGACGGCCATCTCAGCGGAGATCCCGCGCCTGCCGTTCACCAGTTCGGACAGCGTCGTGCGAGTGACGCCCAGCGCCGCGGCGGCGTCCGTAATCGTCAAGCCCAAGGGCTCGATGCACTGCCTAAGCACGAAACCGCCGGGGTGCGGTGGATTCTTCATCGGCATGGTTCATTCCTCTTTAGTGGTAATCGACATAGTCGAGATCCGACGCTTCGCCATCCTCGAATCGAAAGACGACTCGCCAGTTCGCGCGCACAGTCACCGCCCATAAACCCTCAAAGCGGCCCTTCAGCCGATGTAACCGGAATCCGGCTACGTCCATGTCCGATATGGAACCCGCGGCGTCCAGGCGCGCGAGAATGTCGAGCAGTTTTTCGACGTGCTGGCCGAATACGCCTCGCGGGTCATCGTCTTCGTACAGACGCTTGAGACCCTTGTGGCGGATCGATCGGATCACTGAACAAGTGTAATGCGTTACGTAACGCAGGTCAAGGAAAGGGAGCGCAAGGGCTTGCAAAGCACTGCCGGAAATAACCGGTTAAGAGGAGTGGGGGCCCACCGGCGGTGTGCCGTAGGTGTGAAACGACTCGATCGTTTTCAGCCCCCAAGCCTGGCCCTTTTTGCGTTCCTCTTCTGTCCACACGATGGGCTTCCAATCCGGGGCGAGGATCAGGCGGGCGCCGGCGTTGGCCACTTCCACGCGATTGCCACCGGGCTCGTAGACGTAGAGAAAAAATGTTTGCTGGACGGCGTGCTTGTGCGGTCCCGTCTCGATGTACACGCCGTTCTCGAGAAAAATGTCGGCGGCGCGCAACACGTCCTCGCGAGAATCGACGGCGTAGGTGACGTGATGAAACCGGCCGCGCGTACCGGTGTGATCGCGGGTGTAGGCGAAGTCGTAGCTCTTGTTGGTGACGGTGAGCCACATGCCTGCCTCCGAGCCGTCATTCATCACGATCTGCTCGGTCAGTCGGCAGCCGAGATACTCCTCGAAGAAAATGCGGTTGGCCTTGATATCCACGGCGAGGCAATTCAGGTGATCGAGACGGCGCACGTTCACGCCGCGAGCAGGAAATCGCATGGCTTGATTTTTCAGCGCTGGGCGCAGCTCGGGCGGCGCCTTGTACCATTCCGTTTCGTAGTAGATTTCGATTTTGTGGCCGTCCGGATCGTGAAACTGAAACGCGGGACCGTGGCCGAGATCGCCATCGCTCCATCCGATTTCATGGCCGGACTTCTTCAGCGCGGCCACGCGCCGCTCGAGCGCCTGCGGGCTGCGCGCGCGAAACGCCATGTGACCCATGCCCGAAGTCTTCGAGGCCGTAAGTTTCAGCGTGTGGTGCTCGTAATCGTCCCACCCGCGCAAATACACGGAGTCGCCCGCGCGCGCCGTCGCCGTCATGCCCATCACCAGCACAAAAAATTTCAGGCTCTCTTCCGGTTTCGGCGTCAGCAATTCCATGTGGCCGAGGTGCGCCAGATCCCAGATCGGTTCGGAGGGCATTCAGTTTGTCCTTTGAAGGCCGTGTAGCGCCCGCCTTCAGGCGGGCACTCGGGCCGCGGCTTTCTAGGGGCGTTCCCGCGGAGCCACCGCCAAGACTGCCAACCTGAAGGTTGACGCTACATTCCAGCGGATTTCCCTTGAAGTGACATCGCCTCGGCGATCGCGTCGGCGAGCTCCTGCCAGGAAAACTTCTCGCCCTTCGGCACGGCCAGAGAAAATTCCGCGATCACCTGCGCAAGCCAATCCTGCCGCTCCGCCGTTCCAAGAGCCGTCAGCGGATCCAGACCCGCGTCCGTCACCGCCTGCGCCGCTTCGCGCATCTCCGCCGCGCGCCTCTTGCCGTGCTCGGCGACCCGGCTGATCAGATAATCCGGCAAGGGGCCGTTCCAGCCCATGTCGGGATACGTGGCGTGCAAAGATTCGAGGACTTGCTTCTCGGCGCCGTACCGCCGCGCCGTAAACATGGATTCTACCGTGATGGCTTCAAGGCCCTTGATAATGATGCTGCGGCACATCTTGATCGCGGAAGCGACGCCGACCCGATCGCTCACCGGTTTCACATTCATTCCAATCGCTGTCAATTGTGGCGCCGCAGCCGCCGCGCCCGCTCCGCCGAGCAGTATCGGAGCCTTGAGCCGTTGCGGAGCGACCGGAGCCATCACGGCCGCCTCAACAAATGTCGCGGGAGTGCCGTCCAAAATCCGCGCGATTTCCCGCTTGGATTCGGGCGACACCGAATTGATGTCCAAATACGTTTGCCCGCTGCGCACAAACGGAGCTGCGGCCGTCGCAACGTCCAGCGCCGACGCGGCAGTCACCGCGGAAATGATCAAGTTCGAACCGCGCAGCGCCTCGTCAAGCGTGTCGCACGCCCGCACCTTGGCGGCCGTCGCCTTGGCCAGCATCGCGGAGCGCGATGGTTCGCCATTGAGTAAGATATCGAAAATAGATGCCGAAAGCCCCGCCGCGGCCAGGTCCGACCCGAAAATGCCTCCAGCCTCTCCAAAACCAATGAGCGCAATTTGGCGTATCGGACGTTCGCCCATGACGGCTTCAAACTCCTTTGGCCCCAGAACCCGCGGTGTGCTGCTTCCCGTTTCGTCCATGTTATCTCCGAACGGCAGGCGTGTGAACCCGATAGTTTTCGACCGCAGTGGTCCAAAATTCGACCAGTCGCGTGCCGAACCGCAACACCGAGCTATCGCCGTCCCCTAACCCCTTTCCTGCCAACCGAGTCCCAACGACCAATGCCGTTGCAAATTAGGTACTGCAAGCGCAAAATGGAAGTTGGAGGGGGCACCAATGCCTCTCTACGGTGTCTAATTCCAAAGAAGCGCTCACCAGCCGGCGCTGTCGGCTGAACGGGTCTCGGGTCGGGAGACCGAGTGGGCGGCTTCAACGTCTGCCGCGCAAGGCACAAGGCGTTTGGCGCGAGTCCTCTGCGCAAGACGTCCAGCGCGTGCAGGCTAGAGAGGCGGAACTGTGTCAGACGTGGCGCGCGTCCTTCCATGGTCGCAGGACGAAGCCGAGCTGGTGACGGAGCTGCAGGGCGGCTCCGGCGCGGCTTTCGACTGGCTCCTAACGCACTACTCCGGCCCCGTCTATGGATTGGTCGCCGGGATGGTCTCGGAAACCTCCGATGCCGCCGACATCACGCAGGACGTTTTCCTGAAAGCCTTTCGCGGGATTCGCGGTTTTCGTCGAGGCAGTTCGCTGAAGACCTGGCTGTACCGCATCGCGATCCGGGAAGCGCTGAATCACCGGCGCTGGCTCTGGCGGCACCACCGGCAGCAGGATTCGATCGACGCGGAAACCGAAGGGGGACACGCATCGATCGAAATCGAGGATGCCGGCAGCACGCCGTTCGAGCAGACCGCGACGCACGAGGTGCAGCAGGCCGTGCAGCAGGCGTTGCTGAAATTGCCGGAAGCGTTTCGCAGCGCGGTGATCTTGCGGGATCTCGAGGGCATGTCCTACGAGGAAGTGGCTGAAGTGCTCGCGATCACCGTGGGCACCGTGAAGTCAAGAATTTTGCGCGGACGCCGGATGTTGCGGGAAATTCTGGATCCGGTGCTTCATGCGAATGCGCAGGGCGCGCGCGGACAGGCGCCCGAGTTGCACAAGCGCGAATCGGTTTTGCACTCCACGCTTTTTCCGGTGGAGGAGCCCCACTCCGGTCGGAACGACACTACCGGCTGGGCGCACCCGGGCAAGTTGGGTGACGCAGAGGGAGGTGTCTAGTGAATTGTGAAAAGGTAAGGAAATTGTTGCCCGGCTATCTGGACGATGCAATCCCGGCCGGCGCATGGACGGACACTCACGTTTCGGTTGGGCGCCATTTGGAGTCCTGCGCAGTCTGCCGTGAAGAGCTGCGCGCGTATCAAACGATGTCATCGGTGATGTCGAGCGTCCAGCGCGCCGTTCCGCCCGCGGATTTGGCGTTGCAGATTCGCGTTGCGGCCGCCCAGCGGCTTTCCGACCGCGACTGGCTGCACTGGGCTCGCCGCGCGCAAACTCGCGCCGAACTCGTCCTCAAAAATATTCTCGAACCGCTGGCGATTCCGGCCACGGGCGGCTTCACCGTGGCCTTCATCGTGTTTGTCATGGTGTGCCAGCTGCTCGGCCTCGGCGTGCCGCTGCGCGCCGTCACCAACGATTCGCCCACAAATCTGCTCCAGCCCGCTCGCCTGGAAACTCTGGCGCCGTTCCCCATTACGGGCCTCGAGGAATCGGGCCATGCCGGTCCGCACGCGCTGCTGGTGGAAGCCACGGTGAACTCGCAGGGCGAGGCGGTGAGCTATCGAATTCTCTCCGGGCCGGACACGGACACCGTCCGGCGCCAACTCGACCTGGTGCTCCTCTTTTCACGTTTCCGCCCCGAGATGAGCTTTGGCCGCTTCACTTCCGGCGGGCGCGTGGTCCTCAGCTTCAGTGACATTTCCATTCGCGGATAAGGCCGGGGCTTGGCTTTTTCCGTATCGAGAGTGTGGAAATTCGCCCGCCATCATGATCTTCCGCATCACTGGCGGCGGTAACTCTTTGCGTGCGTTAGTACGCCCGTACTATAGCCAGCCCCTTTTGCCAGCCCGAAAATACTAGAACCGCCGAACGTGTGCGCGATCCCTCTGCGTGTGGAGTCTCTTAAAACCGGTATTTCATGACCGTTACGACCAAAAATCCGTCTGAGCCGGACGCCCAGAACAAGCCGGGGGAGTCGCCGCGCTCCAATCCCGTCTGCCTGGAAGTGAACGTCACCCTGCGGAGCCTGCCGACCGAGGCCAATGGGCTGACCCAGCCGATCCGGGAAGATCTGAAGACCGTCATTGTCTTCGATAATGGGGCAGTCCTGCGCAGCACGAATAACCTGCCTGCGGGAATGACGCTGATTCTTTCGAACCCGAGCGCCCGCGATGTGGTCTGCCGCGTCGTGACCGGGCGCAGTATGCCGGCCGTGAAGGGGTACGTGGAAGTCGAATTCATGGAGCCGGTTAAGGACTTTTGGGGAATTCACCAGGAGGGGATGCCGGCCGGCCCGTCGACGCCTGCCGCGGCGCCGCCTGCGTTCAAGGCGCCCGCGCCGCCGGACCAAGTCCGGCCTGCTCAGCCGGCCGCGATGCCGGCAACCCCGCCCGCATCCCTGGAAACTACCGCGCGACCCGTTACGCGTCCGCTCCGGTACGTACCCGCGATCGAGCCACCGTCCAGACCCGCGAGCGCAGCGCTAACCGGAACGCCCGAATTCGACGAATTTCCCGCGCCCATGGGTAGCATGAGTTCGCACGCCGCCAAGGTCAGGAACGAGCCTAAACCGGCGCCCCCGCCGAGTCCCGCGGCCACAATGAATACAAGGGCGGTCGCCGAGAAACCCGTGATGGAGTACAGCCATTCCGAGGCCGCGAACTCCACCTCGGTCGGAAACTGGACGGCTCCCGAACCCGAGCCGCCCGCTGCGAGAGCCGAATTCAAACCGCCGCAAGAGCCGCTGGACGCCGTTTCTTCGACTCCGGTGCCGACGCGCGATTTCATGAGCAAAGGACTGATGGCCTACGAGCAGCCTGCTCCTTCAACGGGCGCTTCCGCCGGACGGACGCCGTTGATTTTGGGCGCCGCCGCGCTAGCTCTTGCCGGAGTTTGCGGACTCGTTTTCCTCATGCATCGAAGCGGCGGACCTGCGCCCGTTGCAAGTGCAGCTGCCGCAAATACAACGGCAGCGTCCCATCCTGCGGCGCCAAACAGCTCCGCCGCGCCTGCGGCTGCGCAGCCAGCCCGCGAATCAACTCCTGCCGCACCCGCCGCACAAAGCGAACCGCAGCCGCAGGCCCAGGCGATTGCCGCCCAGCCGGCGCAGCCCTCGGTCGCGGTAGCGCCGATTCCTTCCGCTGAAATCGCGAATGCCTCCGCCCCCCAATCGCGAGGGGACTCGCGAAGTGCGCGCCGCCAAGAGAATTCGGCTGCGGCCAAACAACCGGAAGTGGCAGCGCCGAAGCGGCCGATGCTTTCAAATTTGAAGATGACCGCTCCCAGCGCGCCGAGCAAGAACATCGGCGATGCCGGCGACGCCGCCGCACCAGTCGCGGAAATCGCTTCGGCAGATCTTCCCGCAGGATCAACTCCGGCAACACTGCTCGGCTCCTCTGGCCGCACTGCAGGCCAGCCTGCGCCGCCTCCCGCGCCCGCGCCGCCGCCTCCCGTCAAAACGGTGACGGACCCGAAATTGATTTCCACAACGCGGCCTGTCTATCCCATGACAGCGAGGCAGTCGAATATTGAAGGCAGCGTCACCGTTGTGATCTACATCGACCCGACCGGCAAGGTTTTCAGCGCAAGAGCGCTAAGCGGTCCGGTGATGCTGCGCGCGGCGGCTGAAGAGGCCGTGAAGCAATGGAAATATTCTCCCGCCCTGGAAGATGGAAAGCCCACGCAGTCCCACGTTGTCGTCAAGGTTGAGTTCAAAATAAACTAATCTGCCCGGAACGTTCTGGAACTGCTCACCTCGTAGCGTTCGTTCGGAACACAAAGGACAACCTCCCCGTTGTTCTCGCACTCCAAACATGCAGGGGTTTCTTGACTGGTTTGGCCGCGCCTTGTAAATTCTAGAGCAGACTGGGTAACCGACTACCGTTGAAGATCACTACGAATCGCTGGGGAAAGGTTTGCCTCGGAGCAGCTCTGCTGCTTCTGGGGTTCGGCAAGGCATACCCGCAGACGCCTTTGGGGCGCCCAAACTACCCGCAACGGCCCGTCGAATCTCGTCGCACCGTTTCCGTGGATGCGCGTCCGCAGCTTTTTGCGGTGCTGTGCGCATTGGACGCCGCCGGATTCGATTCGACGGCTCCCGGCGATACGCCCGGCCGCATTCAATTGCGGAAAAAATTGCAGTCGCTGCAAGGCCCCGCGGTGGATGCCCTGCGCAAATACTACACGGAACATGCGCTGGGAGATTCCGGCGCCACGTTCTCCCGCTTTGTCTCCTTCGCGCTGGTTGTGGGCCCGCCTCCCGACTTTCAATTTGAGTTGCGGCGCGACGATTTGCCGCCGGAAGCGCTCACGCTGGACGGGTTTAACGCCGTGATGTCCAATTTCTACACCGAGGCCAAACTCGCCGATTATTGGAAGAACTATCAGCCCAGCTACGAACGCGCGGTCGAAGCCCTGCGTGGCCCGGTCTCGAATACGGTTTACACCGCTTCCAATTATTTGCGCGAAATCATTCGTTCCGGCTCGCCGCGTTCCTTTTCGGTTTACGTCGACCCTCTCGCCGGCACAAAAACAATTTTCAAAACATTCGGCGATCAGTACACGATGGTGATCCGGCCGACGGCCACCACGACCATGGACGACGTCCGGCACGCGTTTCTCCATTTTCTGCTCGATCCGCTCGCGATCCGCTACCGCGCTCAGGCCTCCAAGGCCGCGCCGCTGCTTGAGATCGCCGCTCATGCGCCGCTTCTTCCGGTCGACTTGCGCGATGATTTTTCGGCCTTTTTTGATGAATGCCTCGTGCGCGCGGTCGAGCTTCGCTTGCGGCACCTGGCGCCGGATGATCTCGCCTCCGCCCTCGATCAAGGCGAGGGCAGCGGCTACGTCCTGGTGCGATCGATCTACGCGGGCCTGAACGGCTTCGAGAAATCCGAACCCGCCATGGGTTATTACCTGCCCGATCTGATCAAGGAAATCGACGTCGATGCCGAGAAGCGGCGGCTCAGCAGCGTGAAATTTGCCGAGGCCGCGCCCGCCGCGGAAGTCGCGCCGGAGAACAACCGGCCGGCAACGCAGCCCGCCGCCTCCGCGAATCCCTCCGACGACGATCTCGCCGAAGGGCAACGCCAGATTTCCGCGCGCAATGGGGCCGCGGCGGCCGCGTCGTTTGAGAAAGTGCTGGCCGCGCATCCCGATGACCTGCGCGGCGTCTACGGCTTAGCCGTGGCGTCGGCCCTGCAGGGCAAGCCGGAACAGGCGCGAGAGCTTTTTACCAAGGTGATCGACGCGGCGCAAAACCCGCTGGCCGACAAGAGCGCTCGGCCCGATCCCTCCAATCTTTCGTGGTCGCATATTTATCTCGGAAGAATGTACGATGTAGAGGGGAAGCGCGACCTCGCGGTGCTGGAATATCGCGCGGCGTTAGCGGTCGAGGGGGCGCCGGATTCGGCGCGGGCCGCGGCGCGGCATGGAATCGAGGCGGGGTACCAGACGCCGTCTCGTGAAAAGCAGCCGGGCGGTAAGTCGTAATTATACTCCCGCTTTTCCCGCCGCGGGAAGATCCGTGACGGGAACGGGAGGGGTTGACACGCAATCCACTCGGAGCGTTCGATCGCTCTCGAGAATCATCTTCGTAGAGGAGATTTCAATCATGAGGGCAAAGGTTTTCATCTGGCCGGCCGCGGTGCTCGGCTTCGCCGTTGCAATTTCCGCGGGGGCGGGCGTTACGTGGGCCCAATACGGCGGGCAAGCGGCGGCGCCGCCCCCGGCGTCGCCCGCTCAAAGCGCCCCAGCGCCAAAAGAGTCGGGAAAACCCGTAAAAGTCAACAAGGCCGAGGAAGCGGCTTACAAGAAGGTCCTGGAAGCGCAAGCCGCCGATCCGGCGATGCAAATCGCTGCCGGCGAGGATTTCGTCAGCAAGTATCCCATGAGCAAGTACACAGGCGGCGTCTACGGCCTGCTCACCAGCGCGTACTTCAACACCGGGAATACGGACAAGATGTTCGCCGCCGGCGCGACCGCGTTGGAACTCGACCCCAACAACGTGGACGTGCTCTCGCTGTTGGCGATGGCGATTCCGCGTCGTGTGAAAGCGAACACCCCCGACGGACCGCAGCAGTTGCAGAAGGCCGAGACCTACGCGCGCCATGCGCTCGATTTGATTCCGACCATGACCAAGCCGGACGCGTTGGACGACGCCGCCTTCGAGAAGGCCAAGAACGATAAGCTCGCGTTGTGCCACAGCGGCCTCGGCCTCCTCGACATCAACCATCAAAAGTTCAGCGATGCCCGCACCGAGCTGACGCAGGCGGTGCAGCTCGCATCGAGCGCTGATCCGGTTGACTACTACCTGCTGGGCAACGCCGACGCCCAGGACGGTTTCCTGCACGGCGCCATGGCCGCGTACGAAAAGTGCGCCGCATCCGGGCCGCTCCAAACGCAATGCAAGTCTCGCCAGGATTCGGTCAAGAAGGACATCGACTCGGGAACCAAGCTGAGCAGGGACTGAGCCCGGCATTATGGCGTTTACCGAGATGGCGGAGCTCGAGTCGATCCTCGGGCACACCTTCCGCGATCCGCGGATACTCCTGCAGGCGCTGATGCACAGTTCACGCATCCCGGAACGGGCGGTGGAAGAGCCGGCCGAGAGCAACGAGAAGCTTGAATTTCTCGGCGACGCCGTCCTCGAACTGCTGGTCAGCGAGGAGCTCGTCCACAAGTTTCCCGAATGGAGTGAAGGCCAGCTTTCCAAGAGCCGGGCGCGCCTGGTCAACGCCACGGCCATTTCCCAGGCCGCGCAGCGGCTCAGCCTGGGGAAATACCTGCGGCTCGGCCGCGGCGAGGAAAAAACCGGAGGGCGAACCAAGCCGGCGATTCTCGCGGACGCCTACGAAGCCCTGATCGCGGCGGTCTATCTTGATGGCGGCCTCGACGCGGCGCGCGGATTCGTTTCTCGCACGCTCGTGGAAGGCACCATCGCCGTCGAAGCCGAGCGCATGGGCCACTCGGACCACAAATCCGCGCTGCAGGAATTTCTGCAATCGCGCGGCATGGCGCCCGGCATCTACCATGTAATTGCCGAAAGCGGCCCGGACCATCAGAAAATTTTCCGCGTCGAGGTCCGCATCGCCGGGCAATCCCCGGCGATGGGCACGGGAAGAACGAAAAAGGAAGCGGAGCAGTCCGCCGCCGTCGCCGCCCTGATACAATTGGGAGTGGAAGAGAACTGAGGAATTGAGTGGCGAGTGAACACGTACAGGGCGTGAGGGCGCGCGAAGCCGTGGCGCCGCGCGAGGAAGCGCATCGCGCGACGGTGCGCGAGTACATTGAATCACTGCTTGTCACCGTAATTCTGGCGCTCTTTGGCACCACGTTCATCGTCCAGGCATTCAAGATTCCCTCGCAATCGATGGAGCCCACGCTGCTCGTCGGCGATCATCTGCTCGTGAACAAATTCATCGTGGGTGGGCGCGGAAATTGGTACGATCACTTTCTTCCATACCGCGAAATCGCTCGGGGCAATATTATTATCTTCAAGTATCCGTTCGGCGATCATCCGTATTACGTCAAGCGGGTGATTGGCCTGCCTGGGGACCGCGTAAAAATTGTCGATCAGCAGGTATACGTAAACGACAGGCGCCTCAACGAGCCCTACGCGGTTCACAATCCGACTTTCTCGTACGACCCGTATCGAGACAACTTTCCTCCGCATAGTCCCGCCGATCTCGAACCCGGGGTCCAGTCCGACTGGGCGGACGATATGTTTAATTATATCCATGATGGGGAACTTCTTATCCCGGCCGGGAAGTACTTTGCGATGGGAGACAACCGCGAGAACAGCGCGGACAGTCGCTACTGGGGATTTGTCGACCGCGACGCGATTTTGGGGCGGCCGTTGGTCATCTACTGGTCTGTCGAAGGTGAAGAGGGCACAGATCGGAATTTGAACTCCTGGTTTTACAATCTCGTCGATACAGTTCTGCATTTGCCTTCGCGGACGCGCTGGTCGCGCATGCTGCATGAAATTCACTGACGCGGCGCTTTCCTTCCTTCCCGCCTTTTGCCACAATTTCTGACCACGTGATGAAGATGCCCAGGTGGCTGCGCCTTCTTTTCATGGGAGCCTTGTTGCTCTTTGCCGCGAGCTTTGCGTTCTCGCGCGCGTTGCGCGCGAGCGCGGCGCGGCGCTACCTGACCGCGCATCTGGCGGCGAGCTTTGGCCGGCCCGTGGATGTCTCGTGGTTTGACTTCAGCCTGCTCGACGGCGCGCAAATCGAAGCGCACTCCGTCACTGTTTCCGAGGATCCGCTCTTCGGCGGCGAGTACTTTCTCCGCTCGGACACTCTTGCGGCCGGGCTGCGCTGGTCGGCCTTGCTTGCGGGGCGGTTTGAATTTAGTTCGGTTTCCCTCTCGCGGCCCAGCTTGAACCTGGTGCGGGATTCCGGCGGCCAATGGAACATCGAGCGTTGGCTGCCGCCTGCGCCGCCGCCCGGCTCAAGGCCCGGCTTCGTCGGGCCGGTGGCGCCGCTGCCGGAAGTGCGCGCGACGCGTCCCATGCGGATCGATATCGAAGACGGACGGATCAATTTCAAGCGTGGCGATAACAAGATTCCTTTCGCGCTCGTCAATGTTTCGGGACGGATCGATCAGAATGGCCCGGGGCGCTGGCAGCTGGATCTCGAAGCGCGCCCCATGCGGGCCGGCGTCGAGTTGCAGGATATCGGCACCATGCAATTGCGCGGCTCGATCGCCGGAACCACCGCGCGCCTGCAGCCGGCCGAGTTGGCCTTGACGTGGCGCGCCGCGTCGCTGGCGGACGCTTTGCGTCTTGCGAGCCAGAATGATTACGGTATGCGCGGCGAGCTGGCCGTGGATCTCAACGCACGCATCGCTCCCCCTGCTGCAATTTCCGGCGCGATGGGTGGCATGAGCGCGGCGGCTCCCGGCGGCGCGCAGTGGTCCCTTTCCGGGGTTGCGCGTTTGACCGGGATGCATGGCTGGGCGCTGCCCGCGCGCGGCTCCGATCCCGCGGCAAATCTTTCGGTGGAGATGGACTGGCGGCTGGGCGAACCTCGCGTGCAAATCCGCAAACTGGTTGTGCAGATGCCGTCGTCGCGGGTCGAAGGAAACGGCGAGGTGGATTGGGCGCGGGGAATTCATCCTGAGTTCCAGATTGCATCCTCGACGGTCGGGCTCGGCGACCTCCTGGCCTGCTACCGGGCGCTTCATCCCGACGTCGCGGAGGATTTGCAGGCGAGCGGAACGCTCGGCCTCGACCTGAAATTGAGCGGCTGGCCCATTGAACTGGAAGCGGGCGCGATTGCGGGTTCCGGCGGAACAGTCACCGGGGCATCGCTCCCCGCGCCGCTGCGGATCGGCGAAATGCACGCCGGCACGTCCCGCGGAAAGATCGATCTTTCGCCCACCGAGGTTGCATTTCTGGCTGTGCCTGCCGGAGGAGGAAGCGGCACGGCAGAGGCTGCTACTACGCCGAAAGATGCTTTCGTTGTGCGCGGCTCGCTCTCGCCGCAGTTGAACGGCGCGTTCCGCTGGCCGCCGGATTGGAATGTTTCCGTCGAAGGCGCGACCGCTCGCGCGCAGGATTGGCTCGCATTAACCGCCGCGCTGGCGCAGCCCGTCAATTCAGGCTGGACCGCGTCGGGCGGCGTGGCGATCAAGATGCGTGGAGAGCGCCGCGCCGATTCCTCCGCGCCCCCCTGGGTTGGAACCGTGGATTTCCTTGGGTTGACGTTGAGTCCATCGTACATCAATCAGCCACTGGTTTTTCCCAGGGCTCACGTTGAATTTGCAGCCGCGCAGCGAACCATCACGCTTTCCCCCGCAACAGCTTTCGGTGCAACCTGGCGCGGATCGATCACGCGCAAATATTCGGACACGCAATGGTCGTTCGACCTCACAGCGGATTCACTCGACGCTGTGGAGCTCGATCGCTGGCTTGGCCCGCGCGCGCGGCCGGGCTTTCTCGCGCGCATGATCGGAGCGGACGCGGGCGGGTCGGACTCTCGCTCCGTGCCGGCTCAGCTGGCCGACGCATTCGTGACCAGGCTTGCGGCGCATGGGCGGCTGCGCGTCGGCGCGATCGCCCTGCCGCCGATGCAGATCGAAAAATTTGACGGCCAGGCGGAACTCGACGGCAGGACGATTCGCATCCGTGGCGCGCAAGGAGATTTCTTCGGCGGCAAGGTTTCCGGCTCGCTTGATGCGCAACTCGTGCCCAACCCTTCCTACGAATTTCAAGCGCGATTCGATCGCGTGGACTTGGCGCAGCTTGGACACAGCGTTCCGTCTCTGAATGGACGAATCGCAGGAATCGCCTCCGCCACTCTTGCGCTCTCCGCTCACGGCATCGGCCGGCAGGATTTGATCGATTCGATGGAGGGGCAGGGAACTCTGAATGGACGCAACGTCTCGCTGCGCGGCATCGATCTCTCCAGCGTGGCTTCCGGAACCAGCGCAAGCGCTTTGCCGGATGCCTTCGCGTCGCTGCAAGGGACGTATCGCATCAGGAACAAATCCGTCGATTTCGTGGATTTTGTGCTGCAAACTGCGGAAGGACGGCTCGTAGCGGATGGCCGTGTGGATTTCTCTCACGCGCTGAACATTCGAATTCACCCGTCTAACATCGACTCCGACCCGACGCCTGCTGCGGATTCGCCGCCAAGTTTCCTCTTGGGCGGCACAATCGAATCGCCGAATCTGTTCCTCGCGTCCGCCGCCAACAAACCGCCGGCCAGGGCCAGCTCCCGGTAGGAAAATTCACCGCTGGTGCAGTAGAGCAGTTCTAGATAGCACTGGGGGAACCTGGCTTTTCACTGCCTCCCGCTCGACGTTGCAACCAAGAATTCTGCATCATACTATCTGTCGAAATGTGCGAAGCGTACGAGCATTCATGAGGAAACGCGGGTCATTCGCTTGGCGCGCAACGGCGCTGTGTGCGATCTTGCTGGCGATTTCGTCCGGCATTCGCGCCCAAGATGCTGCCGGCGCAAAGTCGCCTACAAGCCGGAAAAAAGTGAGTGTTGCAGCGTCCCCGAAAATCTCTCTTTCGCCCCGATTCGTCCCCGGCCAATCCTTCCGCTACGAAATGGAATTGGAAACGACGAACGATACGTCGCGCACGGGCTTCGGCGCAGATCCACAGGGGCCGTCCAGCGTGGTGGTGACTTGGAACGCGACCGTGCGCATTGACGTTCTCGCGCCCGCGGACGGCGCGCAGGGCGGAATCCGTCTGCGCACTACCTACGAGAAATCAACGGCCAACGTCAACAGCGACACGTTCGACCCGTCGACCGACGCGACCACCGAGCAATACCGGCAACTCGAAGGCAAGGTGATCGAAATCACGCTCGACGCCGCGCGGAAGGTCGTGAATATTTCCGGCATCGAGGGAATGGCCGACTCGGAGAAAGCGGCGCAGTCGGCCCGCGATTGGATCTCGCACCTGGGCGCCGGGACAGGAGCTCCGGCCAGGGGCCTTTCCGTCGGACAAACGTGGTCTTCCGAACAGCCGGCCACGGGGCTGCCGATCGCCGGGCTCGTCTGGCGCGCGGAGTCGGAATACGTCAGCAACGAAGCCTGCCATCCGCCGAATCCCGACGTCCCGAGCGGCCCGGGCGGCGCGGACGCTGCCGCCGCGAATTCGAATGCCGCCCCCGATTGCGCCGTGATCCTCGCGAAGCTGAGCCTCTTCCGGCCCAAGTCGGCGCGCGAAACGACGCCGCCCGAGCTGCGCGAGAATGGAGTGCAATCGGCGGGGAAGTGGACCGGGACGGCGCAGAGCCTAGTCTACGTGTCGCTCGATTCGGGAATGGTGGTGAGTTCCACGCAGACGGGTTCGGAGGAAATGGACATCACGCTCACTTCGAGCCACAAAACCACGATGCGCTTGAAGGGAACGATCTCAACCCGCTCGCAGCTTACGCTGGTCCCTGGCGGTGGGAAAAAAGAGTGAGGCCGGAGCGGGTCACTCGATTCCGACGTTCGCCGATGCGACGCTGGTGGCCGTAGTTCTCGGGTTCAGGCTCATGCATTGCTTGACGTCGCCTTTCTTCCCGGCTCTGCGGCTTAGCTCAGCGGCTTTCTGCGGATCGCGTGGCACCCCCATGCCGTTGGCGTATAGATAGCTGAGGGAGGTGAGCGCGCTGGGACACCCATCCTCTGCAGCCTCGCCGATCCAGTGCGCGGCCTCCGCGCTGTTCCGCTGCATTCCGGTTCCAGCCAGATATAGAACGCCGAGGTTAAATTTCGCCCGGGTGAATCCCGAAAGTGCGGCTCGCATATACCACTTCGCGGCTTCGGTTGGATCCTTTGGGCCGTTCGCGCCGGTTTCGTAGAAATATCCGAGGTCGGTTTGGGCCACCGGATCGCCCCGGTCGGCGGCGATGCGGTACCAGTGCATAGCTTTGTCCAGGTCCTTCGCAACGCCGTCGCCGAATTCATAGGCTAACCCCATGCGCAGCTGCGCCTTGGTGTCTCCGTCCAGCGCCCTCTTGTTCAATTCTTGCAGGCGGCCGCTGAGTTTTTCCGGAACCGGAGTTGAGCTGCGAGTTTGGCCGAACGCGGAAGCCGAGAGGAGTGCGGCGATGCCGACGAGGCTTACTACGAAGCCGAAAGAGCGCATATCACGACTACTTTCGCGCCGGCCGGACAGCCGACCGGCGATCCCGACGTGAGCAACCTGAAAGCAGATTCCCACCGTTGTAACAAAACTGCAATACTCTATTAACACTACATTCACAATCGGTACTGACTGGCGGACGACTTGAGGGCAATCTGCCTTCGCGGAATTGTCTGCGCCTCAGCTGGCAAGCGCTGCAATCGAGCGGGCAGGTTCCATCGTATAATCGCGCGGGGAATGAAAATGCCGAAGACTGCTCCCGCAAGCATCGCCAGGCTGTTTTGGATTGTTCTGCTCTTAGTGTGCCAAGCCCACCTATACGGCCAGGAGCCCTCAAGGATGGGCGAAGTGCGGTTCACCACCGATACTCAGGATGAAAGAGACGCCGGCGTATGGATCGACGGAAGCTATGCGGGCTATGTCAAGGAACTCAAGGGCGACCGGAAGGTCATGCTTCCCGCCGGGGAACACGAACTTTCCATTCGGCAGGCCGGGTACAAGGAACTCACTAAAAAAATCATTGTCGAGCCGGATCAAGCCCAGACGATCGCGGTGCATCTGGAGCAGGACTCCAAGGCTATTTTCCCCGGCGGCGACGCAGCGGAGTTGCGTCTGGACATTCAGCCGAAGCGTGCGGCCGTTTATCTCGACGGCGGCTACATGGGGCACGGCGGCGACTTCGGCGGCAGGTTCCATTCCATGCTGGTAGCCCCCGGCAAGCATCAGCTCAAGGTTGAGCTCGAAGGCTATCAGTCCTACCAAACGGAAATCACCGCCGGCGCGAATCAGAAGTCGCGGATGAGTATTGTTCTGCAAAAAACCGACGCAGCCTCGGGGAAGTAATCAAACTGGAGTCTTCGACTGGCCCGATCGTTTGATTGGGAGCCCGCCAATCGCTCCGCCGTAGCCGCGCACGCTTGCGCTATAATGTCAGGTTCTGCGCGCCTCCTCCGGCGCGCGGTTTTGCGCCTGCACGATGAACTTCAAACTCATGAGCGACTACGAGCCTCGCGGCGACCAACCCGAGGCCATCGACCAGCTTTCGCGCGGCATTGAGGCTGGCGAGAAGCATCAGGTCCTGCTCGGCGTCACGGGCTCGGGGAAAACGTTCACCGCAGCCAAGGTGATCGAACGCGCGAACCGGCCAGTCCTTGTCCTTGCGCATAACAAGACTCTCGCCGCGCAGCTCTACAGCGAATTCAAGGGTTTCTTCCCGCAGAACGCGGTCGAGTATTTCGTCAGCTACTACGATTTCTACCAGCCGGAAGCCTACATTCCAGCCTCGGACACCTACATCGAAAAGGAGTCCACGATCAACGACGAGTTGGACAAGCTGCGCATGAGCGCCACGCGTTCGCTTTTCGAGCGGCGCGACGTGGTCGTCGTCGCGTCAGTCTCCTGCATCTACGGCATCGGCTCGCCCGAGGCGTACTACGGCATGCTGCTCATGGTCGAAAAAGGGCAGAGCACGAATCGTGAAGCTATGCTCCGGAAACTTGTGGAGATGCAATACCAGCGCGCGGAAGACTTGCGGCGCGGCACGTTCCGCGTGCGCGGCGACCGCCTGGAAATTTATCCGCCGTATGAGGACAACGGTTACGCCATCGAGCTGTGGGGCGCCCAGGTGGACGCCATCCGCCAGATCGATCCGCTCACGGGGGAAGTCCGCTCCGGCCAAAACGATCTGTCGCGGCTCACGATTTATCCCAAGTCGCACTACGTGATGCCCGCGGCGCAGCGAGAGCGCGCGATCAAGACGATCCTCGAGGAACTCGACTGGTGGAAGCCCGAGCTCGAGCGCCAGGGTAAATACGCGGAGGCGCAGCGCGTCTGGCAGCGCACCATGTTTGACATTGAGATGATGCGCACGATCGGCTACTGCCACGGCATCGAGAATTATTCGCGGCACATGTCCGGCCGCCTGCCCGGCGAAGCCCCGCCCACGCTGCTCGATTATTTTCCGCAGGATTACCTGCTCTTCATCGACGAATCGCACCAGACGATTCCGCAACTTCACGCCATGTATCACGGCGACCGCTCGCGTAAGCAGACGCTCGTCAATTACGGCTTCCGCATGCCCTCGGCGCTGGACAACCGTCCGTTGAATTTCGAGGAATTCGAGCACCGCACCGGGCAAGTGATCTACGTCTCGGCGACGCCCGGGCCGTATGAGCTGACGCGCGCGGCCGGCGTGGTGGTCGAGCAAGTGATTCGCCCGACGGGCCTCGTCGATCCCGAAATCGAAGTGCGCCCGGTGAAGGGCCAGGTGGACGATCTGCTGGAACAGATTCGTGTGCGCGCGGCTCGCAACGAGCGCGTGCTCGTGACCACGTTGACCAAGCGCATGTCCGAGGACCTCGCCGAATATTTCACGGAGACAGGTGTGCGCTGCCGCTACATGCACTCGGAAATCGACACGCTCGAGCGCGTGCGGATTCTGCGCGACCTGCGCCGCGGGGAATTTGACGTCCTGATCGGCATCAACCTGCTGCGCGAAGGGCTGGATTTGCCGGAAGTTTCGCTCGTCGCCATCCTCGACGCGGACAAGGAAGGCTACCTGCGCAGCGCCACCGCGCTGATCCAAACGATCGGGCGCTGCGCCCGCCACGTCGAGGGCCGCGCCATTCTCTACGCCGACCGCATGACCGGCTCAATGGCCCAGGCCATCGAGGAAACCAATCGCCGCCGCGCGAAGCAAGTGGCTTACAACGATCTGAACCACATCGTGCCGCAGTCCATCAGCAAGTCCGTGGACATGAAGCTGGCCGCGATCGTCGAAGCCGACTACGTCACCGTGCCCGCCGAGGATTTTTCCGACGCGGACATCACCAGCGAAGCCAAGCTGGGCGAAGTCCTCTCACAACTCGAAGTCCAGATGCGAGAAGCCGCCAAGAAATTCGAGTTCGAGCGCGCCGCCGCACTGCGCGACCGCATCCGCACGCTGAAACTGCGCGACCTCGGCGGCTTCTTCTCTGCCGCGAGCGAACCTGCGATTGAGGAACCGATGGCGGGCGCAAACTCCAGCGGCCCGGCCCTGCTGCCCAAGCCGCAGCCGTGATGGTTTTTAGGTGCAATTTCACATTAGCTAAGCTAAGATGACTTAGCTAAGGAGACGGCATGCCCACCGTGACCATTCACCAAGCCAAGACAAATCTCTCTAAATTGATTGAGCGCGCTTCGCAAGGTGAAGAAATCATTATCGCCCGTGGCTCAAAGCCTGTTGCCCGCCTTGTCCCCCTCGGTCCGGTAAAAGGGAAACGCCAACCGGGCTCATGGAAGGGAAAGTTCGTTCTCGGTCCCGAATTTTTTGAGCCAATGTCCGAGAGCGAACTCGCGGAATGGGAGTAGCGCAATTGCGCATGCTTCTCGATTCCCACGCCTTTCTTTGGTGGATACTTGACCATCCGGCTCTCACTCCGGTGGCTCGTGAAGCCATTTCTGGAACGGACAATACGGTCCTGATCAGCGCAGCATCGGCTTGGGAAATCGCGATTAAGTTTCGAGCAGGAAGATTGCCCGAGGCCGCCGACCTCGTGTCCAACTTTCCCAGCGAAATAGAGCACGAGGGATTTCAACTCTTGCCCATCTCCGCGGAACACGGCATTCGCGCAGGCCTTCTGCCCGGCCTGCACAAGGACCCATTCGACCGCATGCTCATTGCTCAGTCCCAAGCGGAAAACACGCCAATCATCAGTAACGAAACGATATTTGAAAGCTACGGCGTCAGGAGGCTTTGGTAGCACAGACTTCAGTCTGTGGGGGTTAGTCCTTGCAAGGCCAAAAATCCACAGACTGAAGTCTGTGCTACTTAAACTCGCTCCACTACTGCGTAGGAATCCCGATGCGGCGGACGAGATTCTGGAAACGCGGGTCGGAACGCAGGCTGTCGAGCAAGGCGTATCCGTTGAGAAACGGCATGGCCGCTTCATGATTCTTGTATGACTCATTCAACCACTGGAACGCTTGGTCCTTTTCACCCAGCAATCCAAAAGAGGCGGCGATGAAAAACGCCCCGGCGTGGGACCGTTTGGCTTCTTCCCCCTGCTTCTTCAGGAGCGCTTCGGCTTCCGCTTTCCTTCCTGCTACCGCGTAGCTCGTTGCGAGTTCGGTCTGGCCGCCCACCCATCCCATGGCGATCGTGCGCTGGCTCTCCGCGATGGCCATATCCGTTCTCCCGCTCAGGAGATATGTGTCGGCGAGAAAAACGTGCGCTCGCACGAATTCCGGTTCCAGTTCCAGCACTTTCTTTAAGATTGTCGCCGCTTCGTCATACTGATGCGTCTGAATCAAACCAAATCCAACCGTCGCGGAAATATCGGGCGAAAGCGGATCGAGCGCCACGGCCTGCCGAAACTCGGCCACCGCTTCATCGAAGCGGCGGAACGTAACCAGAAGCAGTCCATGGAATTCATGTGCGATGGCGTCGTTCGGGTCCAGGGCAAGCGCCCGTTGCATTTCCTGCTCGCTTTCCGCCCAATTCCACTCGTAACTGAGGATGGACATTCCAAGAATTGCATGGGCTTCCGCCGAACGATCGTCCAACGCAATCGCCTTCTTTGCCGCCTCGATCGCCTTTGGCAGGGCTACTTCCGGCGGCAAATAAAAAAAGTCTGCCTGCAACGCGTAATTATTCGCCAATCCCGAATAGGCCATCGCGTAGCCCGGGTCTTTCGCAATGGCCTGATTGTAATAAGCGGTGGCCCGGGCGTATCCATCGCGGTTTGATTTTGCATTTTCGTATTTCCCTTTGAGATAGAGCTGGTAGGCCTCGGCATTCTGCGTCGTACCGGCAACCATCACTTTGTGATCGTCAGGGGTCAATTGCAGCCGCAAATTTTCCGCGATGGCCTTGGAAATGTCGGACTGCACGTTCATCATGTCCGCCACGCCGCGATCGAAGTGCTCGCCCCAAAGCTGCGCAACCTTGACCGTGTCGGTCAACTCCGCCTGGACGCTGACCTGGTCGCCGTGTTGCACCACGCGTCCGGTCACGATGGCGCGCACGTTCAGCTCGCGCGCGGCCTGGCCCGGATCGACGGTCTGATTCTTATAGCGCATCACGAGCGTGCGCGGCACCACGCGCAGTGCGTGAATTTGCGACAGGCTGTTCGTGATCGTGTCGGTGAGGCCGTCGCTCAGATAATCGGCATCCGGACTGCCGCTTCCGTTCACGAATGGCAGCACGGCTACGGAGTCAATCGGGCCGCCGGTCATTCGCGCGAGCCACGCGCGCCCGCCAATCAGAGCTGCAATAAGTACGACAAAGGCAACGGTCGCGACCACGATGCCCGACTTGTGCCGCTGCACAATCCCGATTGCGAGCGCGGCGTCGGAACTTGTCTGCGGCGCTGCAGAACCCGTCGACACGCCCGGCCTTGATGGCAAGCTCGTCGGCGCCGGAGCAACGGGGACCAATAATTCTTCTTCACCGGGAGCGCGGCTCGAAGTGCGCGCGCGTTCCGAATCGAAATCGCGCTGCACGCGCTTGAGGTTCGCGCGCACGTCCGCCGCGCTGTGGTAGCGCAGTTCGCGATCTTTCTCGAGGCACCGGTCGATGATCTCGTCGAGCTTGGGCGGCACTTCCGGATTGAGCCGCGCGGGCGGGGTCGGGGTCTTGTTCAAAATCTCATTGAAGATCACCGCCGCGGTTCGCCCGGCAAACGCCGGGCGGCCGGTGGCCATCTCGTAGAGCACGACGCCAAAGGAAAAGATGTCACTCTGCGCGTCCAGATTCTCGCCGCGCGCCTGCTCGGGAGACATGTACGCCACGGTGCCGATCGCCGTGCCGGGGCTCGTGAGGTGCGCGTCATTCAGCGTGGGACCATTTTCGTCCAGCGTCAGGGCAGCCGCGCGATTGTTCTGCGTGAGTTTCGCCAGTCCGAAGTCGAGCACTTTGGTCTGGCCGCGTTTCGTAATGAAAATATTGGCCGGCTTGAGGTCCCGGTGGACAATGCCGGCCGCGTGTGCCGCGTCCAGCGCGTCTGCGATTTCGATCGCATAGCGGAGGATCTGGTCGATCGGAAGCGGGCCCTTGCTTAAGCGGCCCGCGAGCGTCTCGCCTTCCAGATACTCCATCACCAGGTAGCCGGTACCGCCCTGGTTTCCAACGTCGTGGAGGATGCAGATGTGCGGGTGATTCAGCGACGAGATCGCGCGCGCCTCGCGATCGAAACGATCGCGCAGGTTTGGATCGCTCGACAAATCCGCCGGCAATACTTTGATCGCGACGGTGCGATCGAGCCGCGTGTCCCGCGCTCGATAGACTTCGCCCATACCCCCGGCTCCGATGGCCGACAGGATTTCGTAGGGACCGATGCGGGCGCCGGGCTGCAAGGACAATGGACGTTCGCCGATGGCTGGACTCCGTTCGCGAGATAGTCCTGTGTTGGAAGCCGGATTCTACTATAGGGCGAGTGACTTTAGGGAACAGCAACCGTCCCTGCTGCGCTGGCCCTAGCGGTTGTCAGAGGTCGCGTTCACCAAAATGGTAAACGGCGATGCCCAGAGCGATCAGCAGATACACGATGGCGTAGCCGATCATAGCGACGCTGGGGATGGAGACGTCTGCGAACGGAGAGAATTGCAGCGAGCCGGAGAGCGGCGATTCCATTTCAAAGGCGGCGCGTCGCCAAATGGCTTCGCTGGGCATGATCAGGCTCGAGACGATGCCAACCATGGCGAGGCGCGAGCCTTCCGTGAAGCCGCTCATCTGTTCGAGCCAGCCGCCGAGAAACGCGACGCCAAGTAGGCCGAGCGTGATGACCCCGCTCGTCAGCGTTGAGAACCAAGTGCCGAACAAGAATGTGACCGACAAAGCGACGACGCATTCCAGAAATACGAGCAGGCCGCCGCGCAGCGGATGCTGCGCCATCACGCCGCCGATCCAGTAGCCCTCGGCGATCGCGCCGCCGAACATCATCACGACATAGACACCGGCCATGGCCACGAAGCCGAGCCATTTCCCGATCAAGATCTGCCAGCGGGGGAGCGGCTTGGTAGCGATCGCGTGAATCGTTCCGGAAGTGATCTCCCCGGAAATCGTGTCCACCGACGTGAGCGTGGTCATCACCACCGCGAGTAGGTCCACCGTGTATAGGCCGATCATCAGCATGGCGCTGACGACCTGGTAGCGCAGAAACGGCGGCACCGCGGAGTGGCGGAAGTCGCCGATTTGGAATTGCAGGCCGATCCCGAAGACCAGAAGAAACGCGGCTCCGGCGAGGAGCGCGGTCCACAGGATTTTCTTTCGCGCCGCTTCGCGAAACGTGATTCCGGCCATGGTCCATACGCCCATCACAAGCCCCGGTCCTCGCCCATGATGTTCATGAATAGCTCCTCGAGCGACAATCGCTGCGGCGTGAACTGGTAGACCTCCGCGCCGGAGTCGACGAGGTAGCGCAAGATTTCCGGAAGAGGTTCGCGCGACGGCGCCGTCAGCGTGAGCCGCTCTTCATCAACCTCCACGGAAGCGGTCCAGCGCGCGAGGCCTGAAACGCATTCGGGCGAAAGGTTTCGCGCGCGCACCTCGACGCGCACCGCTTCCTCGTGCTGCGCGCGCAGGTCGCGATTCGTTACCACTTCGCCTTCGCGAATGAACACGACTTGGTCGCAAGTGATCTCAATTTCGCTCAGGATATGAGAATTCAGAAAGACAGTCGCGCCGCGCTCGCGCTGCGAGCGAATGATATCGCGCACCATGCGCCGGCCGAGCGGATCGAGACCGGATGTGGGCTCGTCCAGAAAAATCAGGTCGGGCTCGTGGACGAGCGCCTGCGCCAGGCCGATACGTTGCAGCATGCCCTTGGAAAAATTCTGCAGCCGCTTGTCGGAATGAGGAGTGAGTCCCACGAGATCGATCAGGGCCGGGACGCGTTTCGCCAACAGGGCGTCGGAGACACCGCACAGACGCCCGTGCAGATGCAAAAGTTCAGGCGGCGTCAGCCATTCGTAAAAGCGGAAATTTTCAGGAAGGAACCCGATTCGCCGCCGGATTTCAACTTCGCCCGCGGGCGCGCCGAGCACAAACGCTTCGCCGCTTGTGGGCTTGGCGAGGCCAAGCAGCATTTTGATCGAAGTGCTTTTGCCTGCTCCATTCGGGCCGAGGAATCCGAAAATTTCGCCACGGCGCACGGTCAGGGTCAAGTCGCGCACCGCGACTTTGCCTCCGAACACCTTGCGCAAATTTTGAGTGCGAACCGCGAAGTTGTCGGGCGAGGACAGGGTCGGCTCCTCTTTACTTCAGCGAATCGGCGAGCCCGACGGCCTGGCTGGAATCCCCGAAACCGACCAGCGAATACGCAATCCCATTGTTCGTCCAGATGAGCGCGTAGCCCGGTCCGCGCCGCCCCGCCATGCTGAGCAGCGTGCCGTTCGCCCCGTTTACTTTCACAGTCTGGTAGGAGCGCAGCGAGCGCGGAACGGAAAGCGTGAGTGTCGCTCTCCAGTCCACCGTGTGGAGGAACTCGCTGGCCTGGGCGGGCGTCATTCCCGCCGTCTCGAGGCCGATTTCCGCGAGACCGACCACGTCCAAGCCGGACGGCACATTCACGACCGGCGCCGGTCCTTCGCGCAAGCGCACGCAATCGCTGTACTGAGTGGTGGTGGGCGACGGCCCGGTGATGTTGTCCGCGATCACGTTGGTCGCGGTGGCGGCGGTCGGACAGGTTCCGTATTGCGCCTGCACCGAACGCGGCACCTCCACGCCGACGGTCTGGCCGTCGAGCGATTGGGGCAGCGCGATGTCCGGATGGCCTGCTTCGGTGGCGATTGCCTGCAGGCGTGCGCGATCCACGCTTACTTCAATTTTGTGGGAGCCGCCCACCGTGAGTTTCGGCGCATCGTTGCGCGCCCCAAGCAAGCGCACGTTGAATCCGGCAAGCTTGCTTGCACCCGCCGCGTCGGTCACCGCGGTGTCGTCCTCGTTGCTTTCCACCTTCACCTTGTCGGAGATCATTTGCGTGACCATCTGGTGCAGCGAGGGGTTCGCGTTCGCGTCGACGTAGGGTGAGAAGTCCGCGTTCACCGCCTGCACTTTTTGCATGCGCAGCGATTGCAGGGATTTCAGCGCCAGATTTCTCACCGCCGGGATACCGAAACCGGCGGCGCACACCACGACCACGATTAGAACCGCCCAAACGCCTCGGCGCGAGGATGCAGCAGCCGTCATGGGAGTCCCTCCTTCGTCAAAGATTTCGAGACGACAAAACCGCGGAAAGTAAAGGTCAACGCAGCGCCAAAGTATCAAACGAACCTGAAATTTACATGAAGGGTTTTACGTGGCGCCGGCGTCTCGCCGGTGCGGTCGCGCCGTTTGGGTAACAGAAACCCCGCCGGCGGGACGCCGGCGCCACTGGAGCGCTCGGACGACAGCGCTCCTACACCATGCCTTTGCGCAACTCCTCGAGCGGATAAAACGTATCCCGCCAGACGACACCGCCGCGCCACAGCGTAGCGATCGCCGACCGCAGCAACATCCAGCAAAAGATCAGCGCCCCAAGCGGATGCGTGAAACCGTAAAGCGGCGACGCACGGCTGGACCGCATCATTCCAGCTTGAAACACAACGGCAATGGCCGCCGCCAGGCCTGCGAACACGCGCGCCCACCCCGTCGCTAGGAACACACCCAGGAACGGCAGCACGCTCATGACGAACGAGAGCAGGATCGCGCCAGCGGCAAAGAGCGGATTGTAGTGGACCGCGGCAAACATGTTCTTGGTGAC
>Ga0210393_10000390_pt1 | contig 40138 bp, 36 predicted proteins | sample IncBWC27OmetaG_FD_160068 | JGI IMG/M metagenome (GOLD analysis project Ga0210393, IMG submission 160068) | Forest soil microbial communities from Barre Woods Harvard Forest LTER site, Petersham, Massachusetts, United States - Inc-BW-C-27-O ...
GCCATCCGTTGGATCATCGAAAGCCGCGTGCCCTTGGGCGGTTCGGCGCCGCGCTTGTATTTTCCCGTGAGAAATCCACTGGCCAGCGGAAAGTACGGCAGGATGCCGACGCCGAACTCGCGGCAAGCGGGGATCAACTCGCGCTCGATGCGCCGGTCGAGCAGGTTGTACTGGTTTTGCGCGGAGATATACGAGGCGAATCCGCGGGTGCGCGATATCCAGTGCGCATCGACGGCCTGCCACGCGGCGAAGTTACTATGTCCGATGTAGCGGACCTTGCCGGCGCGCACGAGATCGTTCAGCGCCTCGAGCGTTTCACTTTGCGGCGTGTCAGCGTCCGGCTGATGAATCTGGTACAGGTCGATATAGTCAGTGCCGAGCCGTTTCAGACTCGCCTCTGCCGCCGCCATGACGTAGCGGTAGGACCCGCCCTTCAGGTAAGGACCGTCGCCCATCGCCATGCCGAACTTGGTCGCGACGATAATCTCGCGACGGCGATCGCCGAGCGCTTTGCCGAGCAACTCTTCCGAGCCGCCGCGATTGCCGTAAATGTCTGCCGTATCGAACAGCGTGATGCCCTCGTCGAGCGCCTTGTGCACCACGGCGCGAGTCTGTTCCGCGTCGCATCGCATGCCGAAGTTGTTGCATCCGAGGCCGACGGCCGACACCTTGAGTCCCGAGTTGCCGAGCTTGCGATATTCCATGATCGATCCTTTTCTGCTTTCTGCGATGCGTCAGGCCGCGGCGTCGTGCGCACCTAGTGAGGTATTCCTGCAATCTTTGTTGCTACGGCAGTGCGCGCAGCCGGTCAAGCGAGCGCGAGCTCGACGAAGGTGGCAGAATTCGGCGGATGGCAAAGCTGCACGACATCCTGAAACCGCGGCCGCGAATTTTGTTCGTCGGGATCAATCCGAGCATTCGCTCCGAGCAGGTGGGGCATCATTTTGCGAGCCCCGGCAATCCGTTCTGGCGGCTGATGTATGCGTCAATGCTGCTGCCGGTGGAACTCACGTGGGAGGACGATGAGCGCCTGGTGGAATTCGATTTGGCGCTGACGAGTTTGTGTCCGCGGGCGACGCGCTCGGCGGCTGAGTTGAGTAGCGCCGAGATGATCGAGGGGCAGAAAGCGCTGGCGCGGAGGATTCGCCGGCTGAAGCCGCAGGTGGTGGCGTTCGTGGGCGTCAGCATCTACCGCAGATTTTTTGGTGTTACGAAGGGAGATGGTGCGGGTGCAAAGGCGGAGGAAATTTTCGGCGCGCGGGTGTTTGTGCTGCCGAATCCCAGCGGACTGAATGCGAGCTATCCGGGATTCAAGCACAAGTTGATTTGGTTTGAACGACTGCGCGAGTTTGCGGGGATCGAGAAAAGTTAAATCAGTTCTCTATTCGATTCCGTAGCGCCGGCGTTTGCGCCATAGCGTCGTCACGTTGATACCGAGGGTATCTGCCGCTTCTTCGAGCGTGGCGCTGGCTGCCAGCACGCGCGCGATGTGTTCACGCTCCAGCTCGTCGAGGCTCGCGGCGTTGGGGATGCCGCTGAGAGCTTCGGTCGGTTCGTGAGCTTCGTGAAACAGCGAATCGGGCAGGTCGTCGGGCGCGATCGTCTCGCCGCGCATCAGGACGGTGCCGCGCTCGATCGCGTTGCGCAGCTCGCGCACATTTCCCGGCCATCGATAGCGCGTGAGAGCCGCCGTCGCGCCGGGCGACAGCGCGAGTCCCGGATGCGAATTGCGCACGGCGGCGACGTTCAGCAGCCATTGCGCGAGTGGCAGAATGTCTTCGCGTCGCTCGCGCAGAGGGGGAACGCGCAGCGTGATGACGTTGAGGCGATAGTAGAGATCCTCGCGAAAGTGATGCGCGGCGACTTCGGATTCGAGGTCGCGGTTTGATGCGGCGATTATTCGCGCATCGACGTGAATCGTGCGCTCGCCACCGACGCGCTCGAAATTCTGATCCTGCAGAAAGCGCAGAAACTTGGTCTGCAGTGTCGGCGTCAGGTCGGCGATCTCGTCGAGGAAGACGGTGCCGCCGTTAGCCGCCTCGAGCCGGCCCGGCTTGTCCTTGATAGCGCCAGTGAACGCGCCGCGCATGTGGCCGAACAACTCGCTCTCGAGCAGTTCTTCGGAGAGCGTGGTGCAATTGACGACGACGAAGGGCTTGCTCTGACGGCGGCTCCATCGATGGATTTGCCGCGCGATGACGTTCTTGCCGGTGCCGCTCTCGCCAGTGAGCAAAATGGTCGCGTCGCTGGCGGCGGCCTGGCGGGCAGTTTCGAGGAGGCGCTGCATCGCGACGCTCTTCGAGTCGAGCAGCGGCTCCTCGTCGATGGCACCGCGCAGCGCGCGATTCTCAGCGGTCAGCAGTCCGACGTGCAAAGCGCGATCGACGGTGTGTTGAATCTGCTCGAGCGAGAACGGCTTGGTGACGTAGTCGTAGGCGCCGGACTTCATCGCCTCGACGGCGTTTTCAACGGTCGCGTACGCGGTCATCAGGATCACGAGAGATTCGGGCGAGCGCCGCTTGATCTCGCGCAGCAGTTCGAGGCCGGTCATCTCGGCCATCTTGAAGTCGGTCAGAACGAGATCGAACTGCGTCTCTGCCAGTAGCGCGACTGCCTGCGTGCCGTTCTCGGCGGCGCGGACCTCGTGACCGAGCGACTCGAAAAACGTGGTGAGGCTGCGGCGGATATTGCGCTCGTCATCAACAATGAGCAACTTGGCCATCACATCTCCGTGGCGGCGGGAATTTCGACGATGAATCGCGCGCCGTGCGAGTTGGCGCTCTCGACGAAGATCCTGCCACCATGCGCCTCAACAATTTCCTTGACGATTGAAAGACCCAGTCCGGCCGAACCCTTTTCGAAGCCTTCTGAACCATACTGCACGAAGCGCTCGAAGATATAGTCCTTCATGTCGGCTGGAATGCCGGGGCCCGAGTCAGTGACTTCCAGGCGCGTAGCGTGATCGGTGGCGAGCGCCGAGACCTTGATGGTGCCGCCGGCGGGCGTGTAGCGCAGCGCGTTGCCGAGCAGATTCGAAATCACCCACGAGAGCTTGACCGGGTCGCCGATGATTTCCGGCACCGAGCCGATGTGCTCCTCGATTTCGACGTGCTTCTCACGCGCCTGGATCGCGAAGCGCTTGGTGACGTCGGAAGCGAGGCGCGCAAGATCGAGGCGCTTCTGCTGCACGGCGATCGCAGGAATCTCGCCGCGCGCGAGATTGAGCAGGTTGTCGGTGAGCTGGCGCATCCGCGAGCATTCTTCGAGGATCACTTGCAGCAGCTCGCCGCCCTTCGCATTCGCTTCCGGCGCATTCTCGCGGCTCAGCAGCTCGGCCGACAGCGCGAGCGACGTGAGGGGAGTGCGCAACTCGTGCGACAGCGTCGCGACCAGGTTGGTGCGCGCGCGATCCTGATCGCGGATGTAGGTCACGTCCTGCAGAATCAGCAACGTGCCGAGCGACTTGCCGACGGTGTGATGCAGCGGCACCGGCTTGAGCACGTAGGAATGGTCGCGGCCGCGAACGTGAAGGTCGATTTCGGTGCGATGGCCGTCGCTGCCGGCGCGCTGCAGCGTGCGAAGCGCATCGCGCACGCGTAGGTAGTGAGGATGGTTGCTGCTGAGATCATCGAACGGACTGCCGAGCGCGTCCGCCGCGTCGACCCCTAGGATGAGCGACGCGATCTCATTGATGTGCGCGACGATTCCGTCCGTGTCGATCAGCACGACGCCGTCTTCGAGGCTCTCGATGATCGCCTCGGTCTTGCTCTTTTCGTAAACGAGGCGCTCGACGTTGAGCTTGTCGTAATGCTCGAGCCGCTCGGCCATCAAATTGAATTCGCGGGCGACCGCTTCGAGCTCGGCCAGCGGCTGCGGACCAAGCCGCACCTGCGTCTTGCGCTGACTGATTCCGCGCAGGCGCTCGGTGAGCTCCGTCAGCGGCTGTGAGAGCCGCCATCCCAGGCCCCACGACACGGCGGCGCCCACCAACAGCACCAGCGCGAGACCGCCCGCGAATTCATAAGCGAGGTCCTTGCCCAGCTTTACGGAGCGGCTGTCGGCGCGAAACATGGCCGCTTTGTTCATCGCGATCAGATCGTCGAGGCGGCCGTTCAATTCGGCGAACTGGCGATCGTGATAAGTACCCGGCGGCGCGGCGGCGACGTCGGCGAACAGCTGGTTGCCGCGGCGAGTGATATCGGCCGCCAGTTCGGGCTCGCCGACTTCAGTGAAGTCGTGATTTTCGACGTCAATCCACTGTAGAAAATCGTGCCGCGCACCGGGCAGTACGTCTTTGGCTTTGCCGTCGTGCTCCGCCACCTGCAGCGTGTTGAGCGCCGCGTGCATGTTCTGCGCGGCCTCGATGCTGACGTAGTTGCGATAGAGCGTCGCTCGGATTGCGCCGCCGAGAGCGTACACCCGCGGCAGCGTGTAGAGTCCCAGCAGTACCACCAACGCCAGCATCACCAACGTGCCGTTGCGGATTCGGCGCTGCAGCGAAGGTGCGTTCATCACGAATCCTCCCGTTCCTCGGTAGCGACGATTTCCACGTCGAGGTCGGTTGCATCCGAAACCAGCCGCGCGACTACGTCACCCTTGAGCCACCGGCGCCATCGTGGTTGATGGGTGCGGCCGACGATCACTTTCGAAACGCCCTTGTCATGCGCGAAGTCGATCAACGCCTTGACCACGTCGTCGGATTTGAGCCACACGGTTTCGGCGCCGAGGTCGCTGGCGACGTTAATGTTGTCGAGCAGCGCGACGAAATCCTTGGTGCCGATATTTTTAACCGACTCGTTGGGCGTCTCGATGTGGACGGCGAACCATTCGGCGTTGAGCTGGCCCGCGATGCGCGAGGCCTTGCGCAGTAACTGTCCGGTGTCGGCGGCATTGGACGACAGCCCGACCATGATTCGATCGATTACGTTGGCGCGGTGGCCGCCTTCGCGCTTGATCGATTCGCTGTTGAGCCGCTGACGGTCGAGGCTGCGCGCGACTTCGCGCAGCGCCAGTTCCCGCAGTGAGGCGAGATTACTCGGCTTGAAAAAATTCTTGAGTGCGTTCTCGATCTGATCGCGCGGATATATCTTGCCCTCGCGCAGACGCTCGCGCAGCGCTTCGACCGGCACGTCGATGTTGACGATTTGATCGGCGCGCGCCAGGAACGCGTCAGGCACCGTCTCGCGCACGTCGATGCTGGTGACGCGCCTCATCAGCGCGTTGAGGCTTTCGACGTGCTGAATGTTGAGCGCGGTAATCACGTTGATGCCGGTGGCGACGATCTCTTCAACGTCCTGGTACCGCTTGGGATGATGCGAGCCGGGCACGTTGGTATGCGCGAGCTCGTCGACGATTACCACGTCGGGCTTGCGCGCGATGATCGCGTCGACGTCCATCTCCTCGAGCTCTACATCGCGGTAGTTGATCTTGCGGCGCGGAACGAGCTCGAGGTCGCCGACCCGCTCCTCGGTTTCGCGGCGGTGATGCGTCTCGACGAAACCCAGCACGACATCCACTCCCCGATCGCGGAGCTGATGCGCCTCCTCGAGCATCCTGTATGTCTTGCCTACGCCCGCGGCGGCGCCGATATAGACTTTGAGCCGTCCGCGTTGAGTCTGTGGCACCAGGTCGAGAAAAGCTTCGGGCTCGAGTCGTTTGTCATCGCTCATTCAAGTCCCGGGGTTTCCGCCATGACTTCCCGCGGCGCGAGCGCTGTGAGTTCCCGCCGCACGATCGAGGGCCAGGTTCAATAGCAGGACGTTCACTCCGGGTTCTCCGAAAATTCCCGCCGATCGTGGCCGCGTGTTGTCGGCAATCAACTGCCGCACCTGATCTTCGCTCAGACCGCGGGCGTGGGCAACCCGTGCAACCTGAAGGTCTGCGGCGGCCGGGCTGATCTCGGGATCGAGCCCGCTGCCGGAAGCGGTGACCAGATCGATTGGCACCTGGCGCGGATCGACGCCGGGATTGCTCTCGACCAGGTTCTTCAGCCGCAACTTGACCGCGTCGATCAGGGCCTTGTTGGTCGGTCCGAGATTCGAGCCGCCCGAGTTGGAAGCGTCGTAGCCCTTGTCGCCGGCGGCGGAGGGTCGGCTCTGAAAATACTTCGGCGACGAAAAGTTCTGGCCGATGAGGCTCGAGCCGACGACCTTGTTGCTCGCGACGATAATGCTACCGCCCGCCTGCCTCGGGAAAATCGTCTGCGCGATTCCGAATACTGCCAGCGGATAGATGATGCCAGTGAGCACGGTGAGGACGGCGGTCGCGACGAATGCGGTTACGAATGTGCGCATGGAATTGACCTCAGGCGAGATGCAGCGCGGCGATCATGATGTCGATGGCCTTGATGCCGATGAACGGAATAATCACGCCGCCGAAGCCGTAGATGAACAGATTGCGGGTCAGAATCGCGGCCGCGCCGACCGGACGATACTGCACACCGCGCAGGGCCAGCGGAATCAGCGCGATGATGATCAGCGCGTTGAAGATAACGGCGGACAGAATCGCGCTCTGCGGCGTCGCCAGATGCATCACGTTGAGCCGCTGAAGTTCCGGATATTCGACGATGAACAGCGCCGGGATGATCGCGAAGTACTTTGCAACGTCGTTGGCAATCGAAAACGTAGTCAGCGCGCCGCGCGTCATCAGCAACTGTTTGCCGATCTCGACGACCTCCATCACTTTGGTCGGATTCGAGTCGAGGTCGATCATGTTGCCGGCCTCGCGTGCGGCCTGCGTGCCCGCGTTCATCGCGATTCCGACGTCGGCCTGCGCGAGCGCGGGCGCGTCGTTGGTACCGTCGCCGATCATGGCGACCAGCTTGCCCTGGTTCTGTTCCTCGCGAATCAGCCGCAGCTTGGTTTCAGGCGTGGCCTCGGCCAGAAAGTCGTCGACGCCCGATTCTTTCGCGATTGCCGCCGCGGTCAGCGGGTTGTCGCCGGTAATCATGACGGTGCGCAAACCCATGGCGCGCAGGCGCTCGAAGCGTTCGCGGATTCCTTCCTTGACGACATCCTTCAGATAGATCACGCCGAGCGCCTTCGACTCGTCCGCGACCACCAGCGGAGTTCCGCCGCTGCGCGCGATGCGCTCGACGATCGCCTTCAAGTCGGTCGGCGGCGTGCCGTGATTTTCCTCGACGAAGTGCATGACCTGCTCGGCTGCACCCTTGCGGATTCGACGCCCGCCAATGTCGACGCCGCTCATGCGGGTCTGCGCGGAAAACGGGATGAAGGTCGCGCCGTCCTCGCCGAGTTCCCGCCCGCGGAGATTGTATTCGCGCTTCGCCAGCACGACGATCGAGCGTCCTTCCGGCGTCTCGTCGGCCAGCGACGACAGCTGCGCCGCTTCGGCCAGTTCGGCGGCGTCGACGCCTTCCACCGGAATAAACTCGGCCGCCATCCGGTTGCCAAGCGTGATAGTGCCGGTCTTGTCGAGCAGCAACGTATCGACGTCGCCGGCCGCTTCGACCGAGCGGCCCGACATCGCGAGCACGTTATGCTGTACCAAGCGGTCCATCCCCGCGATTCCGATAGCGGACAGCAAGCCGCCGATGGTCGTCGGAATCAGGCATACGAGCAGCGCCACCAACACCGGCAGCGCGAGCCTGGTGCCGCCGTATAGCCCGAACGGGTACAGCGTCACGACGACGAGCAGAAAACGATCGTCAGTCCGGACAGCAGGATACTCAGCGCAATTTCGTTGGGCGTCTTTTGACGCTGCGCGCCTTCGACCAATGCGATCATGCGATCGAGGAAGGTCTCGCCGGGGTTGGCGGTGATCTTCACCTTGATCCAGTCGGAAATGACGGTGGTGCCGCCCGTGACGCCGCTGCGATCGCCGCCGCTCTCGCGAATGACCGGTGCGGATTCGCCGGTGATAGCGGCCTCGTTGACGGCGGCGATGCCCTCGATGACTTCGCCGTCGCCGGGAATCACGTCGCCTGCCGCGACCATAACGACGTCGTCGCGCCGGAGCTGCGCCGCCGGCACCAGCTTGGTCTCGCCGCCCGGCATGATTAATTTGGCCTGCGTTTCGGTGCGCGTTTTGCGCAGGTTGTCGGCCTGCGCCTTGCCGCGTCCTTCCGCCATCGCCTCGGCGAAGTTTGCGAACAGCACGGTGAACCACAGCCACAGTGCGATTTGAAATTCGAATCCGGCCAGCGCCATCTTATGCGCCAGCAGGTCGCGGAACAGCGTGAACATCACCAACACGCTGGTGACTTCGACCACGAACATCACGGGATTCTTGACCATCAGGCGCGGATCGAGCTTGACGAACGAATCGATCGACGCGCGCGAGACGATTTCGCGATTCCAAAGTGCGGGAGCCTTGCGATCACTCATGTTGCAACCCCAGACCTAGAAGAGTTTCCCGGCCATCATCAGCAGTTGCTCGACGATCGGCCCGAGCGCGACGGCGCAGAAGAAGGTCAGCGCGCCGACGATTATGATTACGCCAATGAGCAACGCCACGAACGGGATGCCGTCGGTCGGGAAAGTCCCGGCGCTGGCGGCGGTGGTTTTCTTGCCCGCGACCGAGCCCGCAATCGCAAGCGCGGGAATTGCCATCATGAACCTGCCGAGCAGCATCACGATTGCGAGCGTCACGTTGTAGAAAGGAGTGTTCGCGTTCAGGCCGGCGAAAGCCGAGCCGTTATTCGCGCCCGCTTCGGTGTATGCGTACAAAATTTGCGAGAAACCGTGCGGCCCCGGATTGGACATGCTCGACAGGCCCGCGGGCAGCACCGTCGCGAGCGCGGTCGGAATCAAAATGACGGTCGGGAAGATCAGCACGTAGAGCATCGCGAGCTTCATTTCGCGCGCTTCGATTTTTTTGCCGAGATATTCGGGCGTGCGGCCCACCATCAGGCCCGCGATAAAGACCGCCAGCACCGCCATCACGATGATTCCGTAGAGACCCGAGCCGACGCCGCCGAAGATCACCTCGCCCAGCTGCATGTTCACCATAGGCACCAGCCCGCCGAGCGGCGTGTAGCTGTCGTGCATCGAGTTGACGGCGCCGCACGAGGTGTCGGTGGTGACTGTCGCCCACAGCGCCGACTCGACGATACCGTTGCGGACTTCCTTGCCCTCCATGTTGCCGCCGCTTTGCGTTGCGGTGGCATGCTCGTCGATTCCCATCGCGCGGAATTGCGGGTTGCCGTGTTGCTCAGCCCACACCGTCGGCGCCGCTCCGGCCAGGAACAGAATCGCCATCACGGCGAAAAGCGCCCACCCTTGTTTGCGATCGCCAACCATCTTGCCGAAGGTGTGAGTCAGGCCCGCGCCAATCGAGAAAATCGCGAGCAGCTCGAGCAGGTTGGTCAACGGCGTCGGATTCTCGTACGGATGCGCCGAGTTAGCATTCATGAAGCCGCCGCCGTTGGTGCCGAGCTCCTTGATTATTTCCTGCGACGCGATTGGTCCCTCGGCGATCGATTGCGTGGCGCCCTCGAGCGTCGTCGCGTTGACATACGGACTGAAATTGTCGGGCACGCCCTGCCACACGAGCACCAGCGCGAAGATCAGCGAAATAGGCATCAGCACCCACAGCGTCGTGCGCGTGAGATCGACCCAGAAGTTACCGATCGTCGTTGCGCTGCGGCGCGCAAACCCGCGAATCACCGCCGCCGCCATCGCGATTCCCGCCGCCGCCGACAGAAAATTGTGCGACGTCAGCCCGACCATCTGCGTCAGGTAACTCAGCGTCTGCTCGCCCGAATACGCCTGCCAGTTGGTGTTGGTGGTGAAGCTGGCTGCGGTGTTGAAGGCCAGTCCCGGCGGCACGCCCGCGAGCCCCTGCGGATTCAGCGGCAGGTAGTACTGCAGCCGCTGCAGTCCGTACAGGAAGATCATCGAGATCAAGCTGAATGCGAGCATCGAAATCGCGTATGCCGCCCAGCCCATCTCAACGTCGGGGTTTATCCCGCAAATCCTGTAAATCAGGCTCTCGATGGGCGTCAGTACGCGGTCGAGAAAGGTGTGCTCACGCGAAAACACCTTCGCCATGTAGAGGCCGAGCGGCACGCTGATCGCCGTCACCAGAATGAAGAATACCGCGATCTGAATGATCGAATTGGATAGCATCTAAGTATGTACCGGCTAGTAAGCTTAGAAACGTTCTGGGCGCAGCAATGCGTAGATCAAATACACCGCGAGTAAGAGAGCGCAGACTCCTCCGAGCACAGTTTCAACCGGACTCATAGGTCTTCACACCCCCAGACGTAGCCAATTGCGATCGCGAAGAAGGCAACGCTACTGACTATTGAAATCACATCCCACATACTAACTCCCCGCTAGTAAGTCTTAGTGAACTAGTTGATTCGGATGCGGCTCCGGACGAACGGGTTTCTCGACGTACCCAGGAGCGTGGCCGTTCGATCCATTTCCATTGCCGTTTCCATTGGCGTGCAGACGAACGTGGGCTTCCGTAACCACGCGCATCGCCGGGCACGGGCCCGCCGCGAAGGTCTCGGCGCGCGCGACAACTTCGTCACGGGTGAGCGGCTCGCCGTCCTCGGCGATTGGCCTCAGCGCACCGCGCCGGCCGTCGTTCACCACGAACGACCACTTACACCGCGCGCAGTGATAAAGATATCGCCGTGGCTTAAAGAGACCGGGCAGTTTGTCGAGCACTTTTACTGAGAACAGATGTGGAAATCTCGTTTCGATGTGCTGTTTCATAGCGATGCCAAGCCTCCGTCGGAACTCTTCCGACGCTACTAACAGCACCGCGCGTGCCAATGCAGAAAAGGCCGATTCCACAGGGCTTTTTGCATCTTTTGAAAGTGCGCATTTCAATATGCATCGTGCTATTCAGTGCAGACTTCATCGAAATGCAATCCACCAATGGCGTTTGTCATCGCTCACCGGCGGACGATCGACGGCTGGAGCCGATAACTGCGACGCCAATAGACTTCGTCCATAAAGCCGAGCCGCCGATACCATCGAATCGGCGTGTCGCTCGGGTCAGTGTTAATGATCACCGAGCGACAGCCTTGGTCGTAGGAATCCGCCACGACGCCGCACAGCAGATGCATTGCGATACCTTTCATGCGGAACGGCGTTCGCGTCGCCAGGTTGAAGACCAATCGGTCGTCGCCGTCGTAGTAACCCAGGATAGCTGCAGGCTCGTCTCCGACCCGGGCGACCAGGAACCGGCCGAGGCTTGCGAGTTCGCGCCGACGAACCGCCAGTTCCTGCCCGAGGTCCTCGACGGCGGGCTCGTCTTCGCTGTTCGCAAAGCCCTTCAGCTTCACAATCGCATAGTCCCTCACCGTGTCGGCGGTAACCCGCTCGACGCTGATGTCCGACCGATCGCCTCGCTCCGGACGCGGTCCGACATGAGCGAGATGCGTATTCGCTTTCTCAATCGCACATCCTGCCGCAACCAGCACCGGCCCGAGCACGGCGTCGACGTCTTTGTCGTCGATCCAAATTGCCACCGGCCGGTTCTCGAAGTAGCTGCGGGCGTCTGCGAGAAATTCCGGCGCCTCGTCCGGCGCAACCGATCTTACAATGATAAGCCCGGAGTCCAGCTGCTCGGCGTGGCGACGATAAACTCCAAAGCGTCTCGGTTCCGCGTGGTAGCCGAGTCCCGGCACGGAAGTCTGGTACCACGAGCTAACTTCCTCGTGCAGACGATCGTGCTCCGGATGTCGCAATGCGGTGCGGCCGTGCTCGTCCACGATAACTACTCCTGCTTGACAAGCAGGCCGCGCGAGCGAGCCTTCTCGTAGATCCAGGTGAAGAACCCGATCGCTATCGCGAAGTACACGACGTTCAGCCCGGCGCCCCACCAGAAATGCAGCGGCGAGAATCCTTTGCCGGCCAGAACCTGGCGCATGCCCTCGAACGAATGCGCCGTCGGCAGCATCCACGCGATGTCCTGCAGCCATTTCGGCAGCGACGACATCGGGTACATCACGCACGACACCGGCATCAGCAGACCCGCGAAGCTCCATGCCAGCGCCTGGATTTTGGTCGAGTAGCGAAAGATCATTCCCGTGATGGCGATTCCCAATGCGAGCGCGAACAACATCAGGTTCGCGATGTACGGGATGAACTGCGGCAGCCACGGAAAGATGTCGAATGAGTATGCTGCCCAGCCGATTGCCGCCGCCGCCAACAGTCCGACCATCACCTTCAACACGCACACCGTGATGAGTCCGGCCATGTACTCCGACAGCGTCAAGGGCGTCGAGAACAGGTTGACGAGGTTGCGGCACCATAGTTCGTCGATGAAGCCGATCGCCATGTCGCGCTGGAAGCTGTAGAACGTGCCCCACAGAATTATCGCGCCGAGCAGGCAGCTGATCAGGTTCGGCTGCAAGTGATTGCTATGCGCCAGGTAAACCGTGAAGAAGCCCCACATGACAATGTCGAGCACCGGCCACCAGATCATATCGACGACGCGATCGAAATTGTGCCGCGATTCGTAAATGTGCCGTTCGATCACGGCGTTGATGCGATGTAATTTCATGCCGCCTTGCCCCTCACCACGCGCAGGAAGACTTCCTCCAGCGCGGGTTCCTCGCGTTCCTCTTCGAGGAGCGCCTGCGTGATTTCGATCGGACTGCCCGCGGCGATCACTTTCCCGTGATGCAGAAAAATAATCCGCTTACACATCCGCTCGACCTCTTCCATGTTGTGCGACGTGTACAAAATCGTCGTGCCCTTGTCGCGTTGCGCGTCGAGCAGCGCGTTCTTCACCTGCCACGCCACTTCGGGATCGAGATACGCCGTCGGCTCGTCGAGCAGCAGCAGTTCCGGATCGTTGAGGAACGCCTTGCATAGTCCGACCCGCGTGTTCTCACCCGACGACAGCCGCGCGATCGCCTTGTCGCGCAGTTTGGTGATGCCGAAACGCTCGAGCAGCTCGTCGATTCGCTCGCGCGGCTTTTTCAGATCGTAGATGCGCGCGAACACCTTCAGGTTCTCGAGCACCGTCAGCCGGAATGGAAATGCGACGTACGGTGACGTGAAGTTCATCCGCTCGAGGATTTCCCCGCGATGCGTCGCCATCGACTTGCCGAAAATGCTGATGCGCCCCGACGTCGGCGTGATCAGCCCGAGAATCATGTGGATCGTCGTCGTCTTGCCCGCGCCGTTCGGACCGAGCATCCCGATTATCTCACCGCGCTCGATCTCGAAGCTCACGTTGTCGACCGCGCGAAAATCGCCGAAGGTCTTGCTCAGATTTTCTACTTCTACCAGCATCGAATTCCTGCCTTTAACGCTTGCGCGTTCTCGCGCTCAAAAAACAAAACGGCCACGGAGTGTTTGCACCCGTGGCCGTCTGACGCGTTTCGATTATGCTATTGAGTCAATGATGACCGAACGTCGCAGACACACCACCACGGGAGGGTTCCCGGGTCCTTTCGATATTCGGATTCATCAAGCGTGTCTTCCTCTGGCGTTCGACGTATAACGTGTAGCAGCTTGCGCAGGTTCTGGCTAGAGACGGGAAAATCGTAAGGCGGAGATGTTCTTCAAAATTCTTCTTGGCATCGACGTCGCAGTCGCGGTAGTCGTGCTGTACTTCTTCGAAGTCGGCTTGAACGACGGATCGATTTCCTCTTTCAACATGTACCTGTGGCTCGAGATGCTCAGCTGCGTCGCTGCCGTGCTGATTGGAGGCCTGACTCTGAGCTCGTACGGCCATCCGCGTCTGGCCAAAGCCGTGCTGATGCTCCTGGCTGTGCCGGGAGTTTCTTACGTGTTGTTTTTTGCGATTCTGATCATTGCTAACCCGCGCTGGAACTGAGAAAGGAGCATTCAATGTTGGAACCAAAATACGGCGACGTATCGGTCACGCTCGACAGTCATGTGGCGACGCTCGAGATTCACCGGCCGCCGCATAATTTCTTCGACTTCAACCTGATTCGCGATCTCGCCAATGCGTGCGAGGCGCTCGACCAGCAGCCGGAATGTCGCGCGCTGGTGCTCTGTTCCGAGGGCAAGTCATTTTGCGCGGGCGCGAACTTTGCGAATCGCGATGCGAGCAGCGGCGAGACCACGGCGCGCGCCGGCGAAAATCCGCTCTATGTTGAAGGCGTGCGGCTGTTCCGATGTAAAAAGCCGGTCGTCGCTGCAATCCAAGGCGCCGCAATCGGCGGAGGCTTCGGACTCGCGCTCGTCGCCGACTTCCGCATCGCGACCGCCGAAGCGCGCTTCGCCGCGAACTTCGTCAAGCTCGGCATCCATCCCGGCTTCGGCCTCACCTACACGCTCCCGCGTCTGATCGGCGTGCAGAAAGCCAGCCTGATGTTCTACACGGGGCGCCGCGTCACCGGCGAAGAAGCACTCGCCTGGGGCATCTGCGATTTTCTCGCGGAGCCGGACAAACTCCGCAATGAGGCTAACGCACTCGCGATGGAAATCGCCGAAGGCGCGCCGCTCGCGCTTTTGTCGACGCGAGCGACGATGCGCCAAGGCCTGGCCGACGCCGTCAAGGCGCAGACCGATCACGAGTTCAAGGAACAGTCGTGGCTGTTCCGCACCGAAGATCACCGCGAAGGCGTAAAGGCAGTGACGGAACGCCGCCCGGGCAACTTCAAGGGCAAATGAATAGCCCTATTCCCCAAAAAAAGTCTCGAGCAGGGACTCACGTCCCTGCTCGTTTTTGATACCGGGTGATAGGGGTCACCCCTGCCGAAGGAAGCGTGAAACCCACCGCGGGTTTCACATTAAAATCAAGTGATTTACCCTTCCCTGACTACGCCGCCTCGGCCTTCGCGCCGTTGAGCTTCTTCAACTCCGGCATTACCTCACTCGCGAACAGCCGCAGACTCTTCTCCGCGTCTTCGATCGGCATCCCGGCGTAGCTGAACACGCCGGTGTAATGGTCCGCGCCGACCTTCTGCCGAATCTCGTCGATCTTGTTGAAGCACATCTCGGGCGTGCCCCACACCTGCAGGCTCAGGAAGTACTCGATCGACGCGCTGGTGTTGCCCTTCAGCGCCTTCGCCATCTGCTCGTAATATTCGTAGCCCTTGGCCTTGCCGAAATTCTCGCTCGCCATCTCGTAATGACGCAGCGCAGTGTCCCAGTAGCCGCCGATATATTTGACCGCCATTTCGCGCGCGCGATCGGCGCTCTTGTCGCAGAAGGTCCAGCCCGCCGCGATTGTCGGCAGCGGCTCTCCGCCGTTCACCTGCTTGTAGATAGTGCGGTACTCGCCGAGTTCCTGCGCGACGGCCTCCCACGGCTTCTGCGGAATGATCAAAATGCCGATACCGAGCTTGGCCATAATGCGCGCGGACTCGGGCGAGACGGCTGCCGCGTAAGTGCGTCCCTTGAACGACTTGAACGGCTTCGGCCTGATGTCGCGGCGCGGCTGCTTGATATATTTGCCGTCATATTCGCAGTAGCCTTTCTCGAGTCCCTCGAGCAGCATCTCCGCCGATTCGATAAAGCGCTCGCGCGATTCGCCGAGCGGGACGCGGAACCCTTCGAACTCGATTCGCGCAAGTCCCCGCCCCAGGCCAAGAATCATGCGCCCGTTCGACATGTGATCGACCACCGACACCTGCTCGGCGACGCGCATCGGGTCATGCCACGGCATGACGACCACCATCGATCCAAGCTGGATCGTCTTGGTGCGGCCGGCGAAGTAGGTCAGGAACTGCAGCACGTCGGGGCACATCGTGTAGTCGTCGAAATGATGCTCGACGCTCCAGATGGAATCGAATCCAAGCGGCTCGTAGAGGTCGCCGATCCGCAAATCTTCGGTATAGACGTCGCGATCCGATCGAACATTGTGCGGATTCTGGAAAATTACAGCTCCACCAACTTTCATTCGACAATCCTCCCTGAGGGCGGGCTTTGATCCATCAGGAACGTAGCGTCACCCGATTAATTAGGCTTCAACCAGACATCAATCACATACCAACCGTTTAGTAAAATTGCAAAGTGGCCAATTTGAGAATTCTTTCCCGCCGACGGTTCCTGTAATTAGCCGGAGGGCGCGCATTCAAAAGATCCTCGTTTCAGTCGTCGTCCGAAACTTCAGCCGACTCCACCATCAAGCTGTCAGCCTACACAGCCGAAAACAGCTGCGACGAATGTCTCGGGGCTGCTCGCGGGCTGTAGGCTCCCCGCCCTGGGTTATTGTCGCTAGGATCAAACGAATGCGTCAACGTGATAAGGCAAATACGATGAATTCCTTGGACGAAGCGCGCCAGCCGCTCAATTTAGGAGTGCATGAGGAAGACATCCCGGGCATCTTCGCTGAAGTTCTCCGCTATCTCACTCCGGAAAGGCTCAGCCGAAAACTTGAAGCTGTAGCGACCGGCCTTGAGCAGTCGGGGCCCTTTTACCGCGAGTTCTATCTCCGTCCACTGAACGCGCTTTGGCTCGGCATGCGCCAAGTTGAGGGCTCCGCCGGAGGCGATTTCCGCCCTGATCGGATTGAGGCGGACGTTCTTCCGAGCATCCACACCGCAGCACTCATCGCAGAGGTCCTTCCGTCCCTTCCGAGATGTTGGACGCCGGATGGAACGGCCCGCGATCTATCAATTCGCAGATGAGCTACTGGCAAAAATTCCTGAGTTGACCAAAGGCGACCCGACTTGTCTCGAAGTCCTCGTCGACACCCGATTCCCTCGGGAAAAATCCGTTCAGACTGAACTGGTTAATAGAGTTTTGGCGGGAGTGAAGGGCGAAAATGCGGTCTTCCACGACGAGCGACCCGGCGTAAACGTAGAAAGACTAACGCCAACCGGAGACGAACTCGTTTCGATAGTGGATTCAAAACTCGAAGGATTTGAACACAGGGCAATTGTGTTGGATAAATTCAAGCGACCTCGCCTTCTTATTAGATTCCGCAGTCGACGGCCGGACCGAATGATTAACGCAATCGAAGAAGACCTCAGGAAGGCGTTGAAACAATTCAGCGGAGAACGTCCGGGCTTGATCGTCTGCTATGTCCCCGAAGTCGAATCGTTCGAAGGAGTCCAGTCTCAGTCCACAGCAACGACCCAAATGATAGACCGCGTCGCCCCGCGACCGGACGCTCGAAACTTAGTTTCTATCTCATTCATTTCCGACGCGCAGATCTTTTCCACGCTAGGACTAACCGAAACGAACATCGAGAGTCTCAAATACGTCACCACGAGGTTTAAGGACTCGAGACTCGCGATCCTATAGATCAATCCCCGGCTACTCACCGAGTGGACAGCCAGAAGGAATATTTCGGACACTCTCCAAGCTGAGCGAAGACGCGGATTCCTTCTAGATCCTCCCAGGGAGTTGTAGCTCGATGATTCACGGAAGCTGTTTGTGCGGAGGGATCCGCTTCGAATTCACCAAACCGGCCGGGCCGTTCGAGCTATGCCACTGTACGCGATGCCGCAAAGTCACCGGCTCCGCCTTTTTTTCAGGGCTCCACGTCCTTATCGAAGACTTCCGCCTGGTCGAGGGCCACGAGCTGATCACCACCTACGAGGCGCCGATATTGCGCGAACCGCCCGCCTATCGCGTCTCCTTCTGCAGCCGATGCGGCTCGCCGGTGCCGAATCCAGCCGCTAGCTCGGGACTCGTCGAGATTCCCGCCGGCCTGCTCGACGACGACCCCACAATGAAGCCCGACAAACACATCTTCGTCGAGCTCAAATCACCGTGGTTCGAAATCAAGGACCGTCTGCCGCAGTATGATTTGCCTGCGCTGACTAGACTGCGCGCTTTGACAAGCGACAAGTGACAGGCTACACATTATGAATCAGTGATTCGCTCGTTCAGGCATCGCGGCTTAAAAGCTTTATACGATGGGCGAACCGCCGGGCGTGTGGCTCCGGGTCACGTTGACAAGCTCCGCGACATCCTCGCGGTCCTCGACCGAAGCAGAACGGCGCAGGATATGGACTTACCCGGGCTTCGGTTGCACGCATTGAAGGGAGTCTTGAGAGGGCATTATGCCGCTTCAGTGTCTGGGAATTGGCGGGTGACCTTCCGTTTCGCGGAAGGCCACGCTGTCGATGTGGACTATCGTGACTATCACTAGGAAGGCGAACTTTATGGCTATGCACAATCCACCCCATCCCGGCGGTATCGTACGACGTCAGTGCCTCGATCCCTTGCGCCTCTCCGTCACTGAAGCCGCGAAAGCATTGGGCGTCACGCGCCAGGCGCTTTCGGATCTGGTGAATGAGCGCGCAGGTGTATCGGTCGATATGGCTATTCGACTCTCGAAAGCTTTCGGTTCGAGTCCGGAAACGTGGCTCGGAATGCAAATGGCTCACGACCTTTGGCATGCTCGCAGCCGCGCCAGGCGGATTCGCGTGCGGTCGTTCAAGGCCGCATGAGCTAACAGTCTCCCGCGCTTGATTGCGCTGCGCACTAACACGAAGATGCCATCATGATGCGACGAGATATTTTTACCGAAGAGCACGAGATGTTCCGCGCGCAGGTGCGCCGCTTCGTCGACAGCGAGATCGAGCCGAAGGTCGCCGAATGGAATCGCGCCGGCATGAGCGATCGCGCCAGTTGGCGCAAGATGGGCGAGGCCGGCTTCCTCGGCGCCAACGCGCCCGCCGAATACGGCGGCGGCGGCGTGGATTTCATCTACGACGCCATCGTCATGGAAGAGCTGTCGCGCGTGCGCGCGCACGGCCTCATGATGTCGCTGCATTCCGACATCTGCATGCCCTACATCACGAGCTTCGGCAACGAGGAGCAGAAGCGCCGCTACCTCCCCGGCGCGATCAGCGGCGAGACCATCCTGGCGATCGCGATGACCGAGCCGGGCACCGGCTCCGATCTCGCCGCGGTGCAGACCACCGCGCGCCGCGACGGCGACCACTACGTGATCAACGGCTCGAAGATTTTCATCTCCAACGGCCAGATTGCTGACCTCGTCATCGTCGTCTGCAAGACCGACCCCAAGGCCAACCCTCCGCACAAGGGCGTGAGCCTGATGCTGGTCGACGCGAGCGCGCCCGGCTTCGTCCGCGGCCGCAAGCTCGACAAGCTCGGGCTCCGCGGCCAGGACACCAGCGAGCTGTTCTTCGAGGACTGCCGCGTCCCGGCCGGCAACCTGCTCGGCAAGGAAGGCACGGGCTTCAAGATGCTGATGGAGAAGCTCCAGCAGGAGCGGCTATGCATAGGAGTCGGCTCGATGGCGAGTTGCCGGCGCACGCTAGAGGACACTATCGCCTACTGCAAGAATCGGCGTGCGTTCGGCCATCCGATCGCCGAATTTCAAAACACCCAGTTCAAGCTGGCCGAGATGATGACCGAGGTGGAAGTCGGTCAAGCTTTCGTCGACAAGCTGCTGGTCGCACACGTGCGCGGCGACGACATCGTGGCCGAAGTAAGCATGGCAAAATGGTGGACGACGGATTTGCAGAAACGCCTCACCAGCCAATGCCTGCAACTGCACGGCGGCTACGGCTTCATGATGGAGTATCCGGTTTCGACCGACTACGCCGACGCGGCAGTGCAATCGATCTACGCCGGCACCAACGAAATCATGAAGGTGATCATCGCCCGCCGCCTCGGGCTCGAATCGCGCAAGTAGCCAGAGAGCGCGAGCGGCTGCGTCACTCCATCGGCAGGCCGACGTAATTTTCAGCCAGCGTCTGCGACGCGGCGCGCGAGCTGGTCACATAGTCCAGCTCGGCCAGCTGGCGGCGCCGATCGAATGCGTTCTCGTCGGCGAATCGATGCAGCATCGAGGTCATCCACCACGAGAATCGCTGCACCTTCCACACGCGCCGCAAGCAAATCTCCGAATACTTAGTTAGTAGTTCGCGATTACTATTGGCGTAATAGTCAGTCAGCGCGCGGGCGAGGACGCGGACGTCCGCGACTGCGAGGTTGAGGCCCTTGGCTCCAGTCGGCGGCACGATGTGGGCCGCGTCACCGGCGAGGAAAAGTGTGCCGGATTGCATCGGCTCGACGACGAAGCTGCGCATCTCGGTGATTCCCTTCTGCAGAACCTTGCCGCGGTTGAGTTTCCAGCCGCCGCCCGCCGCGAGTCTCAGCTCGAGCTCGTCCCAGATCTTTTCGTCGGGCCAGTCGCCAGGATCCTCGTCGGGTGCGCATTGCAGGTAGAGCCGCGTGATTTCCGGCGAGCGCATGCTGTGCAGGGCAAAGCCGCGTTCCTGGTACGCGTAGATCAGTTCGTCCGACGACGGCCGCGCTTCGGCCAGGATGCCCAGCCATGCGAATGGATACACGCGATCATATGTAGTGAGTATGCCGTCCGCGATACTCGGTCTGCATATGCCGTGGAACCCGTCGCATCCGGCGATAAAGTCGCACGACAGCTCTCCCGCCTCGCCGTCTTTGCGGTAGCGAATCTTCGGCGCGGGTCTTTCGAAATCGTGGATGCTCACGTCGCCGGCCTCGAACACAATCTGACCTCCGGCTGCGAGCCGCGCCGCAATCAGATCCTTGATGACTTCGTGCTGAGGGTAGATTGTAACCGTACTGCCGCCCGTCAGCCCGCTCAGATCGATACGATGACCGCGGCCGCCGAAGCGCAGCTCGAGGCCGTGATGGGTCAGTCCGAGCCTCCGCAACCGCTCGCCGACTCCCGTCTCAATCATCAGGTTGACGGTACCCTGCTCGAGCAGGCCGGCGCGAACCCGCTCCTCCACATATCGCCGACTGCGAGCCTCGAGCACGACCGACTCGATCCCCGCCAGGTGCAACAGGTGTGACAGCATCAGGCCCGCCGGGCCAGCGCCGACAATGCCGACTTGTGTGCGCAGCTTCATCTATCCTGTAAACGATTGTCGGTCTTGATACGTACCATATAATAGGTAGTGGCTTGCCTATGTACATTGGCTTGCGATGCGATCGACTTGAAGATCATCCGGGGGTGGCATCGATGACCAGACTCAAGAGTCTGCTTGCAACAGCCGCGGCGACGGTTTTCCTGATGCTGGCGGTGCCCGCGTTCGCACAGTACAGACCGTGGCCGACTCCTCTGCCGCCTGCGCCTATCTGGGGCGACTTCGATAGCGGACACACCTGGCACGACGCCGCGTGGTGGTGGCAATCGCAGCCCGAATGGGTCAAGCAGCATCATCCCGAGTGGTGGGGTGACTTCGACGACGATCACATGTGGCATCCCGCATGGTGGTGGTGGAATACGCAGCCCGGGTGGGTCCGCGCGCATCATCCCGAATGGTGGGGCGACTATTACCAGGGCAACTGGTACCCGGCGACGTGGTGGTATCAAACTCAACCGGACTGGGCGCGCGAGCATCATCCAGAATGGTGGGGCGACGTCGATGGCGGCGTTTGGTATCCCGCGGGATGGTGGTGGCAGCAACGGCGTGATTGGGTCCTGCAGAATCACCCGGAATGGTGGGGCGATGATTGGGACGACCAATGGTATCCCGCGCCGTGGTGGTGGCAACTGCAACCGCAATGGGTAATCGCTCATCATCCCGATTGGTGGGGCGACTACTACGAGGGCGTCTGGTACGCCGCGCCGTGGTGGTATCAGTATCATCCAGACCTGGTAGCGCTGCATCACCCGGATTGGTGGGGCGAGTTCGACAATCATCACTACTGGCGTCCGGCCGGATGGTGGTGGAGGTACAGCCCCGACTGGGTGCGTCAGAATCATCCGGATTGGTGGGGCGAGTTCGACGGCCAGCACATGTGGCGACCGGCCGGTTGGTGGTGGCATAACGATCCCGACTGGGTGCGTCAGAATCATCCCGAGTGGTGGGGCGCCTTCGACGACAGCAAAATCTGGCGGCCGGCCAGTTGGTGGTATGCGACGAAGCCAGACTGGGCGCGCGAGAATCACCCCAATTGGTGGGGCGACTTCGACGACAAACATGTCTGGCACACCGACACCTGGTGGCATCAGCGCGATGCGGCGTGGGCCGACCAGCATCACCCTGAATGGAAGGGCGACTTCGACGACAAGCACGCCTGGCACGACCTCCACTGGTGGGCGCAGATAAATCCGGCGTGGGCGATGCAGCATCATCCCGAATGGAAGGACGCTATGAGCGAGTCGGTAGCGCGTCAGCATGGCGAGCAAGAGGAAGCTCTTCGCAATCATCACAACGTCGAGCTGCAGGAGCTCGAGCGTAACCGCTCCCAGCAGCAGCAGGAGGCAGCGCGCACCCAGGCCGCGCAATTGCGGCAGCTTCAGCAAAAGCATGATGCGGAAACGGCGGCATTCGAGCGCCAGCACTTGCAGGAATATCAGCAGCGCACCAAGGCTGCGCCCGCAAACGAAGGCGCCGGTGGTGATTGGCAGAGAGTCGAGGCGGATCACACTCAGCAAGCGGCGGAACTCGTGCGGCGGCATCAGCAGGAGACGCAGGCACTCGCGCGCCAGCAGGCGGCAGGACAGCAGGCCGCGGAGCGGCAGCATTTCGCGCAGCAGCAGGACCTACAACGACAGCACGCGGAACAAATGCAATCCTTCGAGCGGCAGCATGCGCAACAAGTCCGCGCATTCGAACCCGCGCGCGGCGGCGGAAACGTCGCAGCCCCGCACGGCGGTGGGGGCGGAGCGCCCCACGGTGGCGGCATGGAGCATCGCTAGAGGCGGGTGAGCGTGAAACATATCGGCATCGTGGCCGTCAGCACGGAAGGGGCCGCGCTTTGCTATCGGACGATCTGTCTCGAAGGTGCAGCGCTGCTCGGCCCGCACGCGCATCCCGAGGTCTCGCTGCATAACTTTCCGCTGAGTGAATATCAGCGGCTGATCGATCGCGACGAATGGCGCGAAGTCGGTGCGATGCTGCTCGAATCGGCAACCAAGCTCGTCCGCGGCGGCGCGCAAATTCTGATTTGCCCCGATAACACCGTTCATCAGGGCCTGGACCTGGTGCGCGAGCGTTCGCCCGCGCCGTGGATTCATATCGCCGAAGAGGTAACCCGGGAAGCCGTGCAGCGCGGATTCAGGCGCATCGGTATTCTCGGCACTCGCTTTCTCATGGAGGGTCCTGTGTATCCGTCCAGGCTCACGCCGGCCGGCATCGAGTACCGGACGCCGAACGCCGGCCAGCGCGAGCGTATCAATCAAATCATTTACAGCGAGCTGGTGCGCGCCCAATTTCTGCCAACATCACGCGAATACTTTCAGAAGGTCATTCGCGATCTCGCGAGCGACGGCTGCGACGCGGTCGCGCTCGCCTGCACCGAGATTCCGCTGCTCATCGATGAGACAGCCTCTCCGCTCCCGATTCTCGACTCGACCCGCATCCTGGCTCGCGCCGCCCTGCGCGCCGCGACGCAATGAAATTTTGTCCTTGCGCAAACTGATCTCTCATGCGAAAGTTCTGGCTCCGCATTTCGCGCATTGAGTATCTTAGGAGAGCATCACCATGTCCAAGACTGTTTTTGTGCCTGTTGCATTCTTAATTGCCATCTTCGCATCTGGACGAATCGTGCAGTCCGTCACCCCGGGCCAGTCTTACAGCGGAATGGCGTGGGCGCAGGACGCGACAGAGCAGGATGGGACCGATGCGGACCAGGGCGACGATGTGTCGTCCGAACCGGATAGCAAGGTTAAGCCGCCAAATATCAGCGGCATATGGTCAGGAGATATTGATGACAATACATTCGGATCAGCGACGCTCACTATCGATATCCGTCAGAAAGGCAGCAAGATTAAGGGCGATTGGATGACCGAGGGCGGTCTCACCGGCACTTTTAAAGGCAAAATCAAATCCGATGGCATGTCGGTGAGCCTTACGTTCGGCAAGAAGCACAGCAAGTGCCGAATCTTTGCCGAAGGAACTCTTGGGGAGGCAACTCCTGTGGCAGCGGATCAGGCGGTGCCAGAGGTTGCGCCGTTCACCTCGATCGAAGGAACGTACACATCGAAGAAGTGCTCGGATGCTTCAAGTGGCAACTTCGGATTGACCCTCGGCGGTGTCTGAGACTCTCGACGACCGCGACTGATCGCTCATTGCGGAATCCAGACCGGAGCCCTGCCGAAAGAGAGTCGAGGACGAAATTAAGCCTTGTAGTTTTCGAACTCCCACTTTCCAAGTTGCGCCAGGGATTCGGCGATCTCGCGCCACGTTTCACCCTTGCATTCGGCGGCGTAACGTTCGAGAAAGCGCTTAATCCGCTGAAAGTCCCACCTCAGCACGATCAGCAGATGATTCCCGATCATGATACCGCCTTCCTGTTGGGTCATATCTTCCAGCCAAAGCGGGGTGCATACGCCCAAATCGAACATTTCCTTACCCTGCGTTCCTTCAACACCGAAGAAAGCGGCGATATGGATTGCGAAACGCTCAGGATCGTCTGGAACGAACGCTTCGAGATCGGCAACGTCCATGCTGTAAAGGCCCTTGAGGACTGCTTTCATCTGACCCGATCCTTCATTGCGGGATCCAGATCGGTGCCGAGCTGAACAGATGGTCGACGATACCGATCCGGTAAGCGAGGAACAGGCCGAAGCCGAAACTCAGCAGGCCCGAGCCGGTGACTAGTCCCTGATGAATCCATGACGCGCGACGCGACGCGACCATGAACGGCGTGGCAATCGCGGTCGTGATCAGGCCCATTCCGACAATAGTGCCGACGCAAAAAATCGCGAGGTAGAGCGTCGCCCACAGCGGACTCGGTATCGCGCTCAGCACCAGCAATGCGATTGCGGCGCTGCCCGCGAGCCCATGCACGAGTCCGACGGCGAACGATCGCAGGAGCGGACGGCGCGCGGCGAACGACGGCAAGCGGTCGGCGTCGATGCGGTGATCGTGATGCGCCGCGTCATCGACATCTTCGTGATCGTGGCCGTGAAGATCGGCGTGGACGTGCGGATGCGAATGCATCGCGTCGTCGTGAGCGTGTGCGTGCGCATGGACGACCAAGCCATCGTCGCGCGATGAGTCACCGCGCATTCGCATCGTCGCGCCGCGCACCAGGCTCGCGGCAGCATTGACCCCGAGCAGGATGAGCACGATTGCGACCGCGAATTCCATTGCAAGCCCGAGCCGGGTTGGAATCGCAATTTTGAAAACTATGATCGCCGCTCCTACTATCAGCACGGTCATAGTGTGCCCGAGTCCCCATACGACACCGACTCGCGTGGCGGCGCCAAGGCGATGTTCGCGGCTCAAGATGGTGGTGACGGCGATCACGTGATCGGGATCGGTCGCATGGCGCATCCCGAGCACGAGTCCGAGAAGTGCTATAGCAAGCGGCGCGGCATTGGCAGGGATCATCGGTGTGGTTTCCTTTGCCGATCGATTCGACTGACAGTACACCCAAATTTTTCGCTGACGGAAGGGACGCAAAAGTCGGGCACTGGTTCAGTTGAGTCCGGAACATCGCGTAGACTACCCCTATGGTTGAACTATCGATCATGGGAAATGACCTCCATGTTGAGATACTTGGCTGGGACAAGCTTCTCGGTATGAAGAGCAGCATCGATGTTCCGGTCGGGGCGATAAAGAGTGTCGATACGGCTGCGGGGTTTCCCAAGCTCCGATGGACCGACATCCGCGTATTGGGAACAGGATATCCAGGAGTCGCTATCGGAACATTCTGGATGGGCTCACCACATCGTTGGGCATTCCTGGATGTTCGGAGATCGTCGAAAGACGTTGTCTCATTCGAAATAGAGGGCCGATTTTACAGCAGCATAGTGGTCGAGGTGACAGACGCTCGCACCGCCGTTGAGGAGATTCGGGGTTCGATCTGAACCAGTACCAAAAGTCGAATGCGCGCTTGACTTGGAAAAGTGTTTCGGCAGAGAGATATACGCATGAGCAACAATATCGAACCCTTCCGGATAGCGGCGACTGATGCGCAACTCGACGACCTCAAGCGGCGGCTGCGCGAGACGCGATGGCCCGAGCGCGAATGCGTCGACGACTGGTCGCAGGGGCTGCCGCTCGCGTACGCGCAGGAGGTCGCCAAATACTGGCTGGAGAAGTACGACTGGCGCGCGCGCGAGACGCGGCTCAATCGCTTCGCACAGTTCAGGACGACAGTCGACGGGCTCGGAATCCATTTCATCCACGTGCGCTCGCCGCATGCCGACGCGCTGCCGCTGGTGATGACGCACGGATGGCCGGGATCGATCGTCGAGTTTCAAAAGGTGATCGAGCCGCTGACGAATCCGACTGCATTCGGCGGCGATGCGGCCGACGCGTTTCACCTGGTCTGCCCGACGCTGCCGGGTTACGGCTACTCGGACAAACCTGCGCGCAACGGCTGGAGCGTCCAGCGCATCGCGAGCGCATGGTCGGAGCTGATGCCGCGGCTTGGCTATGCGAGATATGCGGCGCAAGGCGGCGACTGGGGCTCGATGGTTACGACGGCGATCGGAATTCAGGATCCCGCCCACTGCGCCGGCATCCACCTGAACATGCCGATTGCGCTGCCCGACCCGGCGACGATGAGCGATCTCACGGAGAAGGAAAAATCGGCGATCGCCGGCATGCAGCATTACAATGATTGGGACTCGGGCTACTCCAAGCAGCAGAGCACGCGTCCGCAAACGGTCGGCTACGGCCTTACCGATTCGCCGGCGGGGCAGCTCACGTGGATATTGGAGAAGTTCTGGTCGTGGACGGATTGCGACGGCAATCCGGAGAACGTGCTGACGCGCGACGAATTGCTCGACAACGTGATGCTCTACTGGCTGCCCGCCGCAGCCGCGTCCTCGGCGCGTCTTTACTGGGAAAGCTTTCGCCGCACGCTGACCGACCCGGTGACAGTCAAGGTCGGCTGCTCGATTTTCCCGAAGGAAATTTTCCGCACATCAAAGCGATGGGCCGAGAAGCGATTCGCCAACCTCGTCTATTTCAACGAACTGACCAAAGGCGGCCACTTCGCCGCCTTCGAGCAGCCGGAGACATTCGTCAAAGAGGTCCGCAGCTGTTTCAGATTGATGCGGTGAGCGACTAGCCCTCAGCTACTTCTTCTGTTTCGGCGGCGCGCCTGTTCCCGACAGTTGCACGACCTGCGGCCCACCGGTTGCGTCGTCGACGATCGTCAGCGTGCCGGTTTGCGGCGTGGTGTCCGGCGGTCTGAAGGTCACCTTCACCTTGCACTTCTTGCCGGGCTTGAGGACTTTGTCGCATTGCGATGTGACGGTGAAGACCTGCGACGACGAGACCTCCATCGTGATGCTCACCGGCATCCCGGTTTTTTTGCTGCTGGCATTTTTTATCGTGAGGGTCTTGGGCTTGCTGGTTTTTCCGACCTGCGTTCCCGTTCCGAACGGCAGCGATTTCGGACCGATCGTCAGCTTCACCGGGACCGTTGTCGGCGTCGCAGTCGGAGTTGCAGTCAGAGTTGGAGTGCTGGTAGCGGTGGCAGTCGCCGTTGGAGTTGCCGTCGGAGTCGCTGCCTGGCTCTGAGTGGCTGTCGCAGTTGGCGTTACAGTCGGGGTCGCGGTCGGGCTCGGAGTCGCGTTGACGGAAGCGAGCGGCTGGAAGTATTCCAGCGCTCGATTGTTGTTGTTGTCGGCGATCCACAGGTTGTCGCTGGAATCCACCGCGATCTCGGATGCATCGAGCGCGCAAAGGTCTACCGCGCTGCTCGTTCCATTCTCGCCGGTGTCGGTATCGCAGCCCTCGGAACTGAAATTGGTGCCACTCGCGCCCTGTCCGAATACCAGGTCCGCGACCGCGTCGCCGGGGCATCCGGGTGAAGTTCCTGCGCCGGCGCATCCGCCGGTCGACGCCGTCGGCTGATCGAATTCGAGTACCTGGCTGCCGCCGGCCGAGACGTACAGGTTGTTCTTCGAATCGACTGCCACGCCGGTAACGCTGCCCAGCGGGGTAAAGCCGGTGGGACCGCCGTCGCCGAGCACGACAGTGGCGGTGAAAGTCGTCAAGGCATTCTGGAATCCGAGCACGCGGTCGGCGGCGGAATCTGCCACCCACAGCGTCCCGTTACCGTCGATCACGACGGCGTCCGTCGCTTCGAATTCGTCGAGCGCGCTGCCGGATTCCCTCATCGTGAACTGATTGCCGACGTTGTCGCCCTGCCCCCATTCCAGATGCGCGACGACGTCACCCGGACAGCCGGTGCCATCAGGGTTCGGCGTGCATCCGCCAGCCGCAGCGAGCGGTTGCTGATACATCAGCACGCGAAAGTTATCCCGGTCCGCCACGTACAGATTGTCGCTCGAGTCCAACGCGAGTCCCGCTTGAGTGCATAGCGACACCGCGCTTACGCCGCCGGTATTGCATCCTACGCTGGTGAAACTGGTGCCGGACGATCCTTGACCGAAAACTCGGCTCGCCGCTTGCCCCTCGCATGGGCTGGTCGCGGTGCATCCAGCCGCGAATGGAGTATTGAATTCCAACACGCGGCTGCTGCCGGCATCAGACACGTAAAGATTTCCCTTGGAATCTACGGCGACAGAGTTTGGCGAATTAAGGTGAGAGGCATCGAAGGGGCCGGCCGAGGTCGTCGTGAAGTTTGCTTGTCCGATCACTAGGTCGGCCTTCGCGCCATTGGCGAGGGCTGTCGCATCGTCCCAACCCAACACGCGATTCTCGTCGGGGATAGCGACGTAGACGCGGCGCGTCGCCGTGCTGTCATCGACCGCCACGCCCTGGGGATTTTGAAAAAAGATCTGGTTGGGTGCGCTGCCACTACCGTTGTTGTGGGTGAAATCCACCTCGCCGAGCACCAGGTCGGCGGTCACGTCGCCGGGGGAGCCGGGCGTCTGCGCGATTCCGACGCCGATCGTCGTCAGGAAAACGGTGAACACGATGCAGGCGAGAAACACAAATGAGACACGATTCCGTAGACCCAACAAAACGGCCATGTACGCAGTCCCTCCGATCGCGGGCCTGCGACTCGTATCCATCAGCCGGCGAATAGGTGCGCATCATGCTACGAAGATCGCCCTTGTGTCCACATGAAAAAAGCGGCTGAATCGTTTTATGACGTCTCATGTCTCGATTGGACCCACTTGTGTCGCTGTACTATTAGTATAACAATTCTATAGCTAGTTAGAATAAGTCTGATGGGAGAGTTTGAGCGGATCCGATGCGGGAATTTATGGAACTGAGACTCGACGACGGCCGCAACGTTATCACCGGGATCGAACGGCGCGGCGGCGGTACGCCGATCGTGTTGCTCCACGGAGTCGGAGGCAACGCGATGTGGTTTTCGTCGCTGATGACCGCGCTCAACGGGAGACGCGTGATTGCGCTGGATATGCCCGGCCACGGCGGCAGCACCGGCGTGCCGAGTTGGGAAATGGAACCGTTGGCCGAGCTGATTTTCGCGTCGAGTCGTCAGTTGGTGAACGGTCCGGTGGTCTGGGGTGGCCATTCGTGGGGCGGAAAGCTGGCGGCGATGATCGCTGCGCGCCATCCGCAGAACGCGGAGGGGCTGCTGCTGCTCGATCCCTCGCCCGCATGCGGGATACCGGTGCCGGCGGAAGAGTTCGTCGATATGACTTTCGGCGGTGAGCTGGGGCCGTGGCCGTCGCTCGATGAAGCGAAGAACTCGGTGCGCAAACTGCCGCAATATTCCAGTTGGAATAGAGACGTCGAGCGCGCCTTCGAACGAGGTCTGGCTCGCGGCGCGGACGGGATGGTGCGCGCGCGAATTTCACGCCCGACGCTGATTGCGATTTCTTCGGGGCTCCTCAAAGATCACTCGGACGCCATCCGCAAGGTTCGCTGCCCCGCGCTGCTGGCGGTCGCCGACGAAAGCCTCTTCTGGCAGGAGCAGACCAACTTCCCGCTGTTGCCGCATGCGACGCGCGCAGTCATCAGATCCAACCATTGGCTGATGACGGGAAATCCCGCCGAGCTGAATTGGGTGGTGGATAGTTGGCTGGCCGCGGCGATCGATCGAAGCCTGCGCGAGCCCAAATCAGCTTCCGCGCGGTAGCAGTCCTTAGCGCTCGAACGGCGGCCGGCGGATCATTTCGACATCAGCACTTTTCCGGTGGTGCTATCGATGTTGAATAGCCAGAACGCGGTGACGTCCTCCTCGAGGATCATTGCAACCATGCCGACGCCGGGTGCGAAAAAGTTATAGCCGGTATTCACCGTATGAGCCGGGCCAACTTTGCCATCGCACTTGACCCTGAACAGGACCGCCGGGAAAGTGCCGGCCGGGACCGTCACCTGGAAGGTGCCGAGGTAGGTATAGGCGCCGTTGATCGATCCTGAGTATCTCTGATCGCTCGGGTCGTCCAGATAGTTCACCGATACCTGCTGCGTGTAGTTGCGCGTCTCGCCCGGCTGGATGCCTTTGGGCACGAACGGATTCGCCGGCGTGGTGACGACCACCACACCTTCGCCCGAGTCGGTGAGAGCAGCCATGATAATGTCGCCCGCGTCAGTCTCACGCATGAAGCCCGCCAGCGACGGCGTCATCTGAAACCGCCAGGCCTTCCTCCCGCCGGGGCGCCGGGCCTGCCAGAGACCCAGAGTCTGCACGGTTCCCGCATGAGGGCCGGCGACGACCTGGAACTGCTGGGATTTCTGCGTTAGTGGAAAATAGACGGAGGGGTCCGTGATCGTCTGGCTCGGCAGCGCGGCGCCGACCACCCCCGCTCCAAGCTGCGCAGTTATATTTTGCTGATCCTGCGGCGACAGTTGCAGCACGGCGCCTTGTTGCGCGCGCGCGAGAGATGACGTCAACAGCACCAGGCCAAGCGTTACAGTGACGAGTGTCCGCATAGGAATCCTCTTCGGGCTACAGCCCGATACTAATTGCCGCCAAAACCACTCTGCACGAAGACGCTGCCCTTCGGTCCGATGCGGACGCATTCCGCCTGGCCGTTGTAGTCCGGGCTGCAGATTGGCTTGTCGGCGGCGGGACATTTGTAAAGCCCGGCGCTGATTTCCTGGCATTTGTTGATGTCGAAGTGCAGCTCGGTCTTGGCGAGCGCAGCTTGTTGAGTGGCCGACGGCTCCGGCGACGACGAGCATCCGCCGACCGCCAGCATAGCCAGCACTGCCAGGCTTGAGAACGTACGGATCGCGATTCTTTTCGGCTTCGAGTTTAGATTCATCATCATGGTTTCCTCCGAAATTTACTGCGGTTGAGCTTGGTGCACCGTCCAACCATTGGCAGTTAGTTGCTGATTCGCGAGCGGTGTCATTCCGCCTGTCATCAAGAGAACGCGGTTATGCATACTCATCACCTGCGGATCGGTGACGAAGCCCGCGATGCGCTGCGTCCACGACAGGTAGTCCACCGGGGCCGGCGCTACAGTAGTGCCATTCTGATCGGTCGCGATAAACACACCCGGCACCCGGATTCGTATAATCGGAGCCTGCTGCTGGCCCCATTGTTTGAGCATGTCCAGCGAACTAACCAGGAAGCGCGCCTGGTACTCTGTCATGGTATTTCCAATCGCGACGGCCGCCGCGCGACGTCCGGGAATGTCGCCAAGAGCATCCAGATCCCCGATTGCAGTAACCTGCAAGCTGATTGGAAGCGCGGTATTGCTGGAAAAGGTGGCGATCTCTTCCGGCGATAGTCCGAAGTGCTTCAACTTCTTTTGCACCAGGATAATAAGGTCTGCTTTCGGCGTCTGGTAGACGAGATCGTTGGTGAAGGTGACGCTCGAGATGATCAATGATCCCGGGACCGCCATCATCGCCGCAGTCACCGTCATGCGAGCCGAGAACATCACCCATGCAACGTGGTTCAGCTTCTTGGTGAGGATCGGATCGGTGCTGTAAGGATCGACGTGCAACTTATGCGCGAGGTCTCGACGCACCTGGTCATAACCCAACGCCGCGAGCGTGGCGTTGCCGGTCTGGGTAGCAGCTTTTCCGCTGCCGAAGGAGTTCGAGGCCGACGAAGCTATTTGTGATGCGCCGAGACTAACGCGGCCGAACAGGTCTCCGACTCCGCCGGGCAATCCGGTTACGGTATCCATCGGATGCATGACCATATTTGCGGCTGCGGTCACAGGACGGACCGCGCTCGTGGCCAACGCCTGGACAAATACGCTGCTATTGCTCATGCCGTCGAGCGCTTCAATCGCGGGAATCTCGGACAGCCGAATCTTCAGCATGTCGAGGCTTTCGACATAGTAGGTGCCCGCGTCGTCTTTAAATACTGCCGGGTCGGCGACGATCGTGTATTGGCCCATCGCGCCGTTGGTCGGCACCTGCGGCTGAACCTGAAATCCCGGTCCTGACAGCGCGCTCGCCGGCAAAAGATCGGTGGCGTTGATGACGGGCGGTTCTTCGTATTGTCCGTTCATCGGCGCCTGCGAAGGCGCCGCAATCGCTTGCATCGGAGGAGGAGGCGCGGCGGGACTTCCTGCGCTTGCACCTTGCCCGGACGAACTTGGCGCCGGCGCGGAGGTCTGCGAGCAACCCGTCAGGAGGACGGCGACCAACGCCGGCCAAACCAGATGGGTTGCGAGTCTGACGTTTCTGCTTGTTCGAGGTCTGGACATAGTTTGTTCCTGCCGTCTCCACGGCTTGCCGAATCGAAATTCAAGCTGCGACTCGATGTTGTCTCTGATATTCGGTCGCTGGGCAAGACTCCGCCATTTCCCGGCGCAGCGATATAGGACTTTGGTACCACGACCCGGCAGCGAAAGAATGTATTTGTTCAAAGTTGGCGACGCGATAATATCCCGCATCGCGCACCCCCGGGGTCGCAATCGGGCATGAACAACGTCGAAACTCACGAGCAGATGAACTCCGTCACTATCGCTGTGATTGAAGATGACGGGCCTACGCTCGAGGCGCTCGCGTTCCAGCTCGGCACCGCAGGTTTCCAGGTCGCTGCGCATCCTTCGGCGGAAAGCTTCCTCGAGGCAGCGAGCTCCAAGGACGCTGATTGCATCGTCGCCGACATCTGCCTTCCGCGGATGAATGGCCTGGAGCTGCTCGCGGAAATGAGACGGTCGGCGCCGTTCGTCTCGATAGTCTTCATTACTGGCAGGGGCGACATGTCGATTGGAGTACAGGCGATGCGCGAAGGCGCGATCGATTGCCTGAACAAGCCGGTCGACGATGCGGCGCTGCTGAACGCCGTCCGGCGTGGCACCGATCTTTGCCGGATGCGCCGGGCCGAGCATGTGCGTCTGCTCGAACTAAAGGAGCGCGAGAAAACCCTGACGCCTCGCGAGCATCAAGTGTTCGCGCTCATCACCAGCGGCTTGCTCAACAAGCAAGTCGGCGCTCAATTAGGACCGGCAGAGCGCACGATCAAAACCCATCGCGGGCGGGTGATGACGAAGATGGGTGCCGCTTCGCTCGCCGATCTAGTCCGCATGGCCGAGGCTCTTCAGATTCATACGACGCTAAAGGCGCCCCCGGGCTAGGGTCCAAACAAAAATCATTTGTCTCGCGGCTTGCGCTCAGCAGTACGCTCTCGCGCTACTTTGCGGCGCGCGATCGTTTTTTCCATCAGCGGAAGTGTGAAGGTGAAGGTCGTGCCGCGTTCCGCGTTTGGCACCAGCCAGATTTTTCCGCCGTGATCCTCGACGATCGACTGAGTCACCAGCAAGCCCAGTCCCATTCCCCCGCTCTTGGTGGTAACGAAGGGTTCGAACACTCTGCCGGCGACGGACGGATCGATGCCGGTGCCGTTGTCGCCGACGCTCAATGCGATCCACCCCGGCTTCTCCGGCGCGATTCCGACCGTCACTTTCCGTTCGAGCTCTGGAGTATCCATCAGCGCATCGAAGGCGTTTACGAGCAGGTTGAGCACGCACTGCTGCAGCAGCACGCGATCTCCTAGAACCTCTAATGGCGACGCCGACGGCTCAATCTCAACCGTCATCTTCCGCAGCGCGGACTCGCTGCCGATCAGGGTTACGACTTCGCTGACCAGCGCGGCGATGTCGATGGCGACCTTGTTGGTGCTGGCGCCGCTGAACATCGCGCGAACCCGCCGGACGATCTCGCCGGCTCGCTTGGTATCTTCGATCGCGTTGCTGATCGCTCTCGCAGCCAGTGCGGGTTCGTTGTTGCCTTGCGAAAGCAGCCGTCCGAGCCCGCCGAGGTTGTTCAGAATGGCACCCAGCGGTTGATTGAGTTCGTGGGCAAGCGACGCCACCATTTCGCCCATCATGCTTCGGCGTTGCGCCAGCACGAGCTCGGCGCGAGACGCCTGCGACTCGGCGGCCGCCTGTTTGCGCTCGATTGCGCTGCCAAAGATCCTCGCGGCCAGCGTGAGTCGTTCGAGCAGTCGAGGGCTCCAGTCGCGAGGCGACCGAAATCTCGCAAAACTTGCAGCTCCGATGACACGGTCGCCGGCCCACATCGGAAACGCGGCAATGGCCTTGGGCGAATAACGTTCTGCGATGCGATCGGGAACTCGAAAATCTGGCGGAATCTCGCTTCGACGAGAGTACACGAATGGATTGCCTGCCAGGACCCACTCGGTGGACTTCCTGAAGTGTTTTCCCACGTCCAGGGTCCGCGGAGTGGGGGAAATACTGGAGTTCGGTCGGGTCCAGGTGTGCGAAATGTAGATTGGTCCGTCAGCCGTGGTCCGTTGGTAGACGGCGCTCCGATCAAGATCGAGCGCAGAGCAGATCTTGCCGAGCCACGAATCGATTTCGCCGTCCACTGCATCCGCCGGCACCCGCGCCATCGCGGTTGAGAGCTCGCTCACCAGCGATTCGAATTGTTCGATCTCCCGGTTCGATCGGCCTGTGCGCCCGGCAGAAGCGCGTTTCGAAGTGAGGATTCGCCTGGTTGGTCTTCGTTGCACGGGTGTTCAGTCGGGAATTCGGCGATTCAAAAAGAAAAGCGCCGTAAAAAACGATGCTCGCACGCGCGATGCTAGGCTTCAGCCGAGGTTTATAGCAATACGTAGAAAAACGATACCAGTGGGGCTGCGCGCGTCAAGTTCGATCGCCAATTCGTGTGTATTATTAACCTTTTCGCCGCTGGCGCATCGCCTTCCCAATCGCCCGCAGCAGAGCCGCCTGATCGAACGGTTTGAAGAGACACGCGACCGGTTTGGCCTTGCGCATAAGCTCTCTCGTCTTCTTGTCGTCGCGGCCACTCATCAGGATCGTCGGCAAATGCACCCCCGCCTCCGCCAAGCGCCGCGATAGTTCGATTCCGTTCACCTCGGGCATGTAGACGTCGAGCAACAGGCACGCGTTTTCGGTACCCGTCGTGCCGGCGAGCAATTTCTCCGCGCAATCGAGGATGACCGCGTCGAAGCCCAGTATCTCGAGCTGCAGTTGCAGCGCGCGGCCGACCGACGGGTCGTCGTCAACCACGATCACAGTGGTCTTCTGATTGCTGGACAACAGCGCAACTCGCAGCGAATACGAAATTCGCGATCTTCCTCTGCCCGACTATGCGCCGCACGGCAGTCATACGACCATGGTACGAAGGTGTCATAGCTCGTCGCGCCGGCGGTCCTTGGACCATGGCACTAACGTCCCATTTTTTTCCGTCGAAGAACGGGCAAGCATGAGCGCCGTTCGAGAGCGATCACCGAAGATTCGGAACCGCTCCACGGAAGATCAAAGGAACGTAATTGGGAGGTGGCTCAAATGAACCGCGACAACAGAAACTCAAAACTCCTGATGGGCTTGGGCGCCGCGATGATGGCGAGCCTGCTCCTGTTCGGTTGCGCGCAAACGGTCGCACCGGCACCGAACATCATTCAGCGCGCCAGCGGCGAGACACCCGCTCCACCGCCGCCGTCTGGCTTCCTCGGCAACGACTATTCGCTGCTCACGCCACCGACCACAGGATCCGACCAGCAGGCGATGCTCCGTTACGTTAATCCGAGTGCTAACTGGGCCAGCTACAACAAGATCATGATCGCCCCCGTAACTTTTTGGGCGGCTGACGATAGCAAGGTTTCCGCCGCCGACCAGCAGGCGCTGTGCAACTACATGTACACCGTCATGGTCACGGACCTCGGCAAGACCTTCACCATCGTCGATCAACCGGGCCCGGGCGTACTCAAGGTCTCCGGCGCTCTCACTGACGCCAGCTCCGCGGTCCCTGTTCTGCGATCAATCTCCGTCGTAGTGCCGCAAGCTCGGGCGCTGAGTGTGATCAAGATGGCCGCGACCGGAACCTACGCGTTCGTCGGTTCCGCGGAAGGCGCCCTGAAGGTCAACGACTCCGTGACGGGACAGTTACTAGCTGCTGCGGTCGACAAGCGTGTCGGCGGCGCATCGATCAAGAACGTCGCTGTGTGGCAATGGGGCGACGCCGAGAACGCAATGGACTTCTGGGGAAATGAGATCGATCAGCGCCTCGTACAGTGGGGCGTTCAACCGTCGAGCTCGACGGCAGCCGCCAATTGAAGAACCAGTCAAGAGCTAACTCAGGAGGAAGAGTTCAATGCCTTGGGTGGAAATGGATATCCATCGCCTCGCGCAGACCATAGCGCCATGCGGATGATGGGCAGCTCCGATGAGCCTGTCTGGACCTGAAACAGCGCGACCGTCACAGGTGTGCATTGAGACAATCAGAATGAATTTGAAAGCGAACCTCCGCAATAGTGGTGCGACAAGACGGTTTTGTGTCGCCGCACTTGCTTTGTACGCGATCCTCTCCGTGGCACCATCCACCAGCGCCGCCAATACCATCGAGGGTCAGGTTCTTAGTGGAGGCGCGCCGATAGCCAAATCGGCTGTGACGTTGTGGGCTGCCAGCGCTGACGCGCCAAAGCAGTTGGCTCAAACTCAAACCGGCGATGACGGCCGATTCACTTTGAGCGCCGAAGGATCGCCTGACGGCATCCTATATCTGGTTGCTAATGGTGGCGAGCCTGCGGCCAACAAGGGAGGCGGGGATAACTCCGCGATCGCGTTCCTTTCGGTGCTCGGCAGCAAATCCCCTGCACACGTCGTCATCAACGAATTCACCACGGTGGCATCGGTCTGGACCAATGCACAATTCCTCGACGGAACTGCAATCAAAGGCAACGCGCTCGGCCTTCATATAGCAGCCGGCAACGTTCCCAATTTTGTTGATCTCGAAACCGGCGGCTGGGGAACTGCTATCCAGGACTCTCTTAATAGCGGTCAGACGCCGACGATGGCTAACTTTGCGACGCTCGCTGACGCGCTGGCCGGCTGCGTCACACGGGTCACACCTGATGCTTGTGCCAAGCTTTTCGTAGCCGCCGCACCTCCGAGCGGAAGCGCCCCGACCGATACGCTGACGGCGGCTCAGTCAATAGCTCACTACCCGTGGTATCGACCCGCAAGACTCTTTGCGCTGATCGGCCAGCTCTATCCAATACCGCAAGGCAAGAACCTGCGCCCCGTCCCATATATGCCGTATCTCAACTGGGCGCCGACCGCCTGGGTTCTACCGCTCAAGTTCGACGGCGGCGGCTATCGTGCTGGCGGTAAGGCGATGTTCGACAGCGAGGGCAACCTCTGGGTAGGCGACAACTTCACAATCGGTTGGCAAGGGCAGGACTCGCTGTGGGAGGGCACCGCCACCAAGTTCGCTCCTGACGGTCGCCCGCTCTCGCCGATCACCACCGGCTTCACTGGCGGCGGAATGGAAGGAGGCACCTTCGGCGCGGCAGTCGACGCCAACGACAATGCCTGGTTCACGACTTATGGAAGCAAGGCTATCGCGGTATTCGATAAGAACGGCAAACCGCTGACACCCCCGGAAGGCATCACATTCAATGGCCAACTCGGGCTGATGCAAGGGGTGATCGTCACGCCCAGCGGGGACGTCTGGGTCTTGGGAGTCTCGAAGAGTCAGCTCGTGTACTTCCCGAAGGGCGATTTGAGCAAGGGCCGGATCGTTTGTGAGGGCAATAAGGTTGAACCGTGCAAATCGTTCCTGGCGCCATTTCACCTAGCTATCGATCAGCAGGATCGCATCTGGGTTTCGAATAGCGCGGTCGATCACGTCACGCGCTTTCCTGCTGCATATCCGAGCAAGGCGGAGAAATTCAAGACCGGGTTCAACAATAGCGGCATCGCCATCGACAGCAAGGGCAACGTCTGGATCACTGAGCGCTTCGGCAGCGGGCTGCTGGGCATGGCTCATCTCGTCGACCTTGACGCGCGCATAAAGCTTCAGGGCGTCGCGAAAGCCTCTGACTATCTCACGAAGACCATGTCCATGCAGCGCGGAGGACGGCACGGTGGCAGCGTCACGCTGTTGCGACCTGACGGCACCCCATATCCGGGCTCGCCGTTCACGAGCGGCGGCCTCCCCGGGCCGTGGGCTGCGGCAGTAGACGGTAATGACAACGTCTGGATCTCTAACTTCGCCAGCCCGAGCAGTCCGATCGTGCAACTATGCGGCGTTCGCACTGAGAACTGTCCGCACGGCATGAAGACCGGCGACCAGATCTCGCCGCCCGGCGGCTACACTGGCGGAGGCCTGCAGATGCTGACGGACATAGCCGTCGATCCGGCTGGCAATGTCTGGGCAATGAACAACTGGCAGGACATCGACAGTTGTATCGGTACGCCCAGCGAGGCGCTTTCGACCCGCTGCGGCGGCCAAGGCGTCGTCATCTTCTACGGCATGGCCAAGCCGGTACGCTCGCCACAAATCGGTCCAGCGCGCGGGTTTTAGGCGGACTCGCAGCTCACAAACGGCATCTAGTCTAGGAAAGAACGGAACAGGATCACAGGAGGAACATTTCAATGCATACTTGGAGAAGTAGATTTTTGGTGATTGCTTTATTGATGGGCGCAATCATCGGCTTGTCGTCCGCGCGGGCGGCGTGGGCGCAGGACAAGAAGCCCAACATTCTGGTGATCATGGGCGACGATGTCGGATGGTTCAACATCGGGGCCTATAACCAGGGAATCATGTCCGGCAAAACCCCGAACCTGGATAAGCTCGCCAAGGACGGCATGCGGTTTACCGACTACTATGCCGAGGCAAGCTGCACGGCGGGACGCGCCAACTTCATAACCGGTGAGTTACCTATCCGCACCGGCTTGACTACTGTCGGCCAGGCCGGCGCAGATGTAGGACTACCCGATCAGGCAGTCACTCTAGCTACAGTTCTCAAGGCGCAGGGCTATGAGACTGGCCAGTTCGGCAAGAACCATCTGGGAGATCTCAATAAGTACCTGCCGTGCGTGCACGGCTTCGACGAATTCTTCGGCTATTTGTACCATCTCGATGCAATGTCAGACCCATACTGGTTCGACTATCCGCAGAGCTGGATCGACAAGACCGGACCGCGCGATCTAACTCATTGCTGGGCGTCGGACTCCGATGATCCCACCCAGATGGCGCGTTGGGGCAAGGTCGGCAAGCAGAAGATCGTGGATGAAGGTCCTTTGGCGCCGTTCCCCAACATGAAGGACATGCAGAACTGGCAGGAAGGCCGCAAGGCCAAGTATGACATGGAGACCTTCGACGACGTACTGGTCAAGAGCTCGGAAGGCTTCATGGACAAGGCCAAGAACGATGGCAAGCCATTCTTCATCTGGCACAACACGACGCGCATGCATGTCTTCACCTACATTCCGCCTAAGTATCAGGCGATGATGAACGCCAGCAACAACTACAACGTGGAAGAAGCTGGAATGGCGCAGATGGATGACAGCGTCGGCGAGCTCCTGAAACACCTGGATGACATCGGCGAGGCCGATAACACTATCGTCATCTTCACCACCGACAACGGTGCAGAAGTGTTCACCTGGCCGGACGGCGGCATGACGCCGTTCAGAGCTACCAAGGGCACCGTCTTCGAAGGAGGCTTCCGCGTGCCTGCGATAGTCCGTTGGCCGGGACACGTCAAACCGGACTCGGTCGAGAACGGGATCTTCTCGGGACTCGACTGGCTCCCCACGCTCGCTGATGCGGCAGGCAATCCCGACATCACCAAGCAACTCTTGCAAGGGGTGACGCTAGGGGACCGTCAGTACAAGAATCACCTGGATGGTTATGACCAGATGGATCTGCTGACCGGCAAGGGGCCGTCTGCGCGCCACGAACTCTTCTACTTCGGCGGTCCGCACCTCGGCGCAATTCGGATCGATGACTTCAAGTTCCAATTCATACAGCAGCCGTGGGGCTGGCCCGGCGAGAAGGTCTCGACCGACATGCCCACCATCGTGAACCTCCGCCAGGATCCCTTCGAGCGGACGCCGTCCATTCGCGGTGAAAGTCTGAACGACATGGGTGGCGGGTACATGAACGATTTCTACGCGCGCGAGTTCTGGCGCTTCGTGATGGTGCAGAAGACCGTGATGGCCCTGGCGAAGACGGCCATCGACTATCCTCCGATGCAAGCGCCGGCGTCCTTCAACCTGCAAGCCATAA
>Ga0210393_10000393_pt1 | contig 40065 bp, 38 predicted proteins | sample IncBWC27OmetaG_FD_160068 | JGI IMG/M metagenome (GOLD analysis project Ga0210393, IMG submission 160068) | Forest soil microbial communities from Barre Woods Harvard Forest LTER site, Petersham, Massachusetts, United States - Inc-BW-C-27-O ...
GCTCCGCGAGGGAAGCCTTTGCCCGGTGATGTCTCGAATCTGGCGCTGGTGGATCGCATCGGTCACGAAGCGAAATTGAGCGGACTTGGTCTTTTTTCGCTTCAGCACAGCCACCATAATCAACGTCCCGATGAACCAGTCCGGAATGGTCGGCTTTGCTCCCGGCCCAGTTCTCGGCGATCGGCGCTCCGCCTCCTTCAAAAGCGGCAGCGCCAGTTTGACCAACGCTTCCAACGACGTGCCGGACTTGGCACGAGTTCCCATCCTTGGGCCCTCCTGCGGCGTTTAGTTTCTTCTTGGCAGAAAAAACATAAACGCCCGGAGGCCCTTGGGTTTAGCTCAAGCAATTCCCGGACACCCTCAAGCAGAGCTTGGGAACGAGGGGAAAAGAGATGTCAGAATCCGGGTGAAGGGGAGCATTCTAGCGTTTGTCAGCGGACCGATGGAGCCGAGGCCGGCCACGCGGACGCCGGGTGGACTCCAGTCCGAGCTTCTGGGCGATCCCGGTCAGTCCATTCATGGCTTCCGTAGGGACGACTCCGAATGGTCAATATGCGCGTCCCCTTTTCTATTCGCTCCCCTGACACCGTTTTCGTCCCCCTCGGCGGTTCCCCCCATTCGGTTTTGGCACCGCGCCAGCTCCTTGGCCGGGGGCCACTCTCACCGCCATCCATAGGCATCCTTCTGCCCATTCTTCTCCGCCCTGTTCGATCAACAGGCGACGAAGTTCCTGCTTAGACCTTTCAGATGGAAGATCCCCTCGCAGGTAGACCCAGCCCGCCGAATCCTCACGGATTTTGAGACCCCGGAACTCTGCGTGTTTTTCCATCACGCGCCCGATCCATTTTTTCTCCACGTCAACTTTTTCGTCCCTTGCCACCAGAAACGCGCCGATTAGATTCAAGTAGTAACCACAGCCGCCACAGAGGACGGCGGACAATACGCATAATATAACGCAGATCCATACATATGAGCCTGCACCTTTCACGTCACGCACCCTCCGCCAGCCCGGTTCACCCCACGCGCGACTCCGCCCCTCGAGCGTCGCATCTTCCCTTCAGTCCGACTCCGACGCACTGTCGCTAATTCTTTTTCTTAGCGCTCCCCCCGATTGCATTCGCCTCCTCCTTCTGAAGGCCCATTGGAGCATCCGGCAATTGTTCGACCGCCACGGTGGCCCGAAGGCAAATGTCCGCCCAATCCTCGCCTCCTTGCTGAATCAGCAGGCGCCGAAGCGCTTGTTTGGCAGCTTTGGAAGGAAGAGCACCGACAACGATCGCTCGGCCCTCCGAATCCCTGCTGACATCGAGCGATTTAGACTCTGGGTGCTGCTCGATCGCGCGCAGGATGCGTCTCTGGTCAACCAGAAAGTGCCTGTCCTTTATTGTTCGCATCTTTAGCTCTCGCCCCAGCATAAAGCTCCCGCACAAGGAGAGTAGCCCAACAACGACGCAAAGTGTGGCGCACAACACGATACGGTCCACCTAAAATGTACCTCTCTTGCGCGTTTGGATGGTAAGCCACAAAAGGCTGCCGATGGCAAGAGCCACAAGAAGCACCAGCCAAGAAAAAGACATCAGATCGGTTGGGCGTGGCCGGTCCATCGAAGCCATCCGACCTAGCGGCGGATTGATCTTGATTGCGCAAGAAGGGAAGAAAAGGTGTCAGGAACCAAGTGACCGGTTCCGCTTGTTCCACTTGAGCGCCCTTACCGGGGCGTCGTCGCCGTTTACTTCGCCGACGGATCGTTCTGCATCATCCCGAAGATGTTGCCTTCGGTGTCTTTGAAATAGCAGAGCCAGCCCACGCCGGGGATCGCCATTTTGGGCACGGCGGGCGGAGCGCCGGCGGTTTGCGCCTTTTTAATGTACGAATCGATATCCGGAACATCGATCGTGCAGACGTAAGCATTCACGGCGGCGCCGTCGACGGGAGCGTCCCCTCGGCGCCTGATGAGTCCGCCGTTGATGCCGGGCTGATTATCGGGGCCCGTGGTTACGGTCCAATATTCCATGGGGCCGCCCCACTGTTTGAAGTCCCAGGCGAACAGGGCTTTGTAGAAAGCGATCGCCCGTTGGGGGTCGGACGCGTGAATCTCGAAGTGAACGGGTCGAGGCATGGCTGGGGTCTCGTCGGGTTGTGTCTCAAGAAGGTCGGTGCGTTCAGTTTGGACACGTTTGCAATCTACTGCCCCGCTGGGGTGAGCCGCCACTTATTTTGCAAACCGCAGCCTCCCCTACCCCGCTGCGTCGCACAATTTGGCGCGGCGATTTAGACTAAATTTCTCGGCGCGCGCGAACAGGCCGCGCAACGTTCGTTCGGGAAGAACTCGAAAACCTCAGACGTAAGAACCGCTATGGCCTCGGCAAAACACGCTCGCACATCGGCACGTCGTTCCCCTGTCATGCCGACCCTCTCCAGGCACATCGGTTGGTTGGCCACCCTCGGGTTGGCTGTCCTTTGCACCGCGTACGTTGTTCCGGTGAGTGCTGCCCAGCGCGATGAGTTTCCGCCGGCGATGACTCCCGAGCAATCGCTGAAGGCGATTCACGTGCCCAAAGGATTGCACGTGGAACTCGTCGCGGCCGAGCCATTGATCGGCTCACCCGTGGCGATCGATTTCGGCCCCGACGGCAAACTGTGGGTCGCCGAAATGTTCGATTACCCCTACGGCCTCAAGGGGGACTACAAGCCGGCCGGACGCGTCCGTTTGCTCGAGAGCACGCACGGCGACGGCAAGTTCGATAAATCGACCGTCTTCCTCGACCACGTCCATTTCCCCAATGGCATCACCGCGTGGAAAAAAGGCGTCCTGGTCTGTGCCGCTCCCGACATCATCTACGCCGAAGACACCGACGGAGACGGCAAGGCCGACATCCGCAAGGTCGTGTTCACCGGCTTCGATTCCCGCAACTGGCAAGCCCGGGTCAACAGCTTGAGCTACGGGCTCGATAACTGGGTGCATGGTGCCAATGGTTTGCTCGGTGGCACCGTTCACTGCCCCGATCGGCCCGATCTCGAAGTGAAGATGGGCATCCGCGATTTCCGCATGGATCCCGATCGGCATCTGTTCGAGCTTGAAAGCGGCGGAGGCACCCAGCAGGGACGAACCCGCGACGATTGGGGCAATTATTTCTCGAACCAGAACAGCGAACTGCTGCTGCATACGCCGCTGGCAGACCGCTACGTCAGGCGCAACCCCTTCGTAGCACCGCCCGAGCCAATCGTGATGGTGCCGAAGGAAGATCCCGACCACTTGTATCCGGCGAGCCGCACCTTGCGACGCTTCAACCATCCGGAGAGTGCGAACCGCGTGACGTCGGCCTGCAGCCCCGTCATCTATCGCGACGATTTGCTCGGCGCCGAGTACCGGGGCAACGCCTTCATGTGCGAGCCCGTTCACAACTTGCTCACGCGACGCATGCTGAAACCGGTCGGAGCCACGTTTGCCGGCGTGCGTGCACCGAGCGAACAGAATTCGGAGTTCTATGCGTCCGCCGACAACTGGTCGCGCCCGGTCGACGTGAAGAATGGGCCCGACGGGGCGATTTGGGTGGTCGACATGTATCGGATGATTATCGAGCACCCGAAATGGATCACGGCGGATCGGTTGGCACGGATCGACCCGCGGGCCGGTGCGAACAAAGGTCGGATCTATCGCATCGTGCCCGACGACAAGCCGGCCCGACCCTGGCCGAATCTCACGAAAATGACTCCCAATGAGCTGGTCGTTGCTCTCGACAGCCCGGGCGGCTGGCAGCGAGACCTCGTGCAGTTCATCCTCGTCGAACGGGGCGACAAATCGGTCATTCCCTCCCTGCGGCAAATGGCTCTAGACAACACGAGGGCCGAGACACGCTTGCAAGCTCTGTGCGCATTAGATGGGCTGGGTGGCCTGACGCCAGAATTGCTTGAAGTCGCGCTTTCTGACAAACACCCGGGCGTTCGTCGCAACGCCGTGCGCATGTCCGAATCGCTTTTGAAGTCGGCCCCCAGGCTAGGACCGTGGATCGCCAACTTGATCGACGACGAGGATGCCCAGGTGCGGATGCAGGTCGCCTGCACGCTCGGAGAGTGGGACGATCCTCGCTCGGGCGACGCGATCGCTCACCTCGCATTGGCGAATCAAAACGAGCCCTACTTGTTCGCCGCCGCGATGAGTTCGATCACCAAGGGCAACCTCGCGCGAGTGGCGGCCACCGTGGCACATTCGGCGACGGGTGCCGCACCCCCGCAGCTCTACCGTAACTTGATGACGATGGCGTCCGCGTACGGAAACGACGCAGTCATCGAGGAGTTCGTCGGTTCGATGTCCCCTACGACTTCCGGCGCATACAGCACGGCCAACCTGTCGGCCGTCGCCGCACTGCTCGATGGTCTCGATCGCCGGCATTTGACCGCGGCGGCCTTTGCGGATCGCTTGAAGGATCGAGGGCCGGGGTTGTTGGAAAAGCTGCAACGAGTCGCCGACACCGCACGGAACGTTGCGGCCGATCCCAAGGCTCCGCTCGATTCACGATTGGCCGCCGTCCAGATTTTGGGCCGCGGACTAACGTCGCACGATGCAGCGGACATTCAGACCCTCGGCGAACTTCTTTCGCCCCAAACGCCCGCCGCCCTGCAAGAGGGGGTCGTGACCGCACTGAGCAAATTGCAGCAGCCGCAAGTGGCCCAGACATTACTCTCAAGCTGGCGGGGCGTCAGTCCCCCTTTGCGGTCGAGCATTTTGGATGTGCTGTTGATCCGCGACGAATGGACGACTGCGCTTTTGGATCGCGTTGAAAAGAAGGAGATCCGCGCCGGAGAAATCGACGTGCCGCGCAGTCAGCGGATGATGGCTCTCAAGAACCGGGCACTGGCCGACCGGTCGAAGAAAATCTTGCATGCCGTCGATGCGGATCGCGAGCAAGTGATTCGGAAGTATCACGAGGCGCTCACGCTCCCGCCGGATCCCAAGCGGGGGCGCGAGCGGTTTGAAAAAACCTGCACGGTCTGTCACCGGCTCAACGGAGTCGGCTACGCCATCGGTCCGGAACTCATCGCGCTTACTGACAAGTCGCCGCAAGCATTGATTGTCGCCGTCCTCGATCCCAATCGGGCCGTCGAGCAGAAATACAACGTTTACTCAGCCGTCACCAACGAAGGTCGCCAGTATACGGGCATCCTGGCGGCGGAAACCGGCAGCAGCATCACGCTGATGCAGCAGGAAGGTAAGTCGACCACTCTGCTGCGGGGCGACTTGGAGGCCATCGCCAGCACGGGCAAATCACTGATGCCCGAGGGGCTCGAGAAAGATCTCAAGCCGCAAGATCTGGCGGACATCATGGCGTACGTCGGCTCGACCGGACCCAGCCGTAAGGTGTTTCCCGGCAACCAGCCCGTCCTGGTGACCGCGTCTCAAGATGGCACGCTCTCACTCGATGCGTCCAATTGCGAGATCTACGGCAACACGCTGGTCCTCGAGAAGCGGCGCGACGAACCCGTCTTGGCGGAATGGCACAGCCCCAACGACTCGGCCGCGTGGACGGTCGATATCCAAAAGCCGGGGCTCTATACCGTCAGCGTGATGTACTCCTGTCACAATGATTCCGCCGGGAACTCGTTCCAATTCGATGCGCCCGACAAACGAATCACCGCCCGCGTCGAAGGAACGGGCAAAGTTTGGACCACATTTTTCCCGGTGGAAATCGGGAAGGTGTCCCTCAAGGCAGGCAAGCAACGCTTTACCCTCCGGGCGGCCGATCCTTTAAAGGGGACGCTCGCCAAGGTTGAGTCAGTGCTGTTGATTCCTCCCCAATAGCGCCGTGGCAAGCGTTGGACGCGAGTTCGAACCGACGTCTTGTGTTGTACGACCCCGAGTCATCGCACTGATTCTGTGAGCCCATGCGAAAGTGTGCGATTACGGGTGGGGGCGGATTTGTCGCGGGCAGCGTCATTCACCAGGCGCCCGCTGATTGGGAGCTGCATGCCCTCTCCGGCAAAGCTCCGCTGACGCATCGAACCGGACTCGTTTGGCACACGCTGGATCTCAAAGAGCCAGAAGCGGTCAAGCAAACACTGGCGAAAATCGCTCCGGATGTCGTGATCCACGCGGCTGCGATGGCGAATATCGACTTTTGTGAACAGCATCCGGACCAGGCTCGCACAATCAACGTCGTGCTCACTCAGGCGGTCGCCGATAGTTGTTCGCAGAGCGGCGCACGGTTTATCTACGTCTCGACCGACAATGTTTTCGACGGCGAGCGGGGCGGTTACGCCGAACACGATCAACCGACTCCGATCAACGAGTACGCACGAACCAAGGCCGCCGGCGAAGGGATCGCGGCAGCGGTCGCCGGATCCGTCACCGCCCGCATCGCATTGGTGATGGGCTTTGGCCCTCTAGGCGGTGGCAACTCGTTTCTCGAGCGGACGATTCCCATGTTGCGCTCTGGGGAAACGATCAACGTTCCGCCCGAAGAGATCCGCACGCCGATCGACGTGCTCACCTTGGGCAGAGCTTTATTGGAATTGGCCGCCGGCTCGTTTCAAGGAACGTTGCATCTGGCGGGCAATGATGTCCTCGATCGTGTGACACTGACGCGACGGATCGCCGAACGCTTCGGCTATTCCCCGGGTTTGGTGCGTCCGAAATCCCCCGAGCAAATCCCCGGGCGGGCGCCGCGGCCCCGAGACGTGTCGATGTCCAATGCTTTGGCACGCTCGACGCTCACGACTCCGATGCTCGACTTCGACGCTGCGCTCGACCTGGTGCTCACCTCACTCGATTGAGCGAGCCAGCGCCTCGGCCCGTGTGGCGATGCGTTCCAAGCGTTCGAGCACCCGTGACTGAAACTCGGTTGGCTGTTCAAAGATCTGCGGCCGCTCGAGCCAACTCATTCCCGAGAGCAACACGCCGCTGCGGTCGAGCACGCCGACGTGCCGGGCTTCGGCGGGCGACAAGGGGCGGACGGAGCGATACGCATCCAACGCGATGTCCCAGGCGCGACGATCGTCCGCGATCAGACTGCCCGCCAGCCGCGAAAGGTCGGTCGCAACCGTATCCGTTCGCGCAGCCGCAGGATCGATCAGGCCGGTTACCGCATCGCCATCAAACAGGACGTGGTCGTGCCAGACATCTCGCAAGCACGGTTGCAGCGGCACCGGCTCTCGGGTTGCGTCGTGCAACTCTCGGGCAACTCGCGGCGCGCATCGCTCGAACGCGGCCAAGATGCGGCGCGCGACGGCTACGGTCGGTTCGCGGCCCCCTGGAGCACGGCGCAGCCACTCCCACAGTTGCCCGAGGCGAGACGGCGTCCAGCCATTGATGAGTTCGAGTCGATCAACCACGGCCGGTGCGACCGCGGGACCCGCGGGTCCCAGGTGCGATGATTGGCCGTCCACCGGCCGAAAATCGCGGGCCACCTGATGCAAGCGCGCCAGCGCCTCAAATGCGGCTGCCAACCGCACGTCGCTGGGCCGAGACCAGAAATCGGCAGAGCCTGGCAGCCACGGTTCAAGTTGCCAATAGCGATCGGCTGCGCGAACCAGCGTTCGTCCTTCGTCAGACGCGAGAGGATCGGCGATATAGGCGATGCCTCGCGAGCGAACATACGCGAGAAATTTGTGCAGCGAAAGGATTTTCGAATCGCTGGCGATTCCCTGGGGCCAGCCGCGCAGACAGAGCGGCCCCGTGTCGGTTTCCACGCGAATTACGATCGCCCCGCTGAAGCCGGGCCGCTCGGCCGGGCGGCAGGTCAAATGGCCCGTCAGCACGTGGCGGTACGATCGCAAAACGGCGTCGATCGTGCGTGCGTCGATCGGCCAGGGTTCACGCGTCGACTTTTGTTCGGTTATGCTTATGACATCGCTCTCGGGGCATCTAACCGGGGGCATCTTGCCGGAATCGATGAGCGGGCTGCGCGGCCCGCCTTTCAAGCATAACACGTCTGCCGACGAATCCTTTGAACATTGGAGCATGCCCGTGGCACGCGAAGCCGTTGTTGTCGAAACTCTACGAACGCCGTTGGCCAAGTCATTCCGCGGTTCATTCAACATGACCCGTCCGGACGAGATGATCTCGCACTGCATTCAGTCGGTCCTCAAACGCGCGCCGAAACTGAACCCTGCCGAAATCGAGGACGTCGTCATCGGATGCGGATACCCCGAAGGTCAACAGGGCATGAACATCGCGCGGGTCGCCGCGATTCGGGCCGGCCTGCCGACCGCGGTCGCCGGGACGACGGTGAACCGATTCTGCTCGTCCGGCTTGCAGGCCATCGCGATGGCCGCGCACGAAATCATTCAGGAAGGGGCCGACGTCGCGATTGGCGGCGGAGTCGAAAGCATCACTCAAATCCCGAAGGGGAACCGCGATGAAAACCCGTGGGTGAAGGAGCACTTTCCAGGAATTTACATGGTGATGGGCGACACGGCGGAAGTTGTCGCCAAGCGGTACAACGTGAGTCGCCAGGCACAGGACGAGTACTCGCTGGCCAGCCAGCTGCGCACCGCCCGAGCGCAGAAGGAAGGAATTCTCGCCGCCGAAATCACGCCGATGCACACCCAGAAGGCCATTCTCGACAAGGCCACGGGCAAGGTCATCGGGCAGGAAGATTGCGACGTCTCGCAAGACGAGTGCAACCGGCCCGACACGACCCTCGAAGGCCTGCTCGCACTCAAGCCCTACTTCGACAAGGACAGTGGCAAAGGATCCGTCACGCCGGGGAATTCCTCGCAGCTCTCCGACGGCGCTTCGGTGGCACTCCTGATGTCGGCCGACAAGGCTCGCTCGCTGGGGCTCAAGCCGAAGGTCACCTTCCGCGGCTTTGTCGTCGCCGGCTGCGACCCGGATGAAATGGGAATCGGCCCGGTCTTCGCCGTTCCCAAGCTGCTGTCACGGCACGGATTGAAAGTGTCGGACATCGGGCTGTGGGAATTGAACGAAGCGTTCGCCGTGCAAGTCGTGTACTGCCGCGACCGTCTGGGCATCGATCAAGAGAAGCTCAACGTGAATGGCGGCTCGATCGCCATCGGACATCCTTTCGGCATGACCGGCGCCCGCCTGGTGGGTGTGTTGGCGAACGAAATGCAACGCCGCAAAGTGCGCTATGGCGTGGTCACGATGTGCGTCGGCGGCGGGCAGGGCGCGGCCGGATTGTTTGAGCTGTGTAGCTGACCTCAAGTCGAACTCTTCACACGCCTCTCGCGAATTGTCGTTATAAACGGGCCGGTCGGACGCCTCGAAAGCGGAGGCATGTGTGATGTCCAAACGTGTGTTGGTGCTTTCGGCTTCGGTCGGCGCAGGACACCTGAGGGCCGCGCAGGCAGTCGAGTTGGCGCTGCGACAGCTCGATCCTGAAGCGGTCGTCAAAAATGTCGATGTGCTCGAGCTGACGAACGCCGCGTTTCGTCGGGTGTACGCCAAGGCCTACTTGGATCTCGTCAACAAAGCGCCCCACGTGCTGGGCTATTTCTACGAACGCATGGATCGTCCGCCGTCTGCCCGCGGCGCGTCGGATCGCTTGCGGCTCATCGCGGAAAAGCTCAACCTCCGCCCGTTTTTGCGATTTCTGAAATCCGAACCGTGGGACGTGATCGTCAACACGCATTTTCTGCCGGCCGAACTCATCGCCTCTTTGCAGAAACAGGAACAGTTGAAGACGCCGCACCTCACGGTGACCACGGATTTTGAAACACATCGACTGTGGGTCAATCAGCCCTGCGACCATTACTTCAGTGCGACGAGCGAAGGGGCCGCCTATCTCAGGCATTGGGGAGTACCTGCCGGCGACATCACCGTGACGGGAATTCCGATTCATCCCGTGTTCAGCCAGCCGAAAGACCGCGCGGAGTGCCTCAAACGCCAAGGACTGGTTGGCGACCGCCCGATTGTCGTCCAGATCTCGGGTGGCTTTGGTGTGGGACCGATCGAAGAAATCTTTCGCGGAATTCTGGCCATGGAAGTCCCGATCGAAGCTGTCGTGGTGACCGGTCGCAATGAGACGGCTAAGCAACAACTCGAACTGATCGCGGTTCCGGAGCGTCATCGAACAAAGATCTTGGGTTTCACGGATCAGATCGACGAATTGATGACCGTGGCCGACCTTGTCGTCTCCAAGCCGGGCGGACTGACGACGTCGGAAATTTTGGCCTGCGGGGCGGCGATGGCCGTCGTCAATCCAATCCCGGGTCAGGAGAGCCGCAATAGCGACTTCTTGCTCGAAAACGGTGCGGCCGTGAAAATCAACAACCTGGCGACGCTCGCACACAAGCTGACGCCGCTGCTGAAAGACCCGTCGCGGTTGGCACGACTCAAAGAAAACTCGCGCCGCATCGGCAAACCGCAAGCCGCGTTCGACATCGCCCGCCGAGCGCTTGCCTGGCCGGCCCTGGCTTCCACCGCCCCGTCGCCCGTGTGATACTGTTCGCTCGGAATGTCGAGGACGTGCCAGCCAGGTGGCGGCTCGCGTCCACTTCTGGTCACTCGAGCGGAGAATCAAAAATGGCGGCAGGAGCATCGGCTGCGGCTGCGGCGGCCGCGATTGCCCAGGCAATCAAAGCTTCCGGTGCAATTGTGAGCGTCGAGCCCCAGGAGTTCCTGCGAATTCTTCGCCGCACCGAGCAGCCCCTAGTGATCCATGCGACGGGTGGCGTATTCAGCACCAACTACCAATACCTGACAAGTTACAAGGGACTCATCTTCTTTACAAAATCGCCAATGCCGCTCGATCTGCCACAAGGTCCAGAAATTATCATCGCGCAGAAGATTTGGATTCCGGGGTAAGCCGCTACGCGCCGCGTCTCACCCGCCCCTGACGAGGAAGACCTTTGACACAGATCGGGCCGTCAGTTATGAAATTGCGCCGAGATGAATCTGGATAGCCGGTGAACGGTCCGGGTCATCCGTTGCCGCTGTAGCTCAGTTGGTAGAGCGACGCATTCGTAATGCGTAGGTCGGGAGTTCAACTCTCCCCGGCGGCTTTCGTTTTTTCTGCGTGTGTTGCCAGAACTGTTGCCAACTCCCGCTTTTGGACCGCGGCACGCATCTTGCCGGACAGCGTCGCCGCGTCGATTTCGACGTAGTAGCGTAGGGTCGTCTCGATCGACTCGTGCCGCATCAGGTCCATCAGCTCTTGAGGCATCAGCTCGCGAGCCCATCGGCTGCCGAACGCCCGCCGGCAGTCGTGAGCGCTGGCGTACTTCACCTTGCCGGCCCGGCTGACCACAACCCCGGCTTTCTTCCCGATCTTGCAGATGATCTTGGACACGGCGTCGAGGTTCAGCATCGAGCCGCCCCGCCTCGACCGAAGGGGGAACACTCGCCCCGTCCGCTCCTCGACCGGAACGGCCAACAGCATCTCGGCGAATTCGGGCGAGACAGGGTAAACCCGGTCCTGGTTGCCCTTCTCCAGCTCACCCGGGATTTGCAGCACGACGTCATCGCCAGAGACTTCGACGCGGATCTTGTCGTCCCGATCCCACCACAGCTCAAGCGCCTCGCCGAGCCGCAGGCCGCCCCACCAGAGACCGCGAAGCAGCCGCTTCCATTGGTCGATGCGCTCCGAATCCCTCCGTAAAGCTTCCGTAGGGTTTTCGTCGCTCTCCTGGTCCGCGACGATCGCGGCGACGTTCTCCAGCAGGCGGTCAAACTCTTCGCCGGAAATCGCCCTGCCCTTCATCGGGCTCGACTTGCCGGATTTCTTCGCCCGCTTGGGCGCCTTCACCCGTGGCACTTCATGGATCATCCCCATGTCCTTCGCCCACGCTAGAGCTGCCATCAGGTGAGCCAGGTGGCTCTTGATGGTCGCCTCAGTCCGCTTCTCCTCGTCCGGGTCGTCTGGCTTCCGCAGCTTCGCCTGAAACGTGCTGAGACGCTCTGCGGTAAGGTCTGATGGCTTGGACGGATTCAGGATGCGCTCGACCGCGGCGAACACACCATAGCGCTTGAGGCGGGTCGTCGGCTTCAGGCTTTCCAGAACTTCGTCATCGTAGCGCTGTCGGAATTCCGCCCAGGTCGTCTTCGATGGGCTCTTGTATCGTCCGTCGCGAAGTTCATCCTGCCACTTGCCGGCCGCCTTCCACGCTGCGTCTTCGTCGGTCTCGCCCGTGCTCTTGGCGATTCGTCGCCCAGTCAGCGGGCAGGTGTAACGCATGTAGAAGACGGAGCGCCCGTATCGGGCGATGCGGACAGTGATTTCGTTCTTGCTCGTCATCGCTTGCCTTTTCTACCCTTCCCGCGGTTTTGGCGCGACCGCTTTCGCGAGATCCAGAAGCGGAATCTGTGGTGCGCTGTCGTCCGGGAACACGCCGGTTGATTCATGTCGGAACAGTTGTGTGAGGATTAGGGTGGAATCTTCGGGCCTAACTGCCTCTTTGCCTTCCGCAACCCCCTTGCCAACCAGCAGTGAAAGAAACGTTTGAGCCATCACTACTCGTTCGGATGCGTCAGCCTGCAAGTGAATCTGCACGAGAAACAATCGCGCGAGCAGCCGGAGCCCCCAAAGCATTCCGACCGCGACAACGAGGGGGGGAATCATCTCTCGAATCACGAAGATGGCCTGAACAGTCGGGCTCAAGTCTGCCAGAGATGTTTTTACAGCGTCCAAACTCTCGTGATGCCGAAGCATTTGCAGGAGTTCCGCAAGTCCACAACTTCCAAACGCGACGAAGGCCACACCGAACGCCCAGGCAAGTTTGTGGCGATTTGATTGCCTCGATTGCCAGTAAGTGATTGGCTCGGCCAATTCCTTGATTTTTTGATATTGCTTGGTCAGGCCATTCATCTTTTCTTCCCAAGCCTCACGCCACTTGACGGCTTCTTCGCGGCCTGCCTGCAATTGCTGTTTCGCCTCTTCGATCAGATCGTCGAGGCGTTGAAAATTTGCAGCCCTCGGGACTCTCTCGCGCTCCAGGAGCGCGAAGGTCCTTCCGTCCGGTCCCTTCCAAAATCCCGCTTGATTGAGCCGCCCCGAAAACAGATAGGTGATTAACCCACCAGTAAATTCCTCGCCATAGTTGGTTAGACCATAGTCGATAAGTTTGAACTCCGCAGAGCCGTTGGGGAACCAGGAAAGGCCAAAGGAACCTTTGATAGCGTCCTTGGTTTTGTTGAAGTCTCTACCCTGTTGGTCTTGCGCTATCGTCTGGCGCAACGAATTGAGATTAGTTACGGCCCGCTGAAAAATCCCCTGGATTGGTCCACCTCCAGCCGCCTTTTGCACTAACCTTTCCCACGCCTGGATCTGGGTGTCTACCCACGGGATAAGTTGGCTTGTCTCAATGAAAAGGGGCTGGATTCCCGCGGACTCGAATGCTTCCATCGTCATCGACAGTTCTCCCACTTGGTACGGTTGACTGTCGATAGAATGCTCTAGTGCGCATCTACTCTCAAGAGCCCCAGTGTCCCTTGCCGGGATCTCTTCGTTGGTGCGACGTTCAAAATAGTTGTCGTCTGTGCCTCGATGCGGGCGACTTGCCCGCAGCCTTGGGCGAATCCGTACGCGTGATGTTCTGACGAGTCCTGCAGAGCACGCGTCCGGTTTTCGCGACGACTCGATAGCGCAGTTTTCGTTTGGTCTTCAGGCTCACTTCGCCTTTCGTTGTTTGTCACGCTTCCGAATCGCCGCGTCGCGCTGAGCTTTAAGGAACAGGATGATTTGTCCCCAGTCGATCGGTTGCTGCGCGGCACGACTGGCCGGCTGACACGCTGCGAGGATCGCTTCTGCTACTCTCCGGGTCCTCGCGTTCGTCCACTTCGGTTCTGGCATTAGTTCGCTTTCCAAAGAACCCCGCAGCCTCGCTTCCGTGCGAGACCGCAGGGAGATGTGGTCGGATCAAGCAGCGTTCGCCGGCTCCGTCGAGAACGCCGTGGACGCAAACACGCGGTCGCGGAATTCGTCGACCGTTAGCTGTCCCTTCGACTGGTTGCAGCCATTGCAGGCCAAGGCCCAGTTCTCGGGGATGTCCTCGCCGCCGCGGATTCGCGGTGTTCGATGGTCGACAGTCGAATTCTTGAACTTCACTCTGCGCGCGCAATACTCGCAGCGTGGGTCGATCGATAATTGGGCGAGTCTCCAGTCCGCCCGCGCCGCATCGGCGCCCACGCTTTCGACATTTCGGGCGATGAAGTCCGCCAGAGCGGTAAACCACGGGCCGCGGGCCGCAATCGCGATCTCGCCCCCGTGCTCTTTGCGCAGGCGTCGGGCCGAATCCAGGTCAGGCGCCTCATAAGCAAAGCATCCATCGGCGAAAACGACATAGGTTGGGTCGCTCATGCGGCACCGTTCCTTTCCGCCGCCGTGGCGCGATCCTCGCAGTCCCGGCAGACCAGCACGTCGAGGCATTCGCGACGTGCCAGCACGGGTCGGTTAGCAAAAATGCCGTGCATGTCCATTCGCTTGCGGCAGTCCGCGCAGCTGCGGTGCTCGCGCATCATCTTTTCGATTCGTCGGAACCGATGCTTGGCCATCTGCTGCCTGTCGCGATACGCCCGCAGCTTCTGCTTCTTGCGGGCAGCCGCGACGTCTGCGGCTTCGTCGGCCCGTTGTTCATCGCGGACGTCAGCGTCCCAAGGGGCGAACGTCGCGAAGCGCGGAAGCGCCCGAGCTGGCCTTCCCAGCGCCTCGGCCTTCAGGTCATGAGCGAGAGCCATCAACGCCCCGCCTGCGGGCTCGGGTCGCGCCTCGCTCGAAATCTCGCCCAAGTTGAGCAGTGGTGCTATCGCCCAACGCTGGTCGTCGACTTCGGACGGTTCCCACTCTCCCGCGTTGCCCGAGTCGCTATCTCCGTTACAATCTCCGTTACACTTGTGTGTGCCGACCTCTCGCCCTTGGCTGTTCGCGGCAGCCGGTTGAGAGGTCGGTTCTTTTTGCGATGGTCTCCCGTCTTGCGATCTTCTGATCGTCGCAGTCATCGTGACAATCCTTTCGGCTGCTCCGTTCGAAGCCAAGCGCCGCCTTGCGGCCCCCGTCATCCCTGGCGCAGCGCAATGAAAGACCCGCAACGCCGAAGGTACAGGCTTCGACGCGCGGGCTCTCGTGGAAACGGCTTTCGCCGGTTTCGGTCCAACTTGTTCGCAAGCCACTCTCCTGTACAGAGCGACTTTTCGTAGAGAATAAAGTACTTTATGCTCTACAATAAGTCAAACGGCCGCCGGGCATTTGTTGTCCGATTGTGCTGGTTCGTTCACAATCCCCAACATGGCAAGGAAGCGCAAGGCCCGCATGGGACGGCCCCCAAAACGCGCCAGCGAGCGCAAGAGTGAATATCTCAATGTGCCTGTTGAGAAGGCGCGCCTGAAGACGTACCGCGTCGCCGCCGAGGCTGGATTCAAAGGAAACCTGTCAGACTTCATTCGGGCCGCCTGCGATGCTCTGGCCGCCCAGCTCGAGCGCGACAATCCGCCCGAGCCGCCGATTCCGTGAAAGTGGGATCCCATCGTGGGCTTCCACTCTCGCAACACACGTCCCGCGAATCGGAACGCCGCACAAGCGATTCTCCACGTTCACAAGTCGAAGACTTCCCCAGCCGAAACTCCGGCCCGATAGGCTGACCACGCTTGGCGGATTTCGTCGCCGTTCAGCTTGCGGGTGACGACGAGCCGGTCGGCTAAAGCGACAACCCAACTCAGGTCTTCGCGCAGCTCCGCCTCGACTGGTGCGCGAAGGGCCCTAATCTCTTCCGTCTCCCAATGCCGCCAATTGTCGACGTCATGCAGTGGCGGGATGTGGTGGATAGCTCCGCCATCTGCCAGCATCGCAAGGTCCGGCCCACAGCCGCGCGAGCTATCAAAGAGCAGCGTCGTCGCGCTCAATCCGGCGATGATTAAGCGCGCCTGAACCGGCTCCGCCAAGTCGCGCACGCCCTCGTGGTAGAACGCGGCAGCGCGAATCCAGCCCAGGACTGGGAACTCTTTGGGCTCATCGAATACCTCGGCGCCGCGGATAAGGTCCGCACGCCCAATTTGGCAAAGGCTGGTTATGTGACCCGACTCGTGCCCAGCGCAATAGTAGTGGCTCGGGTATTTTGTCGAGCCGCCCACGCTTGCCGGCTGCGCCCTGTCGGCTGCGATCGTTGTCATTGAAAGGTCCTCAGCCGATCGGGTTCGGGAAAAACGGGCCGCCGGTGCCTAGACCGTTCATGCTGCCGCATCCAGCTCCCAACAGAGAGAACAATTGATTTGCGCCGCCGCCCGAGGGCGCGAAATACACACTGAGCGTCATTGAATCGACCATCGCCTCGGCAGTGCTCGATCCGGTGCCACCGATGAACCAAATCGAGGCAGTAGGCCCGTTCGCTTCGCTGTTGTTATTGATCGTCGCTTGGGTCAAATCGGTCGGGCTGAAACCCCATAAGTCGGAGCTACTGCCGGCCGTGAATGTCCCTGCGGTCGTCGAAAGTGCCGAGCCCACTGGCGTTGTCGTGGGGGTCTTGACCACGCCGTTGATGATGAGCTGGACGCCGTCGATCGTGACGACGCGCGTCGTCCCAAATTTCTTGGCGACAACGTCGAGTTGAATTCCTGTGACCGTCTGGCCGCTCGGAATCGAGACGTTGTAATTGAACCCGTCGGCGCTTTGCGTGACGGCGCCCGAGCTGAAAAACCCGGTAGTCGCAAACGCCCCGTCAGACGCCCCAGCGATATTGCCGGTGCTGCTCCAAGTCACGGTGCCGACGCCAGCGAAGTTTGACCCGCCAGTGCCTGCCGGAACCACGATAGGACTACTCATTCTGCGTCGCTCCCTTCCGAATTTCGTTCACTGCCGATGTACAAGCTGCGCTGAAGTAGTTCGGTCATGACGTCCCCAGTCCGTCGATATTCCAAATTGGGAATAATCTCGCGACGGCGTCCGGGTCGGTGTTCTTGGCGACCGTTGCCACGGCTTCAGCGGTGGTCTGCTGCGCCTGAAGCTGCTGCTCCTGAATTTGGTCCTTGCCACCGCCGCGGAACGCTTCGACGAATGCTTGCAGTGATTCCCGCGAGCCAACTGCGAACGCTTCGAGATGTTCCTGTTTGGGCTGCTCGTGGTGCCCCTTGTCCTGCGCGGCCTTTAGCTTGTCCGCCTGCGCGGACAATGCGATCGCCGCTTCTTTTTCAGTGAGAGCGCCCGCCTCCCACAACTCGTTAATCTCTGCGACCTTCTCCTGATACTTTTCGAGCGGGGTCATCGCGTCTGCAAGCAGTGAATCGGCCTGCTTGCTCATCTTGTCCCACTCTTCCTGAAGTGGCTTGAGCGCCTTGTCCTTAGCGTCCTGCGCGGCCGTTTGCATCTTGATAAAGGCGAGGGCAAATGTGTCGGTATCGATAGCGCTGTTGTTGAACAGGTCGTAAGCTTTGTCGAACTCGTCGACCGCCTTCTCGTAGGGCGTCTCGAGAGCATTGGCCATCCGCTCTCCCTCTTTGGCCATGTCGTCGAGCCCCTTGTGGTATTCCTCCTCCTCTTTCATCTGCTTTTCAAAGAGCGCCTTCTTATCAGCGGCCGCCTTTTTCTCTCGCGCGCGGTCCCGCACGCCAGTGATGTCCGAGGCGTCGTAAACCGAGTCGGCCCCACCGAACAGGCTCTTGGACTTCTGCTTTTCGTCCGGTTCTCCCTGGAACAACAGGCTGCCCAAAAAACCGCCTAGAAATGACTCCTTTTCGTTCATCTTGACGTTGGCAAGGTGATCGGCCCAACCGGCGGCATTCGCCAATGCGTCCGCAACCTTCGTAATCCCCGGCGCGACGTCCGCCGCCGCCGTTCGCGCCAGCTTGGCACTGGCAGCATCCAGGTCGAGCATCGCCTCGTGAGCTTTGTGCATCTCCTCGACGCCCTCGGGGTTAAGGATGCCCACCTTGGCTTGTGCGTCCTTAAGCCCCTTCGTCCCGCTGAGGAGCACGCCGAGCGTCTCGGCACCAGTTTTCCCAAGCAGCTCATACGCGACATGCACGCGACTCGTGGGATCTTCGAGTCCTCCGATCGCGTCGCCGACCTTGGCGAACGCTTCCGCAGGATCCATCTTCGACAGTTCTTCGGGGTCCAGGCCCAACTGTTTGAATAGCTTTTCCTTGTCGCCGCCTCCGACTGCGCCGGCTGCATTGACCTGCATCTTCGTAATCGACTTTTCGAGCGTCTCGAACTCGAGGCCGGTGCGCTTGGCTTGGTACTGCTGTGCGCGGAGATTGTTCAGGTCGATGCCAGTTCGCTCGGAGAGATGCACCAGTTCGGTGACTTTTTCGATTTGGCCTTCAATGCCCGAGATGAACTTCTCGACTCCGAAACCGATTCCGAATGCGGAAGTGATGGCGCCGGCAGTCTCGAATGCCTTGTCGCGCATCATGTCGGCGTGCTTTTCAAACTCCTTGTGCAGGTGGCCAGTGGATTTAATTCCCTTCTCGGCCCCCGACTCGAATCCGCTCGCGTCCAAACGAAGCATCGCCACCAGATCGCCGATTGACGCCATGTCTTCAACTTCCCTATTTCAATCCCGGTCTGCAGCCGCTCGCCCCCGCTTGAAGCGAAACGGCCGCCGCCGGGCGACGTTTTAGGCTCCCGCCGCGGGCTTTTGCTGCCGGCGCTCGCACCGGCCCCGGGCGGGAGCGCGATGTCACGCGAACAAAATCTCCGGCTTGCATCGGGCCCCGCCGCAGTAGCGTTGCCATCCCGCCTTGATGGTCGAGCCAGAGACGGGCTCGGGGCAGCTGCGGTACAGCTGTTCGGCCAACGCCCTGATGAACTGCCGGTGCGGTTCCAAATCCTTCGCCGCGTCGTTCCTGGCGCGATCGACGTATTGGGGCTGCGAACGCTCACTCATCCGCGCGTCCAATAGGTCCTGCCCATGCAAGCAGTCGGGGATATTGAAAAGCCAGGTCGCCGCCAGACCACTGAGTGCGATAAATCGATTGTCCAATGAATCGAGCAGCGCGCCCCTGTACTTCACCTCGCCCGAACCGTCGACGCGGATTATCGCCGATTGAATTTCGGCGTGACGGTTCAGCAAAACGGAAACAGCGTGGCCACTTTCATGAATTGCGACGGACCAGTGTTTTGAGTCTTCGTCAATCGTCCAGCCGAGCCGCGGGCGCTTTGGTTCGGCCGCCGGCTGCGGCTTCCGCGGATTGCGCGTGATGTCTCGCGCCAATGTCTCCGACGCCGTCGCTTGCGCCCTGAATGACGGCTCGGTCTTGCGGCCGTTCAGTTGGTCGAGGGTCGCGATGTCACGACGCATCTGCTCAACAGAGACGCCGCCGGGCCCCTTGGGCATGACCCATTGATTGAGAGTTTTGTCAAAAACGGGTGCCAACATGATTTATCCTTTCAGACCGCGGCCAGAGTGTCCGCGTGTTTGGTTTGGAGTTTTTTCAACTGCTCGCGCCAGTTGCGCAGGTCGGTCACTTTGCAACCCCACTGATGCACGAGCAAGGACGATTCGTGCCGGTCGTTCTTCCATCGGTCCATCGCCCCCAGGTCGGACATGATGATCGTCTGGTGCCGCGCGAGAACCGCGTCGAGTTGACGTCTCGCCTTGTCGTGCTGCCCAACGGGATCCAGTTTCTCCAGGTCGACGAGCTTCGCCTCGAGCGCGCGAATCGTCTCAATCGCTTCGAGCCGCTGGCCGAACTGCGAGCGCGTCATTTGAGCAGCCGCCAAAGTCTGGTCGAGCGCGTCGAGTTCTGCCGGGTCGAGCGGCTCCGTGCGGTTGGCGATGTCTACGACCGCGGATTCAACCTGCGCTGTCGCCGTCAGCCGTTTCTGTTCGTCGTTCCGCCGCCAGGCGGCCATTTGCTCATTCGCTCGCACGGTTTACTGGTCCTTTCGTGAGTTTCGCGCACCGCTGCCGACAACTGCCCGATTCCCGCGGATTCTCCCGCTATCGAGCGCCAATTTCGGCAGAAAAAATAGGCGAGTTACGTGTGAGGGCATGACAACCAGGGAGTTGCCGACCCCCAAGTAGGGTGCAGGGGTCGATGCCGAAAACGCGATTCCTACAGAAGCGTAGAAGTGCGATTTGGGCGACATTCCCCGGGCAGTTAGTCGAGTCGTAGTACGGTTGGGGTCGATGACCCCCCGGCAGTTTTTCCAAGAACTGGATGCGAGGTACGTGGGATTTTCCGGTGATCCGGGGGAAGTTAAGCGACCGGCCAGGGGGTTACCCCTCGAAACCGGTGCGCACACATGCAATGTGAGATTGTGATTTCTGCACGTGTTGGCAGGAGTTGACCGAGGCGCCGGCATCACTGGCCCCTCCGCTCTGCCGCGGCTCGCGCCAGCGCCGCTGCTCCCGGCATTCCGTTCTTCCGATCGCCGTACCCTTTCTTCACGTTGCACGAGACACAACTCGGTTCAAGATTCGACCACTGCAGCCGTAGCGGATCGCCTGGCCCCTTGAATGGCACCTTGTGACCCGTCAACGTGGCTGGCGTCTGGACGCCCCTCGCCGCACACGAGCAACACCAGCGGTTCTGAGGCATGGCCAGGAACGCTCTGGAGAGCTTGGTCCAAACATGGTCGTAACCCTCACGACTCGCGGACCGATTCCGACGCTTTTCTGACGGAACCCATCCAGCTGGCCGAAATGACTTCGCTGCGTCAGGCACGACGTCCTCCGTACTGACGGGTATCGAACCCAAGGATCTCGCTCATCTCGTCATCCATCTCGGGCTCAGGCATCACGGTCATGCCCTCCCGCGCCTTCGGCGTGAGTCCCAACTGGCGACAAATAGCCATCGCTGCCGAGGTGGACGTGTGATAGATGGCGATCGCGGGGTTCTTGACCTTGCTGCCCCTGTAGCCGTCCACCAGCACGCCCAGCGTGGTGATCGAGTCCAATGCTTCCCGTCGCACCACCAACGTCTCGCAGAGCATCCTGAGAGCTAAGCCGTCCATTTCGGTCAGCAGACCGGCAGTGTCGAGCATCAGAGAGATGGGCTTCCAGAAGGCCGCAGCCGATTCGTTCATGTCCGCGGGCATCGGCGGCACACTGCGCGGCAGTTCGCCTTTGCCGTGACGCGTCGCGTTGAAGGTTCCCTCTCGTTTGTGCTGCTCTTTGGACTTTTTCATTGGCTTGCTCGGTGCAAAAACTCGAAAAACGTGCAATCGGGAGTTAGATGGGGAGATGCGATTTGGCGCGATCCCCTAGGAAGTTGCCCTTGGCACCGGCCTCCGCTGGCCCCGGCCGCGTTCCACAGCGAGACAGCGTTGGCTTGCTGTGTTCGGTTGTCGTGCTGCCGTTGGGTGGTGGTCAAAACAGGCCCTCTTGACCATGGCTGCCTTGGCTCGCTTGGCTGTCTTCACCTTGAAGGTGGTCATCCCAGCCAAGATAGTCATTAGTTGTATTGGGAGAGTTCGGAGTGTTTGGTGCGTCTGAAAGCGCCCAGTACCACTCACCCTTCACGCTCTGGCTCTTGCTCGCTCTGACCTTCAGCTTGTCCTTGGCTCGCCACAGCGTCTTCGATGCGATGCCTGCATCCCCCGCTTCGGTGGTCAGCTGGTTCGATGTGACGCAACCGCTGGCCAGTCTGGTCTTCAACCACTGGACCGCTTCATCGAGCTTGCTCGTCCCCTTCGACGCAGATGGTGGCGCCATGGCCTCATCGGCCGTGATGTCCACGCCTTCGGTTTCCCACTCGACGCGTCCAGCTCCGTTGCCCTCTGCAATGCGATAGGCGAGCCCAGGCACGCGTCTGTGCAGGTTGTTCTTCAAGGGAAGCATCAACACTCGCTCGGAGTCGTCCTGGTCTTGCACGAACGCCCAGGCGACGCGGGCTTGAGCCGTGAAGCCAATCGATCCCATCGCCCTGTACATGGCCGGACCGAAACCCGCCTTGTTGAAGTGGGTCACGTTGACGATCGCCACACCGCGACGTTCGGCCATCCGGGACAGCGGCGCGAGCAGGGAACGAACTTCGGCGTTCTTGTGTGAATCAACGCCGCCCATGTACTCGGAAACTGGGTCGATAAAGACGATGCGAATGGCTGGCCGGTCAGCGAGCGCCGCGTCGATCAGGTCGACGTCCCTTGATAGGCAAACTTGCCCCTCGGTCGCTTTACCGTCTGAGTCGCGGAAGATCCTCGATTGCAGAACGTGAACTCTCTCACAGTCGGCACCGGCTTCGTCGAGCCGCGGGCGGATCACGTCCGCCAAACCATCTTCCCCAACGAGAAATAACACGTCGCCAATTTCGGCAGGTCCCGATCCATCGGGCCAAGTCCAGCCGCGAGTTAGTCGCGCCGCCAGGTCGCACGTCGTGAAACTCTTCCCGACGCCGGGCATTCCACACATCAAATGGACCTTGCCGCGAGCAATCCATGCTTTCCAAAGCCACTCGACCGCAGCCGCTTGCACCTTTGCCATCGTGACGATCGACAATTCCGGCTTCGGAGTCGGTGCGTCGGGGATCCCGCCTTCGGGAGTCCACGTTGCGATTTCTTGCGGCGTCGGTAAGCGTTGCCGTCTGGGCTTGTGTCCGTTGCCATTTATCCGAAGGCGTCCCGCGATGTCATCCTTGCTCAAGATTGCGCCGCCTCTCGAAACAGGACGACGCAAGCCTTCCCGAAAACAGGGTCGCTCTCGACTGTCTTCAGGAACTTCTCTTTCCAGAGTTCTCCGAACGGTTCAATTTCATCAAAGAACCATTTAGGCAAGCCGGCGCGCTCGAGTTCGCTGGGGCTCATCCGAAAGTGCTTGCGGCACTGTTCGGGAAACTCGCGGTTGAGCGCCTTTAGCTGGTCGATATTCTCGGGCTCGAAGGGAACGTGGCCACGCTTAAAGCACCCTTCGCAATAATCCACGTAGTCGCTCGCGCTGTCGAATCGTGGGCGCTTCGCTTCATGGCAAGCCCGCTGCAACTCCCACGCTATGCCGCTGGGCAACGGGTCAGGCGATTCGCTCAACAGCATGGCGGCATGGTCCACGATGATTTCAGCAGCAGCTTTCGCGGCTTTGGTTCGTTCTGCCGCGGACTTGTCGCGAGCCGATGAATTTGGGGCGAATCTGCGAACTGGAGTTGCGACCGCGGTCACCGGCTCGCCCTCCGCTTCCGTTTGGGGCGCCGGCCTGCGGTCGTCCACGCGAGCCAGGGGCGAGTCTTTCCGTCGTCGCTGACAACGATCCTATAGCCGCAGTTCTGGCAGCCGAAGCGGTCTCCAACTTCGTGTTGCAGCTCGGGCGACGAACAAGCTGGGCAGGTCGGCGACAACTTTGGACAATTGTCCGAACTTGTGACGGTCGCCGTCACGATTCGGCCCCCTTTTTCGGGAGCACAATCGAGCCGTCAGCCACGCCGTCACAGTACGCGCACCAGTCTCGACCACGAACGAAACGCCGGCCGCCGAGTTCGAGCACCTTGAGCCCGAACTTACGCGCCGTTCGCAGCGCCGATTCTCCTAGCCCGGTGCGCTTCGAGAACTCCGACAGGCTGTAGACGATTTGCGGCTCGATGAGGCGCGGGGTCGTGTCGCGGGTCGTCATTTCGCGCCCTCGCCGCGCAGCTCATCCCGCGCCTTCTTCGCCTGTTCGGCCGCGGATAGCATCCGGTCAAGAGCCACGAGTAGGCGATCCGCGGCAGTCGGCTTGCGCCGCTTTGGCTTTTGCTGCCCCGTTTCTCGCTCTGTCGCTTCCATGCGTGCGAGTATCGCCGCAGGTCGCCCGTAGCGTGTGAGGCGGGAAGTAGAATTTCGCTCGGCGCAGCAAAAACCCCGGGTAAAACCGGGGTAAGTTTTTCCAAATGGGAAGTAGGGCGGGAAGTAGCGCTTTAGGTTTTGGGCAGCCTGGCGCCGGTCGCCCGTTTGCGTTCCTGCTGGGGAGTCCAGCTCGACTTAATTGCTTCCGAGCGTTGCCCGGCTTCTGTGATCTGTTGAGCGATTGAGCCGTCGGACAGCCCCTGCTCTGCTTCTTTGTTCCTGAACCGCACAAAGTCCGCTGCGTGAACCTCGCGCCGATTTTGGCTCGGCTTCCGCTGTCTAATCTCGGGATGCTTTCCGAGAATCTTTCGCATCTCCTTGGTACTGAGGCCGAACTCTAGCTCGAGCTTCGACACGAGCACGAAGGCGGAGTCGTCGACCGATTCTGCGGCAGTTGGCCGAGCCTCTGTCCGTTCGCAGAGATCTCGCAAGCGAAGCGCCAACTCTCCACGGTTGGGGTCGCCCGAACGAATTGACTGGATCCATGATTTCGCGTCGACAAGGTCGTCGCCCTGGATGCGCCCCCGGGCGATTAGATCCTCGGCTCGCGAGTTGCCCGCTGACATTCGGTGCATGTCGTCCCATTCGATCGAGATCTTGGAATCGCACACGACCGGCTTTTCCGAGATCGGCGGGAGTTCAGGGAAATACGCCTGAGCCGCTTGCTCGCTCGCGAAGGTTCGGGCAATCGTTTCGCCTGGCAGTTCGGCCAGCCAGCCGCTGGAGAGATTGTCCTTCGGACGCCTCTTCCAGTCGTAGAAGTCTTCGAGCCGCACGATCTCGGTGACGCTTGAGACCCAGCCGCCCGCGCGTCCCCAGTAGACCTTGCGCTCGATGCCGTCTTCGCCGGTGAACTTCTGAGAGATAACCCAGTCGCGCCCGATGCGCTCAGCTTCCGCTGCCATTGAGAGAACCTTCCTTGTAGGTCGGGCCGATTCCCGGCGGGCGCCGCACAAGGAAGAAAGCGCGCCACACACCGGGGATCGCTTCGGCAGACTGTCGTAGCTACTCGACAGCCGACAACCCGATTGATGGATTCTACGCGCGCGATGCGGAGCCGGTCAAAAGCTCGGTCACCGGGCAGGCGGGACGCTAAGGCGGCGACGGCCCCAAAAGTGCAGTCAGTCGGTAAGGGTTAGACGGTATTTTCCTTGCTTTCCTAGATCCGAGTGCGCAGTATGGTCATCTTTGATCCGCCACTCATTGGGGGTGCTGGTCAAACACAGAGACTCGAAAGTTCGCGCGCCAGCGAAAGACGCATGCATAAACGTCGATCCGTGTCAATCCGAGTTTTCGGGCCTCTATTGCAAAAACCGGCTTTGGAGCCAACAATTGGCCGGGGACCCCGGTACGGAAGCAAGGATGCGGCCAAGGATGGCGACCGATATTACACGAAGTTACAGCCGTCGCATGAAAGCGAGCGGCTTATTTTATGCGCCTGACGTGAGAGTGATGGACAAATAGGGTCACGGAGGAATTTGAAATGGAAACTCTTGCCCCGGGAAAAACCCGTAAAGTTCAGCCACCTCACAATCCGAAAACAACGAGTGGTTCACATTCGCGGCAACCGAACAGTGACCCAATAGTCGATTGTCCCCCAACGGATGAGGCGTTCGGCCTCGTAGAAGTTGTTGGTGCATCTCTCGCGATCGTTCCAGAAAAACAGCTTGTGCCAATACCAATGAACTGGCTTGCGCGCCGCGATATTTATTATCGCTGGGTGATCGCAACCATTGTTGCGATCGTCGCCCTTTTCGCTTGCGAAAAGCTGGCCGCGCCCAGGTTGCTGTTTTTCATTTCAGGGGCCGCCCTGGTCCTTACGCTGGCGACTACGCTGGTTAGCCTGACCGCCGGGATGCTTTACTCGCTCAACAAGACTCACTCGCGCAGATCGTCGCGAACAATCGCGCGACAAAAGACGTCGCTCTGAGTTGAGCGGGTTTAGATCCTAAGCGGATCAACCTCGGCTACGCCTTGTATTAAGACGCGCCCCCGGTTAGCGTGTTGCACCATCTTGCCATCTCTGGGCTAGGGGTGCGTACAGATGCAGCGACTGATTGATCCCGTTGTGGGCTATTTCTTGGTGCTAATTGCTAGCGCCGTTTTTTTCGAAGGTGCAAACTATTGGGGCGGGGACACCCTTCGCGCCATCCACTATAGCGTGGACACCATCACCCTTCGTGGCCGAATAACGGAAGACAAGCTCGACGCGCCAGTTCCCAAGAAGTCTGAGACTGACAAGTCACAGGCTGACAAGCCAGAGCCGGTAACAGGAGAGCCCGCGGTCCGGGCGCAGTCACAGAATGAGTCGCTGCCCAAGCCGCTTGGTGCGGATGAGGGGGTGATACTAATCGTCAGCGACGTTGAGGCACTCGCCGGCCTTGGAATCATTGTTATCTGGTTCGGGTACGTCTTCGCAAACTGGAATGCGCCACAACAGGGCGATGACGCCGGGTGAGCTTCCAAGGTCTCCCGGGATCCGGGTGTTGCCAGGGCGCTTGCCAATTGGCAGCGTGCAAATCAATTCGCCCAGAAAATACCTATCGTTTTCCACCGCATCGCGTGGTCATCGAACCGCTATAAAGGGTCTCGTGTCATTCGTAATGCGTAGGTCGGGAGTTCAACTCTCCCCGGCGGCTTTCAAAGAGTTTTAGTGACGCCACTTACGCCGTTGTTATCGACGGCGTTTTTTGTTGCGCCGGCGACGATGCGTGATCGGAGTTCGTCGACCGAATCGGCCGGCTGCGCGCGCTTCTCTGCGATCGACTCGGAAGGTTGGGGATTGAGGCCGAGTTGGAAAGCATTTGGCCGCCCGTTGCCTTCGATGGTCGCTGCTGCTTGCGTTCCTGCGCGGCCTGATGCACTGTGTGGTTGTCGGGCAACGAACATTCACTTTTGGAGAGCCGTGAGATGAAACACATGGTCGTCTTGGTCGTCCTGTCAGTTGCGTCGGTTGGATTGTGCGCGGATCCGAAAGCGCCGAAAGCGGACAAGGCCTTGAATGGCCGGTGGACGCCTGAGTCCGCGGTGATGGCGGGCAAGGAGGTTCCCCGTGACACTCTGAAGTCGATGCATCTCGTGCTTGCTCGGGGGAAATACACCCTAACGAATGGCGATCAGGTCGATGAAGGAACGTACAAGGTCGACGAATCCGAGGTGCCCAAAACGATTACCTTCGTCGGCACGAAGGGGCCGCAAGAGGGTAAGACGATGCTCGGCATCTACGAGCTGGAAGACGGGAAGCTGCGCATCTGCTTCGATACGACCGGCAAAACCCATCCGGTGAAGTTCGAGTCGAAGGCGGATAGCCAGGTGCTCCTCGCGACCTATACGAAGAAAATGGCCAAGGCGAAGAGAGGGGCCCTGCGTCGCAAGACGACGAACGAATAGAATTGTGCTTCCATTGAGACCATCCTGCGAGCGCCCTCGGGCGCTCGCTTCAGTGGGCCTGTCGCGATCGCCAGCGGCGAAGTACAACTGGGCAGATTTGTTCCTCGCCGCAGGCTGGGCGCTCGCGCCCAGCGATTGAGATCCGATAAGTCGTTCCCAAGGAGGGTCAGGCGATGTCATTCAAGATTCGCATGTCCGCCGTTGTCGCTCTGATCTGCGTTGTCGGTTGCTCCGCCCAAGATCCCGGCCCGTTGAATGAGGTCCAAAGTGAATTGGCTGACGCGCAGGCCGAAATCACCAAACTGAAAGCCGAATTGCACGAGACGACAAAGCGGCTCCATGACACGCAGGCAAAAATCGGCGATTCCGAGACGAAGCTGTTCGCCGCAGTGAAGAGCAGTCGGGAAGCCCAAGCCCAGGTCGTGGAAATTACCGCCGAAAAAGACAAACTGGCCGAGCAGGTTGAGGATCTCATCAAGGAACGTAACGCCTTGAAACGCGCGACCAAGTGACCGCCACTGAGTAGCGCAGTCGCGCACGTCCCGCCGATTCGCTTCCCGCTATCTGGATGTGCGCTCAGTTCGCCGAGTTAGTGGGGATGGCGTGGCGGCGGTTCATGAGGAGCTTCCCGAGCGCCCACAAAACCAGGGCAATCCCGCCTGCCGCCGCCGCTTCGAAGCCGTGGCGAACGCTTGGCGGGTCGTAGAGGCAAACGATCCGGTGTTTTCCGGCGGGAACGCGAAATCCACGCAGTGCCACGTCGACGCGATAGATCGGGCACGAAACTCCGTCGAGCTCGGCACGCCAGCCCGCGTTCCAGGAATCCGAGAGTAGCACCAAGCCTTCTGTTTGCATCTCCGAGTCGATTTCAGTCCTGATCGGAGATTCATAACGGACGCTGGCTTGCCCCCGCATGACATCGGGAAGTCTGATGGCGTGCGTCATGAAGGCGGTCTTTCGAGGATCAAAATCGAAGCTCGCCATCTCCAAGAGCACTTGCTGATCATTCTGCACCACACGTACGGATCCCGGCACATAGGCCCGAGGAAGTGCCGCTCGGTTTTCTGCGATCCAGTAGCCATCCCCCTGAAGGATGACAGGCAGTTCGGGCGGTGGAGGCTGCCGAAAAATCAAATAACGTACGTTCAGCAAATTCGCCACAGGATGGAGCGCCAACGCGCCGGCGGTTTGGCGAGCCAACGGTAGCGCATATTGCGTCCAGGCGTAAGACAGCGCGATCGACTCTTGGCGATCAATCGCCAAATTGAAGAGCTTGATGAAATTTCCCGGATCGACGGCGTCGTAGCCGCGGATATCTTCGAGGCCATGCGTTCGATTGAGATTCGGTGGGAGAGCGCTAACGCCCCAGATCCGGCCCGTGGGGCGCGTCGCAAGCTGGTCCAAGACCGGGATCCGAGGGAAATGAAGGGCCATGTCTGCCTGGCGGCGTTCGTTCCAGGCGAACCACCACAGTTCCAACGGAAGCAGGGCGATGACTCCCAAGCGGATCCACTTCCCGTAGGGCAGCGGGCGGATCGTCGTTGCCCATCCCACCAACGCGGCCAGTGACAGTCCCGCGCCGATGTCGTAGCACATCGCGAAAAGCTGTTGATCCTTCAAGCTGTCGAGAGTGAATCGGCGATACAGGCACATCCCGCAGAAGCCGACGGTCAGGAGCATTGGAACCAGGAACCACGGCCGGAAAGTGAGACGCGCCGTTCGCAGAGTCTCCAGGCCGATGGCTGCCAGGATCACCAGGGCCACGGAGGCCGCCAAAGCCCATCGGTTGAAAGACAAAGAGGCCAGGGGGCGCAGCCAATCCGATCTGAGAACGTCGACATAACCGGGGATATTGAGCGTCCAGCCGAGCGACGCAATCACGAGCAGGCTGAGAAAGACCACTTGCGAACGTCGCTTCGAATCGCACCACGCGAGAGGGGCCAACCAGAGGGCGGCCAACAACCCGGCGTAGGCGGCTGCTGAACTCTCCGGGAGAACGATGCGAGCCGTGCGACGCCAATCGGCGCGGACGTCTCCACCGTAGATATCAGGCAATATGATGGCAGCCAGCGCCTTGATTCCCTCGGGCGGCCGCTCCTCAAAACTGCTCGAGCGTAGCTCCATCCTCTTGCCGGTGCGACCGTACTCGAACAGCGGCAACAGGTGCGGTGCGGCAAGCAAGAAGCCGAGCACCCATGCCAAGCTGATCGCCGAACCACGCCAAGCGACGGCTTTCCACGTGCGCCCGCTACGGATTTCTCCGGCCAGCAGCCAGAGGACGTAAAGTCCAATCGTCAAGAGGACCAGTCCGCCGACGCCGACATGACCCGACAAGAGGATCAATGCCGTGAGGACGGCGATCGCGAGGCTGCCGTACCCTCGAGGATTTTTGACGGCCGCATCGACTGCCAAGAGCGCCCAAGGCAACCAGCAGTAGGGGCCGATCAGGGTAAAACCGTGCCACACGGTCATGAAGCCCGTGAGCGGCACGCACCAACTCCCGACGGCGGCCGGCCAATACGATAAATGGAACGATCGCCGCAAAAGCAGCCACATGCCCAAGCCGACGGTGATCGCTTCAAGCAGCGCAATCCAGGCGAGGGTGATGGGATGAGGAGCAAGGTAGTACGGAATGGCGAATGGCGAGTAGGACATGATGAAAGGAGCGCCCGCGAAATTGGCGGGTTGCCACTGCGACAGACGCCCTGCGCGGATTTCCTTGGCGGCGAAATCTCCGGCGGTGTCCGACCCGATCAACAATAAGTCGGAGACGTCATCACCATGCTGCGGTTTGACGTTCGCGTATTCGGGGCGATTGGGGAAATAGTTGATGTGAGGGGCGGCCAACAGGTCGACTGGCAAGTCGACGGTCTGGCCGATGAGAGCGGGGCCCAACAGCACCACCTGAGGAATCAGCCAGCCGGCCAATAGGAGCAGCCAGCCCGGCCAGCGCGCCGTCCATGCTCTTGAGGCGGGAGTTCCGTTTTCGAACGAGTTCGATCCGTTGCTGATCCCGACTTCGCGAGCGGCGCGCGACACCTCACTACTGAGTCTCATTGCGTCGCGATCCTTACCAGCACGGACAGAGCCCAAATCCAGAGGAAAGAGAGGCAGCCTCGACGAAGGGAATTGTTCGTCGAATTATCATTCAGCCTGCCGGGCGAATCTAGCAACGACTTGATGATGGGCAGTTTGCGAACTTTTGGTCGCCCAGCACTTGATTCTCCGGCCTTCCGTTTCCATGCTGGAGCTTGATAAATTCTTCATTTCATCCACACGCAATCCCAGAGGGTCACGGGCCATGACCATCAGGTTTGCCTGCCCAAAGTGCGGGCGTGCAATTCGAATCAGTGATGACGCCGCGGGCAAGAGCGGCAAATGCAACGACTGTGGCAGCATGCTGACTGTGCCGCGGTCGGAGCAGACGGCGTCAGTTCCCCGCTCAGACGACGAAATCCTGGCGCCGTGGCGCGATACCCCGCCGCCCCCGTCTCGTCGTCGATAGCTCGCGACGCGCGTCCGCGGTCACAATTCTTTGGTTGCGGGTTTTCGCGGCTCGCCCGTGCTTTGGCCGGCCAAAGGCACCTCGATGCAAGCCGCTTCTTCGGCATTGCGCACGAAGACGCGGTTGCCGACCAAGACCGGATGATTCCACGTCTTGCCTTCCAGAACCTTTTGCCGGGCCACCTCGTCGAGCTTGGACGGGTTCGCGCGGATCAGCACGAGTTCCCCCGTCTCTGACAGAACCAGCAATTGACCCGCTTCGGGCAGCAGCAAGATCTGGCCGTTGCCGTAGCGGCCGTTCTTCCATTTTTTCTCACCGGTCGCCAGGTCGACGCAGCAGAGGATATTGTGATCGAGCCCGTAGAGCGCGCCGTCGAAGGCCACGAAGTCGTTGAAGTCGGGCTTCATGTCGTGCGAGGTCCAGCGGTCCTCGAATTTAACCTCGCCTGCGCCCTTGGGGGCGACCAGCTCGACCCGCCGGGTGCCTTCACCCATGCCGGTGCCTAACAACATCGAAGTCTCGCTCAACAGGAGCGGCTGAACCACGCGATAACCCTGGAACAACCAGTCGTAGTTCCAGGCGGGCTTTCCCGTCGGGGCGTCGACCGCAGTGAGCCCGGTTTGGCCCCAAAAGAGCACGACCTCGCGGCCCGCGAGCTTGGCCACTTGTGGCGAGCTATAGCTGCTGTTGCCGGCGGTCGCCTTCCATCGCGGCTCGCCCGTCACGGCGTCGAACGCCAGCAGCATTCCCTTCTCGCCTTCGTCGCCCGATGAATAGACGATGACCTTGTCGCCCACAATTAACGGAGACGAGGCATAGCCCCAAATGGGCGCCTTCTTCCGGTCCGCCTCCTTTAGCAAATCTCGCTTCCACTTGACCGCTCCCGTCAGCGGATCGAGACACTGCAAGAGCCCCGCGGCGCCCTGCACGTAGAGCCGTCCGCCGGCCAGCGTCGGCGTGGCCCGCGGCCCGACGCCTCCCATCGACTCGTCGAAACGGGCTTTGGTCTCGTTGATCCATCGCTCCTCGCCGGTCTTGGCGTCGTAGCAGACGACGTCTTCGTTGTCGCCGCGCTGCTCCTGAGTGAAGAGCCGGTTGCCTGCCACGCTGAACGAAGACCAGCCCGGCCCGACCTTGCGCTTCCAGATTTGCTTCGGAGCGCGGGTCTTCCAGTCGACGTCGAGCACGACGCCCGGCACGGCGTTGTCGCGCTTCGGTCCGCGAAACTGCGGCCACAGGACCTTCCCCAACGGCTCGGCATTTGCGCCGTTCGCGGCAGCGGGCTGGGCGTTGTGTTCCGCGAGGAACGTCTCCTCGGAGGTCTTTTCCCAGCGCCAGTGCATGGTCGCCTTGAAATTACCCCACATCCCGTCGAACCGCACCGTGTCCCAGTAGCCGAGCGCGAGGGCTCCGGCGACGAGGGCCGTCACCGTTCCCAGCCGCACGCCCCAGCGCGAGAGAATCAGGAAGGCCACTGTGAACGCCAGAGCGGCGTCCGGAAGTACGTAGAAGATGGACGCCTGGCCGTGAATCGAAGGATCGCTGACGAACCAGGCGATCACACAGCCCACCGCGGCCCCCACCAGTCCGATCAGGCGATCGCTCCACGGCGCGCGGGTGAAGAACAGCCACCACAGCAGCAGGATGAGGCAGCAGACCACCGGGCCAAACACGATCACCATGAAGACCATAAAGTTCGGCGCGGCCTGCTGCAGGAAGAGGGGCTGCGCCAGCTTGGCGGCCAGCATCAACACCACAAACGGGATCGCCGGCCAAAGCCGCAATTTCTTCGTTCGAGCTGGCTGGGGCGCTGCAATGGCGACAACAGGTTCCGCGGACATGGACGAGCCTCGCAATGCGGTATCAGCGTAATTCGGGCGGGCCGCGCTTGTGAACCCGGGCGGCCGAAAAGCACAGCATTCCAACGGAAATCGTAGTTCCGCGGACCGATGCAAGCAACAACAGCTCGGGCGTGCACCTGCTCGGCACCAAGCTGCGGGCGTTTCAGATTTCCGGCGTGACCGGTGCCGCCGCAAGTCTCGCCAGATCCATTTCCGCACCGCTGGCGACGTCGAAGGTCGGAATCCGCACGAAGAAGGCGGCCAAGGCGAGTACGAGAGTGAGTGCCGCGACGGCGTAGAACATCGACGTGTAAGACTCGGTGACGGCGCGGCCCTCTGCCATCAGATCGGGACCGATCGCCGAGGCGACCACGGTGATGAGTTGCGCCAAGCCCTGGATTCTGCCGACAGACGCGCGTCCGAACACGCTGCCCCAAGCGGCAAAGAAGACCACCGTGACCAAGCCTCCGGCGACACCGATGCCCGCCGCGTAGCACAACAGCGCGGGCGTCGTCATCACCGACGGAAACCAAAAGAGGGCGGCGGAAAGAACCGCGAGTCCAAAACCTAGCAGCCAGCCGACACGCTTGCGTCGAATGAGTGCTCCGCCGACCAGATTCGAAACCAGCCCGGTGCCGACGAGCATGGCCAGGACGTTGACCGCGATCTTCTCATCGAATCCGTGCTCTTCGAGAATCGACTGGTTAAACAATGTGAGCGCGGACCAGATGAGATTAAATGCTCCGGCGCCCACCGCGATGATCCAGAACGCAGAGGTGTGGATCGCCTGGCCGAACGTGAAGTCCACGGGCGGGCAATCTGTGGCGTTGATTAGCGGAGAATCGGCGACAACGTCAACTTCTTGAGGTGCGCTGCGAGCCAGCAACAAAGTCAGCGGCAGCATGCCCAGCAACAGACTCCATCCCAACTGGGCCCAAGCCGTTCGCCAGCCGTATTTCGCCACGGCCCAACCGAGCCACTCCACACTCGCAATGAATCCGAAAGTCAGCAAAATCGCGTAGACGCCCATCGCGATTCCCAGACGTCGGCCCTGAAACCACTTGCCGACGGCCGCCATGCTGACGATCGACAACGCGCTTTGCCCCACGCCACGGACCAAGACGAGCCACAGCGTCAGAGACAACGTGCTGTTGGCCGTGGCCATTCCAACCACAGACAGCCCCAGGAGAAAAACCGTGCAGGCAGTGGCGATTCGGATCCCGAAGCGGTCGAGCAGGAAACCGGCCGGCAGGCAAAAGACGGTTCCCAGCAAGCAGGTCGTCAGATTGATCCGGCCGAAGACGGTCCGCTCGATTCCCAAGTCGGCAAGCAATGGCTCGGTGATCAGTCCCAGACCGTGGGTTCGACCCGGCAGCGTGGCGGTCATCGCCAAAGCCGCGAGGACCACGACGATCCAGCCGTAGTCGAAGGAGAAGCGCCGGCCTCGTCGCGGCGGGTCGAGCAGAGCCGGTTCCATACGCTCAGACGATCTCCCGGATCGGCTTGGCGATCGGATCGACGAGGCGAATGGGCCGGCCGACGTTGGAGAGATTCTGCTTGCGAGGATCGAGGCCCAACGCCAGACACACTGTCGCCAAGAGATCGGGAGCCGAGACAGGGCGATCTTCGACAGTCATCGCATCGGCGCTGGTGCGTCCGACCACGTGGCCGCCGCGAATTCCGCCCCCGCCCATCACAACGCTCCAGGCCTTGGGATAGTGGTCGCAGCCTTGCATCGATGCAACGCTTTGCCGTTCGAGCGTTCGAGTTTTCGGCGACAGTCAGAACCGACACGCCCGAGCCCAAAGGCGGGACACTCTTAGACTCGTAAGAATATGCTAACGCGGCCGCGACTTGCTGAAAACGTCGGACGTTAAGAAAGGGCTATTTGACGCTCCGGCCCTTGGCGGACTGCCGATCGCGGTCTCGTTCGGTTCGCCTTGACCGCTCGCAACGGCGTGCCAATAGTGGTGACAGACTCCTTCACCTCATTGCGGACTCTTCCCATGGCAGGGTTGCTTCGCGCCGGCGTCTTTTCCGCGGCATGTTTCAGCACTGTTCTCATCACTGGCTTTGGCTGGGTCGCTCTAACGAGCGCCGACCAAGGGGACAGCGGCAAAGCGGCCAGCCCGGAGGCTGCCGCCCGCGCTAAGCTTTCCGAGAAAGGTGTGCACGTCAGCCACTCGGGCTTGTCGCTCGTGGACGAAAAGGCATTGGGCCACGCCTTTAACGAAGTGAATATCTTCAAACGCAAGCTGGCGGCCGCAAGCAAGGAACTCCAGGCAGCTCAGCGCTCGATCGACGAGATGCAGGACAATCTCCGTCAGCGGTTGCGCGGCGACGTCGAGCTGCACTCGCAATTGGCGACTGTGCCGCGGAACAACATCATTGAACACAACCAGTTGGTCGCTGCGGCGAATGCCAACGCCAGCACGATCAACCTGATCAGGCAAGAGCAAGAGCAGTCGAAAAAAGAGATCGACGTCGTCCGTAAGAAGGCCAATGTGGCCCGAGAGAGCTATGTGCAGCAGATTGCGGAGATTCGCGCGCTGGTCGATCGCCTGTCGGAGAAATACGCCTCTCTCAAGTCCGATGCCGATGTCCGGAGTGATTTGGCCGAATGGAACTCGGCGGCGAACACTTCGTTTGAGCTCAAGCCGTCAAGTTATTTTTTGAATAGCGTCAAGAAGCTCGAAGTTCTCGAAAAATCGATCGTCTCCGAAAAGATCGCGCTTCGCCGCGAAGGGAACAGCTATTACGCGACCGTCGTCATCAACGGTAAGCAGCCCGAAGAAATGATCGTCGACACCGGCGCCAACTCGGTCGTCCTCCCCTACAAGGTGGCCCTGGAATGCGGCGCGAAGCCGGACGAATCGTCCCAGTCGGTGACCGCGACGGTGGCAGACGGCTCGAAGGTGAAGAGTAAGCTGGTGCTGCTTGACTCGGTCCGTGTGGGAAAGTTCATGGCTGAGCGCGTGGAATGCATCGTGCTACCGCCCGAGGCCAAGAACGCTCCGATGTTGCTCGGAATGACCTTCTTGTCTCGCTTCAATTTCTCGATCAACGGCACCGACCTCGTGCTCTCGAAGATCGATGGCGATCACGCGTCGGCAAAGCCCAAGAAGACTCGCGCGAGCAAGAGCACGCGGAAATCCCGCAAGTCGGACGACTCGACCGAGCCCGGTCGCTGAGGCGATCGATCGATCAAAATGCTCTTGCGGCAGATTTTGCCGGTCGCTAACCTGCCGCACCTTTCTATCTCTCTCGTTATTTTTCCTAACGTCTGCTTGCGCCTGGATTTGCCCTGTTTGACCTGCGAGGGCAATAATCAGTCGCGACGGATTCCGTGACTTTATGACGGTTTCGGTCGAGTTTGCGATCGCTGCTCGCCTGCCGAGCGTCTGGCGAGCCGGTCTGGTGCTTGCCGTCCTCGCTTCGGGAGCGTGCGGCTGCAATTCGATGAGCGGGCACGTCAATAACCAGGTTGGGATGTGGGACTATCGGCAGGGGAACTATGTCGCGGCTCGCGTCCAGTTCAGCCGAGCGGCGGGTGACGAGCCCCTGAATGCATCCTTTGCCTACAACCTGGCGTGCGCCTTGAAGCACACGGGCGATCCAGCCGGTGCCGAGCAGACCTATCGCCACGCGATTCAACTCGATCCAAGTCATCAACCGGCCTATCACGGTCTGGCTTTGTTGATGAACGAGGAAGGACGTCGGCTGGAAGCCCTCCAACTGATCTCCACTTGGGCGGCCGCACAACCCCGTCATCCGGGCGCGCAGATCGAGCTGGCCTGGATCGAGCGGCAGAACGGTGACACCGTGGCGAGCGAGCAGGCTCTCTATCAGGCGCTCGCTTTGGATCCCGGAAACCCCATCGCGACGGGGCAACTCGGGCAGCTCTACCAGGGCACGGGTCAGAACGAACGTGCAATGGCCATGTATCAGCGGTCGTTGCACGGCAATTGGATGCAACCCGAAGTTCAGTCGCGGTTGGCGTCTTTGCGCGAAGCAAATGGTTTTGGAAATACGGCGCCCCCGATGATTGCGGGCAATCCAGGCATGTATCCGGTCGCCGCGTTGCCTGCCGCTGCGCCGATTGCCGTTGCACCGCCCGAATGGTCCACGGTTACGTCACAGAGAAATGACGATCCGGCCCATCTCTAGCTCCCTCGCAGTCGGACATCCCCGACCGAACCGATGAGCGGAGCGCGTTACAAGCTGCGGCAGTGGTCGCCGGTGCGCATCTTTGATACCGTCCGTACAGGTCCGGATGCCCCAGCGAAGCGAGCCGTCTTATGCATCGTATTTTGATTACTGACAACCTGTCTCCGGCCGGATTGCAAATCCTGCGCGATGCATCCCCGGAGATCGAAGTCGACGTGCGGTCTGGCCTGACGCCGGAGCAAGTCCGCGAGGCGCTTGGCGAAGCGGACGCGATCATCATTCGCAGCGCAACCAAGTTGACCGAGCCGATTCTCAAGGGACAGCGGCGGCTGAAGGCGATCGTTCGTGCCGGCGTGGGGGTCGACAACATCGATCTGGCCGCCGCGACACGAGAGGGCATCGTCGTCATGAATACGCCGGCCGGCAATACGACCAGCACGGCCGAGCACACGATCGCCATGATGATGTCCTTGTCGCGGAACATCCCGCAGGCGGCGGCCAGCATGCGGGCCGGCAAATGGGAGCGCAGCAAGTTCACGGGGACCCAATTGGCCGGCAAGACTCTGGCCGTTCTGGGCCTGGGCCGGATTGGTTTAGCCGTCGCGCAACGGGCTCGCGGACTCGAAATGCGGGTGCTGGGTTACGACCCATTCCTGTCGGCCGAACGAGCCGGCGAGCACGGGATCGAACTGTTCCGGGAAGTCGACCCGATGCTCGTGCAGTGCGACTACCTCACCGTACACACGCCGCTGACGGAGGAAACTCGGGGCATTATCAATGCGGCCCGCCTGGCGCGGATGAGGAAAGGCGTTCGCATCATCAATTGCGCACGCGGAGGCATCATTGACGAAGCCGACTTGGCCGAGGCCCTTAAGTCGGGACAGGTAGGGGGGGCTGCGCTGGATGTGTTTACGAAGGAGCCGCCAGCCGATAACTCGCTGACCGGCCTTCCGAACGCGATGTGCACGCCGCACCTTGGTGCGTCGACCGACGAAGCGCAAGAATTGGTCGCGATCGAGGCGGCGGAAATCCTGGCGGGCTTCCTGCTGCGAAACGAAGTGCGCTACGCGGTGAACATGGCGCCGATCTCCGCAAAGGAGATGGAAGATGTCGCCCGGCACCTCGATCTGGCCCGCCGTTTGGGGCTCCTCCTCGCTCAGCAAAGCCGGGGTAGCGGCGTCAGCGCGGCTCGCATTCAGTATCGCGGCGAGGCAGCTTCCAAGAAAACGAAGTTGATGACCGCCAGCTTCGCCGCCGGACTTTTGGAGTCGGCGTTGGGCGAGCAAGCCAACATCGTCAACGCCGAACTGCTCGCGAAAGAGCGTGGGATCGAGATTACCGAATCTTCAACGAGCGAAGCCGGCAACTTTTCCACCCTAATTTCCGCGACTGTGGTGACGAATAATGGGGAGTTGCACGCGGCCGGAACGACGTTCGGGCACGAGTTTCTGCGACTCGTCCGCCTCGGGAATTTCAATCTGGACGCTTATCTCGACGGCTTGATGCTGATCTATCGCCATCGTGACGTTCCCGGTCTCATCGGGTTTATCGGGACGATTTTGGGAAAGCACCGAGTCAACATCGCCCATATGGCTCTGGGCCGGGAGCGCAAAGAGCCGGGAGGCAACTCGGTGGCCGTCCTGAATCTGGATAACCCCCCGTCGCGCGAAGCGCTGGACGAGTTAGCCAAGCACCCCGAAGTGCAAGCCGTAGAACTGGTACAGCTTCCCGCTGCAGGTGCCCCTCTTCCCTGGCTGGTCCGCGCCGGATAGCCCCCGACTTGGGCCGGCGGGCACCCAATCCGAGACGAGAAGCCGTGGTTTTGCCGTCGTTAAAGGGGATAGATCGCAAAACCTGGGGCCGCGCGCTAGAATGGCAGCTGGCAAAGTTCTCTGCCGCGGCCGAGGAATGGGGGCAGGGTCGACTCGGCAGTTATGGGGTAGGCGAGCGATCAATCTGAGATCCGAGAGCACTTTAGCACGACCCTTCCCGCTTTGAGGCGGGTTTAAATTCAGGGATTTTTCCAGATCCCTGGCGGAGCCCGATTCGAGATCAGTCGATGGCTGCGCTCTCCCGGGCAGCGAATGTCGGACAGAGCCCGGGTTTGGCGCGAGGAAACGAAACATGAGTTTGCAAAGTCGGGAGATGGGCGTCGCGGGGCAGCGTGTGCGGGCGCGGCGCGGTTTCACGCTGATCGAGCTGTTGGTGGTCATCGCGATCATCGCCGTGCTCGCGGCTCTGCTGTTGCCTGCCGTCCAAAAGGCCCGCGAAGCGGCTCGACGTACACAGTGCCTAAACAATCTGAAGAACTTGGCACTGGCCTGTCATAACTATGTCGACGTCAACCAGTGCTTTCCGCCTGGCGACCTCGACCTGACGTTCGACGGAGTCAACACGGGCACGGCCTACCAAAATCCTCCGATGGCCCCCTTCGGATTGCCTCCCGCAGGTTCCACTGTCACCAACTCAACGCCCACCGGAACGTTTCCGCCGTTCTCGCTCGGTGCCATGAATGCCTACGACCCGGTGAGCGGGGCACTTTTGCCGATCACCAATCCACCGACTCCCGTGACGATTAACTGGATAGAGCTTTCGGCTCCCTGGAGTTGGCATTCGTTCATCCTCCCGCAAATCGAGCAGCAGAATGTTTTCAGCCAGTTGGTCTTTGGGATGAGTGCCCCCGCATTCTTGCAAGGCGGCGGCGGAGGGGGGGGCGGCGGCCAGGTTTATTACAACTGGTCCAAGGAATTGGCCACCAATATGGTGCTGATCAAGACCCCGATTCCCACGTTCATTTGTCCTTCGGAAATTTTGCCGCAGGCGCGTCCGGCCGGTTTGGCGTTTGCCACCTATCGCGGAGTGATGGGATCGGAACCCGTAGGCAATACGGACTACAGCAACGTCCTGTGGCTCACGAATGGTATGCTCTATCCCAATAGCGCAGTGCGGATGCAGGACATCACCGACGGAACCTCGCAAACTCTGCTGATGGGTGACTCGCGGTTCGGCCTCTGGGGAGACGGATCGAGCTGCTGTGCTCGTTTTCGGAACGACCGGCTTGATTTCGACTCTTACTGGCAGATTCAAAACGCCGCGCTGACTCCGTCTGGCAGCAACACGTATCCGAACATCAATACCGATATCAGCTTTCCGATGCAGTTCTTCAGCTTCGGTAGCACCCACGACAATGCTTGCAGTTTCGCTTTGGCTGACGGATCGACGCGTCTGATCGTCAAGAATATTGATGCCTCGATCCTTCGAAAGCTGGCCACGCGCAACGGTGGTGACGTAATCAACTCCGAGTACTAGGCGCGGTCGAAGGGGAAGGCGATCACTTCCGACAGGGATTGCCCTCCGATGGCCGTCATCAGCAGGCGATCGAAGCCGAGCGCCACGCCGGCACACTCGGGTAAACCGGCGTCCATCGCGTCGAGCAGCCAGCTCTCAATCGGGAGCGGACGGCTCCGTTCTCGTCGCCGCAGCGCCTGCTGCGCGGCGATCCGCTGCCGGAGTTCCCGCGGAT
>Ga0210393_10000397_pt1 | contig 39837 bp, 34 predicted proteins | sample IncBWC27OmetaG_FD_160068 | JGI IMG/M metagenome (GOLD analysis project Ga0210393, IMG submission 160068) | Forest soil microbial communities from Barre Woods Harvard Forest LTER site, Petersham, Massachusetts, United States - Inc-BW-C-27-O ...
AGAACAGCAAGCGTCGCCCTGAAATCGGTTGCATAATCGCGGCTGCGGTCATAACGTTTTCGCGTTTGCAGAACTCATTTTCGCGAGGTTGATATGAATCTGAAAAATGCGGTCGCGCTGGTGACCGGTGGCGGTTCGGGACTCGGCGAAGCAACCGTCCGCGAGTTCGCGTCGGCCGGCGCCAAGGTCGCGATTCTCGATTTGCCGTCGTCGCCGGGCGCGAAGGTCGCCGAGTCGCTCGGCGCAAACGCGCTTTTCGTCGAAGCCGACGTTGCATCCGCCGATCAGGTGACGGACGCGATCGCGAAAACGGTCGCGAAGTTTGCCTCGATTCAAATCGCCGTGAATTGCGCCGGGATCGGGCGCGCGATGCGCACGGTGACCAAGGACGGTCCGCACTCGCTCGACCTCTTCAGCAAAGTGATTGCGGTGAATCTCATCGGCACATTTAACGTGACGCGCCTGGCGGCGGCGCAGATGGCGAGAAATCAGCCGGGTCCCGACGGCGAGCGCGGCGTGATCATCAACACCGCGTCGGTCGCCGCGTTCGACGGTCAAATCGGGCAGGTTGCTTACTCGGCGTCGAAGGGCGGCGTGGTTTCGATGACGCTGCCGATTGCGCGCGATCTCGCGTCGCTCGGCATCCGCATCTGCACGATCGCTCCGGGAACTTTTGAGACTCCGATGCTGGCGGGCTTGCCCGAGCCGAATCGCAAGGCGCTCGCCGCGCAAATTCCGTTTCCGCAGCGGCTGGGCCGGCCGACTGAATACGCGGCGCTGGCGCGCCATATCGTGGAGAACGAGATGCTGAACGGCGAGACGATTCGCCTGGACGGCGCGCTGCGGATGCCGCCGCGCTAAATCAAATCGTCGAGGCGGTGCGCGCGACGCGAGTCGCCAGCAGAAACGCGAACCCGGCGAATGCAATTGCGACCGCCACCGCCGACGCCATCGGCATCGTCGCACCGCTCGATGCCGGCTCGGCAAGATAGAGTCCCTGCCGCAGCGCGTCGACCGCATAGGTCAGCGGATTGAGGCGCGTCGTCCACTGAAACCACCCCGGCGCGCCCGCGACCGGAAAGACGGCGCCCGACAGCATCCAGATTGGCAGCAACAGCATATTCATGAACGCGTGGAAGCCCTGCGTCGATTCGGTTCGCCACGCCATCGCCAGCCCGATGCTGGTCATAGCAAATGCGATCAGCCCCATCATCGCGAGCGACACGATTATCGCGCCGAGGCTGAGATGAATTCCCGCCAACGGCGCCATCGCGAGGAAGACCGCGCCCTGCATCAGCGACAACGTCGTGCATCCGAGCGCCTGACCCAGCACGATCGTCGCGCGCGAGATCGGGGCGACCAGCACGCCTTGCAAAAATCCCTGGCGGCGATCGTCGACGGTCGAGGCGGTCGCAAAGATCGCGGTGAACAGCAGCATCAGTACGATCACGCCGGGATAAAAATACTGCACGTAGTCGATGCCGGCCGGCATCCCGCTTGGCTTGAACGAAGCTTGCAGGCCGGCGCCGAGCAGCAGCCAGAAAACCAGCGGCGTAGCGATCGCGCTCATCACGCGAATCGGTTGGCGGATGAAGCGCACGATCTCGCGCTGCCACAGCGTTTCGGCCTGAAGAAAAATTTCCATTCTGTTCCTATTCCGCCGGCGAGGTGTGGGCGAAGAACTGATGCCCGGTCAAATGCACGAACACGTCCTCGAGCGTCGGCTTGCCGAACGACACAGATTCGATTTCCTCACCGAAGTCGTCGATCAGGTCGCGAACCAGTTCATGCCCGCGCAATTTCTCGATCCGAATCGCGCCGTCCACCAGTTGGCTCTTGAGTTTGAAGCGCGCGAGGATTTTCCGCTGCAGCAGTTCGGGCGCGGCCGTGTGAATCACAGTCACGTCACCGCCGACTTCGGACTTGAGTTCGTTCGGCGGTGCGATTGCGACCAGCTTGCCCTGATGCATGATGCCGATTCGATCGCATCGCTCGGCTTCTTCCATGTAGTGCGTCGTCAGCACGACCGTGACGCCATCGTGTTCGCGCAGATGCTGGAGGTAGTTCCAGAACTCGCGGCGCGCCGAGGGATCCAGACCGGTGCTGGGCTCGTCGAGCAGGAGCAGCTCGGGTTCATGCAGGAGCGCTTTGGCGAGCTCGACGCGGCGCTGAAGGCCGCCGGACAAAGTCTCGACGCGGTCGCGCTGGCGCGGCGTGAGGCCGAGCCGCTCGAGCATCGCGCCACTGCGCTTGCGGAGCCTCGCGCCGGAGATGCCATATAGATGACCGTGCGCGGCGAGGTTTTCGCCGACTGTCAGCTTGCCGTCGAGACTCGGATGCTGGAACACGACGCCCAGCCGTCGCCGCACCGCGCCGGTATCGCCGGCCAAGTCGTGACCGAAGAGGCGCGCGCTGCCAGTTTGAATAGGAGCGAGCGTCGAGAGCAGTTTGAACAGCGTCGTTTTGCCGCCGCCGTTGGGCCCAAGGAAACCGAAGATCTCGCCGCGTGCGATCGCGAAGGTTACGTCATTGAGCGCCTCGCGATCACCGTAGCGAAAGCCGAGGGTGCTCGCTTCGATCGCGGCGGACACGACGCGAATTGCGTCGGGCTTGGTCTGAGTTGGATTCGAAATTGTCGAAGCAGTCATATTTAAAGTTTTAGTTTAAGAATTTTTACGGCTCGCCGAGGCCGCCCGAGGGCTGCGTACCTTGTTCGGGCAGGCCGATTTCCGCGCGATGCCATCCGTCCTGAAATGCGGTCGTGCGCTCCTCCCCGTTGCCGTGTCCGGATTCGTGGCCGACGAAGTCGTCACCGGTGAGTTGGTAGTATTGCGTCACCTCGGCGGGATCGAGACGCCGAAGTCCCATCCGCTCGACCGAGTAGCCGGCGAACTGATCGGCGGCCAGTTCCTTGTTCTTGATCGGCACACTTTCATTGGCGGGGTCGAAATCTCCGTGTGCGAGATGCCCCGTCTCGTGCGCGAAAATCGCGTACAGCATCGGCTTAACGGCGTCAGGGTCGTCGATTCTCATCCACTGTTGCAGCAGGCTGTCGAGAAATTGCTGGTTGTAGAAGATACAGCCGCCGTTGCGAGCGTGAGGCGAGCCGGGGGTGAGCGATTGGTAGATCTGGAAATTCGTACCCCACATATCGTTGAGTTGGGACTCGATGGATTTGTACGGCTCGCCCGCCGGGCGAGCCTGCTCGCCACAGGCGACGAGCACGCCGTTGCCGTCGGCGACGGCGGGCGGGGCGCCAGCCCCGGCGGGAGACTGCGATGTCGTATGGTGCTCGACGACTTGCCAGTCGTCCTGGGCGCGAGCGCGTCCCGCGCACGCGCCCAGTACGATCGCGGCGGCGAGCATCGTGCACGATGCGAGCGTCGCTGCGCGGCGTAGACGCGGTGCAAGTGCTGATGTTGGTGCTGCTTCCCTCAATGTGTCACGGCGCCGCGCGATGACGACGAAACCGTCAGGGCGTATTTTGCCATGACGCCGGTCTTATAGTGAGGCTCAGGCGCCTTCCAATCTTTCAACCGCGTCTTGATTTCCGCGTCTGTAAGATCTACGTCGAGCCGCCGCTTGGCGATGTCAAAGGTGATCACGTCGCCGTCGCGGAGAGCCGCGATCGGCCCGCCGACTGCCGCTTCCGGCGCGACGTGCCCGGCCATCAGGCCGTGCGTCGCGCCCGAGAAGCGCCCGTCGGTCAGCAGACCGACGGATTCTCCGAGGCCCTGTCCCGACAAGGCCGCGGTGACTCCCAGCATCTCGGGCATTCCAGGTGCGCCGCGCGGACCCTCGTAGCGAATGACGACCACGTCGCCCGCCTTGATCTTCTGCGTGTCGACCGCTTTGAACGCATCGTCTTCGCAATTGAAGACGCGCGCCGGTCCGCGATGTAGCATGCGCTCGTGGCCGGCGACCTTGATGACGCATCCTTCGGGCGCGAGGTTTCCTTTCAGAATTACCAGGCCGCCGGTTGGTTTGATCGGCGACGCGACTGGACGCACGACTTCCTGTCCCGCGGTCTCTCGCGCAGTGTCGGCTTCGACGCCTATCGTTTTTCCGGTCACGGTCATTTCGTTCTCGTGGAGCAGTCCGGCTTCCTTCAGCCGTTTTGCGATTAGCGGAGTGCCGCCCGCATTGTACATCTCGGTCGCGAGATACTTTCCGCCCGGTTTCAGATCGGCGAGCAGAGGCGTGCGCGAGCTGATGCGGTCGAAGTCGTCGATATCGAGCGCGATTCCCGCCTCGTGCGCGATCGCGAGCAGATGCAGGACGGCGTTGGTTGAGCCGCCGGTCATCGCGACCGACGCGATCGCGTTCTCGATCGCCTTCTTCGTGATTATCTGGCTCGGCTTGAGTCTGCGCTTGAGCAAATCGACGGCGAGCCGCCCGGCCTGGAAAGCACTCTCGGGCTTTTTTGGATCGGTCGCCGGAATGCTGTTCGAGCCCATCGGGGAGATTCCCAAAAGCTCGCTCGCCAATGCCATCGTGTTGGCGGTGAACTGACCGCCGCATGCGCCCACGCCCGGACAGGCGACATCCTCGAGCCGCTTCAGGTCTTCGAGCTTCATCTTGCCGGCCGAGTGGGCGCCGACGGCTTCGAACACATCTTGAATGGAGACCTGCTGATCGCCGAAGCGTCCCGGTTGAATCGAGCCGCCGTAAATCATCAGCGAGGGCAGGTCGAGCCGCTGCAGCGCCATGACGGTCGCCGGAATTGTTTTGTCGCATCCCGACATCGCGACGACGCCGTCGAACAGATGGCCGCGGACGGTGAGCTCGATCGAATCGGCGATCACCTCGCGGCTGATGAGCGAGGCGCGCATGCCGTGCGTGCCCATCGAGATGCCGTCGCATACGGCGATAGTGTTGAACTCGATCGGAGTCGCGCCGGCGGCGCGGATTCCGCGCTTAACGTGCTCGGCGAGATCGCGCAGATGCGCCGTGCAGGGCATGATTTCGATCCACGTATGCGCGACCGCAATCAGCGGCTTGCTGAGATCCTCGTCGGTAAAACCGACCGCCTTGAGCATCGCGCGAGCCGGCGCCCGCGAAGGCCCATCGACCAGCACGCTGCTGTTGGATCGTAAAGAATTATTGTCAACTGCCATGTCTAATTTCCTGCCGCGACCGGATAGACGCCTGAATGATCGCCCGACTACCTGGGTCCGACCTATGATTAGTACAACAGCGCGCGGCGCCGCGAAATGGCGACCAGATATTCAGCTTTTCGCGGGCTCGAGCGGCCACGCAAACGAATCCGGCAAATTGCTGGTCTCGATGAGGCTGTTGGTGAGGATGCGGTGCAAGCGCGCCCATTCTTTTCTGGCGTCTGGCGTCGGTGCGCCGTGCGCGAGGTTGTCGAGCTGCAGCTGATCGCTCTTGATGTTGTACATCTCGTATTCGATTTTGCCGCCTTGCATCCCGAAGTAAACCGCGTAGGTCCAATCGCCTTCGCGCGTCGCACGGATGTGCCCTGCCGGTACATCGGCGGGAACAAAAAATACGTCGTCAAAAGAAAAGACTGTGTGATCCTGGACGCTCGTCGATGGATCCTTCATCACGGGCACGATGCTCTTGCCCAGCGCGTAGGACTCCGGCTTCGCCACACCCGCCAGATCGAGAATCGTGGGTAGTAGATCCAGGTGGTCATAGAACGCCTCGGTCTCGCGCGGCTCCGGAAAAAGTTTCGGATTGTGGACGATCAACGGGACATGGATCATCTCTTCGTACACGGTGTAAGCCTTCTCGCGCAGCCCGTGTGACAGGCCACCCTCACCGTGGTCGGCGAATCGCAGGATGATCGTGTTGTCCATAAGCCCGGTTTCTTCGAGCGTGTCGAGCACCGTCATGATGTGCTTGTCGACGACCGTGTTCAGGTATGCGTAGAAATTTACGTATTCATTGCGCGCTTGCGCAGTTTCGATCGGCGAGGCCTTGTTGAAGCCGTCGCGCGCGGCCGTCTGGACGCTCGGCTTGGTCGAGAGATCGTCGTCATAGTTGGGCGGCATTTTGATCCCGAGTTTAACGAAGGCATCACGCTGGTAGCCGGCCATCTTCCAGAAATTTGGATAGACGTAAACGTCGTGCGGATTTACCAGCGAAACGAACAGGCAGAACGGTTTGCCCAGCTTGGGCGCACGATTCTTTAGATAGTCGACGACGCCGTCGCCGAATCCCGGCGTCTGACCATGACGTGACGCATCGCCGCCGTTGACGTAGCGTCCGTCGTTGTCAGGGTCGGCGCCGCCCAACGTCGCCATCCCGTTGAATTTGCCGAACTCGGTAGGCTGCCATTGCAGGATCGCGTTGCCGGCATCGGGCGGGTTCCATCCTGACCAGCCGTAATTTTCCTCCATCGCCTTTATATCGGCCTTGGTCCAGTCCTCGCCTCCGTTTCCTATCGCCGCGTTGGAGGCGTAGCTGAGGTGCCATTTGCCTTTCCAGACAACTTCGTAGCCGGCCTTCTGCTTGAGCAGCGACGCGATGTTAGGCTGGCGGTTCTGATGCACTAGACCGGGCCACAGAAAGGTCTGCGTCACCCGGTTGATGGGCGCGAAACGGCCGGTCATCATCAGCGCTCGCGACGGCGAGCATTGCGTGACTGCAGTGTAGGCGCGGTTGAAATAGAGACCGTGGTGCTTGAGGCGCTGCAGGCCGGGGAGGTTCTTCTCAGCCCACCCCGCAGGCCAATGCATATGATGACGCTCCTGGTCGGTCATCAGGACGACGATATTCGGCGCTTTCGGAACGTCCGCCGTTTCGCTGGCGGAAGCTCGCGCAGTGGAAACGCGTGGCGTCGGCAAGAGCGCCGTGATCCCCGCTGCAGCACCGAGCTGCAACAAACTCCGCCGGCTGATCCGGCTCGAAAGATTCGACGCGTCGGTCGTGCCACTTGTCGCCGGTCCGTCGAGGTCTGAATTCTGGTTGTCGGACTCATTCGCCGAAGAATTTCCTTTTTTACTCTCCAAACGCGGCTCCCCCACACGTGACAAACTGAATCTGCTACAGCTTACACTTTCCACCTACATCCCGCCGCGAAATGGCGACCCTTGGTCCGCGGCGCGCATCGGGGTAGCTTTCTCAGGCGAGGGCGCCCCCTTAGCTCAGATGGATAGAGCACAGGATTCCTAATCCTGGGGCCGTGGGTTCGAATCCCGCAGGGGGCACCATCATTTGCTCGTCGCATTTTCCACGGACCTGAAGGTTCCAATGCGCGGACGAATCGACGCACAGGTAAGCCAGAAGCTACGACGTTTGGCGGCGCTATCATTGTGCTCTTGGTTAGCGATGTTGGCTCCGGTGAAGGCGCAGGCGGTGCCGCCAATAATCGCGCAGATCCGGATCGAAGGTAATCAGCGGGTCTACAAAGACCCGATCCTTCACATTGAGCAAGAGCCCGGACAAGCACTCGACCCGGGCGTGGTCGACTACGATCTTAAGTCCATCTATAAAATGGGCTTTTTCGAGTCTGTCCGCGCGAACCTGGAGTACACCCAGGGTGAACCTGTGCTCGTTTACACGGTCCGTGAACGACCGCAGATCATCGACGTACAAATCTATGGGATGAATGCGCTTTCGAGGACCGATTCAAGAGTTGTTCAAGCAGTTGGTTCCATAAACGGGGAGATTCTAGACCCCGTCGAAATCAAACGCGTAATTGAAAACTTGAAAAGCGTGTACAAGGACGAAGGGTATATCAACGCAGAGGTCACCTTCACCCCATTCCCGCGGCCTGATAACACAGTGATCGCAATATTCAAGGTCGCTGAAACACCGAATCAGCAATCCTCGCGTGGTCCCAGATAACAATCCTTCGCCATTCGCGGCGAGGCGATTTCGGAGTAGCCTCAAGTTCTGAGGCTTCCTGCCAATGCCGACACGCGCTGATTTCCAATCCGGGTATGCACCTTCGGGCGCCGCGAGGATCTACTTCGAAGCGTCGGGCGTTGGGCCGGGTCTCGTCTTCGTCCATGCCGGCGTTTCCGATTCGCGGATGTGGGAACCGCAATTCGACACGTTTGCCGCTAAGTATCGGGTCGTACGCTATGACCATCGCGGGTTCGGAAAATCCAAAATGCCCGGCGGTCCCTATGCGCTGCGCGACGATTTGTTGAGCGTAATTCGTCAGCTGGGAATTGCCAGGGCCACGTTTGTGGGATGTTCGATGGGCGGGGCTACGATTATCGATTTCGCGCTCGAGCATCCCGAGATGGTAAGCGCGCTGGTGCTGGTCGGCTCGGGCGTCACCGGTTTGAACGATCCGTCGCAGTTGTCGGCGGACACGCTCAAGCACTGGGCCGAATTCCTGACGGCGGCGCGCGATCGCGACGTCGATCGGGCGCGCGAGCTGGAAGCGAAGTATTGGATCGACGGTCCGTCGCGCGACGCGGCGCTGGTCGATCCGGTCTATCGAGAGCGGGCGCGGCAGCTTCATCGCGAGAACTTCTCGCTCGAACAAATGACGAGGCAGGAGCAGCCGTTAAAGCCGCCGGCTATCGGCAGGCTTGGCGAGATTGCGGCGCCTACTCTCGTTGTAATCGGCGATCACGACGACGTAGACCTCGTGAAGCTGGCAGATCGGCTCGCGACGGAGATACCAAACGCGAGCCTGGTTACAATCGCGAACGCGGCGCATCTCCCGAGCCTCGAACATCCCGACGAGTTCAACAGGATTCTTAGTGACTTCCTCATCAAGTCCGTCCCGCCTACCAATCGATGAGCCCGCGCTCTCGGATGACGACCTGCTCGACAGCCTCCAGCGCGCGGCGTTCGAATATTTTCGCAGCGCCTATAATCCTGCCAACGGATTGGTAGCCGACCGGTCGTCGTCCCAGTCGCCCTGCAGTATCGCGGCTGTCGGCTTCGCGCTGTCGTCGTATCCGGTCGCCGTGGAGCGTGGTTGGATGACGCGTGACGAGGCGGTCGGGCGCACTCTCGTCACTTTGCAATTTTTTCTGAACAGCCCGCAGAGTGAAGCGCCGGATGCGACCGGTTACAAGGGCCTCTACTATCACTTTCTCGACATGCAGAGTGGCCGACGGGTCTGGCGCTGCGAGCTGTCGCTAATCGATACTGCTTTATTGATTGTCGGAATACTCACTGCGGGTACCTACTTTGCCGATAGTAACCAGGGCGAGACTGAGATTCGACGAATCGCCGATATACTATATCGCCGCGTCGACTGGTGTTGGGCGCAGAACGGCAAGACGACTCTCTCGCAAGGATGGAAACCGGAATGCGGGTTTCTCCACTATGGCTGGGAAGGCTATTCCGAGGCGACAATATTGTATGTACTTGCTATCGCATCGCCGACCTACCCAATACCTGCAAGTAGCTATCATGCGTGGACCTCGACTTATCAATGGGAAAATCTTTACGGGCACGATTTTCTGTACGCGGGTCCGCTTTTCATCCATCAATTCTCGCATGCGTGGATCGACTTCCGCGGTATTCAGGATCCGTTCATGCGCGAGAAGCGCAGCGACTATTTCGAGAACAGCCGTCAGGCGACCTACATTCAGCGCGAGTACGCACTGCGCAATCCGCACGGCTTTCGCGGCTACGGCGAGAACTTCTGGGGCCTGTCGGCGGGGGACGGTCCGGAGCCACGGATAGTCAAAGTAGACGGCCAAAGTCACCGCTTGTTTGGCTATACTGCTCGCGGCGTTCCATATGGACCGGACGACGGAACGATCGCGCCTGCCGCGACGCTCGCATCGATCGTCTTTGCGCCGGAGATGACGTTGGCCGCGATGCGCCACTTTCGCGAAAACTATCCGGAAGCCGTCAAGGAATTTCGGCTGCCGGGCGGAATCAATTCGACCCTGGCCGCTGAAGGATCGCGATGCTGGACCACCGAAGGTTATGTCGGTCTCGACCAGGGCACTATCGTATTGATGATCGAGAACTATCGCTCGGAACTGATATGGAAGTTGATTCGTCAATGTCCATACATCAAAGCGGGACTGCGTAGTGCAGAGTTTAGAGGCGGTTGGTTGAAGTGACTAATCGAACAGTTGGGCAAAGTATATAATGAAGCAGGAACAGCCATCATCGAATGAGTCATGGACTGACTATGATCAAATCGAACTGCGAAATATTCATCCGCGCGAGTGGCACAATCCCCAACCGGCGCAAATATACAACCTGGTAGTGATCGGAGGCGGACCCGCAGGGTTTCTGACGGCATTGAGGGCGGTCCAGCGGGGCGCGAAGGTAGCGTTGGTGGAACGCGATCTTCTCGGCGGCGTATGCTTCAACGACGGCTGCATTCCCTCGAAATCGATGATCCGGCCTGCGCGGCTTTACGCGGAGATGCGCAACGCGGAGAACTTCGGTGCGCAAGTGCCATCCGAAATTCGCGTGGACTTTGCTTACGTGATGGAACGGATGCGGCGTATTCGGGCACGCGTCAGCCGCCGGGTTTCGGCTGATCGTCTGCGCGCGGCTGGTATCGACGTCTTTTTTGGGCAGGGGCGGTTCGCCGGCGCCGACGCGATTGAGGTCGACGGCAAGCGGCTTCACTTCAAGCGCGCGTTGATTGCGAGCGGCGCGCGGCCGAAGCTGCCGAAGATTCCAGGAATAGCGGAGGCGGGTTATCTGACGAATGAAGGCCTGTTCGACACGACCGAATGCCCGCGCCGCTTGCTGGTCATCGGCGGTGGTCCGCTCGGATGCGAACTGGCGCAAGCGTTTTGTCGACTGGGCTCGCAAGTCAGTATCGTGCAGAACGATCCGATGTTCCTCGGCAACGAGGAGCGCGATGCGGCGCAGATTCTTTCCGACGCGATGGCGCGCGACGGGATTGGCATCCATCTCAACACCGACACTGTGCGCGTGCGCAAGGAAGGGAATGAAAAGATCGCCGACCTGGTCAGCGACGACTACAAATTTACGATCGCGGCCGACGAAATCCTCGTCGGAATCGGCAGCACCGCCAATGTCTCGGGCATGAACCTGGAGGCAGTTGGCGTCGACTACAACAAGGAAGACGGAATTGCGACCAATGACTACTTACAAACTTCGAATCCGCGAATTTACGCGGCCGGCGACGTGTGCTCGGAGCATAAGTTTCCGCATATCGAAACGGCGGCCGCGGATATCGTGGTCAACAACGCGCTGCTCCACGGCCGCGACAAGTTGAGCTCCTTGGCGATTCCGTGGTGCACCTATACCGATCCGGAAATCGCGCACGTCGGCCTGTACGTTAAAGAAGCGCGGGCGAAGGGTATCCCGGTCAAGACTTTTACCGTGATGATGCATGACGTCGATCGCGCGATCACCGATGGTGAGGATGAAGGCTTCGTAAAAATCCACGTGAAGGAAGGAACCGACAAAATTATCGGCGCGACGGTAGCAGCCAGCCACGCCGGCGAAATGATCAGCGAGATCTCGCTTGCGATGTGCGCAGGGATAGGTCTCGGCGCGCTGGCCAAAGTGAATCATCCCTATCCAACGCAAGGACAAGCAATAAAAATGGCTGCCGATGCGTATCTCGCGACGCGACATTCCTCGCCGGTGCGCCAGTGGCTACAAAAGCAATGGATGTCGCACTGACGTCTCGCGGCGCGAGCCGCTAACCAATTTGCGCGAACCTGCCGCGTCAGTTCGGAGCGGCTGGAGCTGGCACTGCGCCAGTGCCGGCTGGAACGGCCGGCGCTCCTGCGGCGGCTGCCGCGGCGCTCGCATCGGCAGGAACTGCAGGAACTGCGGGCACGGCAGCCGCGGGCGCTGCGGCAGCGGCGGCGCTCGCATCAGCGGGAGCGGCTGCAGCTGGAGCTGCGGCCGGTGCTGCATTTGCCGTCGTCGCGTCTCCGCTTGCAGGAGAGGCTGCGGCAGCGGGAGAGGCCGACGCGGCGGGTGCCATACCCATCGAGCCCATCGCGCCGTTGACGGCGTTCTGCCCGGCTTGCTGAGCTTGCGTTTGGGCGGCGTTTTCAGCCGCAGTGCCGTAATTGCCCACCTGCGCGCGGGCCTGGCCGGCAAATGCGAGGAGTGCGAGCGCAACTAGAAACAACATCGTTGGCTTCATGGCGAGAATCCTCCGCTTGGAAGTCTCCACCAAACTTGCACCGGTCCCAGTCGAGCGCAAACCGCCGAGCTGTTACGGAAGGAACAATTCTAGATCTTTCTCGCCAGCTGCGGACGGCTCGCTCTCATCGTCCGGCAGGTGCAACCAGGTTGCACGAGTACGTCTTGATCACCAGCCATACTTGTTTTTCGGGTTCCAGTTGCAGAGCTTCGATTGCGCCGGGGGTCAGGTGTGCTTCGAAGGTTGCGCCGGCTTTGAGCATCACAACCACTCTCACTCCTTCGCGTCTTATCGACATGACTTGGGCTGGGAACGTATTGCGGGCGCTCAGGTTGTGCGGTTGCTCAGAGGCGATAATGATGTCGCCGGCGCGGATTGCGATGCGAACACGATCTCCCGGTTCTGCGTGGCCGAGAGGGACTTCCAGTTGAGTCTCTGTGCCGTCGAGCTGGCAGAGCATCGTGCCCTGCAGTTCGGCGGTCGATCTTACCGTCGCGTCGAAGACGTTTTCGAAGCCGACTACCTGCGCGATCGTTTCGTGACGCGGCGTCGTGAGCACGAGTTGCGGCATCCCCTGGGCGAGGATCCGTCCGCCTTCGAGCACGACCACACGCTCCCCGAGTGCGAACGCTTCTTCGGCGGAATGCGTCACGTAGAGGATTGGAATTTCGTGGGCCGCATTCCACGCGCGGAGGTCGTCGAGGATTTTCGATTTGGTCGCGTGGTCGAGCGCCGTCAGCGGCTCGTCGAGCAGTAAAGCGGCGGGATTCGTCACAAGCGAGCGGGCGAGGGCTGCGCGTTGGCGCTCGCCGCCGGAAATTTCGCCGGGCTTGCGTCCGAGCAGATGCGCGATACGAAACGACTCGAGCATCGTCATCATGCGAGTGCGCCGTTCCGCGGCCGGAATTTTCACGATGCCGTATTGAACGTTCTGCGCGACTGTCAGATGCGGGAACAGCGCCAGATTCTGAAACACGTAGCCGAGTTGACGCTCCGCGGACGGCAGGTCGATGCGCTCATCGGAATCGAACAGGGCTCGCGGACCGATAGCGATGCGGCCCGTGTCGGGACGGACGAAGCCGGCGATGCAATTCAGGATGGTCGTCTTGCCGCCGCCGGACGGCCCAAGCAGCATTGTGAAGCCGGCGGGTGCCTCGAAGCCGGCCTCGAGCGCGAAGCCGTTCGAGGTCCGATGCGCGATGCGCACCGATAGATGCTGGTCGGCTGCCATCGTCGGGAATACTAGCGATGCATCGGCCAGACCGCCCACACGCGGCGGTTGAGCGAATATGTGATCGACAGCGTGATAAACGAAAACGCCATCAGCAGCAGCGCCATGCGATTGGCGCCCGCATAGTCGAGCGCCTGCACATGATCGTAAATCGCAATCGAGACGGTGCGCGTCGCGCCCGGGATGTTGCCGCCGACCATCAGCACTACGCCGAACTCGCCGAGTGTGTGCGCGAAGCTCAGTACGAAACCGGTCACGACGCCGCCTAGTGAGAGCGGCAGCACTACGCGGATGAAAGTGCGAAGGCGCGACGCGCCGAGGATCGATGACGCGTTGATCAGGTTACGGTCGACCTGCGAGAACGCCGCGGCCATCGGCTGGACCGCGAAGGGCAGGCTGTAGAGCACCGACGCGATCGCCAGGCCCTCGAAGGTGAACGCCAGGCCGTGGCCGGTGAACGACTGATACCAGCGGCCGAGCGGGCTGTTCGAGCCCATCGCGACCAACACGTAGAAGCCGAGCACGGTTGGAGGCAGCACGAGAGGCAGCGCGACGACGGATTCGATGAAAAATTTCCAGCGCCAGCGCGTGAAGCTGAGCCACAAAGCGATCGGTGTGCCGATCACGAGCAGGATTGCGCAAACGATAAGCGCGAGCCGAAGTGTCAGGAAGATCGCGCCCCAATCCATCGGCGATCAGTGCGCGGCCGAATCGCCGTCGGCGTGTGCGACATCCCCGGGCAGGGTGAATCCATACTGCGCCATCACCGCGACGGTTTCGGGCTCTCTGAGAAATTTCATAAACTGGTTCGCCAGTTCTTTGTTGCGCGACGATTTCACAACGACGCCGGCCTGGATGAGCGGCGGATAGTCCGACGCCGGGACTTCGACGTAGCGCCCAGTGGTCTTCATCGCGGGCGCAACTGCGAGCGAGAGTGCGAGCAGGCCGACATCGGCGTTACCGGATTGAACGAACTGGGCGGTCTGCGAAATATTTTCGCCGAGCACGAGCTTGTCTTTGACCTTGTCGTAGATTCCCGCATGGTGGAGCGCGGCGACGGCGGCGACGCCGTAGGGTGCATGCAGAGGATTGGCAACGGCAATTTTTCGGATGCCGGGATCGAGCAGCACTGAAAGACCGCGGCTGAGATCCAGGTTCGACGCGTTGGGAACCCATATAACAAGTTTTCCGCGCGCATAGTCGTAGATGGTGCCGGGCTCAATCAGGCTGGCGGCCTCGAGCTTCTGGGGATAGCTCACGTCGGCGGAAAAGAACAGATCGAACGGCGCGCCATTTTGAATCTGGGAGAAGAAATTTCCGGAGGAGCCGTAGGTGAGCTTGAGGCTGTTGCCGGTTTGCTTTTCGAAACGGGCGCCGACGTCCTTGAAGGCGAAGGTCAGGTCGGCAGCGGCGGCGATCTTGAGCTCCCCCGCGTTGGCGGCTGCCGGAAGGCCTATATAGAAGAGAGCAGTGAGAGCGAAAAGAGCCGGAAGAACGCGTCTGGTGTGTGCCATGATGGTTGTCATAGTGCCCGGATAATGGCACAGGTTTCGATTCGTCGCACAGGTTTGGGGCGTCTGGATTTGGCGCTAAAAGTAGCCGCGTTAGGATTGATTCGCGGCGAGAGTCGTCGTTAAGTAGGCAACATGGCGAACAAGAATAAATTTGCGGTATTTGGCGCGGGATGCTTCTGGGGCGTCGAGTCGTCGTTTCGCGCGGTCGAGGGCGTCGTCGACGTGGCCGTCGGCTATGCGGGCGGCGACCTTGCGAAGCCGAGCTATCGGCAGGTGTGCACCGGCAAGACCGGGCACGCTGAAGTCGTGCAGGTCGAGTACGACCCGGCGCGCGTAACATTTGCGCAGCTGGTGGATGTATTCTGGCAGATTCACGATCCGACGACGCTCAATCGGCAGGGGCCCGACTTCGGCACTCAATACCGCTCGGTGATTTTTTATTCCGATGAGGATGAGCGCAAGGCGGCCGAGGAATCAAAACGGCGGCTCGATGAATCGGGCCAGCTTGGGCGCCCGGTCGTTACGCAGATTGTGCCGGCGGCGGAGTTCTATCGCGGAGAGGAATATCATCAGCGCTATTACGAGCGGATGGGTATCGCACCGACCTGCGGAATCCACGGACGAGCCGACTAAGACTCAGCGGCGCGCGGCGCTGGATTTTTTCGCGCGCGATCGCACGGGCGGTTTCTCGACCGCCATGTGATGCGCTTGCTGGACAACACCGGCGATTTCCTTCCAGTCCGCGTGGAGGTCGAGGCGCACGCCGACCCATCCGTTAGCGCCGACATACGGCGGCACGAAAAAGCGGTCGGGCGCCTCGGCGACCATCATGCTCTGAAATCCCAACGGCGCCTTGCACCAGACGGCGATGCGCCCGGCGTCGTGATGGTTATTGTCGTACATCGCGAACATTCTGCCGCGCACGCGAAAGGTCGGCTCGCCCCACGCTTCCTTCTCGACGACGTCGGGAAGGGCGAGGCAAATCTTCCGCAGCTTGTCGATCGGCGCTGAACGAGGCATCGCTATGCGGCCGCGCTCGGACGTGACGAGACCGCTTGATGCCATCGCGTGAGATTCTTCTGCTCGGGCTGGATCGAAATATTGTTGAACTTGGCGAAATCGATGACGACCATCGCGGTGATATCCGCGATTGAGTACTTGTCGCCGGCGAGAAACTGCTTGCCTTCGAGCTCGCGGTCGAGCCATTGATAGCGCTGCTCGACGACCTTGCGGCTCTGTTCACCCATCTCGGGGATTTGCTTGATGCGCGCGCGGGTCAGTTCATGCGAATGGCCCCAGACCAACCCGACCGGCACCAACACCGCGAGCTCTATCCGGCGATTCCACATCTCGACGGTGGCCTGCTCGAAGGCGCCCTTGCCGAACAGTGCGGGCTCGGGATGCAGCAGCTCGAAGTAGCGGCAGATGGCGACGCTCTCGGCGATGTGCCGGCCGTCGTCGAGTTCGAGCACGGGAATGCCGCCGAGCGAATTCTTTTTGAGGAACTCGGGCTGGCGGTTGATGCCCTTGAAGATATCGACTTCCTCGAACGGGACGCTGATGCCTTTCTCGGCGAGGAAGACGCGCACGCGGCGCGGATTGGGCGCAAGTTTGTAGTCGTAGATTTTCATTCGATTCTCCGAATTAGATTTTTCCGCGCTGCGGCGATCGCGTCGTAATACTTAACCTATCTCGCGCGAAAAGGTCACGCGCGCAGCGCAGGCTCATGCGGGACGCTTTGCGGGCGCAGCACTTGCTCGCCAACTTTGCGCGCGATAGCGCGGCCTTCGCGCACGGCATAGTTGGTACCGCGGTCTTCGGGATAAATCTGCGCCATCGAAGCGATGTAAAAACCGTCGAGCGGCGACTGCGCGTCGGGAATCAGATGGCGGTAGCCACGCGTCACGATTGGCTGCGCGTAGCGAGCATGCCAGACGTGAAAAGCCAGTATCCAGCTGCGCGCGAAATCCGGAAACATTCGCTGGAGATGAGGCAGGGCATACTCGAGCATCTCCGCGTCGCTCATCGTATACAGCGAGTCGGTCTCGGCAAGGTACTTTGACAAATAGACGATGTGCCGGCCGCCGTAGGTTTCAGCGGGCTCGAAATTCGTGTGTTCGATTACGCCAACGAACGGAAAGCCGGGATCGTTGACGTTGAGCCAATAGGTCTTGGACAGACTGCGATCGAGCTCGAGCACGACGCAGATATTGGCCAGGTACTGGATTTTGCAAAGCCGCTCCGCATAGGCCGCCGGAACGTGAGGGCTCACGAGATCCGCGATGATGGGCAGCGCGGGCGTCGCGATCACTGCGTCCGCGTCAATTACTCCCTGATCGGTTTTCACACCCGTGACGCGATTGCCCTCGACCATCAGTGCGCGGGCTGCCGTGCCGGTTCGAATCTCTCCACCCTTGGCGGCGATCTCCGCGGCCATTCGGCGGGCCAGAGCCGCGAAGCCGCCGCGATAGTACGCCAACACCTCGTTGCCCCGGCCGTCGCGGCTGCCGCCTCTGAGTTTGAGCTTGTTCCAGAACCATACTGCGGAGATTTCGGGCGCGTGCGCGCCGAACTTACCACGCAAGAGCGGCTCCCACATGACTTTATAAACGGCGTCGCCACCGAGCTGCGAGAGCCATTGCTGCGCAGTCAGCGACTCGAGCGCCCTCCAGTCCTTTACTGCGCGCGCGCGCAACACCATCGCACCGAGCCGAATCCGATCGACGTACGAGAGCGGCTTGAATCTGAGGACATCGAGCGGCGAGCTCAGCTTGAAAAAGTTGTTCGAAAAGTACATCCCGGTCCGCGTCGGGCGGTGAACGATATTGTCCGCACTGCCCAACTCGTTGATGAGCTGCAAGATGTGCGCGTCGTTGACGAACCAGTGATGGTAGAATTTCTCGAGTCGCTCGCCGTTGACCTCGAAGCAGCCGGCGAGTCCTCCCACTTCAGCGTCCGCTTCGAGCACGGTGACGCGGATTCCCAGGCTGGTAAGCTGATAGGCGGCGGCGAGGCCGGTGAATCCAGCGCCGATGACCACGACGTGCGGACGCATCGCAGCTAAGCGCCGATCGCTTTCAGTGGTCTCGGTTCCTGGTCGGTGAGATCGGGTGATTCGACCGCGCGATCATCACTCTTCAAATCGGCGACGAACCAGTACACCGCGACGTATCCCATCAACAAAGTGAAGAAGCCGGTCTCCATGAGAGGGGCGGACAGAGACGGGAACGCGCGCTGAAAAGCGCTCGGGTGTGCGAGCAGCTGAAACGTGATCGGCACCGAAACGCAGGCCAGCAGATAACTGGCAGCGGCCATCCACAGCTCGCGGGGCTTCGCGCGATCGTTAACCGCGGCAATTGCCATCTGCACGAAGGGAAGAACCAACAGCACGAGGTAGTGATGCCATGCGATTGGCGACAGCAAGACCGTCGTGACGATCCACAGTGAGTAGATGCGGAAGTCGTAGTCGCGGCGGCCGACCGACGCGAGCGTCGCGCGGACCGTCATGCCGAGGAAGATCGCGTCGACCGCAAAGATGAGGGAGTGACGGGACCAGTCGGCCGCCGTTGGACCGAGGAGTGCCCAGTACATTCTCGAGACAAAAGGCGCCACCGAAATAACGAAAGGGAAAACCATCCGGTCGTGATTCGATACCCATGCGGCGCCGTGGACCCAGCTGAAGCATCGCGCGAATCCGAGAATCAAGGCTGGAATGAGCGCGCCGACGAATGCTCCGGCGATCGCGAATTTCATCACGCGCCAGTTTCGCCGCAGCGCAAAATATCCGAGCAGCAAAAAGGGATACGCACGGAGTAACCCGGCCAGCGCGACGTACAGGCCGGCGGCGCCTTCGTGCTCGTCTTCCATCGCGCGCATTGCGGCGACCATCAACACGAGGATTATCACCTGCGTCTGCGCCCAGAAAAAATTCCAGCCCACGGGATAGAAGGCGAGTATCAACGCGCCCAGCAGCCACGCCGTGTTCGTATCGAGACCGGGCCGGCGAATCAGCAGCAGGTAAATCCCGATGGCCAGCACCGCCAGGTTGAACGAAGTCCAAACTAAGAATGCATTGGCAGGCGTGAACAGCGTCAGCGGCTCGAGCAGGAGCAGCAACAGCGGAGTGTCGACACCGTGGATCAGCGGGCCGGTTTCAAATCCAAACCGGTTGCCGACTGCGGCGAGATTAGCCGTGTAAGGATCGAGTCCCTGGCGCAACGCGAGCACGGAGTCGTAGTAGCAAACGAAGTCTAGTCGATGAGCCAGCGGGGGCAGGGTGAGTAGTGCGCTGACGAACTTCCAGAGCGCGGCGACCCAGAGCAGCACCAGCATCGCGGGACGGCGCAGCGCCGCGACGATTCGATCGCCATTCACGTGCGCATACCAGCACAGCGCGCCAGCCGAAGCCAGATGGTGTTAGCAGCTATAGGAGGTCGATCGGCCAGCGCTCTTGCAGATCGCGATCGATCGATCGGCGCGGCTTCTGGAAAACGCCGTCCCCCCCTTTTAAGAGGGGACGAAATCTGAGTAGGAGGCGGCTCAGTTTTCCAAGGTGCGAGGATCTTGCCTGGACTATCTCGTGTTCCGAGTAGCTGATTCCATTGGACGCCGTCGTTGGCAGCATCTTCGCGCCTCCCCAGTGCGATTGACACTTTTCATCCCGCCCAACCGAACCGCCCCCTGCTGAAGAGAGAGCAATCGATGTGCCACACGCGCCTGATCAATAACGCTTCTATTAGAAAGAGACTTCTAGCGTATGAGTCAACGGAAGGCTACAGGTTGTAGACGGTATGCAACACTTTGTCGCTGACGCTACTTATTTCTTTCCTCAATTCTCGTAAGCATGCATTCGCTGAGGCGGCGACTTATAACGCGTAGTAGTTTCAAGGCATCACGAAGCGTCTCCAACCGCGTCAAAACCACTGGCCTCGATCGACCTGCGAGCTTCGAGGCGAGACTGCAACGCGCGAGCGACCAGATTTTGCCGTGATGGGCAAAAGGGTGGCAGCTGCCCGCGCGAGAACCGTTTAGATCGAGTCGGTGCTGGCCGGCTCGACGATCACCTTGTTTTCGATCTGCCCGATTTTCTCGATCTCGATGCGTACGACGTCTCCCGCCTTGAGCCATTTGGGCGGGTTCATCGCAGCGGCGACGCCCCCGGGCGTACCGGTCGAGACGATAGTCCCGGGCAACAGCGTGAAAACCGTCGAGAGCGTCTCGACCTGCGCGAAGCAATCGAAGATGAGATTCTTCGTATTCGAATGCTGGCGCTGTTCGCCGTTGACGAACGTCTTCAGGTCGAGCGAGTGCGGATCGCCGATTTCGTCGGGCGTTACGATCCATGGACCGATGGGCCCGTGCGTGTCGAACGATTTGCCCAGCGTCATAGTGGGCGCGCGGCGCTGCCAATCGCGCACGCTCACGTCGTTGACGATCACGTAGCCGGCGATAACTTCGTGGGCGCGACCGCGCGGGACGTGGCGGCAGCGGCGGCCGATGATGAAGCCGAGCTCGCCTTCGTAGTCGAGCGCCGACGACGCGCGCGGCAGATGAATCGGATCGCCGGGCCCGGTCACGCAGCTCGACTGCTTGTTGAAGAACATCGGAAACTCGGGCCGCTTCATCTTCGTTTCTTCGACGTGGTCGGCGTAGTTCAGCCCGATGGCGAGGAACTCGGGCGGCCGCGCAATAGGCGCCTCGAGTTTGACCTCCGCCAGCTTGATCCGGTGGGCAGGTTTTTTAGCGGCGCTCGCGGCGCGCTCGAGCGCAGCCGCTCCCTGTGTGATGAACGCGATCATGTCGCGCGGCAACGCGGGCTCCGCCGCCGACAGGTCAACGATTGCTTCATCGACGACGACGCCGATGCGCGTGCCGCCGCCGTGAGAGAAGGTCGCAAGTTTCATTTTAGTGCCGAAGCTCCGATTGCTTGCTCAAACTGTTTTCGAATTATTGATTGGCGCCCATTAGCCGACGCATCGTTGCGGGATCGAGTCCCCGGGTGGCGTCGTATTTCTTGAGCTCCGACTCGGGGATGCCGGCGTGAAAGTCGCGGGCGAGCTCGTCAGGATTGAAATTCACGCCGATCGGATTTTTCTGCATCGCGTCGCTCTGGAAGAATCCCTTCAGCTCTTCGATCGAATCGAAGTTGTCGACTTGCAGCTCGACGCGATTGCCGTCTGGGTCGCGATAGTACATCGAGGTGGTCGGCCCATGATTGATCGTGACGACGGGCAGGATGCCGGCCTGCTTGAGGCGTTCGTAAGTGAAAACCAGGTCGCCGATACTCGCGTAGGTGTAGGCGAGATGATCCAGCCCGACCGCATGGCACGGCCTGTCGTCGAGACCGGGCACGGCCGCGATCGCGATGCGGTGATGCTCGTCGTCGTAGGTCATGAACGCGAGCATGCCGTTGCTGTGTACGATTTCGGCCTGCAGCACGGTGGTATACCAATCTACCATCGCTTGAAATTGCTTGGTGGCGAGGACGGCGTGGGCGAATTTCGCGGGCACGACGCGCCGGCTCCCGTTGCGGTCACCTGCTGACACTGATGGCATCGCGAATCCTCCTTCGACGACGATTCGACCCGGCCGCTACGCCCGAGCCGCTTCCGCAGTTATTGCAATGATCGAAGCGTTGGACAATGGCAGGCGAGCCAAAATCGCACAAAAAGGTACAGCCGGTGCGTGCCCCCCTTCGGGAACGCACCGGCTGCGGTGGGGAGTCGTATCTATGATTCCCCGGCGCGCGCTTTTGCTTGATTTACCTGGCGGGGGTTCTTTTTACGGATACGCCCCGCCAGGGCGCGCTCGGGGGATTGACGCCTTACATAATGAACCAGCAGCTCATGGCTGCGACGTAGAAGAGGGCGACCACTACCAGGGCGAAAACCGCGATCTCATCGAGTCGGTCGCCGAGCCGGGATTGAGTGATCGTGGACCGGCTTTGAGAGCCATCAACCGTCGAGAACCGTTCGTGATAGAGCGTAGAAGCCATCGCCATTCCCTCTTCCTTCATCCGTTCAAATTAATAGGCGTTACATTCGATTGAACAATTTGTTCAGTGGCGGTCAGTGGAGGGCGTTTTCGAGCTAAGTAGCTGAAAAATCTAGAAATATTTAATTTCCAGGAATTTAGGAGCCGGCGCTCCGAGGCCATTAATCGGTTATCTCAGTCGGGGCTGGCAATCTTGTACGGGCCGTCCACAATCGGCACAGTCTTGCTAAGATGGCGCTGAGAGAGACTGACGTGACCAGGAACGGCAACTTTTTTAATCTCTACAATCACGATTTCGTGCGAATCGCGGTTGGGGTGCCATCCGTTCGCGTGGCGGACCCTGCTTACAATGCCGAACAAACCATCGCGCTGATTCGCGAGGCGTCCGAGCGTAAGGCTGTGGTCGTACTTTTCCCGGAGCTGGGGCTGACTGCGTATTCGTGCGACGACCTCTTTCAGCAGCGGGCGCTGCTAGACGCGTGTCTGGATGCGATTGCCGCGGTGGTCGAGGCGACGGCCAAGCTGTCCGTCGTCAGCGTGGTCGGGGCGCCGCTCCAGATCGATCATCATCTGTACAACTGCGCGATCGTCATTCATCGCGGGAAGATTCTCGGCGTGGTGCCGAAGACCAATCTGCCGAATTACCGCGAATTTTATGAACCGCGGCAATTCTCCGCGGCTGATGCCGCCACCCGCGACGAGGTCGACTTGCTCGCAAATCGCGGCGTCCCGTTCGGCAACAATCTTATCTTCCAGCACGAGGAGCAGCCGCTGCTCGCGATTCATGCCGAGATTTGCGAGGACCTGTGGGTGCCGATTTCGCCGTCGTCTTATGCGGCGCTGGCGGGCGCGACGCTGTTGCTGAATCTGTCGGCGTCGAACATTACGATTGGCAAGGCCGACTACCGCCGCGCGCTCGTCAGCAGCCAGTCGGCGCGCTGCCTTGCGGCGTACGCATATTCGGCGGCGGGCGTGGGCGAATCGACCACCGACCTGGCGTGGGATGGGCACGCCTTGATCGCGGAGAACGGCAATATCATCGCCGAGTCAGAACGCTTCAAGGATCAGCCGCAACTGGTCTCGGCGGAAATCGATCTCGAGCGGCTGTCGCAGGAGCGGATGCGCCAGAACACCTTCGGCGACACGGCGCATCGCGAGCTCGAGCGGGTGCGGCGCTTTCGGCGGATTTCATTTTCGGCGGAATTGCCGAGACGCGGCAAGATGCCGTTGCAGCGGCGGTACGAGCGGTTTCCGTACGTGCCGTCGGATCCCGCGACGCGCGACGAGCGATGCGCCGAAGTCTTCGACATCCAGGTGCAGGGCCTGACGACGCGGCTGCGCTCGACCGGCCTCGAGCGCGTCGTGATTGGAGTGTCGGGCGGAATCGATTCAACTCACGCCATTCTGGTGTGCGCGCGTGCGATGGACCGCCTCGGCGCGCCGCGCAAGAACATCCTCGCGGTTACGATGCCGGGCTTTGCCACCAGCGCGCGCACCCTCGATCAGGCGCGCCGCCTGATGAAGTCGCTCGGCTGCTCGACCGACGAAATCGATATCCGGCCGAGCTGTATGCAGATGCTCAAGGACATCGGGCATCCATACGCGGAAGGCAAGGAAGTTTACGACGTCACTTTTGAGAACGTGCAGGCGGGCGAGCGCACCAGCCATCTTTTTCGGTTGGCCAACTTGCGCGGCGGACTGGTGGTTGGCACCGGCGACTTGAGCGAACTTGCGCTGGGCTGGTGCACGTACGGCGTCGGCGATCACATGTCGCATTACAGCGTCAATGCGAGCGTGCCGAAGACGCTGATCCAGCACGTCATTCGATGGCTGGCGCAGACTGAAAGCCTCGGCCGCGAAACTAGCGCGACGCTGATCGAAATTCTTGCGACCCCGATCAGCCCCGAGCTGATACCCGGTACGTCCGCGGACGGGCATCCGAGCCACGACACCGAAGCGACGATTGGGCCGTACGAGCTGCACGATTTTTTCCTCTACTACACGCTGCGCTTCGGATATCCGCCGCCGAAGGTCGCGTTCCTCGCGTACAGCGCGTGGCGCGACAAGGACGCCGGCCAGTGGCCCGACATCCCGCCCGACCGCCGCAACCAGTACGACATCGCGACTATCAAGGGACATCTGCATACCTTCCTGTACCGCTTCTTCCAGGTGAGCCAGTTCAAGCGCAGCGCGATTCCCAACGCGCCCAAGGTCGGCTCGGGCGGATCGCTGTCACCGCGCGGTGATTGGCGCGCGCCCTCGGACAGCGAAGCGACCGCATGGCTCGAGCAATTGAAGTCGATCCCCGACAAAGACTAGTGTCGCCATCGTTTTCCATTTCAGATGACCGTCTTGCAGGCGGTTCGCGATTCGGCGAAATTGAGTGACGATTTTTGGATCATCGAGACGAGCGCCGCGTGCCTGGCGCTGAAGGAGTGAGATGCTCAAGTCTCCGCGACCGATATTTTTCCTGGCTCTGCTGACCGCTGCGCTTGCCGCTCCGGCCTACGCTCAGGACACTCCGACCCCGCTACCGCAGGAATCGCCGTGGGCCATGCGTCCGCCGACTCCGCAAGGGGCGGGGACGCCGACGGCCGCGGAAATGGCGGCCGAGAAAGAGGCCGAGAAGGGCACGCCGGCGCAGCGGGAATTGGCGCGCAAGGTGGTCGACGCGATGTACTCGAAGGACTTCGCGGGGCTGAAGGCGCTATTCGCGCCGTCCACGCTCCTGTGCATCGGCAAGAACCAGGACTTTCTGATCGACCGCATGAAGAAGCAATTCGACCTTCCGATCAGCAAGAAATACAAGCTGACGATTACCAAGCTGCCGCCGGGTGTGATGGGTCCCAACAAATATTCCACCTACCCGATGCTGCCGACTCATCTGATGGGAATGGAATTTACCGACCAGGACGGCGACACGGCCACGGTCAACCTGACCATCGGCCAGGAAGATGGCAAATGGTACGAGGCGCAGCCGTGTCCGACCGAGGCTGGGATGGAGCGGTTCGCGAAGCTGGTGCAGATGCGGCAGCAACGTGACGCAAGGGCGCAGGCGGCGATGTCGCAAGTGAAGGACCCGGTCAAGTCGCAGCTGCTCGCGCTGATAAGCAAGCACGACAATGTCGCCGCGTGGCGGCTCTGCATGAGCTCGCTGAAGATGGACTTTCCAACCTGCAAGGGAATCGTCTCGATAATGTCGGGCGCCAAGAGCGACGACTGAAGCATCGGGAGAACCACGGCCATGAAGATAGGACTTCATCTGCCGCAGATTGGCGCCGCGACTGACCAGATCGCGCAGGTCGCGCGGCGCGCCGAACAGGAAGGTTACGAATCAATCTGGGTCAGCGATCATTTGCTGGTGCCCGACTCGGGCGGACGGCTGCCGGCTATTGAGATAATGGAGCCGATCGCGACGCTCGCTTACGCCGCCGCGTTGACCAGCCGCATCAAGCTCGCCACCAGCGTGATCGTCGTTCCTTATCGCAATGCGATTCATCTCGCGAAGGAACTTGCCACACTCGACCGGCTGTCGTCGGGGCGCGTCGTCGCCGGAGTCGCCAGCGGATGGCTCGAAGCCGAGTTTCGTGCGCTCGGCGCGCCGTTCGAAAAGCGCGGCGCCTACACCGACGAGGCTATCAAGCTAATGCGTGCGATGTGGTCCTCCGCCGTTCCGGAATTTCACGGCGAGTTCTTCGACGTGGCGGGTATGCGCTTCGGTCCGCGTCCGGCCGCTGGCAACATCCCGATTTGGGTAGGCGGTACCAGTCGGCGCGCAGTCCGCCGCGCCGTCGATCTGGGTGACGGATGGCACGGGACGCGGATGAATCCCGACCAGGTCGCCGAGCGCATCGGATGGATTCGCGAGTTAGCTGCGCGCCGCGGCCGCAACCTCGACGGCTTCACGATAAGTCATCGCGTATACCTGGGCTTCGCCTCGAAATGGACCGACACGGGCGGCTACGTCGAAGGCATCCTGGCGCCGCCCGCAGAAATCGCCGACTACCTGAATCGCTTCGCCGCAATCGGCGTCGACGAGCTTCTGATAACCCCGCTCGGCGATCACCCGCTCTTCACCGAATCACTCGAGAAGTTCCTCGATCGTTTCGACAGCGAAGTCCGCCCCAAGCTGCAGTAAGAGTTCAGCCACGCTTGCGAAGGAGCGAGCACGAGCTTAGAATTACGCCATATATGGCACTTTTTCTACATTAATTACGCCATATATGACGCTATGAACCATGTCCTTTCAAATGATAACGCCGCCGAGGAATTGATGCGTCAGCTGCAGCAACGCCGCAAAGAACTTGGAATGAGTATGCGTATCGTCGCGGAGAAATCCGGCGTTGGATTGCGGACGGTGCAGCGCGTGCTGTCGGGCAGGGAACTGACTGCGAAACTCACGACCGTGCTCGCGATCGCTGAAGCACTGCGAGTCGAGTTGCAACCGATTGAAGTCGCCTCGTCTCATTCCGTCCGGCGCCAACAAGCAAAGAGCAAGGCGGCCGAGCTGGCCGCGATGGTCCAGGCAACGTCTGCATTGGAAGCGCAGGCCGTTCCGGAAAAAGCGCTGCGAGAGATAGAAGAGCAGATCGCCTCGCAGTTGATTCACGGTTCGCGACGGCAACTGTGGTCTAGTTGAAGCGCAAGACTGACTTCGTCCATCCGGACGGTGCAACGCCAATCGATGACCTGACGGGATTGATTCCCGCGAACATCAAGACGCGGCGTCAACTGTTCATCGCCGAAGCCAGGAATATCAGCAAGCCTCTGACGAGGTATATGGCCGCGAGCCCTTCGCAGCGACGGGCACCCTTCACCCTCGACTGGGCTTACAAACTGCACGGGGAGATGTTCGGCGAAGTATGGGAGTGGGCTGGTACGCGACGCACCACGGAATTGAATTTCGGCGTTCCTGCCTATCAGATCGATCACGACCTGAAGAACCTTTTCGATGATTTGATAGCGTGGCATGAACACGAAAGTTTCCCGCTGATTGAACAATCCGTTCGATTGCATCATCGCGCTGTATGGATTCATCCGTTCAGAAACGGCAACGGGCGATGGGCTCGGCTACTCGCAAATATCTGGCTCAAGCGCTGGAGACACGCTCCGGTCAAATGGCCGGAACAAACGATCGAGGATGAAAGCAGGATTCGAAACGAATATATTGCCGCGGTGAAGGCTGCCGACCGCGGCGACTACACTCCTTTGCTGGCACTGCACGAAAGGTATCTTTGACCGCATCGGCGAGCGGTTGGCTTGCCCGTCATGTACCCGCTCGATAGACTCGTGTCGCTTTCACTAGCGGTGTAACGGGTTCTCGCGTTTACAGCTATCGTCGCATCCAGCCGATGCCGCTCGACAGTTATAGTTCGTGGAAAAGACGGTCCCGACGACATCTGTCTTAGTCATGGCCGCAGACGCGAAAGCGCCGGCGCAGAGCACCTTGCGCGCTTACCTGGCGATGCTGATGCAGGTTTCGCGCTGGCATCTCATCGGCGTCATCATCGTGACCGTCCTGTCTTCGCTGACCGAGGGCGTCGGCCTCGCGCTGCTGCTTCCTACGTTGCAGGTGGCAGGCCTCAACCTGGCCGGGCAGGGCGAGGCGGGACGTTACGCGGCGATCGTCTCGCGCGCCTTCCTTGCGATGGGTATGCGTCCGTCACTGATTTTGCTGCTCGGAATTTTCGTGGTGCTGGTCGGCGTGCGGACTGTCTTCTCCCAGGTCCAGAGCGTCTGGACTTACGCGGTGCAGCAGCAAGTCGAGCATCATCTGCGCCGCCGCCTCTACCGCGCCATTGCCGACGCGAACTGGCTGTTCGTATGCCGCAGTCGCGCGTCGGATTTCACTCACGCGCTGACCCATGAGGTTTACCGGATCGGCAACGGCACCAATATCGCGCTCGTTTTTGCCGGCGAAGTTACCCTCGTGATCCTCTACGTGGCGATCGCATTTGCGGTGTCGCCCGGGATGACGATGCTGGTACTGGCCGCCGGCGCGCTGCTGTCGTTCGTCTTTCGCGGGCGCACGCAGGCAATCGAAAAGCAGGGCGAGGAAGTCTCCGACACCAACAAATCGCTCTACGCCGCCACTATCGAGCATCTGCAGAGCCTCAAGGCGGCGAAGACCTACGGCGCCGAGGCGCGCAACTTCGCGATCTTTTCCGACCTCAGCGCCGACGTGGTGCGTGCCAATCTCGAGGACGTTCGGCAACAGGCGATCGCCGCGACCTGGTTCGAGCTCGGCTCTGTACTGATTCTCGCCGCAGTGTTGTTCGTGTCGATTCGAGTGCTGGCAGTGCCGCCGGCGGCAATCCTGATCCTGCTGCTGATCTTTTTTCGCATGATGCCGAAGATCATGACCGGCCAGTACCACTACCGGGCCTTCGTCAGCATGCTGCCGTCGTTTGCCAATGTAACCGGCATCGAAGCGCGATGCGCCGCGGCGGCCGAGCCGCCCGCGCATCCGCATGAGCGGCTCTCGCTCACACGCGAACTTTCCGCCGACGGCGTATCGTTCAGCTACGCCGACGCGCGCATGCCCGCCGTCAAAGATTTGAGCCTGGTGATTCCGGCCGGCAAAGTTGTCGCGCTGGTGGGACCGTCCGGCGCCGGCAAGAGTACTATCGCCGATATTTTGATGGGCCTCGTGCTGCCAGACTCAGGCACGCTCAAGCTCGACGGCCGGCCGCTCGTACCCGAGGGCGTTCGCGGATGGCGCGATCAAATCGGCTACGTGGCGCCCGACACATTTCTGTTTCACGACACGATTCGCGCGAACCTCAAATGGGCGCGCCCCGATGCGAGCGAGGACGAGATGCTGGCGGCGCTGCGGCATGCGTCGGCATTCGATTTTGTCGCGGGACTGAAAGACCAACTCGAAACTGTAGTCGGCGATCGCGGCATTATAGTGTCGCAGGGCGAGCGCCAACGCCTCGCACTCGCGCGCGCATTCCTGCGCCGCCCTTCGATGCTCATCCTCGACGAGGCGACCAATAGCCTCGACTCCGAAAACGAAGGACGCGTGCTGGACGCGATCGAAAGCCGGCGCGGCGAACTGACCGTCGTGCTGATAGCGCATCGACTTTCGACCGTCAGACGGGCCGATCTGATTTACGTCATCGAAGGCGGCAAGGTGGTCGAGTCGGGCGACTGGTCTTCCCTGAGCGCGAAGTCCGACGGCCGTTTCCGCGCGCTCTGGGAAGCGCAGAACCTGACTATTTAGACTCTGGTTCACGCTCGGCTACCGTCGAGCCGCCGTTCTGTTTTTCGGTGGTGCGTACGTTCTTGCTCCTGCCCCCGTTTGCCCCGCCGCACTGCCCGCGCGCATATAGCAGCCAGTCTTCCCGGACATGCGCTAGCCTTCCAGTCGCCGAACTGCCATGCCCGCACCGACGGGGTGCCGAAGGATTGGTCCCACCGATTTCCAAAACGGGCGTTCAATTCGACTCTAGAAAAAATTCCGTCTTCTCGACTTTTCAAAGTCTTACATCAATATTTCCCGATCGATTTCGCAGGCACGGTGGTTGCTTCCTTGCACGTCGCCTCTCTCCCAGCCATCACGCGTCCTGAGAGAGGCGAAGTTTGCAGAGCAGTTACATTTCAAGTCGACGGGAGGGCAAGCAGCGTTTCTGGTTGTCGGCGCGGAGCAAGAGCTGAACTTGATTCGGATCGACGACTACGAGATCGATTGGCTGAAACGCTTCAGAAGGAAGCAAGGAGAAGGAGTACTCGAGCAATGAAACCGTATGCAAGCCGTCAAAGCGGAGAGGCCTTCACAATGCTTCGTGCAAGCCTCAGCCGGGTGAATCTAACGCCGGAGTTGGTCGATAACCTGATTGAACGCCACATAGCGGTCAGCTTTGAGAAGGGGGCGCTGGCATTCTGTGAAGGAAATACCGACGGCATGCTCGCCTGCATCATGAGTGGATTTGTAAATATCTATTGTCCGATAGGCGATGGGAATCGCACCCTGGTGAGAATCGCCGGACCGGGCGAGATCATTGGTTATCCTGACTACCTCGACGAAAAAGGCCGCAATGCGCGCATGTTCGAAGCCCAGGTTGCCACCAAATGCACGCTGGCGCTCTTCATGCGCGAACACTTAGCGCAGTTGCTGGCCGGTCTTCCGATAGATCAGCTGATAGCGATCCTCGCGGCATTGAACACCTTCTGGTCGGAGAATCTCTGGTTCTTCACTACCCTGTTGAGTCTTCCCCTCTGGGACCGGCTCATGATCGTGATGAGCGATTTGGCGAAGCGCGCCGGCGTACGGGACTCAGAGGGGATAGTGCTGATTCCCGAGATTTCCCACGATGATCTGGCTGAGATGATCGGTTGCTCGCGGCCAATGATAAGCAAGCTGTTAGCCCAAATGGTCGAGGCTAAGCTGCTCGCGCGGCGAGGAAGGCAATACGTCCTGCTGAACAAATGGAACTATGACAGCAGTAATCGCCCTTCCGCGAGGATTCCAAACTCCAGAAGCAGGTTCGTTGATTGGAATGAGCCTATTGGGCCTAGCAGGAGGAGTATGGACGGGACGGCCAGATCGCATCCTCTTGTTCCCGCCGTCGCCGGTTTTCGTTTTGCTGACCGACGGTCTGCTGGCGCCTTGGCGCAAAAGAGATCGCCGCTGTAATCGCAAAAGCTTCAAGTTTTGCGAGCGGGCTGGCGTCCTCGTGGCGTCACCGGTTTCCATTTTTGAAAATCGGCCGAAGATAATTGCGGAAGCGGGTCCCCGCTTCCCGTAGCGCCGCCTTCGAGCGGCCACTCTTAGTTGTTAACAACCAAGATCGCGCGCCGCTTCGCGTCACATTCTATTAATCCGTGACTAATTGTTCCGACATATCCCTCAAATAGGTTGACGCCGTTCGTCGAGCGGAGGGTTCCGCTCGTGCGGATGTTGCTCGGCGACGCCACAGACGCTTGTTGGGAGGGGACATGAACATTCGGTCGCGTATATCAAGGTATCTATTGCCGGCGGTGGGATGCATCGCGCTGTTTCTCAGCGGATGCGCGCAGCAACGCGAGCTGGGTTGGTGCACCGTTTACGGTGCGGCCGCCGGCGCGTTGATCGGCACGGGCGCCGGCTTCGGTATCGGCGAGGCCTCCGGCGGCTCGCGCTCGCGGCAGATTGCCGGCGCGGTAGCGGGCGCAGGAATCGGCGCAGTAATCGGCGGCGTCGCCGGTCATTACTATTGCGATCCGATCGTGCAGCCGCCGCCTCCGCCACCTCCGCCGCCACCTCCACCACCGCCGCCTCCACCTCCGCCGGTCAAGGAGAAGCTGGTGCTGCGCGGAGTGCATTTTGATTTCAACAAATCGAAAATCCGTGCCGGCGATGCGGCCGTCCTCGACGAAGCTGCGGCGTCGCTCAAGGCCAATCCCGACGTCGATATCGACGTGAATGGATACTGCGACTCGATCGGCAAGGTCGAGTACAACTTGCAGTTGTCAGATCGGCGTGCGGACGCTGTCGTCGATTACCTGGTCAGCGCCGGAATCTCCGCAGAGCGGCTACATCCGCACGGCTACGGCAAGACCAATTTCATCGCGACCAACGATACTGCCGAAGGACGCGCGGAGAATCGACGCGTCGAACTGCTGCCCGAACAATAACCAGCATACGCAAAGCGGGGCGCTCGCAATCGGGCGAGCGCCCCGCACGGACGATCGACGACTGGCGCGCATTGCCAGTCGCGCCTGCTTCGCGCCAGAATCGGTCGTCGCAGTGCAAACGTTTCTCTGACATCAGAATATGGACGGGCCAGCGCAATCAACGCAGAAGGCCAGTATCAGCGATTACCTGGCCGCTGAGCGGACGATGCTCGCGTGGATTCGCACGGGCCTCGCCTTGATGGGGTTCGGATTCGTGGTCGCGCGCTTCGGGCTCTTCCTGCAACAGATAGAGGTCATGCAGAAGGCTTCCCCGGAGCTGTCTTACGGGCTGTCGCTATGGTTCGGCACCGCTCTGATCGTAGCCGGCGTAGCAGTGAATGTTTTCGCCGGATGGCACCATGTGCAATTCGTAAAGGAGTTGGAGCGCGGCGAAGCCTCGCACTCTCATCGATCGACGCAGGCCGTCGCGATAGCTTTCTTCCTCGCCCTGATCGGACTGGCGATGGCGATCTATCTGATCTCGGTTCGCGGTCCCACGCGCTAGAAGATTTTCAGGTCGCGGCCTATGTGCGCCGCTGTCGCTGAGCCCCTCTGGACGGGTATTGCAACGGCGGACCGATCTTTGATGAGAAAACCGGGGCGGGGGGGCTGAGGGCTTCTCTCATTCTGTTTAGCGGAATCTCATTCTGTGTAAATCCAAACACCTGCCATCGCCCTGCCAGATTACTTTTGTCGTTATCAATCCCGCAGCAACTTTGATGGTACCACTTCCTCCGCCACCGATTGCGCCACGACCCAAGGCAGACCGCAATCGGCACTCCGTACCAGCCGCCCATCCCCGACGTATATTTCTTCAGCGGATCGGGATGGCCAAGGAACAGAATTTCCTTGCAAGTCTGACAGCGAGTAGCCCATTCCGAGCGCCGCCACCTTATAGCCTTCACCTTCGCGATCATGCGGCCCTTGATGGTCTTCACATTCCCGATCACACGGCTCTTCCAGCTGCTGACAGCCTTCACGCGCCGGGACACGCGGCCCTTGAAGCTACTGATGGTGTTTCCGATTAAATTACTTGGGATGGATTTTAGATTTTCCAACATAGGGGCCTAATAATGGCGAGTTGCCAGGCGCGAGGCTACATTTAGTTCGATGACTATAACATATTGTAGCATAAGTAGCGCCAATTTTTCACAGTGTAAGGTGAGGGACCCCGTCTTCGCAGAGAAAAGCACCCGTTTTGCGGATGATGCGAGAGGGGGGACTTGAACCCCCACGCCTTGCGGCACTGGATCCTAAGTCCAGCGCGTCTGCCATTCCGCCACTCTCGCTCGTTGCTGAAGCTACTGAAATACAAAGAGTATTTGAAGGGAGCAATCATCAGCGGGCAATCGCGCCGCGTTTGCTCAGGCTCCGTGGACGAGCGCAGTTCATATGTTTTCGAGCCGATGCGTCGCTTTCGCGATCAACTCGCAGCAAGTGCGAGACCTTCTGCGCAGTGAATCTATCCGGTCATCTCAAGCGATTTGAACTGCATAATATCTGCGCTTTCTATTTCTTCTTCTTGGGGGCCTTCCCCATACCGGATAGTCCCACCGATTGCGGCGAGCCGATCGCGTTGTCGAAAATCATCAAGCTGCCAGTCTCCGCCGTGGTATCGTCCAGCGGCGTGAAGATGACCGACACCTTGCATTTCTTGCCTGGTGCGAGCGTCTTGTCGCATTGCGACTTTACGGTGAAGACCGATGGCGACGCGCTTTCCATCGTGACGGTCACTGCGGCGCCGACTTTCTTCTTGCCGTTATTCTTAATCGTGACGTGCGCGGCCTTGCTCGGTCTTCCGACTGCGGTCTTCGCGCCGAAATTCAACGACGACGGACTGATTGACAGCGTACCGCCAGGAGTCGGGGTGGCAGTCGGAGTTTGAGGTACGGTGCCAGTCGCAGTCGGGGTCGCGGTCGGAACCCCCGTCGCGGTCATAGTCGCGGTGGGCGATGGGGTCGGCGAGGGAGGCGGCGGCTGGAGGGCGACGAACAGAGGCTCAGCCAGTTCTGTTGAAGGACCGCTGATCTTGGACATCGGGGACTCGTTGATTGTCCCGGTGCTGCTTCCCACCGCCGGATAGGCAAACACGCTAGCGGCGCGTGAGTCAGCCACATAGATGTTGCTGCTGGAATCCAGCGTGATACCGCATGGGCCGCTTAGGTGCTGCGAGTCTTTTATGGTAACGGTGGGGTTCTCGTTGAGTAGCCCGGTGCCGCTGGTTTGAAGGGGAGAATAGACAAACACGCTCGCGGCTGAGAAGTCCGCCACATAGATGTTGCCTGTAGAATCGAGCGTGACGCCGCAGGGTTCCATCAGGCCGGTGTTGCTCCCGCTAATGGTTGCGAGGGGTGCCGCGTCGCCGTGGCTCCCGGCTGAATAGACGAACACGCTCGCGGGGACCGCGGGCATCGCCGTAGAGTTGCCGTCGTCGGCCACATAGATGTTGCGGCTGGAATCCAGCGCGATGCCGAATGGATTGACCAGGCCGGTGTCTTTCCCGCTGATGGTGCTGCTGGGAGCTTCGTTGAGCATCCCAGTGCTGCTTGCGATCGGCGGATAGACAAACACGCTGGCAGCGACGGTGCCGCGGAGGCCATAGTCAGCCACATAGATGTTGCCGGTGGCGTCCAGGGCGATGCCGTAGGGGCTGGTCAGGTCGGTCTTGCCGCCGGTGATGATGGCGGTTGGGACAGCATTGCCGTTGCTCCCCGCCGGGTAGACGAAGACCCCGGCGGCGAAGTCGTCAGCTATATAGATGTTGCCGTTGGGATCCAGCACGACCTCCTGTGGGTGAGTCAGTCCTGTGGTCAGGGTCGTGCTGATGGCGGTACTGGGGGCCTCGTTCAACGTTCCGGTGCTGTTTCCCAGGGCAGGATAGATCGTAACGCTGGGGCTGGTTTCATTCGCTACATAGATGTTGTTGTCGGAATCCAGCGTCACGCCGACCGGACCGTCGAGGTCGGTCTTGTTGCCCTCGATCGTGGCGGTGGGAGAAGCATTGCCGCTGCTCCCGTCCGAATAGACCGTCACGGTGGGGCCGCTGTTCGCGACATAAATGTTGCTCGAATCAACCGCGATGCCCAATGGCTTGTTCAGGCCTGTTTTGCCGCCTTTGATGGTGGCGGTGGGAGAGATATTACCGGTGCTGCCAGCCGAAAAGACGAATACGCTGACGGCCACCGAATCGGCAACATAGATGTCACCGCCGGAGCGCTCTGCGATACCTGTCGGGTTCATCAAGCCGGTGTTGCCACCGCTGATGGTCGCGGAGGGCGCAACATTGCCGTTGCTTCCGGCCGGATACTCGAACACGCTCGCCGCTTCTGAATCCGCCACAAAGATATCGCCGCTGGTGGAATCCACCGCGATGCCCTCGGGACTCATCAAGCCAGTGTTGGTTCCAGTAATGGTGGCGGTGGGGGCTACGTTGATGAGCCCGGTGCTGCTCCCGATAGCCGAGTAGACGGTGATGCTGGGGGTGCCGGTGTTGTCGTTACAACCGGCGCAGTTCGTAACATAGATGTTGCCGCTGGAATCCAGAGCGATGCCTTCGGGGAAGTTCAGGCCGGTGTTGCTCCCACCGATAGTGGCGAAGGGCGTGACGTTCCCGTTGCTCCCCTTGGCGTAGATGGTGACGCTCATGGTGAAGGGGTTGGTGACGTAAATGTTTCCATTGGCGTCGACCGCCGCAAATTGCGGTTGGGAAAGTCCGGTAGGTGCGGGTGCTGTCGGGGAAACGTCGCCGTTGCTCGCGACGGGATAAGCCGTCACGGCGTGGGACTCATCGTCAGTGAGAAAGAGCGTCTGGCCGGCGAGCGCGGGGCTCCGGGTAGCGCTATCGGCGCGGTCTGACGAACGATAAAGTCCGGCCATCGCCAACGTGGCCACGCTGAGGATCGCGATCAGGCCGATCCGAGCTTTTCCTGCGCGACTGTTCATTCAACTGGTTCGCTGCAACGAACACAGTCGAGATCATTTTCAGCCAACTGCAATCTCCTTAAGGGAACGCGGCAGGTTCGTCGTCACGCCAGCCCGAACGCCGAAGAGTAAACTCAGCCCGCACCACCTTTTTATCAAATTCGACGGGCGAACGTCTAATAGGGAGAAATAGCGAAAAATAGGGAAAGTTAGCCTTGATTCCAGATTTCAATGGCCATCGTTCGCCAAGGTTGCCAGCGCGGGTGAGCTTCAGAGGTTCGCGGTTTTGAGTGCGACCGCGGCGGCGGCGGTGCGCGTCTCTACGCCGAGCCGTTCCAGGATGTGCTCCAGGTGTTTCTCGACGGTTCGCCAGCTTATGCCCAAAATGATCCCAATTTCGGGATTGGTTTTGCCGGCTGCGACGTAGGACAGAATTTCTGACTCCCGCCGGGTCAAAGGAAGACTCGAGAGCGCCGCGGGATCGATCGCCCAACGCTGCTCTTCGATCATCAGGAGATTCTGCTCGGGCTTCGAAAGCAGGTGGACCGTCAAGCGGTCGCCGTCACGCTCTATGACAAAAGGATGCCGCACAGCCGGAACGTCCGTAGCCTCTCGCACTGTCTGCTCCGACCACGAAATCCATTGCGCAAGCGGTTCCGGCAAACCCTGAGTAGTTCGCTTCGGGAAAAACTTTCCGAGCGCTCTGGTCGCGCCCGCAGTTTCCATGATGATTGTTCCATCCAGGTCGATCGCCATGAGGCCGCGCTCGGCGCAATTTGTGGCGCCTTTCATCGTTGCCGCTTCGATCAGCGCCGAGGTGGTATGAGCAATGCGAAAGGCCTGGTGCACGTGCGGCGAAATCGAAACGAGCATATCCCTGTGGGCATCCGGAATCTGCTTATCCAGGCCGACCCCTACGAATTCCAGATGATCGGGCCTGCCGTGCAAGAACAAGGTGCAACAATCTCTGACCCTTCCTGGGCGATAGACTTCGTTGTAAAGCGCCGAGCGCACAAATTGTGAGGTCGGCATCAGGTCGGACCATCGCGTGAATTGCTCACGACGGGTGCGCTGGAAATGGACGATAATCGGGCTGTTAAGCACATGCCGCGCGATCACCGCGTCAAGCTCAGGGGGTGCCAACTCAGGCGGATCGCTGCGCTGCGTTCGACCCTGCAGAGCAGGGCCGGATACACACGATGCGTTGGCAGCGAACGTTACGGGGACGAGCGCACGGAGTGCAGAGATCAAATGGTCCCTGAGCCCCTCAGGGGTTCGAGGCTCGTAGAGTCCTCTTAGGAACTCGAGCACGCGATCGAAGTCGGTCCGCGTGTAGCTGTACATAGGCATTGCTGGCTACGCGAATTGTCCGCCTGCCTCCGACATACGTCAAATCACGTATTGCCCAAATGTGACTCGTTGCTATCGTCCACGCGGGGTGAAGACCACCGTAAGCACAAAATCCGGTTGTTTCTCATCGCCAGCAAGTCTCGCCGGGGAGGGGAACTGATGAGGGCATTCTGGGGAAAGGCGCGGATCGGCGCGATCGCGATTTCGAGTGCGGTGCTCCTGGCCGCAAGGCTGGCGATAGCGCAGCCGGTGCCGGCGCAAACGATTTCTCTGCATGGCAATGTGGCGCCGGACGCGATTGCGCTTAGCCCGGTCGGGCATGCCGATCCTGCCACGGTTCTGACCATGGGGATAACGCTGATGCCGAGGAATCAGGCGGAAGTGAACGCCCTGATTGCCGCACAAGAAGATCCGAAGTCTCCGCAATACCACAAATGGTTGACTACCGGTGAATACGCCCGCCGATTTGGACCTACGGAACAGGATTTCAATGCGGTCGCGGCTTGGCTCGATGCGAGCGGCTTTCAGATCACCGGTGGTTCGCAGCAGGAAGGCATAGTCAGGTTTAGCGGCTCTGTCGCTACGGTCGAGAAAGCGTTCAACACGAAAATCATGACCTTCCGCGACGGCTCCAAGTTCGGAAATACGACTGAGCCGGAGATTCCGGCGTCATTTGCGCCCATAATCGGAGAGGTCACTGGCCTGCAAAACCTGGGAAGATTGGAACCCGCGTACAAATCCGGCGGGATTCACGGACTGCCGGCAGCCAGACCGTCCAAGATTTCCCCGCCGGCCGCAAAGCTCATATCCGACTTTTCGCCGGCTTTTAGTATGACCTTGGTGGGTGGAACGGGTGACACCTTTGCGCCGCCCGACTTCTACACGTTTTATGACGAGAACCCGCTGCTGAACGCGGGCATAAATGGCGGACCGAACCCCGCACTTCCTTTGGCCCCGTCTGACTGTATCGGCATTTTCGCGCAGAGCAACATTTTCACCGACCTACTCAGTTTTTTCACAAGCGATCAGAACCAGATTTTTTTTAGCATAGCGCCGATAAACCTCACCATTGATACCAGTGCCGAAGGAGATCCAGGCGTACGTAAGGGCAGCGACGCGGAAGCATACCTGGACATTGAATGGTCGCACTCGGTTGCGCCAGGCGATCCAATAATCCTGTACGTCTCCAATCCAACTGCTTTTACCTACGAAGAAAATCTGCAGGACACGCTCGGCACTGCGGTGAATCAGAACAAATGCGGCGCGATCAACATCAGTTTCCAAGCTGTCTGCGGTCAGCCGGCATCTTTTTTTACGAGCACGCTGGGGACGATTTTTGCGAAGGCACAACTACAGGGGCAATCGGTCTTTGTCGCATCGGGCGATGATGGCGTTGATATGTGCAATGAGGGTGTGCCGAACGTCAATGAACTTTCCGCCAACCCCCTTACAACTTCAGTTGGTGGTACTGGATTCACGCCAGAGTTTGATGGGAACGGGAATGACGTAGGGTCTGTTTCCGAGTTCGCGTGGAACGATAACAACACATCAAACGCCGGACAGAATAGCGCGACCGGCGGCGGCCTAAGCCGGGTTTTCACCACCAAGCCGGCGTTCCAGACCGGTGAGGGCGTGCCGAATGATGGCGTCCGCGACATTCCGGATGTCGCGATGATCGCGAGCGGGGAGCATCCGGGTGTTTTTGTCATCCTCGATTCCGATTGCACCGATCCCCCGAGCTGCACCAATCCGCCAGCCGATGAGGCGAATTCTACGGTAATCGGAGGAACCAGCCTGGCCGCACCGGTGTGGACCGGAATCTCCCGGCTCATCCAAGAAAGGACCGGTCAGCGGCAGGGCAGCCTGAATCCACGGATCTATCAACTCGCCAATGAAGGCCTCGCCGCCAACGGGTTCCGCGACGTGCTCACCGGCGACAACACCTTCATCGATTGCAGTATTTCTCCGCCGGCCGGCATGAGCTGCCCGCTCGACGATGAAACTACCGTTCAAGGCTACTCTGCCGGCCCGGGCTACGATTTAGTAACCGGCTGGGGTTCGGTGGACATCGCCACTTTCGTCGATGCGTACGCGCCGCCACCGACGCCGTGGCCGTCCTTCCAGCACGATTCCTTGCGCAGCGGACAGAGCCAGTACAACAACAGCACCAACACGGGTTCGCTGAGATGGTCGTTCCCAACGCCCGGCGACAGCGCGCTGGTAAACGTCTCACCGGTGATCGACGTCAACGGAATCATTTACTTTAGTAGTAATCCCGGTAGCCAACTCCAGCTCTTCGCTTTAAATCCCAACGGCACGAAGGAGTGGGAGTACACATTGGCCACCTCCGACGCGCCTGACGGCTCGCCGGCTATCAGCGGCGACGGCAGTACGATCTACTTTGGCGCTGGAGCCCACCTCTACGCGATAAACACTGCGAACGGCACACTGAAGTGGGCGTTCCCAGTCTCAGTCGAAGTAGGTGGCTCGCCGTTGGTCGGCCCCGACGGAACCATTTATGTCGGCGCTGACAACGAACTCGAGGCGGTAAGCGACGACGGACAAGGTACTGCCACGCTGATATGGCAGTTCCGCGGCGCTAGCGAGACGCCGGCGCTGAGCGCCGACGGCAGCACGATTTACATCGGCTCTGACGCAATATTCACCGGGTCAGTCACGACCTGCGGCACCGCTCCAAACACCTACACCTGCCCGGTTGAGAAATGGTCAATCACTTCAATTGAGTTGGCCCAGCCGTCAATCGGCGCCAACGGGATCATCTATTACAACAACGGTGGTCAAATCGTCTCGGTGACTGACAACGGTGAATATTGCCCCGCCGGTTCGCCCCCGCCTTTCCCCATGTGCAACACCACTACGGGCACACCCCCTACGCAGAATTGGGCGTACTCAACCGGCAGCGATGTGCTGACCGCATTGGCGATCGGCGCCAATGGGACCATCTACTTTGGCGAGCAGAATGGCGACCTGTTCGCGCTGACTGACAATGGCGCCAGCGCTACAGAGAAGTGGGCGTACGCAACCGGCGATTCGGTCGATACGGCGCCAGCTATCGGCGGCGACGGGACCATTTACGTCGGCAACGATAACGACGACTTTTTCGCCTTGAC
>Ga0210393_10000398_pt1 | contig 39798 bp, 38 predicted proteins | sample IncBWC27OmetaG_FD_160068 | JGI IMG/M metagenome (GOLD analysis project Ga0210393, IMG submission 160068) | Forest soil microbial communities from Barre Woods Harvard Forest LTER site, Petersham, Massachusetts, United States - Inc-BW-C-27-O ...
CCCATCGACTGGCTCAAATCAGCCTCCCACAAGCTTCCCGTACGCGGTGGAGCTGACGCCACACACAACTTATTTCTCGGCGCTTACGACCGCGAAAGGTAACAATTTCTTTGGACCACTAATCTCGTCCACTCCGGTCGATGAAACGCTTCAGGTTTCCCACCTGGCCGCCACTTCCGCCGAGACTGCGCAGCTCGATGTAATCCTGCAAGGCGTAATTCTCGCCATGCCCCACGACGTAACCATCGCGTTGAATGGCGCTACTCTTGGCGATCTCACCTTCACCGGCCAGGACAAAGGTCGATTCCGCATAGCCCTCCCGCCGAGTCTTCTGCAAGAGGGATCCAACACCGTCACCTTCACTGCCCAAGATGGGGCATACGATTACAGCCTGGTGCAGTCGATCCGAGTGACTTATCCGCACTCCTACGTTGCGGACTCCGACGAGCTAATATTCACCGGCCGTGCCGGGGAAGAACTTAAACTCACCGGCTACTCGCAAGGATCTGTAGCCGTCTTCGACATCACGAATCCTAATGAGCCCATACAACTCACGCCTCAAATTGCTCGAGATCCGGCGTCGAAAAACAGCTACGCGGTCGAAGTCCAAGTGCCATGGTCGGCAAACAATCGAGCCGCGGCAGCGCCTCACGTGCTGATGGCTATTGCCGATGCCCGCGTCGCATCAGCGGCCGGAGTTCGACAGAACCATCCCTCGCATTGGCACAGCGCACAAGCCGGCAGCGAAATTGTGATGGTCTCCGCCGCCGCATTCGCCGGCTCTCTCGGTCCAGTGCTTCGCGCCCACGAAGCGGAAGGCAAATCATCCTCGATTGTCTTGATCGACGATCTCTATGATGAATTTAATTTCGGACAGCACAGTCCTCTCGCTATCCGCGACTTCCTGCAAACCGCGGTCAAAGTCTGGCACACACCGCCGCATTACCTGCTGCTAAACGGTCGAGCGTCGCTCGATCCGCGCAACTACCTGGGCTTCGGCCACCTCGACTTCGTTCCCACGAAGATCATCGCCACCACCGGCCTGATGACCGCCTCCGACGATTGGTTCTCCGATTTCAACGACACTGGCATGCCGACCATCGCAACCGGCCGCCTGCCAGTGAGCACCACGGCCGAAGCCCAGTTAGTGACTGGAAAGGTCGCTACGTATGAAGGCCAATCCACCAACGGCCCCTGGACTTCACAAGCCCTTATGGTCGCAGACATGCCTGATACGGAAAACTTTACGAAGGACAGTCAGGTCGTACAAGCGGAGCTTCCTTCTTCTATCCAGGCGACCGATGTTTTCCTGAGCGCCATGAGCATCCCGGATGCTCAGCAGGCCATTCTCACAGCCATCAACTCCGGCCAACTAATAGTGAATTATTCTGGTCATGGCTCCGAAGACGAATGGTCCGGCGAAAATCTTTTCAATGGCACCGAGGCCAGCACGTTGACCAATGGCAATTCCTTGCCGGTCTTTCTCATCATGGATTGCTTGAACGGATTTTTCCAGGATGTCTACGAAGAACCGCTGGCAGTTTCTCTCATGCTGGCGCCCAACGGCGGTGCGGTAGCGGTGCTGGCATCGAGCGGACTCAACCAGGCTACGCCGCAAACCATTCTTGACAAGCTGGTTGTGCAAGGCGCAATGGGTCCGTCGCAACTCGCTCTGGGAGATGCGATTCTGAAAGCGAAATCAGGAATCACCGATCTCGCCGTGCGCAAGACTTATAACCTGTTGGGCGACCCGGCCATGCGGATCAAGCCTCCGGTCGCGAGCCCCGCACCCTGACGTGTTTTTATGCCCGGGCCATGTCCGCGACCACCGCGGTTCGTCGCAGCGGCTCCGCGATAGCCTTCATAACCTTCTCGAACCCCGCAAAGTCAAGGGATTGCGCGCCATCGGAGAGAGCTCGCTCCGGACAAGGATGGACTTCGATAATCAATCCGTCGGCTCCGACCGCAACCGCAGCCCGCGATACTGCTGCGATCAGGCTCTGTTTCCCAGTTCCGTGTGAAGGGTCCGCAATCACCGGTAGATGCGAAAGATCGCGGGCCAATGCCACCGCGGCGAGATCGAACGTGTTCCGCATCTCCGTTTCAAAAGTCTTGATGCCGCGCTCGCAAAGCACCACTTCGCTGTTGCCCCCGGAAAGCAAATACTCTGCCGCCAGCAGCCATTCTTTCACCGTTGCCGAGGGCCCTCGCTTCAACAGCACCGGCTTCTTTATGGTGGCCAGGCGGCGCAACAGCGCGAAGTTCTGCATGTTCCGCGCCCCCACCTGGAGCATGTCCGCGTATTCGCAGATCGTGTCGACATCCTCCGTGCTCATCACTTCCGTAACGACGGGAAGCCCCACCTTCTCACGGGCTTCCCGCAGGATCTTCAACGCTTCCACTCCTAATCCCTGGAAGTCGTAAGGCGAAGTTCGCGGCTTGTAAGCGCCTCCTCGAAGCATAGTGGCCCCGGCGCTCTTAACTGCCCGCGCCGTATCGAGCAATTGCTCACGCGATTCTACCGAGCAAGGTCCGGCGATGATCACAACTCCCGGACCACCAATGTACACCCCGCCCACATTTATGACGGATCGCTCCGGCTTCACCTGCCGGCTTACCAGCTTGAAAGGTTGCGCAATGGCAACCACATTTTCCACTCCAGGCGCCACCAACAGAGCCTCAATTTCATGGCGCCGTCCATTCCCCACTGCGGCCACGATGGTACGCTCTACGCCTCGCGTGACATGAGGCTGGTAACCCGCCTCTCGAATGCGCTCGATGATGTGCGCAATCTGTTCTTCGGATGCTTTCTCTGACATGTTGACGATCATCGACATACCCTCCAGAAGTGATAAAAAGCAAAAGCCGCGATCCAGGATCGCGGCTTTTTGCGGAACTTGCTTGAATCTAGTCGATCATGGCTGATTCGATTTCCTCGCAAGTACCGCTGCAGCCGCTACTCCGGTAAACCAGTAGTAGCGAAACTGCCCGGTAAACGAGGTAAATTGCGACATAGGGAAATCCTGCCTCGCGCTCCCAAACCCGCGCGAGAGAGGCAAGCACCACAATTATTGTATCGAACTGGCCGTATTGGAGAAAACGTTATTGGCGTTGGAGCCGATCAATCGAATCGTCCCCACCACCAGAACCAGGATCACCGCCAGCATTACCGCATACTCGGCAATGTCCTGCCCCGCATCTTCGACCCACAGTTTGCGTATAAATTCGGACATGCTCTCCTCCACCCCGATACATCCACTCCCGCCAGAGAGAAGAACAGAAATCGGTGGACCCATAATGCCGCAGTGCACAGCACTTGTCAAACAAATCTAACGGAGATTTCCACAAGCCACGGGGTTCCGGTAAAGCTAAAGAGGCTGGCGCATCCCTGAAACTGGCGTGGACAAAGGCCTCTCGGGCACGGGCAGGGACGGCTGAACAACCTGCTGTGCGGAATCCTGCGTGTACTGCAATACGCGTCCGGGAAAGAGGCCGAGATAGATAGTCGCGGCCACACACGCTACCAGCGACATCCCCAACGAAAACGGAACCCGGCTCACCGGGACTGTCTTGCGCGACTCGCGCATATACATCACCACGATAATTCGCAGGTAGTAGTAGGCGCCGACACCGCTGTTCAGCACGCCGATAATCGTCAACCCGATCAGGTTCGCCTTCACCGCCGCACTGAATACGTAAAACTTGGCAAAGAATCCGCCCGTCATCGGGATCCCGATCAGCGACAGCAGAAAGATCGTCAGAGTCGCTGCCAGAAGCGGGGAACTCCGCCCCAGACCTTCATAGTCTTCCAGCGTGACAAATCGTTCCCCCGCGCTGGCAAAGTGGCTGACCACAGCAAATGCGCCAAGGTTCATGGCCGCATAACTTGCCGTGTAGAACATGGCCGCCGAAGTTCCCAGATCGGGCGCCGCCGCGAACGCCACCAGCAAGTATCCCGCGTGCGCAATCGAAGAGTAAGCCAGCAGCCGCTTCACGTTGTTTTGCACCAACGCGCCCACGTTGCCCAAAGTCATCGAGAGCGCCGCCGAAACCCAGATCAGCCAGAATCTACCCGGCACATTAATCACGAAAACGATGCGTAACAAAACTGCAAATGCCGCCGCCTTGGGCGCGGTTGACATCAGTCCAACAATCGGCGCCGGCGCACCTTCATACACGTCAGGGGTCCACACATGGAACGGAGCGGCTGCTACCTTGAATCCCAAACCCACAAACATGAACGCCACCGCCACAAACGCGAGCAATGGAATCGGCCCCGCCCGCAAAGCCGCGCTGATCTGGCCAATATTCGTCGATCCCGTGGCTCCGAACATCAACGCTACCCCGTACAGAAAAAACGCTGTGGCAAATGATCCCAGCAGAAAATATTTCAGCGAAGCTTCCGCGCTGGCAGCCTCATTCCGGCGAAATCCCGTTAGCACATAAGACGAGATGGACGAAATCTCCAGCGCGATGAAGATCAGAACCAGTTCCACCGCAGACGACATCAGCGCCATGCCGACCGCACCGAAAAGAATCAGCGCATAATATTCTCCCGCGCGAATTCGCTGCACAGCCATGTATTCGTAGGAACTGAGAATAACGATCGCCGCGATCGCCGTCACCAGTACGTGGAAAAAAACGCTGAAGCCATCCACCTGCACCATGCTCCAGAAAGCTGAACCGGGAGCCTGCGCCATGAACCAGGTTGCTCCGCTTCCCGCCACCGCCCCCACGAATGCGATCAATCCCAGGACCCTTTGCCCCGTTGACTCGTCAAGCAGCGGTTCCATCACCATCACGACAATTCCGAAAAGAGATAGAACGATCTCGGGCAGGATGCGAACATAATCGGCGCTCTGCGGCAACACCTGCGAATAGGCCGGGACCAAACTCGCGATCAGCCCTCCGGTCGGCGTTTCGATCATGGTTGCGATCATCGTCCCACCACCCAGCTCGCTACTCGAAGCAACGGTGTGAGAGCCGCATGCACCGCGGGATCAATCGCCCCCAACCATAGGATCGGCGCTACCCCCATCACCAACGCTGCCGCGGCGCAGGGCCACACCGCCCATTTTTCGAACACCGACAGGTCGTTCAAGGTATTGTTCACAGCGTGCGTGACCTTACCGTAAAACACTCGCTGGTACATCCACAGCAGATAAACTGCGCTCCAAATTATCCCCGTGGCCCCGAGCACGCCGTAAATCGGCCTGGCCTGGAACGCCCCGCTCAATACAAGAAATTCTCCGATGAAACCGTTCAGCAAAGGCAGTCCCGCCGATGCCAACACAATCACTAGATACGAAGCCGCGTATGCCGGCATCGGTGAAGCCAGCCCTCCGAACTCGCTGATCTCGTAGGTATGACGCCGCTCGTGCAGAATCCCCGCCAGCATGAACAAGCCGCCTGTGGAAATTCCGTGCGCCAGCATCACGAACATCGCACCATTCAATCCCGCCTGGGTAAAGCTGAAAATTCCCAGCACCACAAATCCCAGATGGCTGACCGATGAGTACGCAATCAACTTCTTCATGTTCGGCTGTACCATCGCCACCAGTGCGCCGTAAATGATTCCAATCAGCGCGAGCGTCATCACCCACGGAGCGTTATTCCGCGATTGCTCAGGGAACAGTCCAAGGTTGAACCGCAACAAACCGTACGTCCCCATCTTCAGCAGAACCCCGGCCAGCAACACTGAGCCGGCTGTCGGTGCCTCCACGTGCGCATCCGGCAGCCACGTATGGAAGGGGAAGAGCGGAACCTTCACCGCGAACGCCAGAAAGAATCCCAGGAAAAGCCATTGCGCAGCCGCCGGGAACCCAGGCACTCCGTCACTCGCGATCTGCTCCCGAATCGTCACAAAGTCAAAGCTTCCGGTATGCGCGTACAACCACAGGATCGCCGCCAGCATGAAAACCGACGCGATCATGGTGTACATAAAAAACTTCACCGAGGCATACACTTTGCGCTCATGGCCAAAAATGCCAATCAACAGCGCCATGGGAATCAGCGTGGCTTCCCAGAAGAAGTAAAAGAGGAAGAGATCGAGCGAAGTGAAGACGCCGATCAGCGCCGTTTCCATAATCAGCAGCAGGATGAAGAATTCCTTCACTCGCTCGTGAATCGAGTTCCAAGAAATCAGTACGCACAGCGGCGTGAGAAACGTGGTCAGCACCACCAGCCACAACGAGATTCCATCTATACCCATGTGGTAGTGAATATTGGGAGTGGAAACCCACGGCTTGTCGATCTCAAACTGAAAACCGGCAACACCTCGATGGAAATGAACCGGCAAGTGAAGCGAAAGCACGAACGTCAGCAGAGAAATAACCAGCGCAAAAATCCGAATGTCGCGATCGCGCCGCGGGAAAAGCACCAGCAGCAATCCGCCCGCCAGGGGCACGAAGGTCACCAGCGTCAGAATGATGGAGCTCAGATTCTCGATGTTCATCGCGCTCCCCACATCCAGATCATGAAGGCGATCACCACCGCCGAACCTGCCGCAATCCATCCCGCATACGATCGAATGTTGCCGGATTGCATGTGGCGCACTTCCTCGGAAACGTGCCGCGCCCCGTCTCCTGCGTCATTTACCGCCGCATCAATAATCTTTCGATCTACTCCCTGCCAGAGAATTCGAGTCGAGCCGTCGATCAGCGGCTTTACGAAAACTGCCGCATACAACTCATCGATGTAATACTTGTGCACCACGGCCTCGTAGAACCCGTCCAGAGAATCGGCAATCTGCTCCGGAAGTTCGGGACGCGCGCAATAAAGGAAGTACGCCAATCCCCCTCCCGCAAACGCGACCGCGACGGATATGACCATCAGGAGGAATTCCGTGCCGCGGCTTCCTGCCTCAACAGCCGCTGAGCCGAAAACTGGCTCTAGAAAGTGTTCAAAATGATTGCCCCAGCCAACCAGCCCGCCTACCAGCGAGAGCAGCGCCAGGATCATCAGCGGTGCCAGCATGACCATCGGGCTCTCGTGCGGTTCGCCGTGCCCCTGCTCGTCGTGCCCGTGGGACCCGTGACCGTGCGCATCCACCTTCGTTCCGCGGTAGTCCCCGAAGAATGTCATGAACAATAGCCGAAACATGTAGAAGGAAGTAATGAAAGCGGTAATGAGGCCAGTCAACCAGTAGACCCAGCTTACCTGGTAGGCCTCCCAGAGGATTTCGTCCTTGCTCCAGAAGCCCGCCAGTGGCGGGATTCCGGAGATCGCCAGCGTCGCGATACCCATCGTGAGGAATGTCCACGGGACGTAGGACTTGAGGCCGCCCATCTTCCGCATGTCCTGTTCGCCGCCCACCGCGTGAATCACCGATCCCGCCGCGAGGAACAGCAGCCCTTTAAAGAACGCATGCGTCATCAGATGGAAAATGCCCGCGGAGAACGCCCCCACGCCGCAAGCCATAAACATGTACCCGAGCTGCGAGACGGTGGAATATGCAAGCACTTTCTTAATGTCGGTCTGCGCAATGCCGATGGTGGATGCGAAAAACGCTGTCAGCGTTCCGATGATCGCGACCACCGTCAGTGCCATCGGCGCACGCTCAAAGATCACATGCGAGCGCGCAACCATATACACGCCCGCCGTGACCATGGTCGCAGCGTGAATCAGAGCCGAAACCGGGGTCGGACCTTCCATCGCATCCGGAAGCCATATATACAGCGGAATCTGCGCCGACTTTCCGCACGCTCCCACCATCAGCAGAATCCCAATCGCCGTCAGCAGCCCCGCGCCGGCCTTCTCCGCGCCCAACGGCATCACGCTTTGAAACACTTGATCAAAATTAAGCGATCCAAAATGTTTGATTAATAAAAAGAGTGCGATCAGAAATCCGAAGTCTCCGATCCGGTTGACGATGAACGCTTTCTTGCCCGCCGATGCCGCCGAGTCCTTCGTAAACCAAAACCCAATCAACAGATAAGAGGCTAGCCCCACGCCCTCCCACCCAATAAACATCACCAGGTAGCTGCTCGCCAGCACAAGCGTAAGCATAAAAAACATGAACAGGTTCAGATAGCTGAAAAACCGGTAATAACTCGGGTCATCCCACATGTACCCGACGGAATAAATGTGAATCAAAAATCCAACTCCGGTCACTACAAGCAGCATCACGAGGGAAAGTTGATCGAGATAAAAAGCGAAATCCGCGCTGAATCCGGTAATGCGAATCCAGTGGGCGAAAAACTCATGGTAGGGAAGAGTTAACGACGAAAATCGCATCGCTACCCACAACGCCATCGCAAACGCCGCGCCGCTAAAAAATAGCGCAATAGTGGTCACGGCTTTCCTCGATGACTTCTTACCGAGAAAGCCGTTGATGGCGGCTCCCGCCAGGGGTAGAACCGGGATCAGCCAGAGATTGAGCATCGGGTTCATAGCTTGAGCAGGTTCACCTGATCCACGTTCAACGTCTCGCGCGTGCGGTAGACAGCGATGATGATCGCAAGACCGACGGCCGCTTCCGCCGCGGCCACAACCATCACAAAGAAAACGAACACCTGGCCGCTCAGCGCATGCCAATGCGCGGCGAACGCCACGAACGAAAGATTCACCCCGTTCAACATCAGCTCAATCGACATGAAGATGGTAATGATGTTGCGCTTGATCAGAAATCCGACCACGCCGCAGGCAAACAGAAATCCGCTGAGCAATAAGTAATAGGATAGCGGGATCATTAGTCCACCTTCCTTGCGCCGGAGTCTGGCTTGCTGGCCAACACCACGGCGCCCATGATGGCGATCAGGATCAACACGGATGTGACTTCAAAGGGCAATAGAAAATCATGAAACAAAAGCTGAGCTATGTCGATGGGATGCCCCGGCAGGGCGCCGATCGCCACCGCTTCCGTCCCCGAGTGCCGCAACACGACCCATGCCATCAGCACGCTGCTGGTCAGCATCCCCGGCACGCCTAACGTCAACGCTATGCGGCTGCCCTTGGTCTCTTCTTCTTCCCCGGCGTTCAACAGCATGATGACAAACACGAACAACACCATAATTGCGCCGGCATAAACAATCACCTGCACCGCTGCGACGAACTCTGCACCCAACAGTAAATACTCGCCAGCCAGCGCCGCCATCACGGCAATCAGCGACAGCGCGCTGTTGATCGGATGCCGCTGCGCCAGCAGGTTAACCGCCCCGCCCACGCAAACCGCACCGAACGCTAAAAATAATATGAGATGAAAGCTCATGAATCAGTACCTAGTTACGAGTGCCTGGTTGCGAGTTAGATCCAGCCCCGACCTCTTGCTAGCGACTCGGTACTAGGTGCTCGCAACTTCCTACCAGGCCACCGCAATCGCCGTCGCTACCAGATTCGCAATCGCCAGCGGCAGCAGAAACTTCCAGCCAAAAGACATCAGTTGGTCATAGCGGAAGCGCGGTAACGTTCCACGCACCCAGATATACAGAAAGAGAAAACAGAGAACCTTGGCAACAAACCAGAACACCGGCAGCACCGCCTCCAACAGTGGCGGGCCAAACAGCGGCCCATGCCAGCCGCCAAAAAATAACAAAGTTGCCAGGCACGCCACCGTGATCATGTTGGCGTACTCGGCCATAAAGAACATGGCGAACTTCATCGAACTGTATTCGGTGTGATACCCCGCCACCAGCTCAGTTTCAGCTTCAGGCAGATCGAAGGGAATGCGATTCGTCTCCGCATACGCCGCCATCAGATAAATAAAGAAGCCAATAAATTGTCCGTGAAAAATATTCCACCGCGGAATGAATCCCAGAAACCGTCCGCCCTGAGCATCGACGATCGCTCGCAGACTGAAACTTCCGGATTGGATCAGTACTCCCACGAGAGAAAGTCCCAATGCAATTTCATAGCTGACCATCTGCGCGCTCGCGCGCAGACCGCCAAGCAGGGAATATTTATTGTTCGACGACCATCCCGCGAGCGCCACACCATATACGCCCATCGAGGTCACACCGAGAATCAACAAGAGCCCAATGTTTAAATCCGTAATTTGCAGCGGGATGTTGTATCCAAAAATCGGGATCGAGTTACCGAACGGAATTACCGCGATCGATGTCAGCGCGAAGGTCACAGCCATCATCGGCGCCGCTAGAAACAATGGCTTGTAGACGTGCGGCGGTGTCAAATCTTCTTTGAACAAAAATTTCAATCCATCCGCCGCAGGCTGCAGCAGTCCGAAAGGCCCCACCCGCGTGGGCCCCCACCGGTTCTGCATGTGCCCCACAACTTTGCGTTCTAACCAAACCGTATAAGCGACCGCGGTCAGCAAAATGAAAAGAACAAGCGCCGACTTGATTACCGACACGAGTATGAAAACGCCAACCGACAAGGCTTCAGTTTCCTCTCTACACTTCGCGAGTCTCTACTATGACTATTACTGTTCGAATCAGTCCGCCGCAACTTCGGCAGGCTTCACTTCGTGACTCTCCACCACCGACTTCAACGCCCGCGAATATCGTCCCAGAGTTCCGGAACTGAAAAGAGTGTCATTCGCCGGCGCGATGGATTCTCGTCCATGCGCCGTCGCCGGTCCAGCTTGACCCAGCAACGTATGCTGGCTGTTGCCCGCCAGCAGGTTCATACGAGATACGTCATAACTGGGAACTAACCGCTGAATTTCATCCAGAATCGCCGTGGGATCAAACGGGCTCATCTTGGGTTCGAGTCCGCGAGCCTCCAGCCACACCGCATGCCGGTCGGCCTCACCCGATTGCGCTCCGCGCGACTGCCCCATGTCAGCATGCGTCCCCCCGCCAAACGGTACGAGCTTGTGTACGTCAAAGCCCACGGCGTCCGCAATGCGAACGATCATTTCGAAGTCAGACTTCGTTCCCGTAACCTCTCCCGCTTTCTTTACAAGCTGCAAGTCGCCACAAGTATTGGTGAACGTACCTGATTTTTCATAGGCATTCGCGGCGGGCAACACCACATCCGCCATCACCGCCGTCTCAGTCAGGAACATATCCTGCACGACAACGAAGCTGTTCGAGAACGCAAACGGGTCGATTTTCAACCGTCCCAACGGATTCGATCCCACAATGTAAAGTGCTTTCAGCTTGCCCGCTCTCCCCGCCTCGATCATGCCCGCCAAATCCAGACCGGCAGCCTGCGGAATATCTCCCCAATCACGATGGAACTCGCTGTTTCCAGCGGTAGGCTGATACCCTGGCAGCAAATCGGGATACAAGCCCATATCAGCCGCCCCACGCGAATTCGCATAGTCCGCCAAACAAACAAACTTTGCGCCTGCGATTGCAGATCCAAAGTTCACCAGATTGGACACATCTGCACTCCGAATTTCAGAACCGAACACGATCACAAGGTTCTGCTCACCGCGCAGTTGTTCGCGGAGCGCAACCCATGCATCCTTACTAGTAGCCGCGCTCACCAGCGATTCCACGGCGTCATCGATGCCCGCCAGAAACTCCGCTACTTTTCCTTCGGCTCCGTCCGGGATCTCAGCGAAGGTGGTCGCCTGTCGCCTCAACTTGATGCGCTTCGAATTGACTACGTACAACCGCGCCCGATGCAGCCGGACATTATTACGAATCTGCCACGCCAGCAGGGGATGTTGCTCCGTCGGATCATTCCCAATCAGCAGAGTCGCGGGCGCAGTAAACAGATCCGCCATGCCGGCCGTCGCAAGCGTTTTCCCGCGAAGAGTAGCGGCCAGGGCAGGGAAGTCAGCCGTCCGGTGGTGGTCGACATTGTTAGTCTTCAGTACCACTCGCGCAAACTTTGACAGCAGGTAATCCTCTTCGTTCGTGGTTCGCGTCGAGCCAATTACTCCAATCGCCTGTCCGCCATCGCGGTCGCGAACCTCTGCAAACTTCTTTCCAATGAGCTCGAACGCGTCTTCCCACGTCGATGGAGTCAGCTTCCCATCCTTGCGAATCAGCGGACGTGTCAGCCGCTCTTCATGATTCGCAAAGTCAAACGCATACCGTCCCTTGATACAGAGAAAATCTCCATTCGTCCCGCTCTTGTCGCGATTATCGCCGCGCACAATCTCCATACCCGTTTCCGCGCGCCGCACGCCCAAAGTCGTTTTGCAACCGTCCCCGCAGTGCGTGCAGATCGTGCCCACATGCTTCATCTCCCAGGGGCGCGTCTTGTAGCGATACGCGCCCGAAGTCAGCGCTCCAACCGGACAGATGTCGATGCACATACCGCACTCTTCGCATTCCAAATGATCTTCTTTATTTGGCGCGATGATCGAACTCACGCCGCGGTTTTGTACCCCCAGCGCCCAAACGTCCATCCCCTCGCCGCACACGCGTACACACCGGTAACAAAGAATGCACCGCGGACGATCGAAGAATACGATCGGCGACCATTGCTGCTCGTCCTTATGATTCTTGGCCTCCATGAACTTCGATTCCGCCGCACCATAAGAAAACGTCATGTCCTGCAATTCGCATTCGCCGCCCGCATCGCACACCGGACAATCCAGCGGATGATTTCCTAGCAGCATTTCGACCATCGACTTCCGCGCCTGCTTGATCTCCTCGCTGTCGCTGGTGACGATCATGCCTTCACTGATCACCGTGGTACACGCGGTCTGCAGCTTGGGCATCTTTTCGATCTTCACCAAACACATGCGGCAAGCGCCCTGCAGCGAAAGATTCGGGTAATAGCAAAAGGAGGGCACTTCAATGCCAACGCGCTTGCAGGCCTCAATGAGCAGCGTTCCCGCCGGAGCGGTGACCTTCTTGCCGTCGACAGTGAGGTTAATTTCTTTTTGTGCTTCAGCCATGAATCCTTACTTGCCCGTTTCGGCGCGATACGCCTGACTTTGTTTAACCTCTTCAATCTGCAGCGCGTGTCTTTGCGCGTGGGTTCCCATCAGTAACAGACACTCATAAGTGCTGATTACGCCGACTGCACGATGGGGGTGCGTGACTTCCGTCGCACGCAGATCCTCTTCAGTCAACTCGACGAGGCGAAGCGTTCGTTCACGCGTTGCCCGGAAATGAGCTATCGCTTCAGCCAGGGTCGAAAAGCGTCCACACGGTTGTGACTGATCGGAAGCATCGAACCGGGTGCTGCGATCGGTGCCGCTTCGGAGAATGCGATCATCACGCCTCGCTCCTTCCGGATCTCGAGCCTTCCGCTCGCCCGTCACCAAACCGAGCATGATTTCTCCCGCCACCGCCACGTGTTCTGCACACTCGAGGACTGACCAACGATTCTCCGCCGGGCGCAGGCGGCACGCGGCTTCATCCACTCCGGACACGCTGCAAAGAAACGCATCTTCTCCCTTGCGCAAAGCATCGAGCAATGTGAGCTTGTTGAGCTCGGCGCCGCTCTTTGTGTCTGTAACAGTGCTCATGGTCAATGGGCCAGTACCGGCAATTCTTCCACCGCACCCTCTTTTTCATAAGGACACGGCCTGCCTTCCAAATGATCTTCAAACTCTTTACGGAACTTTTTGACGAACGCGATCGTCGGCATCGCAGCCGCATCGCCCAGCGGACAGAAGGTTCGCCCCAGCATGTTCTCCGCCAGATACTGCATGTTGTCGATATCTTTTTTCAGCCCACCGCCGCGATGGAAGCGAGTCAGCGTCTTCTCCAGCCAATCCGTGCCCTCGCGGCAAGGGATGCACCATCCGCAGCTCTCATGCTTGTAAAACTTCATGGTGCGCAACGCAAATTTCACGATGCACTGCGCATCATCGATCACCACCACACCGCCGGATCCCAGCATCGATCCCGCCTTCGCCACCGAGTCGAAATCCATCGCGACATCGATTTCATCTGCCGTCAGCGCCGGACACGACGACCCGCCCGGCACCACTGCCTTCAACCCGCGCCCGTTCGGAATTCCGCCGCCCACTTCATAAATCATCTTTTTCAGGTTGTAGCCCATGGGCAATTCGTACACCCCAGGCTTGACAATATTTCCGCTTAAACAAAACAACCGCGTGCCGCCATTCTTCGGCGTGCCTAACTTGGCGTACCAATCCGCACCGCCCAGAATAATGTGCGGTACATTCGCCAGCGTCTCCGCATTATTGATGACCGTCGGTCCGCCCCACAGCCCTACCACAGCCGGAAATGGAGGCCGAATCCGCGGAATCCCACGCTTCCCCTCGAGCGATTCCATTAATGCCGATTCTTCACCAACCTCATACGCGCCGGCGCCGCCATGCCAGTAAATATCGAGATCGCGCCCGCTGCCAAAAATATTCTTACCAATGAAGCCCCTGGCATACGCGTCGCGAATCGCCTTCTGCATGATGATCGACAGATATCGATATTCGCCGCGAATGTAGATGTATCCGCTCGCAGCGCCCACGGCCAAAGCAGCGATCATCACACCTTCAATCACCGCATGCGGATCATGCTCGAAAATCAGCCGATCTTTACAGGTGCCCGGCTCGCTCTCGTCGCCATTGCACAGCACATATTTCGGCTTGGCCGATTGCTTCGGAACGAACGACCACTTCATTCCTGTCGAGAATCCCGCCCCACCGCGTCCGCGCAGCCCGGAATTCTTAATCTCAGTGACAATGGCGTCCGCGCCCATCCCGAGAGCTTTCTGCACGGCCTTGTAACCGTCCAGGTCGAGATAGCGGTCAATCTCAGTCGCCCCCTGGCCAAACCGCCGGGAAACGACCTTCACCTCATCGGGATGTGAAACCAAATCGGCCATTGTATTTGCTCATTGAGTGATTGAAGTCATTGAATCAACAAAACTTGGGTCCAAATGATTCAATGAGTCACTCAATGATTCAAGTTTCGATACTCGTCCAGAACCTTGTCGATCTTCTCTGTCGTCAGGTTCTCGTGAAAATCGTAATTCACCTGCGCCGCCGGAGCCCAACTGCACGCCCCTATGCATTCCACTTCCTCCAGCGTAAACATTCCGTCTGGCGTAGTTCCTTTATTTCCCACGCCCAACTTCTTCGCGCAGTGTCGCAAAATCTCTTCGCCGCCGCGCACCAGACAACTGATATTCGTACAAACCTGCACATTAAACTTCCCGCGCGGTTTCGTGGTCAGCATCGAGTAATAGCTGATCACGTTCCGCACTTCGAGTTCCGTCAAATCCAGTCGCCCGGCCAGCTCCACGATCACTTCGTCGGACAGAAATCCGATTTCATCCTGCGCATAAAGCAGGGTAGGAACCAGCGCCGACCGCTTCGTCGGATAATGCGGCACCATCTCCGCAAACCGAGCCTCGAATTCGTCAGAAAACTTCATTAGCGTTCAGGAGCTTTGCGATTCTCTGCCTCAGCTAATTCTTTGCTGGTGCGATTCGACCTCACGGGTCGATTCCCTTTCCATCAAATCGGGCAGCCTCGCGTGCCCCTGTATTTGTGTCTCCTGGAACAAGTCTTCCATCCTCCTCGATTTGCTTTCGGCATAGCGTTATCGAAGAACGGAAGAACTATCGGTCTATTTCTCCTAATACAATATCGATGCTTCCAATTGCCGCCACCACGTCCGCAATCAGCCCGCCCTCGCACATCTTCGGCAGCGTTTGCAGATTTGCCAGACAAGCTGCCCGCATATGGACGCGGTAAGGTTTTGCCGTCCCATCACTTACGACGTAATATCCCATCTCGCCGCGCGGCGATTCCACCGCCTGATACACTTCGCCTGCCGGGACCGCGAAACCTTCGGTAATAATCTTGAAGTGGTAGATCAGCGCTTCCATCTGGGTCTTCATCTTCTCCCGGTCGGGCAGCACGACCCCGGGGGCGTCAGCCTTGATCGGACCTTCCGGCATCCCATCCAAAGCCTGCGCCACAATCTTGATCGATTCCCGCAATTCCCTCACTCGGCACATGTACCGGGCAAAAACATCCCCCTCTTGCGCCACCGGAACATCGAACTTGAAGTTCTCATAGCCCGAATACGGCATATCGCGCCGCAGATCGATATCCACACCACTTCCCCGCAGCGTCGGCCCGCTGGCCCCGAGGGCGATCGCATCTTCCGCGGTCATTCGCGCCACGCCCTTGGTCCGCATCATCCAGATCGGATTTCCCGTCAGCAGATTCTCGTATTCATCCACCTTGTCGGGAAAGCGCCCCGCGAACTCCCGTACCCGCTCGAAGAAGCCCAACGGTGGTTCCAGCGCAAGCCCTCCGATGCGGAAGTAAGAGGTCATCATGCGCTGTCCGCTGATCATCTCGAACATCTTCAAAACTTCTTCGCGCTCGCGGAAGCAATATAAGAAGACCGTAAGCGCGCCGATATCCATGGCATGCGTTCCCAGCCAAACCAGATGCGAATTGATGCGCGTCAACTCGTTCATCAGAACCCGCATCCACCGCGCCTTCGGAGGAATCTCCAGCCCCAGCAACTTCTCCACGGCCAGCACGTAACACAAATTGTTGGTCATGGGACACAGATAATCGATGCGATCCGTCAGGGGCACCACTTGCTGATAAAACTTCGCTTCACAGGTCTTCTCGATTCCCGTGTGCAGAAATCCAATGTCCGGCATGATCCGCACCACGGTCTCGCCATCAATCTCCAGCAGCACGCGTAGCACTCCGTGCGTCGAGGGATGCTGCGGCCCCATATTCAGGATCATCGTCCGATCCTGCCCGGGCTCGAGAACTGGCGTTGGTGTCAGGTGCGCCATATCAGCGGTATCCCTCCACCGGATAATCTTTTCGCAACGGATGTCCTTCCCAATCCTCGGGCATCAATAGCCGCCGCAAATAGGGATGTCCCGTGAACCGGATCCCAAACAAATCAAAAACTTCGCGCTCAAAATAATTCGCACCCGGCCAAACTGAACAAAGCGACTCGACCGCCGGACTGGCGCTATCCAAACGCACCTTCAACCGCACCCGCTCCTTCTTGGGAATCGACAGCAAGTGGTAGATCACTTCAAACCGAGGTTCCGCCGGATACCAGTCCACACAGGTAATGTCAGAAAGGAAGTTGAAAACGCATTCAGCATCATCCCGCAGCACCGCGCAAGCTTCGCGAATGTTGGCGCGGTCCACGTGGATCGTCATCTCGTCGCGGTCGAACTTCACGCCCGTCACCGCCGAGGGATTCCACGCCAGCAGCCGAGCCACCGCCGGATGGCCCTTGAGTTGTTCAAGATCGGTAATCGCGGGCGCCAGAGCCATCAGCGCGTCCCCCGCCGCACGGCTTCCGGACCCCAGTCCAGGACACCCTTTTTCCACACATAGAAGAATCCGACCAGAACGATCCCGATGTACACAAACATCTCCCATAAACCAAAATGCTTGAGATCGTGCAGAATTACAGCCCAGGGATAGAGAAAGACGGCCTCGACGTCGAACAAAATGAAGAGCATTGCCACCAGATAGAACTTCACCGAGAAGCGCCCGCGCGAGTCCCCCACCGGGGTCATGCCGCACTCGTAGGCTTCCATTTTCGCCCGAGTCGGCTTACGCTGCCCAATCAGCCAGGAGAGCGTGATAATGGCAGTCGCAATCCCTCCCGCCAGCAGGATGTGGATCAAAAAAGGCAGGTAGCTTGCGAAGTAATTGTCTGGCATAGGAGAGCGTATATATAATTCGCGCCAAGCGTTATCTAAACATTCTAGATTAGGTGTTGGCGCGCGCGAGTGTCAAGGGAACGAGGAAGAATTTGGTGATTGTGCAATCGAGTGATCGGACAATTGAAAATCACATGCGAAACACGCAGACGTTGTAAGCTGAGGAGTTGACTTTTCAATCGCCCAATCACCCGATCACACAATCGCCCAATTAAATTCTTATGATTTTCGGCTTCAATACCGACGTCAAACACGGCGACACCATCTATCACGTCCAGAGTGAAGCCCGCGAGAGCGAAAAGCTGCTGCAGACCCAGGTCTTCATGCGCGGCAGGTGTATCGGGAAGAAAGCCATCTCTTACGCCACCGCGGCCACGGAAGCCGGCTTTGGCGACGCCCAGAAAGAGCAGCAACTGCGCGATCAACATCGCCTCGTCCTCGAAGCCATCAGGGAAGGGAAGTTGGATGACGTCCTGGATCGCGCTGAGACCGAAACCTTGGCCGCCATCAAACAACTTGACGTCCAATGGGAAAACGCCTCCTCGGTTCACGCCGACGGTAGCCTCACTATGCGATTGCGCGTCACCGAGTCTGGAGCCGCAGTGCCTGGTGCCCGTCTCACTTTCCGCTTCGCCCGTCCCGACGCCGCACCTTTTTATACCCAGGCCGTGACCGATCCCGCGGGCGCCGCCGAAATCTCAATCCAGGTCGATGAATCCGCCTTGCCCGACTCCTCCGTAATGGTCCAGGCCAATCACGAAGGCCGCACCGTCACCAGAAAATTCGCCTTGCGCAAGAGCGAGTAACAGCTCTTCATCTCGATAGAAACCTTGCGCAGAACAAGACAGGGCCACGCTGCGATCAACGTCGCGTGCCCTCAACTTCGAAAACCTTTTTTCAACCGATCACGGAGTAATCTGGTAGACAGTGCCGCATCCATCAAAGGCGCCGCAGTTCGAGTCCCCTCCAAAAAATGTTACCCCGTAGATATTGCCGTTTGGCGCGATGATCGGAGCACCCTGTGGCTCATAGCCGTCCTTGCCGCCCAAAAACTGATGCAGCATGCTGTAGGTATAGCCTCCTCCCGTTACCAGCGTCATTTTGAAGGCTGTCCCGCATACTGTGGATCCGCACACATTCGTGCCGGAACTCGCAGTCGTACCGTATAAATTCCCCGCGCCATCTACGATCACACCCACTGGAGACTCACCCGGTGCGCCTTGAAACTTGTGCAGTAGACTCGGCTTCCATTTTCCTCCTGCGATCGGCGACAGCTCGAAAATCGTCCCGCACCCGGGGAAAAATGTGGCTGTGCAAGCCGTCGATCCCTGGTCGTATGCGGCTCCAAACAGATTTCCCGAGCCATCCATCGTCAGCCAATCCGGGTCGCCACCCTCCGGCCCACTAAACGTGTGCAAAATATGGATTGCCCACGTCCCGCCTGCCTGCGGTGACAACTGAAACACCGTGCCACATCCGAACGGATTGTTGCAGGAAAGATCGCCGCCCGAGGCCATCGTGCCGTAAAGATTCCCCGCCGTGTCGAAAAACAGAGTGGAACTAGGGTGGGTTCCTACTTTTCCCGTCGAAGTGAAATTTTCCAGGACGTTCTCGGTCCACGTGCCATCTCCATTCGGCGTTAACTCGAAAACCGTTCCCCACCCGTTCTGCCCTCCGGCCACCGTAGTGCCATATAGATTTCCCGCCTTGTCGAACACCACACCGTTCACCGGAGCAAAACCATCGGGCGCGCCCGTAAAGCTGTGCAGCACCTTTTCGCTCCACGTGCCGTCGCCGTTGGGCGAAACCTCAAACACCACACCGCAGTACTGCTGGCAATCGAACAGCCCTCCCGCCTGCGTCGTGCCGTAAAGATTCCCCGAAGCATCCATGGTCAACGCAGCCTCGGGTGAACCGCCGTCCGCGCCTCCGGTGAATGCGTAAAGCACCGTCTCATTCCAGCGTCCTCCGCTACCCGGCGATAATTTGTAAACCACTCCCCATCCATCGCCCGTGGAAGCGCCCCCAAATTGCGTTACTCCATACAAATTCCCGGCAGCGTCGGAGATCACCGGGTATGGAGAGTTCCCGGCCACGCCGCCCGGAAAACTAAAAATCACCTTGTACTGGCCCTGAGCAAGCGTGGCCCCGGCAAGCATCACTGTCAGGACGAGGGCTACCGATAGCATCGAACGAGGGTTCTTAAACATGGCCAATCAGCTCCTTTATGCTTGGGTAAATTGCGGGCCTTGATCCTACTACCGTTCAGTTAAGACGACGAGAGACTTTAGTCTCAGAGGTGGTTCGAATTCCGAAAATAATCGTGAGACAATAACTGCGAAATGAATCTTTCCATCAATGGAGAAGACCGCGCCTTTCCCGATTCAAACACCCCGTTCACCCTAGCGGCTCTTGTGGAAATCATGGGCATGAAGCCCGACCGCGTCGCCGTCGAACTCAACCTTGAAATCGCTCCCCGCGACCGCTGGCCTCAAACCGTGCTGAAAGACGGCGACCGCCTGGAAATTGTCCATTTCGTAGGCGGCGGCGGTCCCTCCCGGTTTCCTCTGTGTCCCGTGTGGTGAAGGTTTTCGAGCTTCTCCATCCCCCGTACTCTTCTAGTTAACTCCCTTCTCGTCGATTCTTCATTGACTCCCGCTCACTCGTGTCTAAAATGTTTCAAACATTTAACTCGCAAATTGTTTCAAACATAACTGGGGACAAGTGCAGAGCTGAAGCATGAAAGATCGCTTTCCATCTCATGACGTCATAGCGCTCACCGGCATCACCGCCCGCCAGCTCCAGTGGTGGGATGAGCGGGGCGTCGTCCGGCCCGAACGAGAGGGCCACCGCCGGCTCTATTCCATGCAGAACCTCACCGAAATCGCAGTCATCTGCGAGCTTCGCCGCAAAGGGTTCTCCCTGCAGGGAGTACGAAAGGTCATGCGCTTCCTCGACCGGGAGTTCGGCAAAGGCCTCGCTGAAATCGTCAGCCGCAACTCCGACGTTCACCTCCTCACCGATGGCACCCACCTCTATCTCGAAACATCGGCGCGGCAAATCGTCGATATCCTGAAAAATTCCAATCAGCCGATCCTCGGCGTTTGTCTTAGCGACACCGTCCGCCAGGTACGCGCCGAAGTCGTAGCTAGAAAAGCGAGTACTTCCGTAATAGCGTCGGCCGAGCGCCGGCGTGCTAGAAAGGTCTCTTAACAAGTTTTATTAAAAGGGTTGCTTCGCAAAGCTTGGTTCTCAAGGGGGAGAAATGGTCGGCGAACTGGACATCCTGAATGAATGGATCCCGGAACAGATGCAGCCCGGAACCGTCTTTGTGCTGGAAAACGCTGGCGAGGTCGGCGAAAAGGAAGATCCCTATTGGGCGGTGCTCGCCTGCCCGTCCTGCGGCATGCTCGGACTGATCACGCGCCGGCAAATCAACGGTCTCGTCCCCGTCATCTGCGGATCCGAACAATGCTCCGCACAATTCTTTATTCGCGAAGCCGAGGTCGTCGTCCGAAAGCCCTTCTAAGAGTTGCCGCCGTCACACGCCAATGATTTTGCGTGGCGCAGCGCTTCAGCGCTGCGATAACAGTTCCGTTTATTCGCCGGCTTCAGCTGCTGAGGGACGTTTCAAATCGATCTGCGTCAATCTCCGCCGACATTCACCCCACTCAACTCCACCGGAACCTGATCCACAATCTCAATTCCAAATCCTTCAAGCGCCGCTACTTTCTTTGGCCGATTCGTCAGCAGCCGGATCCGTCTCAAATTCAAGTCCGAAAGAATCTGCGCCCCGATTCCGATTTCTCTCTGCGTCTGCCGTTCGTTATCCAGCAGCGAGGGCAGTCTCCTGCCACGATGAAACGTCAGAGCCATCCGCTCTCCTACCTTCTCCTTGGAAAATCCCTGCGATGTCTGGTGCAGATAAATCAAAGCCCCACGCCCCTCCTGCGCAATCCGCCACAAAGACCCTTCCAGCGTCGCATGACACTCGCACCCGGTCGACCCAAACACATCGCCCATCAGACAATGCGCGTGCATGCGAACCAGCACCGGGGCATCAGTTTTCGCAGTAACGCCATCCGGATTGTCGCCAGGCATGTCTCCTTTAATCAACGCCACATGCGATTCTCCACCATCCACTTCGCTCTCATAAGCAATCACGCGGAATTCGCCGAAGCGCGTACCCACCAGCGCCTCGCCCACGCGATGCACATACCGTTCATGCGCCATCCTGTACCGGATCAACTCCGCCACCGTCAGCATCTTCATCCCGTGTTCGTGACAAAACTCAATCAGGTCCGGAACCCGCGCCATGGTCCCGTCATCCTTCATGATCTCGCAAATAATGCCCGCCGGAACCATCCCTGCCAGCCGTGCCAGATCAACGGAAGCCTCAGTCTGTCCGGCGCGCACCAGTACCCCGCCCTTGCGCGCCCGAAGAGGGAAGACATGCCCCGGCCGCGCGAGATCTGACGCCTCCGTCGCCGGATCAATCGCCACCTGAATCGTCCGCGCCCGGTCATACGCGGATATTCCTGTCGTCACCCCCACCCGCGCGTCGATCGCCTCGCAGAACGCCGTCCCGTATTGCGAAGTATTCTCCGCCGTCATCGGTCCCACTCGCAGATGATCTAGCCGCTCCTCCGTCATCGCCAGGCACACCAGCCCGCGCCCGTATTTGGCCATGAAGTTGATCGCTTCCGGAGTAACCTTTTCCGCCGCCAGCGTCAGGTCGCCTTCATTCTCGCGATCCTCGTCGTCAACAACAATAATCATCCGGCCCGAGCGAATCTCCTCGATCGCCGCCGGAACATCCACAAATGACTCGTGAGGGCTCATCTGATTATTGTACCAAGAGAGGTTTGCAGACTCGTTAACCTTTAAGTCCGCGATGAAGTGCTCCCCGGGGACGATCACCCTTATCCGACTGCAAATCTCGCGGGCGAGAGTCTATCTCTTCGTCCCGGTCCCGTAAACGGATTTGTCCGTATGCTCGGACTGTCGAGCATCGTGCCTCTGCTTGCGCAGCGGGCGCTCGCGACAAAATAAAGTCAGCAACTGGAAGGGGCTGTTCGATGAAGCAAAGCCGCTCAAGCCGCGGGTTTAGTCCGGGCCACCTTCATCCGCATCTTGAGCGCGTAGCACTCTTCGTGAATCGCTCGCCCGAATTCATCGGCCTTGGCGGCTTCAAGACTCACGGGTAGCGTGCAAATGCTACACCGCGAAATCTCGGATGGACTGCTGAGAGGCGCCTCTGCTGAGGCGGAATTTGGAGGAGCCGGGTTATCCATACCGACGCTCCTCTGGCGCGAAAAGCGTATACCCGCCAAGTATACCGTCGTCTGGCCGCTAGCAATAGACGGCTGCTAGGCTGACCGCCGGTCTGGCGGCTGATCTCCACGCCTACTTAGCAGTTTGCCGGCAAGCAGCTTTCTTAGCCGTTCGGTATGCTCGCGGAGCGCCGATTTAAGCTCCGAAAAAACCGCGTCCAACTCCGGTTCTTGTGCGAACAGCGCCTTGCGGCAAAGATGGCGAATACGATCATCTAATCTACGGGAGGGCACATCCCTAGTAGCATCAAACTTCTTCCCCTACAAAGTCCATACCATGGGCGAGGTAGGCCGCAATCGCCGATTACGTAGGCTAGCTGTGATCCAGAAGATCTCTAAATCATTTAGGATTTCGCGCTGGTCCTACCCGACTCCCAATCACGTTGCGCGAGACGATTATCTCCACCGGGCGATTCAACTGCCGCCCCGCCGCAGTCGAATTCTTGTACACCAATCAATCGACCGATTTCACATCCTGCGGCGGCATCATCATCAGCGCGCACTCCCCCGCCGGGCTGCACTTTAACTTTCCGCGCCGTAACAGCTTGATTGGTGTTTCATCAGGGACTGTTTGACTATATTTCGCGCCTCGAAGTGCATCCGCAACTTCCTTCAGTCCGTCGCCGCCACCGATTGCCTTTGCATCCTCAATCGTCACTGCTCCATTACCCGTGCCGCCCAGCAACAAAAAGAGGTCCGGGCTCCTGTCCAGTTTCGCCGCGCTTTTGAACTTCACTGTGCGCCCCGCCTCCAACTCATCTCGATATTTAGCCACCAGCCCGTCGACCTTATCGTCTCCTCCCGCCAAAGCCGCCAGTTTGCCTCGCGTCTCGAGTTCCGGCCGCCGCCCACTCAAGGCCATCGCATACCACCGAATTGCTCCCGTCTTGTCACCACTCCTTTCGCAAATCTGTCCCATATGATCGCCCTCTTCGCCGCGCTGCCCCAATTCCCACGCGGCGGAAACATACTTCTTCGCGACCTCGATTTGGCCTTCTGCATACGCCACCCATCCCAAGGTGTCCCAAAAGCTCGCCAGCGAAGCCGTCAATTGCACGTCTCCGATCTTCAGTTGATCCAAATTCAGATTCCGCAGCCGCGTCGCTGTCGACGAAACTGCTGACTCCGCATAGCGCCGCGCTAAATCCAGATGCACACCCTTCCGAGCCAGATCATACGCAACGCTGTTCCATGTCGCCGGCGTAGCCGATAGTTTCACCGCTTTGTCGAACGCCTCCATCGCTTTCGCGTCCTGACCGATATTCAGATAAGCGTAGCCCAGTCTTACCAGCGGGTCCGCGTTATCCGGCGTAATCGTCGCCGCCTTCTCCAACTCCGGCACGGCTTCCTCGTACTTGTGCGATTCCAGATAAGCCGCGCCCAGGTTGGCATGCGCATACTTATCCAGCGGCTGGATTTCAATCTGCTTGTTAAACCATTTCTCCGCTTCCACATACTTTCGCTGCCTCAGATAAACGCGCCCCAGATTGTTGTACGCATTCAGATCGTAGGGATTCACTTCAATCTGCTTTTGAAATGCGTTGATCGCCAGCCCATCCTGCAAGTCGTCCAGATAAGCCAGCCCCAAATCATTCCAGGCCTTCTTACTCTTCGCATCCGCTTCCACAGCGCGATTCAGAAGGTTGATCGCCAGCGTGTAGTTCCCATTGTTGCGCGCCTCATTCCCGCTCCGGATCAAATCTCCCACCTTCATCCCCGACGGAATCGAGTGCGCATCCCCTACCGTGCTCTCCACCGTCAATTGCTGTCCTGCATCCGCCAGCACCGTCTGCCTGAACGCCCGATAGTCGTCCGCCCGCGCCGCAGGCAACTCTCCTTGCCGGATTATCAATGTCCGCTCCGCCGTAAAAGCATTTCCTTCCAGCTTGTAATCTGATTTGTAGGCTCCATAATCTCGCTCCACGCTAACCGCCACCGGAACCTTCGCCGTATATCTCGACGCCAGTTCAAGTTTGATCCTGTACGTATGATCATTCGGCGGACCCAGCTTGAAAGGCTCCGGCTTTCCCTGTTCACTCTCCGAAGCCTCGGACTCTTCCTCGCCCACTTCCGATCCAATCGCCACCGGCACAACCGATGACAGTGGTAATCTCAGCTCCAGTTTTCTCTTCGACCAGTCGACAAAGTTTGCCTTGCTCACGTCATAGGACATAACAAATGCCTCCCGCGTCGCCGCCGGATCGCTCACCTTCACCCCGCTGACATCCCCGCCCAGCCCTTTGTTCGCGCCCTCCACCATTGTTTGCCACTTTGCAGCGGGTACGGCACGGAACAGCATGCGTGCCAACAGTTCGCTATCCCCGCGTAGCGTGTCCGTAACTCGCGCCTGCAGCCTCCCGCTCTCATCCACCTTCCCGTCGATTTCCTCTACCTGTGTGTCGCGCATTGGCGGGTCCGCCGGAGTCTCCTCCAAATGTGCCGCCCCGCCTGGTGGAATCACCAACCCCTGTTTCTTGCGTAATTGGTAGGACAGCAGCCGGAATGGCGCAACCTCCGTCGTCGTATCCATCCAGATTTCTTCTTTTCCCAATGTCAACATGGTGATTGCATGATTGAACTGAGATGGCGAAGGCACATCCGGATCGAGCTTCCGGGAGGTATTAATCAGCACTGTCGCGGAATGCAATCCCTCCGCTTCCAGCAGCGCTGCCAGCAACGTATTCTTGTCTTTGCAATCGCCGTATTGGTTATGCAGCACATCGGTTGCCGCTTGCGGCTGGTAACGGGCCATCCCCAGCGACAAACTCACATAGCGAAAATTCTTCGCCACAAAATCGTAAAGCGCTTCCGTCTTTTCCAGATCCGTCGTAAGCCCGATGGTCAGTTCCGCAGCCTTCGTCCGCACTTCCTTGGACGGCGCGCGCCGGTCCTTCTCCAGCCCCGCATACCATTTCCCCACTTCTTCCCAACTGCTGAACGTCGTCAACTGCACGTCCGCCACTTGATCCGGTTTTTTCTTTTTTTTCTTCTTGTTCTTGTCCTTATCTCTATCCGTATTCTTGTCCTTACTATTTTCTTCGTCCTCTTCAATCAAGTGAGCGCTCGTCCAGTGATAAGTCCGTCTCCCGTTTTCTTCCGTAATCTTCGGATCCACGCCCGCCTTATTCTTCACCTTCGCCACTCGTCCCGCCGGAATGTCGACTTCGAGTTGCTCATCCAGCACAATGCTCGATTGCGTGAAGTCGTGCTGCATCCAGAATTGCCCCGGCGCCAGCGGGGTATGCAGCACTTTAACGGATTCAAACTCCAGCTCATCGCCCGGACGCAATCCCGGCACGCTCACATGCTTTTCCCGATAGTCCGTGTAAACTGGCGCAGCCTGCTGCACCGCGCTGCTGAGGTCCTGCACTGCCTCTGGCGAGGCTTTCACCACCGATCCGTCGCCCTTCAATACGCGGACATAACTGATGTCCAGCTTCTCGTTGGCCGAGTTGTATCCGAACCGAAGCTGTCCCCAGCGCTGCACTCCGGCCTCGCTCTGTACCTTTATCCGCACGAAACCTTCCTCGCGCCCCGTGCCATCGCCCTCGAACCGGTAGCGCGACCGGATCTGTTCGATGACGTATCCCTCCTTGGAATAGTCAGCCTTGGGATCAGTTACTGCCGTAGTGGTCGTGTCTCCAGGCTTAACGTCCACAGGGACTTCCGGCAGCTGCGAGGACTGCGGTCGCGCCGCCCCAGCTTGCCCTGCAGCGTGAGCGGGGAATGCGATGAAATGGAAGGAAAGAACTACAACAATCAACCAGACGCAGCGCTGCACAACGCAATCATGCATGCGCAGCTTTGTATCCCAAACCGCCCCTCAACGCAAGGCCCCTGCGCAGCTGCTCTGGAAATGACAATTGAAGCGGTTCGCCCCAATAGGTTTTCGATAAGCCGACGCGTCGTAACCAAAGAATCAGGCCGCCCGAAGGCGGCCCGTTTAGCTTTGAGCTAGAAGCTGATGGCTAAAGCTAGAAGCTGCGTCAGTCCCCAGCCACCGGTTCGCCTACTTCCGGCTTCGGAGCCGGAGCGATCCCGCCATTTGCCTTCCCCAGCGCGCCCAGCGGAATAAATCCATTCTCGGCGACGACGGGTTTTTCCTTCAGCACCACTTCGCGATACATCGCCGCCATCCGCGCGTTGTAGGCCTCATCATTCTTCTGCGGCCCGCGATGTCCGGGCACCGGGTTCTCCGAATGATCTACCGACAACGCTGCCTTCGCATCCCGCGCGCGCTTCTTCTCCTCGCGCGCGTTCTTCGCGATCCCCAGGTTGTCGAGATCGTGCTGGAGTTCGGTGGTCACAATGTTTTCGCGCAGCAGAAGAGTGTGGGTCTCATCATCCATCTTCACTTTCTTGCCACCCGCAAAAATCTCATGACGTCCGTGCTCCTCATACCACTTGGTGAGCGTGGCCGTCATATGCATCTTCTCGATTATGTTCCTCCAGCCCACGCCCGTGTTATACGCGCAGAATGAAATCTCGCCTTCCTGCGTTGCATAAGGAATAATGCACTGCTCAGTCCGGCGGAAGTCGTAGTTGAACAAATCCTGGAACCACATTCCGGCGATAAACAGGAAGTTCCACCGGTCGGTCGTACGCCGCTTCATCACATCCTCGACCGTCCGGTCTGGACCGACCTTTCCGTAGTCCTTTCCGGTAATGTGATAATTCTTGTCGAACTTCCTCAGTAGATCCATCAACTTGAAATGCGTCGGCGACTGATAAGGATCGTAGTTCTTCATCAAGCACAGCGCCATACCCAGCCCCGTCAAGATCTTCCCCCGCGCGGCATCGTTCACCTTCGCGATGTCCTTAGCTAACTGGTCTCCCGCCAGGAAAGCAGTAACCGGCACGGCCTCCTTGGTTTCCTTATCAATCATCACCGCCATCCCAGTCCCACAGTTAGGGTGGCAACCACATGATAGTTGGCCCCAGTCGTTTTTTACGTCGTTGGCGTGCATTAGGTCTGCCCAATCGCTGAAAGTTCCCATGAAAGAAATTGGGAACCAGTCGCGGCTGGGTTCGCCTAATCCAGTTTGATTTTTTACGTCGTGGGCCAAGTGGCTCAGGGTGTAGCGTTGGGCTTGGCGGCGGTCGTCAGTTACGGCTTCGTCGCGGCCGGTAAAGGAAACGGGTTGGAATGATAAGAAGCTGATGGTGCGCGGATTGTCGAGTGCGAACTTGATGATGCGTCCGACTTGCTCGTTGTTAATGCCGTTGACGATGGTCACGACCGGAACGATTTCTACTCCGGCTTTGTGCAAGTTCTCGATGGCTTTTAATTTTACGTCGAACAGGTTGCCGACCATGCGGTGGGCGTTGGCGGCGTTGCCGATGCCGTCAAATTGCAGATAGGCGTAGCGCATGCCGGCTTCGACGGCTTGCTGGCAGAATTCAAAACTTTTTGCGAATTCGATTCCGTTGGTCGCGGCTTGTACGGAGTTGTATCCGACTTTGCGGGCGTAGCGGACCGCATCGAGGAAATATGGAGACAACGTGGGCTCGCCGCCGGAGAACTGCACGCTCATCTGACGACGCGGCTTGATGGTAATCGCGTTGTCGAGCATGGTCTTGATTTCTTCCCATTGCAGTTCGTGGACGAAGCCGACCTGGTTGGCGTCCATGAAGCAGGGATCACACATCATGTTGCAGCGGTTGGTGAGATCGATGGTCAGCACCGAGCCGCGTCCGTACTTCACAGTGGAGGAGCCGTGGTGATGAAGTTTCTCGTCGTTGTGGGCGACGATGTCGCGGCCGGGGAAAACATCTTCGAGGTGCTTCGAGAAATCGGTGTCGATGGACATGACGTCTTCGAAGTGGCCGTGCGTCGGACAATCTTTTACCATCAAAATCTTGCCGTCGCGCTCGATGATGGTGGCTTTGATCTCGCCGATTTTTTCGTTCATCAGAACTTCGTGCGGCAGTTTGCCGTCGAGGATCTGCTGACGGATTTCCGGAACACACTTCGGGCAGAGCGAATCGGTGGAGCGGGGCCAGCCGAGGGGTGGCTTGGATTTTTCGTAGGATTTGAGCAGAGGCTTGTCGGACCATTTCGGGGTGGGCGAGACGCCGGGCTTGATGCGATTCAAACGGTCGAAGACAACCCACGCGCCTTTGGCGGCGGCAACGGCTGCTTTTTCTACGTATTTAATCGGCTTGCGCATGCGTTAGAGGCTCCTAGCTTCTAGCTTTTTCTGTACTGGGTATTGAGTGTTCGGTCCTAGGAAAACTTGGGCGGAAACTTGCCTTGCTTGCCTGAGATCCTAACCCACAAACCCTGTTGCCTGTGGCTCTCCCGGGGAATTGAACCTGGTTGGTACACATTTCCCTGGGTGTTGATATGTAGTGATGTTATTGGAGGGTAAGGAGATGCGCATCTTTATCCCAATGAATGGGAGAAAAACGGGGTTTAGCGGGGATATAGGGGATTGGGTGGAGGTAAGGGCATAAATATACTTGACACACAATCGCTTATTTGTTACATTCACTTACATGAAAGCGCCGAAAACACTTCAAGAAGCCATCGTTTACTTCTCCGATCCTGACCGTGCCTTCGATTTCGCGGTTAAATTGCGCTGGCCGGACGGCAAGGTGCATTGTCCTCGGTGCAACTCCGAGAAGCACTCGTTTATCAAGACGCGGCGCATCTGGTACTGCAATCCTTGCAAGAAGCAGTTCACGGTCAAAGTGGGAACGATCATGGAGGATTCTGCGCTTGGCCTTGATAAATGGATGACGGCATTTTGGATGCTGGTTAACTGCAAAAACGGAATCAGCAGCTACGAGGTTGCGCGTGATCTTGGCATCACTCAAAAGTCCGCGTGGTTCATGCTTCAGCGTCTCCGCTACGCTCTGCATACCAAGCATCACGATACAAAGTTCGGCGGCGGATCGCAGAACACGGAGCGCGAAGTCGAAGCCGATGAAACTTGGGTCGGTGGACGCATCCGAAACATGCACAAGGATCGCAGACTCCGCTACGACCAAGCACGCGGCAATTACGGAAAGACGATTGTCCAAGGCATCTTGGATCGTGAGCTTCGTCAGGTTCGCGCCACGGTTGTGCCGGACATCAAGCGCGAAACGCTCCAGACTCAGATTCTCAAGAACGTCAAATTCGGCTCTCGCATCTACACCGACAACTTGGTCGCCTACGACAAACTCAACCAGCGATTCGTACATGACATGGTGAATCACTCCACAGAGTACGTCCGTGGCCGCGTGCATACGAATGGAATCGAAAACTTCTGGAGCCTCCTCAAGAGAGGCTTGACCGGAACCTACGTTGCTGTAGAGCCGTTTCATTTGTTCCGCTACGTTGACGAACAAGCATTCCGTTACAACAATCGCAAGGACGCGGACGGCAACAAACTGACTGACGCGGATCGCTTCGCCAAGGCTATGTCTCAGGTTGGCCCATTCCGCCGTCTTACTTACAACGATTTGACAGGCAAGAACGAATCGCCTCACCACGTATCGACAAGGACGGGGGAAACGGCAGAGAACGTTCCCTTCTAGTCCTTGTCGGAAGATTTTGATTTCCGCGAAGTAGCTCTAACAGGCTGCTTCGCGTTTTTCGTTTTAGGGGCTACAATGGCGGCCTTGGGAACTTGGAACACCGCTCTCATCCCCTGTTCAAAGTTCTCCAGTGCTTCCGGCCCCTCGGTGTATTCAGGTTGCTGCTTCATGGTAGGTGAACTCCATGTGTCGCGATAATTGCTGCCAAAATAAATATTACGCCCATAAAGAGCTTCGCAGCATTGATGACACTTATGTCTTCGACACAGCCAGCGGACTGTACAAACCAAAATCCAACGAAAGCGAAGACCAGCGCCATAACGAACCGACGCAGATTGTCTACGAAAGCCCTATCCAAGTAAGGACTGGCCATGACTGGATCAGCATTGTGATCTCTGTCCTTACCCTTGTCATCATAGCCATATATACCAACGAAACAGCTGGCATACTGGAGGCCTCCCAGGTTGGCGCGGTAGGCACTATCCAAGCTTCTTTCGCAACGAGAGATGCCGCAGACACCGCAAGACACGTTGCTGACGATGCTACGAAGTCCTTTCATATCAGCGAACGTCCCTACGTGACGGTCGCCAATATTGAATTTGACGGATCGCTGGAGGCGAACAAGGAAATAGTGCTGAAGGTGAAATGTGACAATTCTGGTCGCAGCCCAGCTCTTAAGGTAACCTACGTCACGAATCTGTTTATGGATGGCAAAAGGATCGTCGATCCCATAGCCCACGAAGGGGCGAGTGTAATCGCCTATGGACATCCTACCGAGAAACGCTTCCTTTCGACCTTCACCGATGCCGACGTGGAACACATGAAGAATAGTAAGGACGCCTTCAAGATCAAGGGCGATATTCAATACACCGATATTTTCGGCGAATGGCACCCCACTATTTATTGTGCTACTTACGATGGAAAAGAGAAAATATTCAAATTCTGTCCCTCTGGAAATGACGTTCGATGACCCAACAGGAGGAACGATGCGAACTGTTACAGTCGCACTGGTGGCGTTTACATGCGGTGCGCTTTCGATGCTTCTTTTCGAAATTGCAATTCCATCCCGTCTTGCCCTAGCGCAGGACCCGCGTGGTTGGTTTATGGCAGTCCCCAAGGTCCCTCCACTTTCCGGCAGACGGGCCGACCACGAAACATATATCAATAGCGGATACCGTCTAGATGGGCTGGAAACTACCAACGGAACATTTAACCAAGTAACGTTTGTGTATGGTGGAGGCGCATACAAACTCGAAGGCTCAACAATTGTGGGGCCGACTACCCTGAAATTAATCGGCGCTGCCGCAAATACCGCACAGTTATTGGGCAGGTTCGGTCTGCTTGCACAATCCCCGCTTATAACGTCTGCCCCAGATACGGGGCTCAACACTCCCATAGTGCAAAAGACGACCAAGACTACAATTAAAGGGGATTTCGTCAGCCCATACAACGGGGAGAAATAGATTGGCCTGTTGCGAACTGCCACCCTGTCACGGTATTTCAATCATCAACTCCTTACCTTTGTGTGTCAAGTAAGTTGACACCGAGGTAAGTTGTTGAAAGGAAACGGGGGATTTGGGATCGCCAGCTTGCGGACAGGCGTAAGATGAGACAGTCGAACGTGAGCTTGCGGAGGCTGCGTGAACTTTAAGATTGAGTTTGACCGGGAAGACGACGGGCGGTGGATTGCCGAGATTTCCGAGCTTCCGGGAGTCATGGCCTACGGAACTACGCAGGCTGAGGCCGAGGCGGCTGTCGAGGCGCTCGCGCTGCGGGTAATTGCTGACCGGATTGAGGCCGAGAAGGTTGGACAGAAGACAATCAGCTTTGCTACGGCGTGAGTAAGTGGCCAATTTCGAAAGCTAGCCGCGTGTATCGAGCTTTGTTGCGCATCGGTTGGTCTGCTAAGGCGCACAAGGGTTCTTCCCACATCACATTGCAACGTGCCGGGTATACGGATTTCGTGTGGGCATTCCACGACCGCGTGGAGATCGGCCCGAAGATGCTAGCGCGGATCGCGAAGCATACGGGGTTGAGCGTGGAGGATTTGTGACGCAGCGGCGGTGTCGAAGCTGGAACGGCACGCGGATATGTACGTGAGCACGCTGCAGAGTTTTGCTAAGGCGATGGGTGGAGAGCTCAAGGTCACGGCGCGGTTCCCGGAGGGGACGGTGGAGATTAATCAGTTTGAGGATGTGAAGAAGGTGGGGGAGTAGAGTGCAGTGGTGGCCTTCCCCACTTCTCGCAGAGGATGCGAGAAGGTTTAGAGGCGATTCGTCACGCTTGGAGCGGAGAACTGGATGCGATCAGCACCTTTCGGGCAAGGAACTTCACCAACGCAACGTCCTCTGTCATGAGTTCAGACTCTTCACTAAACGGGAGGATCATCTCGGAGATCTCTCCAGCGTCCAGATTCTTTGTATGTACGACCTTACAACGGATGTCGTAAATCCGCTCTGCCGTTTGCTCTACTAAGTTGTTCTCATCAGCCGGGACAACCCTTTTCTCGCTGATTTTCTTGTAGCCGCTGTCGTAAAATTTCTTTCTTTCTTCTGTTTCGTGAAGGAAGTCGCGCAAGGCTACCGCGTCGACGCACTGCCTAAGAGCTGCTCCAAGTTGCCTGCGTTCATCCAGGAGCAGTCCTCGCCGACTGTCGACGGTTGCATTCACTACCGTGTTAATGTCGGCGTCCTTAGTCCAGTCGAAGGCGGGGTTTTTTAGAACGTTCCTAATCCGCGAAATCGTCTCAGTCCTAGAAAACTGGGGGAAAAAAAATTCTATGCACTGATAAAAGGCTAAGAACTGGAGGAGAGGCATAGAGGTGGCGCTGCGAGCGTACCAGTATAAGGACGATGGGCTCTTGTCGTAGGAGAATCTTGGATACGCCAGTAGATTGTCTTCGTCCAGCTTACCTCGAGAACTAAAAATTCTGCGTGATTGGGCTCGATCTGTTACCAGTGCAAGCGCGGCATCGAAGCGGAAATCGATTTGCATAAAGAGAGAGTTCGATAGGTCTTCGAGCAGTCGCGTCGCCTGGTCGTGCTGCGCAACGCCAATTCCCTCTATTCTGAGGTAGATCGGCAGGAAGTAGTCGAGTGCCGAGAGAATACCAGGCTTCTCCGTGAGTCGCAGGCTCAGCCCGCCGGTTCCTGGAATCTCAATCTCTGCTTGTTGCTCGCTTCTAACGGCCGCCGTCCCGAAGATCGCTCGACGGGAGACGAAGTTGCGCGAACCGGAACCTAGCGGCCTGACGGCAGCTTCTATCCATCGCTCCTTGTAGGAGCAAACCGCGACATAGTCACCTAAAAACGTAATGTCGTTGAGGGGGCTCGACAAAAGGTTTGCCGCAACTTCCTCTGAGCCGATGAAAACTGTTCGCGTCGTGCGCCCGTTCTTGAGTTCGATCGCGACATAATCGGGGTCAACCTCGATCGTGCATTTGAGACCGAGAGAATCGCAGTATTCTTTCAATTGAACGAGTTGCGAAGGGGCTGCCGTTGCCGGAGCGGTGGGCGAGACCGCGACGCTTTCCGTGTCGCCGCGGGCTTGTCTGCTCCCTGGCTCGGTCAGCGACGCAGACGAGACCGATTCGTGGGCCCTTGAGCTATTGTCGGGTGCGGCCGATTCGCTGGCAACATCTGGGGGATCGTTCGGACTGCTTGGGGGAGGAGGCATGGTCATTTACTCGACCTTAAAACTCGCGCTTCTTTAGCCATTCACTTCTATTCGTACCAATATTAAAGCTGCCCCAGTTTCCTGATAGCTTTGCGACGAACAAAATGTCAGAGCTCTTCAAGAACTGCTTTAACAGATCTCTAACTTCTCCGGCATCTTTACTCGTTTCAACGATCCATACTGACTTTTCCATGTGGCACCAAGTTGGAAAGATTGACTTAAGGCCACTGATCACCCTCTCGTAGTCTTCAGGTTTGTCGTTGGGTGATTCGAGGTCGTATGTGACTACGTGAACCAAAGGGGTGCCTCCTGCCTGATCAAGAATTAGAGGGTAACAGAAAAAGAACTGGTGGCGGGGTCTAACCGGAGCTGGCCCGCCTCAGCGCGGCGCTTAAGCGCCGCTCTTTCACGGTTGTGCTGGCGGTGGTCGCGTCTCGTCACTTCAGTCAAAATCAAATCAAGACAAAGTCAGAGGCAAGGTCAAGGGCAGCGGACAGGAGTGTCCGCTCCACACGAGCAGATCAATCGCCCGAAAGCTCGGTCGTACCGTCCGGCGACTTCACTTCGAAATCCTTTTCGAATCCCTCGGGATAATCTTCGTCGATGCTGGCGTGGATGGTTAGTGGGGGATCTAGCAGGTACCAGGCTTCGCGGTACTTTTCGAGGCGCATACGTTTGGCTTGGCGGTGGGGGTAGAAGCGGAGCATCGGGGCGGGCGTGCAGACTTCGACGGGGATGATGTACCAGATGTCGAGAGGGACGACGTGGGCGGCTATGAAATCGATGTCGCGTTTGGTGTAGACGGCGCGGCCTTTGCCGACGGAGTAGGTGGCGCGGGTTTCGTAGGCGCCGGCGCGGAGGCAGTCGGTGCACTTGATCTGGATGCGGAAGAGGTGGAGGCTGGGTTGAGGGCGGTTGTCAAGGATGAAGTCATAGCGTTCGCTGTCTCCCCAAGGCTTGCAGATGGCGAAGCGGCGCTGGCTGGCCTGGTAGAGGAACGCGGCTTCGGAACGCTCTCCGGTGCGCTTGGTGTTGGGACGAGGTGGGTTGTCGGACGGGCTGGGCGGCGGTTTAGGCATGGAACTCCTGAAAAACGAAGACGTCGTGTGGTCTCCCGTTGATATAGCTAGATTGTTTGGAATATCCCTAAGCTTTATCTTAACACTGCGGGTCAAGGGTGGCGAATCCACCGTCAGCAGCGGCGTTCGGCGCGGCTTAAGCCGCGCCGTTTCAATACGGGGTCTGTTTCGACATGCCTGAAGGCATGTCCTGATACGAATCCAAATCGCGCACTGGCCAGCGTGGGAGATCGACATCAAGGTCAAAGGCGATGGATAGGAGTGTCCGTCCCGCACGGGCCGCCCTCAGTGGCTGAAGCCCATTTCTTTTTTTCAATCCTGATCGGCACGACTGGAAGTCGTGCCCTTCCCGGTTTCTTGTGGGCGCGCGTTGTGGAGCTATCAGCAAAATCAACAGCAGGTTCCTCACTGGGCCTTCGGCCCTGTTCGGCATGACAAGGGTTTGACAAGGGTTAGTTTAAAGGTGGCTCTTATCGCAGCGCTGAAGCGTTGCGCCACCCAAAAGCTTTACGCGGCGCTGAAGAGCCGCTCTTTCACGGTAGTGCCTGGCGGCTGAGGTCCCGTCGACTCAAATCAAAATCAAGAGCAAAGTCAGAGGCAAGATCAAAGGCGACGGACCGGAGTGTCCGTCCCACACGAGTGCCGTGGCGGCCGAGATCCCTCGCTCCGCCTGAAGAACGGCTGCGCTCGGGATGACGCCGGTCGAGTTGGGGTGAGTGAAGTCAGCAGCGGGTTCTTCACCGCGACGGACAGGAGTGTCCGTCCTACTCGAGCTTGCCGACGCAGCCAAGACCGGGCTGCGCCCGGTGGACAGCCGAGGGGCACTTTAAAAGATAATCCGACTACGAAGCGGGGCAGGCGGAGGTGGGGGCGAATTTGAAGGAGGTGATGGGGTGAAGCTCCCAGAGGGTGTGGGAGCTCATGTGTTTTTTGCCGCGGAGTTGGCCGGACTCGTGAGCGTCATCGTAGAAAAGCTGTCCGGTGACGGTGACGCAGACCGGGTGCTGCATGACGGAGGCGCTGCTGGAGGGCTCTTTGCCGGCAAGGATCTTCGTCTTGATGAAATCGCGTTCTGTGGTGACGTTGGCAGTGAGAGCGTCGCCTGAGGCGAAGTCGGGGCGAGGAGCTTCGACGATGAGGCAGTCGTCACTCTCTTGTGGCTTGTCGGTGGTGGTGCGTGGCTCCAGACTGATCTGGATGTGGTAATCGCAATCGTCCTTTTCGGTGGCCACGAGATAGAGCCATCCCGTGGTGGTGACCAGGTCGCCTTCCTTGAGTTTGAGGTCGTTGGCGAAGGCGGGGATGCGGGCGTCCTGAAATCGCTTGTCGTTGTCGGTTACATCCGGGGCCGGGGGCAGAGCGAGCAACTTGGCGAGAGCAACGGTTTTGCCCGAAGCGCTCGCGCTGGCGCCCTCGGGAAGACTGGTCTTGATGGGCCAGCGAGCTTTTCCAGGACCGTTACAGGTTTGAGCGGTGACGGTTAAGGTTGGCATGGAACACAGCAGAGCAATAGCGATGAGCAGGTTGCTGAGGACGCGCATGGTTCTCTCCTTATTTACGTCCGGAACTTATTTCATTTGGAACAGGGCCGGGATCTCGGAGATCGCCGCGCGGGGGGAGCGCGGGTGAATGGTTGGAAGTATCCCGCCATTGGAATTAGGTGTCAAGGAAATAGGTTTCGTTAGCTCAGAGAACTATCACCGTTCCGGGGAACTATCGTGGGGAGTGCTATGGGCGAGGGCACGGATTTCGCTAGAACACGCCGATATGAGTAGGGCAGAAAAAGGCGGAGCCCTGGGGCTCCGCCTAGCCGTGCGAAAACTGTCTTTGTAGCTCTAATAGTTATTACAGCGCGGGTGTTGGAAGCAGGTTTTCTCGACCTTTCTAATTAGTGCCTGTCGTGTTCTTCGCCGTTCCAGCGGCCGCTCCAGTGGTCATCGTTGTGGCTCCATTCGCCGGAGCCCCAACCGCGGAACTGAGAACCGTCAACCCAGCTGTGTTCGGGATATTCGAACATGCGTTCCCGTCCTTCGGGACCGCGGGCGTAAATGCGCAGCACTTTGTAATGGCCGTAATCCGGGTCGATGCCGAAGGTGTGGTTGTCCATCTGAAAGGTCTGGTCCTGGCGCGCCAGTTCCTTTAGGCGGGGTGTGACGTCGACGTGGCGGCGCTCGGTGCCGTATTGGGCACTGAGAATGAGGAACGCACCCTCATCGTGATGCTCTCTGCCCTCGTGGCGGTCGCCGTCATGAACGTTTTCGGCGACTCTGCCATTCCAGCCGCCATTCCAGGTTTCGTCGCCCCAGTCGGCGCGACCCCAGCCGCGGAACTGGGCTCCGTCAAAGACACTGCCGTCGGGAAAGTCGAAGATTCGGTCCTGGCCATTGGGTTGTCGCGCATAGACGCGGAGCATCTTCGCGCGCCCGGGAGCGGGATCGGCATTGATGGTGTTGTATTCCACGCGGAACTGCTGGTCATGACGCGCCAGTTCTCTCAGCCGGTGGGTGACATCTACATGGTGCTGCTCGGTGCCGTATTGGGCGTTGAGAATGACGAACTCGCCGGAGTCGCGATCACGGTCCTGCGCCGCAAGGGTTCCCAACAAAACGAGGGACAACCCGATCGTTAGAAAGATTGTGAACCGCATCTTAGACATTAAGGTCTCCTATTCAATTTGATTCGTAGTCCGATCAGTAAAGGGCTTCTGGCTCGTGATCGACGATCGAGATCACTTTTGTTCCGCCGCAGGTACCGGCGCGCCGAGTTGGTCGTACGTCGCGGGAAGTAGCCGCCAGCAAACGTAATTAGTCTAAGGTTCCTTGTAGGCGGCTCCCAGCTATCGAAAGTCGGTACACTTTCGGGTCGGAATCGATGGCGTCGGATTGAGGTTTACGGGGTGATGAGGTGTTGCTCGCAGGCAAAGGGCTAGTTGGCGGGAGTGGAGGAGGGAGTCTTCTCGGTGGCGGGGGCAGTGGCGGACTTGGCGGCAAGTTTCTTTTTGTTGAAGTCGCGAACGATTCGGGCTACGTAGGCTTTGGTTTCGTAGTAGGGCGGGACTCCGTTGTATTGCTCGACGCGCTGCGGTCCGGCGTTGTAGGCGGCAAGGGCTTTGATGAGATCGAAGTTGTAGCGTTCGAGGAGTTCGCGGAGGTAGCGGGTTCCGGCTTCGACATTGGCTTGCGGGTCGAAGGCATTGTGGACGCCGAGTTGCGCGGCGGTTTGGGGCATGAGCTGCATTAATCCCTGGGCGCCCTTGGGAGAAACGGCGCGGACATTAAATCCGCTTTCGGCGCGGATGACGCTGGTGACGAGGTCAGGATCGAGACGGTAGGTTCCGCTGGCGTCTTTGACGGCTTGGTTTAAGTCGAAGGGATGCGGCGCGATTTCGGGGGTGGTTTCGGATTCAACGTGAGGTACTGTGGAATCGGGTAGAGATTCGAAGTGATCGATTTCGGCGGAGGGAATGTCGACGAAGCTTGTTTGATCTCCATCGATGTAGAGGCGGGTGATGGTGCCGATGACTTGGCGGCGTTCGTGGCGGATAGAGAAACCGTTGCGGAGGATGGCGGAGTCGGCGGCGAGGCAGGGCGCGGTAAGAAGCGCGACGGAGAGGACGAGTTGGAGGAACTTCTTCATGTTCGCGTGCTGTACGTACCTCAGGGGCTAAAGCCCGGATTTGTTGGACCTGACCCGGCGCGGTTGAAGCCGCGCCCTTTCAAATCTCTCAGCGCTCAGCTCCGACTAAACCGGCTAAGGCGGCGGCTACGCCGCATTGGTCGTTGCCCAGGGTGACGCTCCAGCCGCGGGCGCGGAGTTCATCGCAGGCATTCCCCATGATAACCGGATGGCCGGCAAACTCAAGCATTTCGATGTCGTTATGGTTGTCACCGATGGCCATGACCTGATCGCGAGGGAAGCCGCGGTGGGCGGCCCAGCGGGCGAGGGCGTGGCCTTTGGAGCATCCGGCGTTGAGGACATCGATCATGGAGAGGTCACGCTCGGGATATTCGGTGCGGAGGACGGTGATACGGTTGCCGAGGCCGGTGGCATCGAGAGCGTATCGGGCTTCGGCCATGCGGGACATGGAGCCGCAGAACATAGCCTGGACGGGGTCGGTGGTGAGGGCATTTTCGAGGGGGACAACGAAGTCGATGTAGGCCATATTTTTCTCGAGCCAGCGCCGGATGCTGGCGTTGAGCGCGTCGAGGTGTTCGAGGACGATGGCGCCTTTGGTTTCCTTGTCAAATGTTAGAACGGTGTGGCCGCGGAAATCTTGCATGGCGGTGCAGAGGTCGAGGCAGGTTTGGCGGGGCATGAGATCGCGGTGGAAGGTCTCTCCCGAGAGAGAACGGGTGACCGCGCCATTCGAGCTGATGAGCCAGAGATCGAAGCCGAGTTGCTGGGCGATGGGCAGAGCGAAGGTGTGGCGGCGTCCGGTGACGAGGACGACTTCGATGCCGGCGCCGTGGGCGCGGCGTAGGGCTCGCAGATCATCGGGGGAGATTTGGAATTGAGGGTTGAGGAGGGTGCCGTCGATATCGGAGGCAATGAGGCGGACAGGAGTGGGCTTCGCCGCGGGAGCTTCGGGTTTGAGCAATGGGACGCTGGGTTGGGTCACTCTTTAGTGTAAATGCAGATCTTTCGAGTTGGCGATGATGCGGTAATGGGCCACCGTTGGCATGGCCTCTGAA
>Ga0210393_10000400_pt1 | contig 39656 bp, 35 predicted proteins | sample IncBWC27OmetaG_FD_160068 | JGI IMG/M metagenome (GOLD analysis project Ga0210393, IMG submission 160068) | Forest soil microbial communities from Barre Woods Harvard Forest LTER site, Petersham, Massachusetts, United States - Inc-BW-C-27-O ...
GCGAGGATGTTCTTGGCCGCAGCCGCCCAGTCGGCGGGCTCGCCCTTGGGCTGATACCGAATTAGACCGGAAACGGTCTTGTGCTTGCGGATCACGCCCAAGTCGGGCTGCTCCGAATAGGCGTCCTCGAGACCGTAAGCGAGCCAGTCCGCCATAGCGTCACCGAGCACTAGAATGTGACGCTGCGGTACAGTTTCGCGTTTCTCCGGCGGCGGCGCCTTTGAAAAATCCTCGCGCACCGGCGGTAGCGCTTGCCGCCTATCCCAACGAGGTGCTTTCTGCTGAAACGGCTCAAACATGCCGTTGCCATACCAGCCGCCACCGAACCCCCCACCACCGCGCTGCGGCTGCGGGCGCTGCTGAAAACCGCCGAAATTAAAGAACTGCGCCGAGCTGGATCCAACTATGCCGAGCAGCAACCCCAAGGCCATGGCCAGCGCAATTAGCAGGCCGCTTCGGGTAAACACACGCACTCGTTTTGGCCTGTTGGACATGGCCGGACTGCACGGGACGGAGAAACTCAACCATAGCACTAAGGCGCTGTAACAAGTCTCAGATCATTGTGAAGTGATTACCGTGAGTACAGAAAAAGCCGAAGCCGACATTGCTACGGGTCTCAACACCGCGATCCTGCGCCGGTGGAGTATAATGCAGGGGTTCGAACCATCTGACTGCCTTAATGGCCACGCGCTAAGGGGCTTTCCCCATCGAGTCGTCCGTGGTCTTCACGTTGATCATGACTTCCATGCCGAGTTCGTCCTCCCCGTCTCCCCAATAGCTTCCGGAAAGGGGGATTGCCTGTGCGGGTGTTCGGGCAACGCCTACGCGGATAAGGTCTCGGTTGCCGACTATCCCGTTCGTCGGATCAAATTCTACCCATCCTGATCCCGGCACGTAGATCTGACACCAGGCGTGCGTGGATCCTCCTCCGAGCCGAAGCGGCCCGTCACGACCCGGCACGTAGACGTACCCGGTGACGAATCGCGCCGCGAATCCCAGGTACCGAGCTGCTTCCATCATCAACAGCGCAAAGTCTCTGCACGTGCCTTGTAGATGGTTTAGGGTTTCTCCGGGCGATTGCGTCCCGCGGGACATTCGCTGCTCGTATGAGAACCCTTCAGCTATCGCTTCGTTGAGCGTCATCAGGAGTTGTCCGGTGGGTTGGCTGGTGTCCATTCGCACGAACTTTGCCAACCATTCCTCCACCTCGACGTCATGCGGATGTTGTCGGGAGATGTAGGCGGCTAGGTCCGGAGCTTCATCTTCGGAATACGAGAACGGATGCGAGCGCGCATAATCTTCTATCCGGAAGTCGGGAGCGTTCTCGGGCGTATGCTCCAGGCGGATGAAGGTCTCAAATTCCAGCAGTTCGCACATCGTACTAAAATCGACCAACGTCAGGCAGTTGCCGAACACATCGTGAATCCATCTGACTTCCGCAGGCTCGGGAATGACGTTCAGACGGCATTCCAGCAATCGTTGATCGAAGCTGTCACGCGGGCGGAACAGGAGCTGATGCAGGCCCGGTCTTATCGGTCGTTTGTAGCGATACATCGTCTTATGATGTACAGAGAACACCGTCATGATGGAACGACTGTAAAGAAAAAGCGGTCCAAACGCGAGGCAGATCCAGATTCGTTCAGCGCCGATCACAGCCGAGCTCACAACCGACGAAGTCAGGGCGTGAACTCACAGATCCGTAGGCGCTGGCGGACTAACGCTTTTGTGGTATTCGATCACGAGCAGCACAGCTGACTTGGTTGCTGGCGGGATGGCATTATATTGCTCGACCTTGTGGCGCGGAGCCTGAAGCGCGGATTCAACACCGGAGCTGATCTCGGCCTGCGGCCAATCAGACGGCGGCCAATTCCGATGACTTCTGATTTGGAAACATTTCATTCCTTGTGGTTCCGTTTTTCGGTTCGCTTTGCCGGTTGTTGATTATCCGCGATCGACCGCGTCCTGATCTCAACCTCCCAGCCACATCAAAAAATACCACAACGATCGGCAAGCAAGCGCGCGCCAAGAGCACAACGGCGATGGTTGCCGCACTGGGGCTAGGAGTGCTAGCGTGATCTCGAAAAAGGGAGTCATTCGATGTCCCTTCAATCGTCATTGAAGACGACGGCCTCAGCAGCCCGCTTCGTCTTTTTTATAAGTATCTGGCTCGCAATCGCCAATTGGAGCAAAGAGGATCTTCCGATCGGCGTCGCGGCTTCTGTACTCGCGGTATTGATCAGCTTGTCGCTGTTACCGCCCACCACAATCCGCCCGCGTCTCGCCCCGCTTGTCAGACTTAACCTTCGCTTCCTGAGCAGTTCCATCCTCGCGGGCGTAGACGTCGCCAGACGTGCGCTCCTGCCCCGTCTTGACTTGAATCCCGGATTTGTTGCCGTCCCCTTTACGTTGCCGCCCGGCGTCACCCGCAACACCTTTCTCATTTATTCGAGCCTGCAGCCAGGAACCTTGCCTACAAGCGCGGAAGGCGACACGCTTCAGGTGCACGGCCTCGACATTTTGCAGCCGATAGCCGCATCCATCGAAGCTGACGAAGACCTGTTCGAAAAGGCGCTCGGCCATGAATGAACTGCTTCTCGCGGCGGCGGGCCTCATTGTCCTTATGGTCGCCATTGGACTTGCTCGCATTTTGCTTGGATCTAATGACGTGGAACGGCTGATGGCGGTCCAACTGCTCGGCACCGGCGGTATCGCCGCGCTGCTATTGATCGCTCAGGCGACAAATGTCCCCGGCGTGGAGGATGTCGCGCTCGGTCTCGCCTTGCTCGCCGCGTTTGCCTCCATTGCCTTCATCAATCTCCTCGACGTTGACCAGGGAGACGCTGAGGCGTGATTGCGCTTCTCGATCTTTTCAGTATCGCCGCGATCAGCGCCGGTACGTTTTTCTTCCTCGCGGGGACGGTTGGCCTTTTGCGCTTTCCGGACTCGCTCACGCGTCTGCATGCTTTGACCAAGGCCGACAATCTTGGCCTTGGTCTGGTCGCGCTCGGCCTGATCCCCCACGCCGATAGCGCACTTTCGGCACTCAAACTGATCGTCATTTGGGTTTTGGTTCTGCTCTCGGGTGGCTCGACCTCACAACTGATTGGCCGCGCGCTGAGGCGGGGTCGCAAATGAGTCTTCTCCCCATTCTTGACGTTGTTCTTGCCGGTTTGGTCATCGGCGTCGCTATCTTTACTATCACTGCGCGGGAGCTGTTCGCCTCCGTGGTCGGTTATGTCGCCTATGGGCTGTTGCTCGCTTTCGTCTGGATCCGGCTTTACGCGCCAGACGTTGCCTTGACCGAGGCGGCGGTGGGCAGTGGGGTCACCGGGGTGCTGTTGATTACTGCGGGCAAAAGGCTCGGAGCACTCAAGAATGCTGCTCCGGAGGCGCAGCCGGGATTCGCCTTCAAACTCCTCACTGGCGTGCTCGCCGCGCTCGTCGCCAGCGCGTTGGGCGCAGTCATCCTGATGCTGCCTGATCCGCCCCCCTCGCTTGCGCCGGAAGCGGCCGCTGCTGCCGACGGTGCCGGCGCTGGCCTGGGCAATCCCATCACAGCGGTGCTGATGTCCTATCGCTCCCTTGATACAATGCTGGAGAAGATCGTGCTGATCCTGGCGGTGGTCGGGGTCTGGTCGGTGGGCGCCGACAAGGCGTGGGGCAGCGCGCCCGCGCCGCTCCGCCAGCAAGAGCCCTATGCTCCGATGGTCTTTCTCGCCCAGATGCTCGCCCCTGTCGGCGCGCTCATTGCAATTCATATCTTTTGGACTGGAGCCAACGCGCCGGGCGGCGCATTTCAAGGCGGCGCTCTGCTTGCGGCCATGTGGATGGTCACCATGATGGCGCGGCTGACGGACCCGCCCCGCATCGACACGCAATGGCTGCGCGTGGCTTTGGTCGCTGGACCTGCCGTATTCCTCATCAGCGGGCTCGCGGGCGAAGTTGTCGCAGGAGCCTTCTTCGCCTATCCGCCCAGCCTCGCCAAGCCGATCATCCTTTTCATCGAAGCGTTCATGGTGTTGTCCATCGCGGCGGCCTTGCCGATGCTCGTCGCTGGTCCGCCGAGCGAGAGACCCGATTAATGACCCCTTCAGTTCTGGCGGGATTGACCGGCGCGGCTTTGGTGGGTTTTGGGCTTTATGGCCTCATTCTCCATCCACATCCGCTGCGCAAGCTGCTGGCCTTCAACCTGATGGGCAGTGGTGTCTTCCTCATTTTCGGCATTGTCGCGCGGCGCGGCGCGTCGGCGGGCTTTAGCTTCGACCCCGTCCCACAAGCCATGGTCATAACCGGAATTGTGGTCGCCTTCGCCGCCAGCGCGATCGCAGTGGCCCTCATTTTACGCCTTTCCGCGGAGAGCGGCCACGTCACGTTGGATCCAGAGGTCTGGACCGGATCGAATGGTGGAGACACAATGTGATGGCGGAATCGGGGACAACCACGCCGGGCGGGTACCTCCTCGTTCTCACGATTCTGCTCCCGGTTGTCGGAATGATCCTCTCATTCACGCCTGGAGGCCGCAATGCCGAGCGCATTGCTTTATGTTCGACGCCGTTCGGATTTGCGCTGGCCTGCGCAATCGCATTCCATGTCAATCGAGCGGGCAAGCCCATCGTCTATCTGGTGGGCGGATTGCCGCCGCCGCTCGGGATCGCCTTGCGTGCCGACGGCATTTCGGCGGTGATGCTGGTCGCTGCTGCGGTGATCGTGACAGCCGCGGCGTTCTATGCCCGCCCGAAGTTCGCTACGCCTGACGGCGTCAGCGAAAGCCGAAGTTCGCTGACCTTCTGGATCATGCTTCAGGCGATCTGGGCCGCGTTAAACATCATTTTCGTAGGCGGCGATCTGTTCAACCTCTACGTCGCGCTGGAACTGCTGACCTTCGCGGCGGTGCCTCTCGTCTGTATCGATGGCCGCCCGGAGACGATCGCTGCCGCATTGCGCTATCTGCTGTTCGCTCTCTTCGGATCGATCTCCTATCTGCTCGGCGTGGCCTTGTTCTACGGCGCGCACGGGACGCTGGACATTTCGCTTCTCGCAGAAAGGGTGCAGTCAACGCCCGTTGTCTGGACGGCGGCCGCCCTGATGACCTGCGGCCTGCTCGCCAAAACTGCCCTCTTTCCGCTGCACCTTTGGCTGCCGCCAGCCCATGCCAACGCGCCGGCGGCAGCGAGTGCCGTACTCTCCGGACTCGTTGTCAAAGGCTCATTCTTTCTCACGCTTCGGCTGTGGTTTTATATCCTTCCCGCCCTTCCCGCGGAGAAGGTGGCCATTGTTCTCGGTTGTCTTGGCTCAGCGGCGATTATCGCAGGGAGTGTAATCGCCTTGCGTCAAGCGCGGTTGAAGTTGCTAATCGCCTATTCGACAGTGGCTCAGATCGGCTACCTCTTTCTGGTGTTCCCGCTTGCAACGGGCGCCTCGAGTGCGATCGGCTGGAGTGCCGGAGTGATGCAGATTCTCGCCCATGCGTTCGCCAAGGCTGCGATGTTTTTCTCGGCCGGCCTGCTTGCCGAAGCGCTCGGCCATGACCAGATCGTAAAACTGGGCGGCGCGGCGCGCGTGTTACCGTTGACCTTCCTGACCATTGCGCTTGGCGGATTGTCGCTGGTGGGCCTTCCGCCGAGCGGCGGTTTCAGCGCCAAATGGCTGATGCTGCAAGCCTCCGTCGCATCTGGCCAGTGGGTCTGGACGCTTCCGATCCTCGCCGGTGGCCTGCTTGCGGCCGGCTATGTCTACCGGATTCTTACGCCCGCATTATCCGATGACCAAATTTCACTGGTATTGCCTCCGAAGCGCAGCCAGGAGGTCATTGCGCTTGCTCTGACAGCGGTCGCCATTGCGCTTGGCTTCGCGCCGCAGGCTTTCTTTGACTTCCTTGAAATCGGGCGTCCGGTGGTGGGGCAGCCATGACCGATCTTCCCTCTACGCTGCTCGTCGCGAGCCTCGCCACGCCATTGGCATTCCTCGGCGCCTGCTTCGTCGAAGGCTGGCGACGGCACGCCCTCGCCCTCCAATGGCTCGCCCCGGTACCCAGTCTCGCAACTGGCCTCGTCGGTTTGATCCGCGCGCCGCTTGTCTGCGACCTGCCTATCCTGGACTTCACTCTCCGCCTCGATCCGCCAGGCGCCCTGCTTCTCACGGGCGCGGCCTTGCTTTGGATCGTCTTCAGCGCTGCGATCTGGCGCGACCGCCCGCCCGATAACCGTTTCGGCCTTTCCTGGCTTCTCACAATGACCGGCAACATAGGTGTCTTCGTCGCCGGTGATCTTGTCTCCTTCTACCTTTTTTATGCGCTCGTCAGCATTCCGGCCTATGGGTTGTTCGCTTTTTCTGACGACCGCGAACAGAAGCGCTCCGGTGCGATCTATATGGCATTCACCATTCTTGGCGAGGCGATTTTGCTGCTCGCCTTCGCGATGCTCGTGACAGGAGAGCCGCTTGGAAGCACGCGCATCGTGGATGCGATGGCCGCCTTGCCTTCCTCGCCTTGGCGAGACGCGACCCTGGGTTTGATCGTCGCCGGATTCGGTATGAAGCTGGGAATGGTCCCCTTCAACGGCTGGATGCCGCTGACCTATAGCGCCGCGCCGATCCCTGCAGCCGCGCTTCTGGGCGGCGCGGGCGTCAAGGCCGGCGTAATCGGGCTTATCCGCTTTCTGCCGCTTGGAATCCCAATGGAGGGTTGGGGGGATTCTTTGGTCGTCTTGGGCTTTCTTTCCGCGTTTTACGGGGTCGCTTTCGGTCTGACCCAACAAAATCCCAAGGTTATTCTGGCATATTCCAGCATCAGCCAGATGGGAGTCATCGCAGCCGTGCTGGGCATAGCGCTTGCCAAAGGAGAAGCTGACGGCGCTCTCGACGCAGCTTTTTATGCTGCAAACCATCTGCTGGTGAAAGCTGCGCTGTTCCTTGCGATCGGCGTGCTGGCCACGCGAGACGCGGCAACGCCGGTTCTCGCCGTCCCCCTTGCCCTTAGCCTTGCGGGGCTACCGTTCACAGGCGGCGCGCTGGCCAAACTTGCAACAAAGGCGCAGTTCGCCAGCGGATCGGTAGCCGCGCTCGCCACGCTTTCTTCAATCGGCACGGCGCTGTTGATGACACATTTCCTGATCTGCTTCGCCGTGCCATCGTCGCGCGCTGCACAGGAGTGTCCATCCGCTCTCGTTCGTTTTTGGCCCGCGGCTGCCCTCGGCGCGATCTTGCTGCCGTGGGCTTTCTATCCGGTAGTCGGCAATGCGTCATATGCGTTTGAAATCGGCAATCTCGTCGATGGGCTCTGGCCGGTGGCGCTTGGCATGGGCCTCGCTTTTGTGCTGAGACGGGTCAGGTTTGCACCGCACGTGCCGGTCGGCGACAGCATAGTGCTTGAGGAGGCCGCGTTCCGTCGCTTGTTAGGTATTGGTCCATCCCTTGAAAAGCTTGACGCCCGTCTACGGCAATGGCCGATGGCCGGCATCTCGTTACTTCTGATTATCCTGGCCCTGCTGACGGCGAGCGTCTCAGGTAGCTAGTGGTCCGATTCTAACATTCGCTCCCATCAACGAGCCACGTTTGCGAATGTTAGAATCAAAGGACCACTTGCAAATTATTGATGCTAGTGGAGCTTTGGATTTGACGTTCGCATAAGCGAGCCGCGGCAAGCGAGTAGCGAACGTCAAATCCGCTCCACTAGTCGTTGCTTCGGTTCCTTGACGCGGAAGAAAATCACATAGAGCGCCGGCAGGACGAGGAGGGTCAGCACGGTGGCTACGAACAATCCGCCCATGATCGCGAAGGCCATCGGCCCCCAGAACACGGTCGGTGCAATCGGAATAAAGCCCAGAACGGTCGAGATTGCGGTCAGCATGATCGGCCGGAAACGCGAGACCGCGCCTTCCACGACCGCATCCCACAGCTCACGACCCTGTGCGCGCTCGGACTCGATCTGTTCGATCAGGATGACAGCATTGCGCGCGATCATGCCCATCAACGCCAGAATTCCGAGAATGGCGACGAAACCGAGAGGCCGACCAGAAATCAGCAAGGCTGCGACAATGCCTATAAGGCCCATAGGCACAAGACAGAGAACCATGGCGAGCCGGCTGAAACTGTGCAGCTGCGCCATGAGGAACAGCAGCATCAGGAACAGCATTGCAGGGACCATCGCGTAGACCGAGGCCTGTGAACTGGCGCTTTCTTCGACCGTGCCGCCCACGGCAATGCGATAGCCCACAGGCAGGCTCGCCTGCAGCTTTTCCACGGCCGGGGCCAAGGAAGCCACCGCTGCCTCCGGAGACGAACCCGGTGCGACATCGGCCTGGACGGTCAGCGTCGGCACGCGGTTGCGTCGCCAAACCAGCGGATATTCCTGGCCGTACTCAAAGCGCGCGATCTGACTTAAGGGAACCGTGCGACCGCTGGGCAACGGCACCTGCAAGGATTGCATTGTGTCGAGGGAGACACGTTGCTGGTCTTGAGCGCGGGCGACGAGGTCGACCAGGTAGATGTCGTCGCGCAATTGGGTGATTGCGGCGCCGGTCATCACCGTGTTCAGATAGGCCGAAAGTTGCCTCGAGTTCAGTCCAAGGAGGCGCGCCTGATCCTGATCGATTTCGACTCGCACCTTGCGCGCCGGCTCCATCCAGTCGAAATTTATCCGCCGCAGATTGTTGTCGGAGCCGAGGACCTGGCCGAGCTGCAAGGCAATGGTGCGCACCTGGCCCAAATCCGGGCCACTTACGCGATATTGCACAGGCCATCCCACTGGCGGCCCAAGCTCCAGCGGTGAGACGCGAGAAACAATGTTCGGGAACTCCTCAGCCAACTTTTTCTCGAGCGCCGTCTGAAGCCTTTTGCGCGCGGCAACATCCCTCGCAATGACCACAGCCTGGGCAAAAAAATCGTTGTTGAGCTGCACATTCAATGGAAGATAGAAGCGGATCGCGCCGCGCCCGACATAAGTGCTCCAGCTCGCGACGTCGGGATTTTCCTTGAGCACGGCGTCGAGTTTGGCCGCGGCACGGTCGCTGGCGAAGATCGACGCATTTTGTGGCAAGGTCAGATCGACCACCAGCTCAGGACGGTCCGAAGCCGGGAAGAATTGCCGGGGCACCAGCGGTAGAGCCAAAAGCGAGGCAACGAAACATGCGAGCGCGATCGCAACAGTCATCCAGCGCCGGCGCATGGCGGTCAGCAGAATCGCACGGAATGCGGTCATGATACGGCTGGGTTTCCCGTCTTCTCTGCGTTCGGGAGACTTGAGCAGCCAGACTCCAAGCAAAGGTGCGAACAGCACCGCAACGAACCAGGAAACGATCAGCGCGATCGATACGACCGCGAAAATCGAAAACGTATATTCGCCGGCCGAAGACCGTGCAAAACCGATTGGCACGAAGCCTGCAGCGGTGATGAACGAGCCGGTAAGCATGGGAAATGCCAGCGTGTCATAGGCGAAAGTCGCCGCTTTCTCCTTGCTGTCACCGGCCGCCATGCGTGAGATCATCACATCGACCGTTGTCATCGCGTCGTCGACCAGCAGGCCGAGAGCGATAATCAGCGCACCGAGCGAAATGCGCTGCAAATCGATCCCGATGGATTCCATGATCGGGAAGATAATCGCCACGGTCAGCGGGATCGACAAGGCGACCACGGCGCCGGGCCGGAATCCAAGGCTGACGATGCTGCAGGCCATGATGATCGCAATGGCCTGCCAGAGGGACGTCATGAATTCGCCAATGGCGTGTTTCACCACCACCGGCTGATCGGACACCAGCGTCACGTCGATGCCGAGCGGCAGATCGGTCACGCCGGAATCGATCGCCTTCTTCACATTTTGGCCCAACGCCAGGATGTCGCCGCCGTCGCGCATGGCGATGGCAAGACCGATCGCCGGCTTGCCGCTGACGCGGAACATCGGTTGCGGCGGATCGGAGAGCGACCGTCGAACCTCGGCGATGTCTCGCAGGCGGATCAAACGCCCATTCGACGGAAAATTGACGTCGAGCAGATCATTCTCTGACTTGAAAGCGCCGGTCACGCGGATCGACAATTTTTCGTCGCCGGTCTGGAGCGAGCCTGCTGGAATCACGGCGTTCTGTGCCCGGAGTGCATCGACCAGCGCAGCGCGGTCGATGCCGAGCCCGGCAAGCTGGCTTGTCGAGAATTCGACATAGATCTGCTCATCTTGCGCGCCGAGAATTTCGATCTTGGAGACGTCCGGAACCAGCAGCAGCTTCGAGCGCATCTCCTCGACATAATCGCGCAACTCACGATGGCTGAAGCCATCAGCGGTAAAACCGTAAATCAGGCCGTAGGTGTCGCCGAAATCATCGTTGAAGCCAGGTCCGACGACGCCTTGGGGCAAGGTATGCCGTATATCCCCGATGTTCTTGCGCACTTGATACCAGATGTCCGGCACTTCCCTTGCGGAGGTCGAGCCTTTGAGATTGACGAAAATCGTCGTCAAACCCGGATTGGTATAGGAGCGCAGGAAGTCCAGGCCCTTTGTTTCCTGTAACTTGCGCTCAAGGCGTTCGGTGACCTGGGTCAGGGTATCGTCGAGCGTTGCTCCTGGCCAAGCCGCCTGCACGATCATGGTGCGGAAGGTGAAGGCCGGATCTTCGCTGCGTCCAAGACGGAAATAGGACGACAAGCCGGCGATCACGATCGCGATCATTGTAAAAACGATGAAGGATCGATGTTTCAGCGCCCAGTCGGAAAGATTGGGGCCACTCATGACCGCACTCCCAGAGGCCTTACCTTTTGGCCCGGATGCAGCGCCTGCACACCCGCTGTGACAACGATCTCGCCGCCGTCTAGCCCGCCCGAAAGCACCACCGTCCCCGGATCAAAGCGCAGGACTTCGACCGGCTTAAGGCCCACGGTCAAACTGTCCGGATTGACCACCCATACTGCGGGATTTCTATCTGTGGCGGTCAAGGCGCTCGCAGGGAGCGAAATTCCGTGGCCATGATCAACTTCCATCCGGCCGGTTACGGTCGCACCAAGCCGCATCTCGGGAGGTGGATCGTTGACTGCTACGCGGACCTTGAACGTGCGCGTGACCGGATCAGCCTGCGGATCGACCTGCCGCACTCGGCCTTTGGCGGTGATGTTGGGATCGTCGGTCAGAGCGATGATCACATCAGCATCCCCAGGCGCAGTGCGCAGCACCTGAGCCGGAACGTCGAAGACAGCGTCCCAGCCGGAATCGCGCGCGACCATGAAAACCATCTGACCGGCCTGTACTACCTCACCCGATTCCGCCGCGCGGTTGGTGACGGTGCCGGTCAAGCCAGCCTTGAGCTGGGTATAGCTGACACGGTCCTCGGCGATTTCGACCTGGGCCTTGGCGTCATCCACGGCCGCCTGCGCAGTGCGCAGCGCTTGCTGGGCTGGATCGAAGTTGGCGCGGGTCGTCCAACCCTGCTTCAGCAGTGTGTCCTGGCGGTCGAAATGATTGGAATCTTGCTCCAGCCTGGCGTTGGCAGCGGCAAGCGCCGCGCGCGCGGAACGAAGCGAATTTAATTCGTTTTGCGCATCGAGCTTGGCCACCACCTGGTCGGGCGTGACGCGATCACCCCTATCTACCGAGCGCTCGATGATCCTGCCACCGATCCGGAAGGCGAGAGCGACTTCCTTTTCCGCCTGGATCTGTCCTGTCAGAACAATTGTCTGGCCCAAGCCGCCCTTTTCGACGACGACCGTGCGCACAGGGCGCGGGGGCGGCGCCTCTTCGGCGACATCGCGCTTGCAACCGGCGAGCAATGGGAGGAGCGTCAGAGCAAGTGCCAGAACTGGTCCGCGGGGCAGATGCCAGCCCGAGCAAGGGGTGCGTGACGAGATAAGCATCGGAGCCTCACATTGGCGACCGTAGTTGACGAGGCGGTAGATCAGAACGAACCGACGAGCGAGCCGAGCACGATGACCACAACGAGAGCGATAATGGCGCCGAGAATGGCGACTATGAAGATATCCTTGTAGCTCGAGCCATGGGTACACCCGCACACCGACAGGAGCGTAACCACCGCGCCGTTGTGTGGCAGGCTGTCGAGCGTGCCGGAGCCGATCACGGCAACCCGATGCAGGAGCGCCGGGTCCATGCCGATCTGCGCCGCTCGTTCCAGATAGGTTGCACCCAGTGCGTCAAGGGCGATCGTCAGACCGCCAGACGCCGATCCGGTGAGCGCAGCCAGCGTATTGGTCGCGACAGCGAGAGAGACGAGCGGCCCGCCGCCGATACCCAGAACGGCGTCGCGCACCACAGCGAAGGCCGGCAGGGCGGCGACGACCGCGCCAAAGCCAACCAGACTTGCAACACTGATCGCAGGAAGCGCCGAGGCGTTCACGCCGGCGTCCATGGTTGCCCGGAGGTCCGGGATTCGCTTCCAGTTGAGGACGATGACCACGAGTATTGCCAGGGTCAGCGCAGTCAGAACGGACCATACGCCGATGACGGCGGCGGGAGACACGCCGCCCCATTCGGGCCTGGAAAGAAAGCTGAGGTCTAGTCGTGGCAACACTATCAGCGACAGTAAGAGATTGACCAGAATGACGACGACGATCGGCGTGACCGCAGACCCGAATTCAGGTTTCGTTGCCGCGAGTTCACCGTGAGCAATCTCCGCAGGGTCGAATTCATGCGAAGCAACGGCGCGTTCCCGCAATGTGTCGTCCCGGGCGATCTCGCTGGCGTTCTTGAGAGCGCCATCGCCGAAGCCCTCAGCACTTGCGTGCACCGCCGCCTGCTGACGACCCAGCCACCACACGCCAAACGTCAGCATGATGGCCGACGCGATGATGCCGAGGCCTGGCGCGGCAAATGGCGTCGTGCCGAAGAACGGCATCGGAATGGTGTTCTGGATTGACGGAGTCCCTGGCATCGCCGACATCGTGAAGGTAGCGGTACCGAGCATGATAGCCGCGGGCATCAGCCGCCGGGGAATGGCTGCCGCCTTGAAGAGACCCTGCGCCATCGGCGCAATGACGAAAAAGGCGACGAACAGGCTGACGCCACCATAGGTGACCACAGCGCCACCGAGCACCACAGCAAGAATTGCGCGCTTCGTTCCCAGCTTTTTCGTCATGTAGTCGGCGATCGCCGAGACCGAGCCGGTGTCCTCCATCAGTTTGCCGAATAACGCGCCAAGCAAAAAAATCGGGAAGAACTGCGCGAGAAATCCCGAGGCGCTTTGCATGAATGTTTGAGTCCAGTGCGCCAATAACGGCTCTCGGGAGAAGAAAGCCGCGGCAACCGCAGCGATCGGAGCGAGCAACAACACGCTCCAGCCCTTGAAGGCCAACCAGATGAGCAGCCCCAGCCCAATCAGAATGCCAAAGAGGCCGATCAGATCACGAAGACCCATGATCAGCACTCCGCCAGAAGAATGTCGAGATCTGCAGTCGAGCGTTTTCCCACGTCCGCGCCGTGCAACTTGAGGAAGTCCTCCGCCGCCTTTCGGCCTTCCTCCTTGAGCACGTGCAGGAAACGCGCCTCGGCGTTGAGCTTGGAGGATGCCCCGAACTCGGCAAGCTTGTCCGTGAGAATGTGATGGGTGCGCATTTTGGCCCAACGACGCCCCTCGCCTGTGCCAGGATCGGCAGCCTGGCACAGCAGCGCAATCATGCGCAGCTCCTTCATCAGGGGCGAGTTGAAGGAAATTTCATTGAGCCGGTCCAGGATGTCACCTGCTGAACGCGGCGTTTCGCGGCGTTCGCGCGGATTGATCTGAACCAGGATAACGTCATAGGCCTCGCTCTCACGGACCAAGGGCGAAATGGTTGGATTGCCCGCGTAGCCGCCATCCCAATAGGGCTCGCCGTCGATCTCGATCGCCTGGAATAAGGTCGGCAAGCAGGCGGAAGCGAGCAACACCTCCGGAGTGATCTCCTTGTTGCGGAAAATTTTGCCACGACCGGTATGGACGTTCGTTGCAGTGATAAAAAGCTTGATCGGCGCCTCGTTGAGATGACTGAAATCGATGCAGTCCTCGAGAATCGACCGGATCGGATTGTAGCCAAATGGATTGAGATTGTAGGGTGAAACAAGCCGGCTCACGAGGTCCATCATCACATAGCCGGGAGAGGTGTCGAGCGACCAACGATTCATCAAGCGGTCGAACATCGAGCGTTGGATTGGACTATACCGAGCAGAGGCGGCGACCCGTTCCCAATACGCGTCCAGTGCCTCGCGTGCGCCGCGTACGCCGCCCTTGATATAGCCACTGACCAGAACGGCGGCGTTCATGGCGCCCGCCGAGGTGCCGGAAATCGCTTCGATCCTCAGCCAGGACTCTTCGAGAAGTCGATCCAGTACGCCCCATGTGAAAGCGCCGTGAGAGCCCCCGCCCTGCAAGGCGAGATCAATGAGAACGGTTTTGCGCGAGGCATCCAGTTGTGCGGGCATGATGGTACCGTTTTCTATCGAAGACCCGGCGCCTGTCGGGCGCATTCTTGTTTGTTTGTTGTTCGATAAATGCGGTCGCTGCTCGCGCTCGCGTGGCGGACGAGAGCACCTCCCCCATCGTTATTAGCCTCCCCAGTCACCAGCCAGGTTGCGGCAGATCAAGCAAATGGTCGCGCGCAAAACAGGGTATGGATTTCCAGTTGAAAATCTGCTCGGCAGATTTCAAGCGGCGACGAACGTCCGCTCCTTGAGAGCGACACTCCTACCAGGGCTGCATAGACGTAGGTACAAATTCTCGGTCTAAGTTGCATCGATGGCCGAATGCGCATTGGATAACTGATCGCTCTGAAGCGCTGCTCTTCTGGCAGGACGATATTGATTTACGTCAATTTGGGTCAGGACTACTCGCGGTAAAATTGTCGATTCAGCAACAAGCGAGGAAGTCTGCAGAAACCGCCGCACGAACGCGGCTTGGTTGGTGGCGACGAAAAAACAAAGAACGCCAGGAATCCCTGGACAATCATGGCGCGATATCAGCCATGCGGGCGCTTTATCGTTACGTCAAGCGCGTGTTCAACCTCGATCGGAAAGACCACCATTGGGAAAGCGCAAGCTGGCGCGGGATCGGTGATCGAGTTTAGTCTGCTGCCCACAAACAGCGTATCGTGAGTTCAATCTGTCCGTTGGGTAATGGCCGCCACTGCTCGACAACGGCTATGTAACCGTCCTGTGGAGCCTGTCTGATAATCTCGCGAGCCATAGCGCGAGCCGCTGCGACCGGCAGCCTGAACATAATTCTGTCAGTCGGCTCGCGCAGGCTAGAAATGCGCTCTGCGAGTTCGCTCGGTCGTTGGGCCATGGACCAGCCCACCGCCTCAACTACAGGAAGGTCAATTGATTTTTTTGGAAGCGCGGGAGATTTCCCAGATATCCACCGCCAGGAGGCAGCTTTGGTCAGTGCGCCATTCAATTGACATAAACTTCAGTCGCCGCCGTTCCATTTGTTCGCGGATTTAGTCGGCATATTGTTTCAGGCCAAGGCCAGCAAGGCGATCGCGTCTACCGGAACGATTATCCATTTCAAACCATGGGGCACGGCGCAAACTAGCGCGCGATTGATGACGCTAGGCCGCTGCCCCGTCGATGAATTTTTTGTACAACCAATGACGACCATCGTGACGCCGCCAAACCTTTCCGCGCACAAGCCGACCGGTGATTGTGCGTCTCGGTACGATAACCCTGCACAAATGCCAGGTCGTTGCCCGTGACGAGCGCTGGTTCAATCCGAGCATTCGAACTTGATCGCGAAGGGACTTCAGATTCTGTAGTTCTTGAGCCAACCTTTGTGACGTTTGGCAGAGGTCCTCTAACCAACGGTCATGACTGCGGATAATCATTACTGAACTGTTCGATCCAAAAACGGGAGCGGCCCCGTGCCGCCCCTTGAAATTGCGCCAGCCCTTTCGAGGCATCGGCTGAGTAGGCAACTCGATCTAACCGTAGCGTTGGAAGCTCGTCGTTGACGCTTATCACAAAACTCGCAATTTCTGAGCCACCGCCTATCGAGGCACATGTCTAGAGCATTTGAGTTTTGCCTACCTGCAACTGGAACCAAGGTTCCTGCCGCGCCCAACTGAATTCACGAAATCAAATATGACGGCTACCGCCTGCGTGTGGAGCGCAACGGCGAATCGCGTCCTACGTCGGTCCCCAACTCAGTCCCCAAATCGTACAGGATTTGAACGAATTTCCGGGTTGCCGACCAATCGGGAGCCTGGACCGTGAAAGGCCATTCAACGCGGCCTGCGAATGCAGTTGTTTATTGCAAGCCAGTTGATGATGAGCATCTAATACGGTGACTTCGTGCGCCCTGCATTCTGGCGAACTGCTGGACGAGAACTCATGAGTTTTCGGCGTTGGGCAAGGTGAACTGAAATACCGCGCCTTGAGGTTCATTGGCCTCTGCCCATAACCGGCCTCCATGCGCATCAATAATGGACCGGCAGATCGACAGTCCCATGCCCGTTCCGCCGGACTTGGTGGTGTAGAACGCCTTGAAGACGCGCTTGAGATGCGTGGGATCGATGCCTGGCCCGGAATCTCGCACGGCCACGAGCGCACCTGTCCGGTCTTGCTCGGTGCTGATCAACAGCTTTCGTGCCCCCGCCTCGACGGACCCCATTGCTTCGACCGCGTTCAGGACCAGGTTCAGCAATACTTGTTGCAATTGAACGCGATCCCCCGCAACGAGAGACAGTCCGTCAGCAAGCCGCATCTCAACCAAGACGCCGTTCCGGTTGGTGGCGCTTCGCACCAATATGATCACCTCTTCGATTGCCGCATTAAGGTCGAAACGCTCCTTGCGCGGCGGCGCCTTCTTGATCTGCTCGCGGATGCGGGCGATAATTTCTCCGGTTCGATCGGTATCGCTAACGAAGGAAGCGACTGCTTCCCTGACCTCGCCCAGGTCCGGAGGCTCCATCTCCAGAAATTTCTGAGCGGCACGGGCGTTGTTGCGCGCACTGGCGATCGGCTGCATGATCTCGTGAGAGAGCGAGGCAGCCAGCTCCCCCAACATGCTCACGCGGTTCATGTGGGCGAAATCCGCCTCCAACTGGAGGAGCCTCTTATGCTCCTCCTGCGCGCGTTTGCGTTCGGTAACATCGATCTGTGTCGTGACAATCTCGACAAGTTCCCCGCTTGCGGAAAACGCAGGTCGCCCGATTGTTTCGATGTGTTTGATTTCTCCATCGGGGAGTACGATTCTGTATGCAAAGAAGTAGTTTCTTTTCTCGCTGACCGCCCGTTGAACTTCTGCGAGCAACCGGTCGCGGTCGTCGGGGTGGATGCGCTGGTTCACGGCCTCGCGGCTTGGAACACCCTGCGCCGGATCAAACCCCCAGATGCGGAAAGTCTCTTCCGACCCGTAGAGAATATCCGTCTCGTTATAGGCAGCCACACCGCTGTGACTCAGTCTTTGTGCTTCTTCCAGATAGGCTTCGCTGCGGCGTAGCCGGTCTTCGGCCTTCTTGGCTTCATCGACGTCAATAGATAGACCGTACCACTGGATTATTCGCCCCTCTCGGTCGCGCAGCGGCTCACCATGGTCGCGATGCCAACGAAACTCGCCGTCCGAGCGACGCACGCGGTGTACAGCCTCGTAGGACGTTCCGGTCTCAATTGCGTGATGGAAGGCCTTTAGCGTTTCTGGCAAGTCGTCCGGGTGCACGAATTGCTGCCAGCCACGTTTCCTAAAATCCCGATGTGGCACGCCGATATAGTCCAAAAGGCGCTGATTGGCATAGGTGTTTTCGCCATCGGGTCCCGTTGCCCAGACGATACCTGGTACCGTATCGATGATTTGACGAAGCTTGTATTCGCTTTCCCGAACGGCCCCCTCCGCCTTTGGTCGATCATCAATATCGACTTCATCAGCTTGGTCAGCGGAGGAACGGCGTGTGGTTGGCGCAACGTGGCGCTTCCGCGTTTTCGCCTTCTGGCGTCGCGCCCGTTTGCTGCTTGCTCTGGAGCGCGCGCGCAATGCCTCCACCAAAGCTCAGACCTACAAGGCCGTTGGTTTACGATGCCAAGATTAAAGCAGGGATTTACCGTCCGTAAAATAGGGTTCGGGGATCAAGTTGCACAACAGCAATTTTGTACTTCGGATGTCGCCTTCGGGTCATTCGCGACTGAGCCAGCCGGTCCTGCCCGCCAATTGATGTCCGCTTTTCTCCAAAAGCGTCTAACTGTTGCGCCCACGCGAAATGACGCGAAGGGCCACGAGCCGACCTTCCGGGTTCTGGTGAGGATTCCGTCGGGTCTACGCTCAATAGAGCTTGGTGTTTCCAGATAGAACGCCGCTGAGCCTATCGAGTCGACCACGAGCGCGCTCATTGCGCCAAATGGTCGAGCAAGGCCTTCCCCTCCTTCAAATCGAGTGTGTCGAAGCCCTCCGTGAACCAGCCGTAGATCGGGGCGAGAAGGTCGCTGGCGCGTTGCTGTTTGCCCTGATCGCACCACAACCGCGCCATGCTCGTCGCGGTGCGCAGTTCCCAGAGCTTTGCCTGCTGACCTCGCGCAATCTCAAGCGAACGCTCGAAATACGCCTGCGCTTTCGCTACCTCCGGCTTCGGCAATTTAAGCGCAATTTCCCCAGCGGTTCGGTGGATCTCAGCTTCCATCAAGGTTTCCCTGGTTCTTTCCACAGTGTCCCGCGCTTGGGAGATGATGACGCAGGCCTTTTCCAGTTGCCCTGTATTCGCATAGGCGTGGGCAAGGGCATTCAAAGAATTCGGAATGAATACACTTGATCCGGTAGATCGATACGCGTCGAGACCTACGTTGATGAGTTCGATCGCATCCGTCGCCCGGCCGGATGCCGACAGAATTGAACCCTTGGCAAGCGTTCCCAGCGCTCGCCAAAACTCTGCACCCTTTTCTTCCGCAAGCGCAATTAGCTCGGCGGCGTGCGACTCGGCGGCAGCCAGCTTTCTTGTCCATGTTTCGACGGAAACAACATGGTAGAGTGCGTGCATCAATGTGGCAGCGTGGCCGAGGTCTCGCGCGTGCTCGATCAGTTGGTCAGCGAGGGTCAGAGCACTCTGCGGATAGCCGCGCAACCCCAGTGCCCACGCCCGATACGCCAACGCCGTCGCCCCGACATCCTGGCCGAATCGCACGGCCAACGCGCGATGCTCCTGGGGCACGTAGAGTGCAACGGCTTGATCGGCGTGCATTTGTGCGATCTCAAAATGGCCGACCACGATCTGCGTGACAGCCATCAAGCGGTGGCCGATTTGCATCGGTGCAGATGTGTTGGCCTTTGCGGCGAAAGCGAGAAACTGTTCCGCCCGCCAAAAAAGCTGGTCTACGTCTATTGCGATGTAACTGGACACCCAAAGGCCGTAAAGGATCGAGAAGTGCAGCAGAGGATCCTCGGGACCTTCGCCCAGGGATTCCGCCTTCTCGATCATTGATCGAGCTTTCTCGAAAGCACCAATCACATCCGGGGAGGAATACCCCTTGACGAGCATCAGGCTGTTCGCCAACGAAACTTGCAATTGCAGTTTCTCGCGTCGGAGCGCCGTTGTTTCTGGCAAGCTCCAAAGCTGGTCCAACGCCTTTGTCAGTTGCGCAACCGCCTCGGTCAGAGCCGAGCGGGCGAGCGACCGCTGCCCCGCTTTGCCCCACAGGCCCGCGGCCTTCTCGATCAACCCGGCCTCGGTGCAATGATGTGCCAGGACCTCGGGCCGGCTCTCCGCAATCTCTGCAAATTGGCTTTCGAGGGTCTCGGCGATACGGGCGTGAAGCGCGCGTCTCGGCTCGCGCAGCAGCGTGCCATAGGCCGCATCCTGCACCAGCGCATGCTTGAACAGGTAGGTCGCATGCGGCGGCACGCCTTGCCGGAACAGCAAGCCGGCCTGGATGAGGCGGCCGATCGCCGATCCCAACTCCGCTTCGGGCTTGCGCACCACCGAAGCCAGCAGGGCATGGGAGAACTCGCGCCCGATTGCCGCCCCGATCTGCGCTACCTCCTTTGCTGGGCCAATCCGGTCGAGCCGCGCCATCAACGACGCATGCAAACTTGCAGGGACCGCCAGGGCTGCGGACGGAACCGCCGCAACCATGCGCCGGGCCGCGCCCTCGCTTTCCGCTTCCAGCACCGCCTTCGTCATCTCCTCCACGAACAGGGGAATGCCGTCGGTGCGCTCGACAATGTCCCGCCTGATGCTCGCCGGCAGGAGTTTTTTTGCCGACAACGCGGTCGATCATGGCACCCACGTCGCGCTGTGTCAGCCGATTGATCGTGAGGGCAGTCACGTGAGGCTGTCCTATCCATGGTGGGTCGAATTCCGGCCGGAACGTCACGATCAGCAGCACGGGAAGCATCGCGATCTCGTCCACAACCCGACCCAGCACTTCCAGGCTCGTGGGGTCGGTCCAATGCGCATCCTCGAAAATCATCAGCACCGGATTTGAGCGTGTCAGGGCCTCCATTTGTGAAATGAGCGCTTCCAGGGTTTTTTGCCTGCGCTGCTGCGGGGTCAACTCGAGCGCGGGGTAGCGTCCATCATTCGGGAGCGACAGCATCTCCGCAAACAGCGCGGCATCCTGGGTCGAGGTCGAGGTCTGCGCGAGCAGGGCATCGAGCTTGTCGGGCCTCGCTTGCAGTTTGTCGTCGTGCGCCAGTCCTGCAGCACGTTCCATCTGGCCAATGATCGGATAAAGCGGGCTATCGGTGTGCTGAGGGGAGCAGAAGTAACGCAAACGCGTGTGCGGTCCGGTGGCGAGGCTCTCCAGAAGCGCTGCCGTGAGCCGCGATTTCCCGATACCGGCCTCGCCTGAGAGAAGCACGACCTGTCCTTCACCCGCCTTTGCCCTGGACCAGCGCCGAAGCAGCAGTTCGGATTCCTCTTCCCTTCCCACCAGGGCGATCAGACCGGTGGTGTGCAGCGCCTCGAAACGGCTCTCCACGGAACTCGCCCGCAGCGCCGCCCAGGCCTGCACCGGCCCCGCGATGCCCTTGAGGTGCGTGGGTCCGAGGTTTTGCAGCTCGAACAAGTTCCCGAGAAGTCTTCGTGTGCTGTCGGCAATGACGATCGTATTCGGTTGGGCGATCCCCTGCAGGCGCGCCGCGAGGTTCGGCGTCTCGCCGACGATGCCGCGTTCCTGCGCGTCCCCCGATCCGATCAGGTCGCCGACGACGACCAGGCCGGTCGCAATGCCGACACGCGTTTGCAGCGCGGTGTTTGTCTTCAGGCCGGTCACCGCGGCGACCAAATCCAGCCCCGCGCGTACAGCCTGCTCAGCGTCGTCCTCATGCGCCTGCGGATAGCCGAAATACACAAGGACGCCGTCTCCCATGTATTTCGCGACGAACCCGCCGAAGCGCCCCACGGTCTCAGCGACGCACTTCTGATAGGCTGAAATGACTTCGCGGAGGTCTTCAGGATCCATGCGCGCGGAAAGGGCCGTCGAGCCGACAAGGTCGGAGAACATCACCGTGACTTGGCGGCGCTCGGCGCGGTCTTCGGGTGCCGCGCCCGGAGGCGAGGACACTGCGTCGCCCGAGGCGTTTTTCGCCGTGGCGTCAGTGCGCAAAGCAGCGATGGAATCCAGCAGTTTGCGGCGGTGTCCTACGATATCGACGCCCAAGTCCTTCAGGTCTTCCGCCGTCAGGCTCGGAAGAACCGTTTCGTCGATCTCGTTCTCGCGGAAGGCAGCCTCATATCTTTCGAGGCCAAGGCTCCGCAGCCAACCTCTGAGGTCCATCATGGCACCCTCAACGGCCTACCGCTCATGATTGTCCAGCCTAGTGGATGAGTCCAGCGTAGTTAGCGGGCCGCGCGAGTCCGAATCGGGTCATTCGCGACCGAACCGGCCGATTTTTGCCTGCCAGTTGATGTCCGCTTCCCTCCGAAGCGACCGAGATCGCGCGGCACAGCAATATGTCGCGATGGGCCGACAGCGCGATCAGGCGCGCCGGTCTGGCAGGATGTTGCGCATCACCCCAGCGGCTATCTCGCTTCCCGCGTCGGTGTCGTCGCGCAGGGATGGCCGAGCTTCTTGTGATCGCGGCGGGCGGCGGATCGATGATGAGCCGGAAATGAAAGCTCTGCCAATGCCGCATGGGGCCACCCACCGGGGGAGGGAAAAATCTCGAGAAAAGCATGCTTATTTTGGAAAAGGCCTCTACAAGCCGTCTCATCCTAAGCCTGACCAAGGCTTGTTCGGCACCGGATCGGCTGCTAGAGCTTTCCAAACCGCGTTCGCTTCGGCTTGCTGCACATGATTGCTATCCCAATCGGGTGCAAAAAAATAACGGTACGGATCACCACCCCTTCCGCCACGTTCAAATTTGTCGGGCCTGCATTCAAGTTTGGTCTGAGACTCGCGCGAAGCCTCGATCCCTGGCGGATTTCCTTTCCGATTAGTTTCTCGGGCTGTCATATGACCACTCCCGAATAAAATATCTTTTACGAGCCATGAGCGGAAGTTTCGCGCATACGTGGTGTTACGCCTTAACCTGGACCTGACGGAGAGAACGCATGTCGAGTTTCAGACTGATTGGGGCTGGCGCTGTCTTTTTTTCCGTGTTGGCAGGACCCGTGATGGCCAGGCACGTCATCTCTAGCCACCCCGGCCAGAGCCTCTTTTGCGCAACCAGGGACGCGGGAAATCCGCACAGCAAATATTGCGACTACATCGCCTGGAGCAAATGGCGACAACGCGGTGCCTGGGACAGCAGCCTCGATAATGCTTGCTTGCGCGACCCTGCCTTTATACCGGGAGAATGCAGCTTCAATCAGCGAGGCCAAGTGCTATTTGGGGCACCTCTGAGGTGATTGCTGCCTGGTCCGCACCTCGTCGCGTTTCATTCGAGGCTTTTGGCGGGTCTGCAATAATTCTGATCAAGACGACCCCGCCATTCGGACGGGCATCGATGTGACGCGAAGGGCCGGAAGAACAGAAAAGGAAAAATGACAGGGTCTCAGCCCTGCGCCGTCAGATAGACGTGCATAAACAACGCGTCAATGCCAGACTTGCGCCGGTTGAACCTGGGGCCCAGAAATGGCGTGGAGATGCCGCGTCCGCAACAGTCGAGCGAATTCACCGCTCATTTCTCAATGTTCAAAACGCGGAAGTTTGGCAACTCGGCAAAGGAATAATTGCCATACCGATCCTTGCGAGCCATTTCTCTCGCCGCGATTTTTTGCAGCCCCGCTCGCAGCGCCGCGTCCGCCTCTTTCATGTAGTTTCGAAGTTCTTGCCGCTCGAAACGGGTGCTTGATGGGTCGGCGAGTAGCCGCCATGCAACCGCGAGCCATTCCTTCAACGCTTGTACATCTTGATCCAGAGTGTCGGCCATAAGCCCCACTTTCCAAGGTACAGCGGTAGTACCTTACGCGATTCGCGGCCTCGTGGTACCGCCGCGCGACACCCAAGCCGGCCCGCTCGTCGGAATTGTCGGGCATGCGAGGTTTGCGGATCATCACGTTTGGCGAAATGCGACTTGATCACCTTTAGACTTCTTCCTTTGCCATCACAATTCCCTGCAAAGGTGACAATATTGCCCGACGAATCTGAGATCGCTTGGGCCCTTCCGCGTAGGGGGGATAACTGGGCGGTCCCGGTGCGACGCAGGCCGGGGCCGCTTTTGATTCCGATGCTTGGGCAGGTACGGCCGTCAGAGGCTGATTCGCGGATGCGCCTCGGTCGCGGGAGCGGATTCAGGAAGTGGCGCCTAAAGAGCCATGAGCGGGTGACTGCGCTCGTTTCCCGAGCTGAGGTCGGCATGACCTTGACTTGGTGAGCCTTCGGGCCACCTGCCCCGCACGCAGCATGAGCGCCGCCCGAGGCAGGATGCTACACTAACCCTCACGGCGACGTGGAGTTGGCCTCCTGCGACTTCGCCGGCCGCGGATCGGACTTCGACACCGCCATGGCCCCGCTTCCGAACCGGACGCGGTAGACGTGGAGATTTTCGAGCACGCGCTGGACGTAGTTGCGCGTTTCGGAGAACGGGATGCGTTCCACCCAGTCAATCGCGTCCACCTTGGGATCGCGCGGATCGCCATGCGCTTTCACCCAGTCGCGGACGCGGCCCCGGCCGGCGTTGTAGCCGGCGAATGTCATGATGTGGGAGCCGGCGTATTCCTTCAGCAGCGCGCTGAGCTCAGCCGCGCCCATCTGCGTATTGTAGACGGGATCTGAAACCATCCGGTCCCAGTCATAAGCAACCCCGAACCGCTTGGCGGTGTCGCGTCCGGCTTCCGGCGTGACCTGCATCAGGCCGACCGCATTGGCCGACGACCTGTCTGCCTGATCGAAGGCGCTTTCGGTGCGTGCGACCGAATAGATGATGCTGCGCTCGATTTCGGGACCGATCGGGCTGTGCTGCGGGATTCCGATCGTCGGGAATGCATAGTGGTCGAGCGCAAGCCCTCGGGCGAGCGCCGGCTTGCCGATCTGCAACATGGCGCGCGCGTCGTTGCGGCGGCCCGTCAGCTCGCCCAGCGCAACCAGCACCGGTACGTCGGCGTTCTCTTCGGCGAGGTCGGCAACAAAACGCAGGACAATTTCGCGCTCGCCGAGCGTATAAAGCATATCGGCTGCACGCACGCGCTCGTCCGCGAGCACTGACTCGGTAACCGGACCGGGCGCTCGCAGCTCGACCTGGTCGAGACCGAGTTTCGCGCGCGCGATCTGTCCGTAATAGGCAGTGGGATAACGGGCGGCAGCCTCATAGCCGGCGCGCATCGCCTCTTTCTCCCCGGTCGCTTCAGCGACGCGGGCCCGCCAGTAGTTCGCCCGCGCCAGCACGATCGGGTTGGCGGAGTCATCGTCTATATGCGCGAAATGCGCCCGCGCGGTTGCGGGATCATTGCGGTAGCGCAACGCGATCCATCCGCACATGAAATGGAAATCGGCCCGATAGTGTTCGCTGGCCGGCACCGCGGCAGTGCTTACCACGTGGTAGGCGGTCTCGAATTTTCCCTGATCGAGCAGCTTGCGGGCGAGGCTGCGCCGTTCGCGCCACCATTCATCCGTATCCTGAAGCGCCATGTTTTCCGGTGCGGACGACAGCATCAGGTGGGTTGCCTCATCGATCCGGTCATGATGCGCCATCCAGCGGATTCGGCAGAGCGCATATCCGAGATCGTTGCGGGCCTCGGTCGCGACGTCGTCGAGCCGATCGAGAGCCTTGTCCGAATTGCCGGCCGCGCAGGCCTTCACGATCGACAGTTCGTCACTGCCGAGGTACTGCGCGGCACGCCTGGCGCCCGACAAATCCTTGGCGCCGATGCGTCTGTCCATGCGCGCGCGATAGTCTTCGCGCGTGAGCAGGTCGCGAAATTGCTCGTATGCATCGGCCTCGGAGCGCTCGGACAATTCCTCCGTGCGCCAAGCTTGTCGGACCAGTCTTGCGGCGCCGTCGCGGTCACCTTCGGCGAGAAGGACGCGCGCAAGTGCAAAGCGGCCCTTGGCGCAGATGGGCTGATTGCCGGTGAAGCTGCGAACGGTTGCGGCGTCGCTGCGCTCCTGCCACAGCGCGGCCTCTGCGCGCTTGCGTATGAGTCCCATGCTCGGCCAGCCCGGATTGTTGGCGATGAATGCCGCATATCGGCTGAAGTTCGCGTTACCTTCCGGATGGCGCAGGATGAACCATTCGACGAGCTTGCCCGCCGCCGGGTCGGCGATCGTCTTCTGAACGGCGGTCGCCTCGGATATCTTGCCCTTGCGCGTCAGGTCGATGGCGTCCCTGACCAAAGCAAGATCGCCGGTGAGCGGCGGCGTGTCTATCGGAGGCGATGCGTCCCTGGGCGGCGCCGCCTTGCGCTGCGCCTCCGTCGAATGCTTTGTGTGCTTGCCTTTCTTGAGCGCCGCGCTGCGGTGGTGACGCGCTCCGCTCGCTTCATGCGACTTCTTGGCATGCTGCGGCTTGTGGCTGGATCTTGCGGCAGCGTCTGTCGAACATATGGCGAGCGCAGCAGCCAAGGTCAGAAAACAGGACAGCGAACGCCAGTGTCGTTTCATTTCCCGTTCCCCTCGAAGCTTCAACGACCGCTAGTGTCCGGTTCCGACGTTCGTATGACTTTGCCGCACGCGCTTTTTCCGAACGTCTGAACCAAAGGGACACCAGCAACTCTTTGGATTTGACGTTCCTAGAACGCACTCGCGGCGAGACTGACAGGAACGTCAGATCCGCCGCACTAGTGTAGTGGATTTGACATTCGCTACCCACCTAGCCGCAGACCCGCAATGCGAATGTCAAATCCAAAACTCCACTAGAAACTCGCATTTGCTAGTGGTCCTTTGATTCCAACATTCGCAAAACTGCTTGCCGAGACGGGATGCGAATGGTGGAATCGGACCACTAAGTCAACCACGCCGACCCGTCAGGCCCCCAAGCCGCTCACCGTGACCAGACGCGAGCACGACGACGGTCGTGCCCGGCTTCACCCGGTTGAAAAGATCGATCACGTCCTCATTGGTCATGCGTATGCAACCAGACGAGATAGCCTGGCCGATATATTCCGGCTGATTGGTGCCGTGTATTCGGTACAAAGTGTCCTTGCTGCCCTCATAAAGATACAGCGCCCGCGCGCCGAGCGGATTCTCCGGACCTCCTCGCACGCGTGAGGGATACGGGCCGAGCCGCGCCTGAATTTCAGGCGTCGGGATCCAGTCAGGCCATTCGGCCATGCGGCCGACGGTAGCGACGCCGGAGAAGGCCATTGCCTCCTCCCCTACCGCTACACCGTAGCGGATCGCCTTGCCCTGCGGCAGGACGTAATAGAGATAACGTGAGTCGGAATCGACCAGGATCGAGCCCGGCCGCTCCTTGTACGGATAGTCGACGATGTGCCGACGGTACTGTTCGGGGATGTTCGCCTGCGCGTAAGGCGGATGAGCCAGCAGTTGCCGGTCTCTTTGAGTGAAACTCGCATCCGACATCGGTGAGAGCGTCGTTTGCGAACAACCGACGAGAACCCACCCGAATAGCCCCACGAGCAACCACGCCAGTACGGACCGCTGCACCGTCCCCCTCCAAAGCGTGACTTCGCAATATTTGTCCTTCGAATAGTGCAGAAATCAAGGCAAATCGGACAGACGACGGCCTCTTTAGTAAATTCCGGTTAACCGCTGTCCGAAATATCACAGTATGACGCACGGCGTTCGACTCGATGGGGCGTCTCCACCTTCATCGGGCCGCCGAAATTGCGCGACGACCGCTACCGCAGCTTCAGCCGCTCTGCGTCCGATCGAACCGTCGATGCAATAATACCGTTCGTCCACGGCTCGGATCATCGCACCAGGCTATCGGGCATCGAGCGGTGTTTCGTTCATGGCTGGCGCCGCGGTAGGGTTCGCCTGGAGTGTACGCTGGCCGTGGTCGATCATGTCGTGGCGGCGATCCACTTTTCGGCGACGTTAGGCACTTCGATGTCCACCTCGAGCATCGACACCAAATCGCCCCTGTCCATCCGAACCATGACTTTTTCCGGATCCAGGGCGACATGCCGGGAGACGACCGAGAGGATTTCTGCCCGAAGCAGTTCCAGCAAGTCAGGCTGGCCACGCGAGCCGCGTTCGTGCGCCAGCAGAATCTGCAGGCGTTCCCGGGCAACAGGCGCTGAGGCGGTGCGCCCCCCGAGGACCCACGGCAGATGCATCACGCGGCCCTCCGTCCAAGCAATCGATCCATCAATCCCTTTCTCGGCGCGGGCACCGTCATCGGAACGGTTTCGCCCGTCAGGCGGCGCGCAGCATCGATATATGCGCGCGCCGGCGCGCTCGATGCATCGTTCAGGGTAACGGGTGAGCCGACGTTCGAGGCTCGCAGAACGTCCTGGCTCTCAGGGATGATTCCAAGCAACGGGATGCCGAGGATTTCAAGAACGTCGTCGATGCTGAGCATTTCTCCCCGCGCTGCGCGCGCGGTGTCAAACCGGGTGATCAAGAGATGCTTTTCCACCCGCCCGCCCTGCTCGGCCTTGACGGTCCTCGAATCGAGCATTCCGATAATGCGGTCGGAATCGCGCACCGAGGAGACTTCCGGATTGGTAATGATCACCGCTTCATCCGCGTAGCGCATCGCCAGCATCGCGCCTCGTTCGATGCCGGCGGGGCTGTCGCAAACGATCCAGTCAAATCGAGTCCGAAGCTCCGCGATGACGTTACTGACGCCTTCCTCCGTCAACGCATCCTTGTCCCTCGTCTGGGAGGCCGGCAGCAGCCACAAATTGTCGAGGCGCTTGTCGCGAATGAGAGCTTGCGAGAGATTGGCGATACCCTGCACCACATTGATGAAGTCGAACACCACCCGCCGTTCCGCCCCAAGAATGAGGTCGAGGTTACGCAAGCCAACATCGAAGTCGATCACCACCACTTTCTGCCCCATCTGCGCGAGCGTCGCGCCGAGCGCGGCAGTCGAAGTTGTCTTGCCGACGCCGCCTTTGCCGGACGTCACGACCAGGACCTTGGCCATTCTTGTTTCCCCTTAAGATCAATTCAGCGGTGTAATTTGCACGACTTTGCCAGCGAGCCACACTTGAGACGGCCGATCGCACAGACTGGCGTCGATCTCCTCAGCCGTTCGGTAATAACCGTCGATGGCGAGCAGCTCTGCTTCGATTTTCTGACAGTAGATGCGCGCGCCCGAATTGCCGTTGATGCCGGCCATCGCGCGGCCGCGAAGCGTTCCGTAGATATGGATCGAACCGCCGGCGACGATTTCGGCGCCGGAACTGACCGAGCCTACGATGGTCACGTCGCCATCGGGAAAGACGATTGATTGACCCGAACGTACCTGGTTGTCGAGCAGCAGCGAGTTTGGCTTCGACCTGGCTTCCACCTTCTTCGGCTCATTCCTCGGAAGCACGCAATGGCGTCCGCCGACGAGCAAGGGCGGCATGGCCGCAGAGAGGCGATCGGCCTCCACTCCCTCGATACCGAGGATGCGAATGTCTCGTTGTTGCAGGCTTGCAACGAGTTGTGCGATCGCGGATTGACTGAGTTCGACGGCGGATAGGTCAAGCACCACCGGCTTGCCGACAAAAAAACCAGGCGATTGCTCCAGCGTTGCGTCTATCTCTTCAAGCCACCCAATGATCGGAACCACCGGGCTGAACACAAACGCGACGTAGGACCGCCCTCGCATGCGAACCGGTTGACGTTTGGGCCGCGCAATTGCCTCCATGACGATGGTCTCGGCTTGTCCTTTCGAATGGCAGACGGTTCGTGTCCTACGAAAGCCGAAGCGCGTTCCGGCGCTTTCGACTTCTGCAGAAAGAGTTGATTCGGCGGGCAAAATTGCGACGAAATTGGGATAGAGATTGAGGCACGTCGCGACGATGCCGCGGGAGCGGCTGAAGATTCAGAAAGTGGCCTTCAGGCCCGCGTAAAACACCCGCGGTCGCGCCGGGCTGAGCGAACGCGGATCGGTAAAGGGGGCGCCGCCGTTGGCGAGGTTGGGAATGGCGGTGGTGTCAAAAAAAGTTCCATAGGTCGCGTAACGGTTGTCCAGAACGTTGTCCACGCGTCCGTAAATCTGGAATGTCTTGTTGATCTGATACGACGTGTGCAGGTTGAAAACCGCGTAACCCGGCACCCTCGGCGCCTGATTGGATTCGTCACCGACAAAATATTGGCTGCTGACCAAAAGCGTGTCTCCGCCGACCTTGAGCGCGTCAGTGATGGAATAGTCGATGCTCGCCTTGACGCGATTGCGCGGAATTGCGGGAATGCGATTGCCGGGCAGCACCTGGACGTTGCCGTTGGCGTCGGCAAAGGGACTGTTGGATGCGAGCTCCAGCGCATTGAGGAACCGTGCGTCCACCAGCGCATAGCTTGCAAAGAACTGCAGCGCGTTCGACTTCAGGGTGACCTCGGTTTCGATGCCCTGGCGTCGTGTCGAGCCGACGTTCTGAAAAAAGCCAAATCCCTGCAGCACCGGACTTGGAATGGCCAGGATGTCATCGGTGTTGTCGGTGCGGAAAACGCCGAACTTCCATCCAAGCGTTCCGACACTCAAGTCCCTGCTGCCGCGAAAGCCGGCTTCGAACGTCTGGGAAATGACCTGCTTCAAGGGCGGATCCGATACCAGGAACGCCGCAATGATGCAGGGACGCGCGGGGTCCGCACAACTGAGTTCGAGCGGGGTTGGCGCGCGATTGGCCTGAGAATACCCGGTGTAGGCCGTCAATCCCGGTGTGATCTTGTAGGTGCCGCCGATGAGCGGGTTGAAGTGGTTGAAGTTGTCAACCCCGTTTAGCGAGGTGCCGATCTGATCCTCGAGCACGATGTTGGCGAGGTTGAAGCGGCCGCCGCCTGTGATCGTCAGCGCATTCGTGACGTCAAATGTATCGAGCGCGTAGAGCCCGGTGTATTGATTGGTGGCGCGAAGGTCGACCGGGCCAATCGACACCGGATTGCCGGATTGCCCGAGAAATATGCCGCTTCCGCTGACGACAAAATTTGGACCGATCGTTCCGAGCTCCGCGCTTGCCGTGAACCTCGTCACGCTGGAATCGAAACTGGCGCCGACGACGAACTTGTTGTTGTGCCCGAACAGCTGATCGGAGTTCGTCGCCTGCAGCGTGGCACCCGCCGTGGTGGAGCGGGTGGTATTTCGATCAAGCTCGCCCAAAACAGCATCGGGAGCGAAGGGATTGGCGAGCTGAACGCCGTTCAAGCCGAATGCGGGCGTCGTATCGTCGCCAAAACAAAGCAGAGCCGGGTTGGTACACGGCTGAGTGCCGGTTGGATTGCCATCCACTATGTTCTGTTCAAAACGCCGCACATGCGCGGAGCCCTCGATGGTCCAGGACGGCGTCGCTTCGACCTTCCCTATCAGGTTGAGATAGCCGACGCGGTTTTGTGTGGTTTGCGGCGTGGTGTAGGTCGCGCCCCAAAATTGGTCCAAGAGTTCGACCGGCGCCGTCGCGGTGGCGCCGAATTTGTTTTCGGCGACGCCCATGTTGAGATGAAATTCGTTGCCGTCGTTCTTGTAGCCGACGTCGCCGTAAAAGCGGCGTATCTCGGATGGCGAAAAGTTTCGAAAGCCGTCATCGTGCACGCCTTCGAGCGCGCCATAGACCGCATAATTGTCGATCTGCCTGCCCCACTGTGCCGAACTCTGGATGCGGCCGTAGGAGCCGGCCATAGTGTCGATCTCGGCCCCATGGTAGTTGAAGCCATTCTTCATCGTGATGTTGATGGCTCCGCCCAGCGCGTTGAGGCCGAACGCAGGATTGTTGGCGATCACCGCCACGGACTGGATCGCGGCGGTCGGGATCAGGTCCCAGTTGACGGTGTCGCCAAACGCTTCGTTGATGCGCACGCCGTTCTGGTAGACCGCGAGCCCCTGCGGCGTGCCCGATACAGGGGAAGCGACAAAGCCGCGGAATTGCACATTGGGTTGGAAGGGATTGCCCGCGACTTCGTTGACGACGATGCCCGGGACAAATTTCTCCAGGGCATTCGCGATATTCGACGAGTGCTCCCGCTCGATCTGATTGGCATCGACGGCGTTGACGGCGGCCGGCACCTTGTCGGGGTCGATCCCTGATCCCGGAATCGGAGTGGTTGGATAAAGCGACGGGCTTGGCGAGGGGCTCGCCGGCGGCGCGGCCGCTACCCGCGGAGCGGGCACCGGCCGGGCAGCTCTCGGAGTACGAGGCGCGGTACGGGCAGCGGCGGGCCTCGGCTTGGGTGCCGCTGGCGAAACGACGATCGGAGGCAAAGGTTGCGCTTCGCCGGGCCCGGTCTGGGCACGCGCGCACTCATTCCCGGCAGATACCCCTACCGACACCAGCATAACTGCCAACCAACGAGCGCGCATCGGCCCCTATCCCATCGCGCTTTCCGCCCCGCGCCGGTCAGGCTCCATGATAGTACGGCAACCTCCCCCTTCGTCTAGCCGACGGCTTTGACTGAGAGCGAAATCAAGCCGTTTCTCCGCCACGTCTGCGCGGGCTGACGGAGACAAACAGCCTCTGGTTTGCGATTTAGAATGATTCAGAGCTCCTCTGCGTCGCAGCACAGCCAAGTCACTCCAGCAATAATCTGCAGCAAGATGCGACACGCGCTTTGTGGTAGCGTCAAGGATGGACACGATCCAGCAATTTGACACGATTAGTTGCCCACCCCGCGCCTTCGGAGCTGAAAAACATGTCGCTTGAAACCGTCTCGCTCAACAAGTCACACGGCGGCATGCAGGGTGTTTACAAACACGCAAGCCGTGAGACCGGAACGGCGATGACCTTTTCGGTCTACGTTCCTCCGCATCAGGATGGCTCCAGGCTTCCGGTGGTCTGGTATTTGTCCGGTCTGACCTGCACCCACGCCAATGTCACAGAAAAGGGCGAATACCGAAAGGCCTGCACCGAACTGGGGTTAATTCTTGTAGCACCAGATACCAGCCCTCGCGGCGAAGGTGTGCCCGGAGATCCCTCGGGCGCCTACGATTTCGGGCTCGGCGCCGGCTTTTACGTGGACGCCACGCAAGCTCCCTTTTCGCGGAATTACCGCATGTGGAGCTACGTCACCAAAGAACTTCCCGAGGTGATCGTCGCGAATTTTCCGGTCGATCGTGAGCGGCAGTCCATTTTCGGGCATTCGATGGGCGGGCACGGCGCACTCACGATCGCCCTCTCCCATCCCAACCGCTACCGCGCCGCCACCGCGTTCTCGCCGATCGCATCGCCCTCGCAAGTTCCCTGGGGCACAAAGGCGCTCGGCGGCTACCTCGGAGACGACAGGAATCTATGGCGCAAGCATGATGCGGTTGCGCTGATCGAGGATGGTGCGAGGTTTTCCGAACTCCTCGTCGATATCGGCGATGCCGATCCATTCCTCAGAGAACAGCTTCGGCCGGAATTATTGGAACGCGCCTGCGCCAAGGCGACCATCCCGCTCACGCTGCGGATGCACCAAGGTTACGACCACAGCTACTACTTCATTTCGACCTTCATGGCCGATCACCTGCGCTGGCATGCCGAACGGCTCAAGGCCTAGATTCCGGCAGTCCCTCAATGGGGCGAGCCGTAATTTGGTGCAAGCAGCCGGTTGCGCAGCAAATAGCTCATCGTGCGCGACCAGGACTCGTCGGTGTTGCTGCGAAAATCCGCGCTCATGCCGGCGATCAATTGTCCGGTCTGGGTATCCCGCAAGTAGATGTTCATGTTGAGGATGAGGGCGGAGACCTTTTGAACCACGCCGGTGATCGCGAGATCGGCGCCAAGCTGCCGCGCATAGTCGACGTCGCAGCCGCCACAGGATTGCAGATTGCTGGCGTGCGCCGCAGCATTGACCGGTGAAATATCCACGATCACGAACTTGCCGGCCTCGGCCAGTCCTTTGCGCAACTGGTCGGTCACATCTTTGAGACGTCGCTGCTCGTCGGCTTGCGGTCCCTTTATTTCGCCTTGAAGACTGGTATCGAGCAGTTCGAAATCGAATATGGCCGCCCTGAGCGGTTCGGCTGCGACCGGCGAGGAGATAAATAGCGCGATGGCAAGACCGAGACTTCGCATGACCATGGTTCGTGCATTCACTTCGCAGAGTGTAAGGTAGTTCGGTAATGTTTGAAACCCGAACCACACCCTTCCTCGGTCGAGGGCAAGTTCCCGCGGGATATTTGATCCGGCTATTGGCAGGTCTCCTTTTCGTCCTGAACACGTCTGTCACGGCGCTTGCCGCCGATCCCGTCGAAATCGGCGTCGGCTATCTGCGGCGGGCCACCGTCAAGCCGACGCTTTCGCTGGTCGAGCAGCCGGCGGCGGATTACGGCGTCGCCGGTGCGCGGCTTGCGATCGACGACAACAACACGACGGGCAAATTCCTCAATCAACATTTCACGCTTCATGAGATGCGGCTCAAGGAGACCGATGATCCGGCAAAAGCGGCGACGCAACTGGCCGACCAGAACATAACCTTTATCGTCGCCGATCTGCCCGCGGAGGCCTTGATCAAGGCCGCCGACGCAATCCGCGATCGCGGAGTGGTGTTGTTCAATGTTGGCGCGACAGACGATCGCCTGCGCGAGCAGGATTGCCGGGCCAATGTGATTCATGTCGCGCCGACGCGCTCGATGCTCGCAGACGCGCTCGCCCAGTATCTGGTCTGGAAGCAGTGGAGGCGCTGGTTGATGGTGATCGGATCACATGATGAAGACAGGCTTTTTGCCGATGCGCTGCGCCGATCGGCCGCGCGCTTTGGCGCCAAGATCGTGCAGGAGCGGGTCTTCGAGGACACCGGCGGCGCGCGGCGCACCGACAGCGGCGTGACGCTGATTCAGCGTCAGATGCCGGTATTCACCCAGCAGGCGCCAGCCTATGATGTTCTCGTCGCCGCCGACGAGAGCGAGGTATTCGCCCCCTATCTGCCTTACCGGACCTGGGACCCTCGTCCGGTCGCGGGATCTGCCGGCCTCGTTCCGAAAAGCTGGGACGCAGCGCAGGACCAATGGGGGGCGGTGCAGATGCAAAATCGTTTTCTCAAGCTGAACTCGCGGCACATGACCGCCCTCGACATGCAGGCATGGACGGCGGTACGCATGATCGGGGAGGCGGTATCGCGCGTGAATTCCGCAGATCGCAAGACGGTGTTCGATTTCCTCAGGGGGCCCGACTTTTCCGTAGCCGCCTTCAAGGGCCAGCGGTTGACGCTGCGGCCCTGGAACCTGCAGCTTCGACAGCCAATCCTTTTGGCCGATGGCCGCATGGTGGTTTCGGTGTCACCACAGGAAGGATTTCTGCACCAGGTCTCGGAACTCGATACGCTTGGAGTGGATCAACCCGAAACCAGGTGCAAGCTGCACTGAACGTGCAATGGAGCTCTCATCGATGTGGCGTTCTTGCCTGCTCTTTGGAACCGTCTTGTGGCTTGCCGGCGCTCTGCCCTGCTATGGCTTCGTCGCCTACGTGTCGAACGAGAAAGGCAATACGGTTTCGGTGATCGATACCGATAAATGGGCGGTCATCAAGACCATCAAGGTCGGGCAGCGGCCGCGCGGGATCGAATTCACCAGGGACGGCAAGTTCGTTCTCGTCGCCGTCGGCGACGACGATACCATTCAGATGATCGACACGGCCACCCAGGAAGTCGCGGACACCCTGCCCTCGGGTCCGGACCCCGAACTCTTTGTCCAGGACAAGGCCGGCAAAATTCTCTACGTCGCCAATGAGAACGACAATACGGTCACGCTTATCGATCTCGAGCGGCGCGCACGGATGGGAGACCTTCAGGTCGGTGTCGAACCTGAGGGCATGGCGATCAGTCCGGATGGAAAAATCCTGATCAACACTTCCGAAACCACCAATATGGCCCATTTCATCGACACCGAGATGCGCCAGATTGTCGCCAATGTGCTGGTTGATTCGCGTCCGCGTTTTGCCGAGTTCAAGAGCGACGGCTCGGAATTGTGGGTCTCCTCCGAAATCGGCGGTACCGTCTCGGTGATCGATCCGGTCAAGCACGTGGTCACGACCAAGATCACGTTCGAAATTCCAGGCCTGCGGCAGGAAGCGATCCAGCCCGTTGGCATCAGTATCGCTGCCGACGACAAAACCGCATTCGTCGCGCTCGGCCCTGCCAATCGCGTTGCGGTGGTCGACGTCGCCGGCCACAAGGTGATCAAATATCTCCTGGTCGGACAGCGGGTCTGGCACATGGCGTTCACGCCGGACCAGAAATATCTTCTCGTCACCAATGGCATCTCCAACGACGTCTCCGTCATCGACGTCGCCGCGCTCAAGGTGATCAAGACCATTCAGGTTGGCGAATTGCCATGGGGCATCACGATCGCGAAGCAATGATGATAGGCGGCATTTCCATCGCTGACCAGGCAACCGTTCTTGAGGACGCGCCGGATTCCGTGGCGCTGGTGGTCGAGGGCGTGAGCCACAGCTACGGTTCTCGCAAGGCGCTTGACGATGTTGGCTTCACGGTAACGGCTGGAAAATTTGCGGCGCTGCTCGGCCTCAACGGGGCGGGCAAGAGTACGCTGTTTTCGATCATCACCCGCCTGTTCGCGTTGCAGGCTGGACGCATCAGGATTTTCGGTCACGATGTAGAGCAGGAGTCGGGCGCAGCGCTTCGGTGCATGGGCGTGGTGTTTCAGCCGCGGACGCTCGATCTCGATCTCTCGGTCACGCAAAACCTGCTCTATCATGCAGCGCTTCACGGCATCTCCCGGCGCGAGGCGCGACTGCGCTCGGAGGAATTGCTGTCGCGCATCGGACTCTCCGAGCGTCACAACAGCAAGGTTCGCGACCTCTCGGGCGGGCAAATGCGGCGCCTTGAGATTGCTCGCGCACTTTTGCACCGGCCGCGCCTTTTGCTGCTCGACGAGGCGACTGTCGGGCTCGACGTCAAGGCCCGAGCCGAGATCCTTGCGCATGTCAGGAGCCTTGTCGCCGAGCAAGGTACCGGCGTGCTGTGGGCCACGCATCTTCTCGACGAGATTGAAGCGAACGATAGTCTTGTCGTTCTGCATCAGGGTCGGGTACTGGCAGAGGGCAAGGTCACCTCCGTCGTCGGCAAGACCGGGGCACGGGATCTAAATTCTGCCTTCGCACAATTGACCGAAACCGCTCCGGGCCCCGGGAAGGTAGCGTCATGAGCGCAGTGATCGCCAGCGACAGGCCTGCGGGCTTCTCCTTCGCGGAATATCTGACCTGCATGGGCGGGATTGTCTGGCGGGAGGGCCTGCGCTTCGTTCACCAGCGCGAACGTTTCATTTCCGCGCTGGTACGCCCGCTGGTGTGGCTGTTCATCTTCGCCGCCGGTTTCCGTCAGGTGCTCGGAATTTCCATCATCCCGCCTTACGAAACCTATGTTCTCTACGAGGTCTACATCACGCCCGGGCTGATGGCGATGATTCAACTCTTCAATGGCATGCAATCGTCGCTTTCGATGGTCTACGATCGCGAGATGGGCAACATGCGCACCCTGTTGATCAGCCCGCTGCCGCGCTGGTATCTCCTGTTCTGCAAGCTTCTCGCCGGTGCCGCGGTTTCGATTCTTCAGGTCTATGCCTTCCTGCTGATCGCGTGGATCTGGGATATCGAGCCGCCGCCGATCGGCTATCTGACGGTCTTGCCCGCGCTGGCGCTCTCCGGACTGATGCTCGGCTCGCTCGGCATGCTGATCTCGTCCGGCATCAAGCAACTGGAGAATTTCGCGGGCGTCATGAACTTCGTGATCTTTCCGATGTTCTTCGCATCCTCGGCCCTCTACCCGCTGTGGCGAGTACAGGAGGGAAGCCCGATGCTTTACTACGTCTGTCAATTCAATCCTTTCACCCATGCGGTCGAACTGATCCGGTTCGCCTTGTATGGAAAGCTGAACCTGGTTTCGTTGGCGGTGGTCGGCGGCTGCACAGCCGCCTTCATGATCGGCGCGATGTTCGCCTACGATCCGGCCCGTGGATTCAGCCGTCGCGGACCTGCTGGAGGCGAGTCATGAGATCGTTGAGGGCGTTCTGTGTAATTGTTGCGGTGACAGGCATGGCTGACCGATGCCTCGCGGCCGATCCGCGCTATCCGGACTGGCCGTGCGCCCAGGCGAAGGTACCTGAGATTTCGCTCGCAGCAGTATGGAGCGGTCCTGCTCTCGACGATGCCACGAGCAAGTGGAGAGATAGCCCGAAGATCAGTCAGCTGGTCGCTCGCCTTGCGGTCCGGCGCACTCCGCTTGATCAGGCGGAGAAAGAGATTGCCGAATTTCTCAAGGAGGCGCCTTCCGAAAAGGCCGAGCGGGGAAAGCTTGTGTTTGCGGGCTTGTTTGAAACGCTCAATGCCGAGCGGACCGCAGTGATGAACGGCCTTGAACGCACAACGCGCAAGCAGCGCGAGGCCGCCGAAAAGGTTCGCTCAGATACCGTCGGGCTGCAATCGCTGCAGGACCAGCAAACCAAGGATCAGACCAGGATAGACGAACTCAGCAATCAGCTGATCTGGGAAACCCGGATCTTTGAGGACCGGCGGCGCGTGATCAAATTCGTGTGCGAGGTGCCGACCGCGATCGATCAGCGGCTGTTCGCGTTGGCCCGCATCATCCAGCAGGAAATGGAATAGCCTCCTCAACGCGTCGGCACCCCCTCCTCGACGGGCCTCGGCTCCGGCTCTGAAACGACCAGTGGCAGGTCGGCGTTTTGCCAACCATCGGTGCCCTCTGGGTACCAGGCAACGTTGGAGTAGCCATAGGATCGGGCCCGCTTTGCTGCATTCCACGACATCCAGCAGTCGGCCTGGCAGTAGATGACCAGCAGCCTGGTGGGATCGCCGGCCGAGGCGCGGACAAGACCATTGCGCAAATAGTCCTCCGTCGACGGGGCCAACGCTCCGTAACCGGTGTCCGGAAGCCACACGCTGCCGGGAATGTTCAGCCTCGGCCTGTCGCGCCAAACCGTGCCGGCAGGCAAATTGGCAGGTTTTGGCGGGCGCGGAAGCACGTCGATGAAGACGCCGGATTTGGAACGCCAGATCTCTTCAGCCTGTTCGGTTGTCAGAACGCGCGCACCGGCAAGCGTTGCCGGCACTGGGGAACGATAATTGTCGTCGCGGTACCCTTCCGGTTCGGCTGGCCTGTCCTGTGCGTTTGCAGTCGCCGTCAATACGACGATTGCGGCGATGATGCCCGCGCGCGCCCACCTCATGGCTATCTGGTCGTCAACTCCGCGGTGATCGGCCGATCGTTCTCGTCCAGCAGCGGCACACCGAAATCGAGCAGGAGCTTGTTGATCGCCGGCTGGTTCTCCTGAATCAGACGGTTGAGCAGCCGTTTCCAGTTCTGATCGGCGGAACGAACCCCCATGCCGATGCGGTAAATCAGTTTCGGGCCCGACTTTTCCTGCACCAGTGGCGTGACATGGAGCGGCGGGGCGGCTTGCTTGGCGTAGTAGCCCGCCATCGGCCCCCACAAAATGGCGGCATCGATCGCACCTGCAGCGAGATCCTTCATCATGGCCCCTGCCGACGAATCGAAACGGGTATCGATCATCAGCGGATAAGGTCTGGCGTTGGCCATGAGTCCGTTCACAGCCATGTTGGTAGCCGGCGGTGTTCCTGCGATGATGCCCAGATGTTTACCCTTCAGGCGTTCGTCACCCAGTGAAGCCACGTCTTCCAGCCCGCTGCCCGGCTTGGCAACCAACGCATAGGCCGTGCGATAATAGGGGTTGGTGCCTTGCACGAGCTCATCCCCTTGCGGGAACCCCATGATAACGTCGCAGCGATGGGCCGCGAGTGTCATGCGAACGAAGCCGGTTGCCTGCGGAAAAAACGTATAGTCCAGCTTTTTCTGAAGTTTTTCGGCAAATAGCTCAGCCAGCTTGTTTTCGAAGCCTTCGCCCTTTTCATCCGAGAACGGAAGATTGCGGGGGTCGGCACATACTCTCAACACCTTTGGATCGACCAGTTCGATCGACAGATCGGTATTGTCGGGCAACTGCTGCGCGACCGAGCTTTCCCGACCGGCCATCGCAGCGGCGGCCACGCAAGCGAGCACGATGATGCCCCACCGGCGAGAGGCGGCATTTTCCATCTTCATCTCCTTTCGCCTCGCGGCGGCGTGGAATGATTGACGCCGCAAACACACCTTCGCCGCCGCCAAGGTGGTCGCGGCAGGCAAACCAGGTCTCGCGCGGGCGATTGTCCTTTAAGCATTCGGTGACAGAACGTCCCGGCGCGGGACGAGATCCGCGCCGGGAACGGTTGTTGGCTTTTTTACTGCGGCAGTGCGAACACCGTCAGCGTGCCGCCGA
>Ga0210393_10000405_pt1 | contig 39433 bp, 27 predicted proteins | sample IncBWC27OmetaG_FD_160068 | JGI IMG/M metagenome (GOLD analysis project Ga0210393, IMG submission 160068) | Forest soil microbial communities from Barre Woods Harvard Forest LTER site, Petersham, Massachusetts, United States - Inc-BW-C-27-O ...
TGACCGAACGACGCGAGCGAATCATAGCCATAAGAGGAACGATGCCGGAGCCACCGGCTACCAGTTGGATCGGTTCCATCTGCTCGCATCGCCACACGAACCATCCGCCAATCGGGCCTCGCAACTCCAGCTCATCGCCGACCATGACTTCCTGCGTGAGGTATGGTGAGACTTCGCCGTTCGGCAGTCGCTCGACGGTGACTTCAATGCGCCCATCGGAGCTCGGTGCGGAGGCGATCGAGTAGGATCGGACGGCAGAGTACCCGTCTGGAGCGGTTAAACGCACGTCCACGTGCTGGCCAGCTACGTGACCTGGCCAATCGCGAACCGCAAGTGCGAGCGTCCGCGCAGTTGCTGTTTCGTCGTGAACCGCAACAACTTTTGCGGCACGCCAAGTCACTGGTCCGAGTACCGCTGTTCCCGCCATGGATCCCCATATATGTGGTAGCCAAGGTTTTCCCAAAAACCCGGTTTGTCGTGCGGCATCAGCGTCATGCCCTTCACCCACTTAGCGCTCTTCCACAAATAGAGATGCGGAACGAGAAGCCGCGCGGGGCCGCCATGTTCGGGCTCAAGATCGGCACCGTTGTATTTGAACGCGATCCAGGCCTGCTTGTTCATGACATCTTTCAAGGGCAGGTTTGTCGTGTAATCTCCGTACGAACGAAACATTGCATATGGCAAATCTGTCTTCAGCTCCGCGATCAGGACATCTAGTGAAACCCCTTCCCAAGACGTATTCAGTTTCGACCACCGCGTTACGCAATGCAGATCAACGGTAATCGTTTCGGTAGGCAGCTCGCGAAACGACTTCCAATCCCATTGCTTCAAAACGTTGCTGCCATCGTCGATTGTGAATTCCCAGCGATCGAGCGAAATGTGCCGTGTTGGACTTGCGGATAAGACGGGGAAATCTGTGGTGAGGTGTTGACCCGGCGGGAGTTTGGCTTCGGATGCGCTGCGTCGACCGGAAAAACCTCGCGAGATGATAGCCATCATCCACTCCTGCTCAGCGTCTAACCTAGTGCAGTGTTGGTGCTGCATTACGATCCAGTCGAAGACTAGCAATCGAGCTTCCAATGGGTGTCGTCCTCCGAAGGTAGGCGCCGACACTTTGGGTAAGCGAGATTAAGGCTCTGCTGGCGGACAATCCAGATGGTTACGCAAGTATCGCAACTGGTCGGGTGGGCATCTCCTGTCGCAAATACGTCTCGGAGTTCTTATATCGACACGAAGAGCCGGTTCCCCTACATCCGGCAGACCTCGCCCTCCGAGAGCGACGCATAAACACGGAGTCCCCGGTATTCAGCCTTCGCCACCTGGTTTGGTTACTCTCGTGCTCCCACCCAGCAGGAGATCCGATTCGAATCCTCGAGTCGTTCGTCGTTTGCCGTCAATCTCGTTGCGCCATCGTTGAGAGAGGATCACGCCACGTTGCAAAACTAGGTTGATATCCGCCCAGTTGTTGATTGAAGTGCCTCAATTCGATTTGGAGAATTCCATTATGCAAACGACTCAACCAGATTATTTTTCCCAGTACCGCAGCCTGAAGCTGACACGAGACGACACAGGTGTGCTGGTCGCTGAATTTCACACCAACGGCGGGCCGTTCACCTTCACTGCTCAAGACCATACAGAGTTCCTCGACGCCTTCTACCGGATCGCACAAGATCGAGCGAATAAGATCGTAGTCCTAACGGGCGCCGGCGGCGATTTCATTCCTGGAATTGACTTCGCCACTTTCGGTAATGTGGCTGATCCCGGTGTTTGGAGCCAGACTCACGACGAAGGAGTGCAGATCCTCGAGAATCTCGCGAACATACGCGTGCCCGTCATCGCGGCTGTCGAAGGACGAGCGCATGTGCACTCAGAGTATGCCTTGCTGGCCAGTGTAATCGTGGCAGCCGAGAGTGCGACTTTCCACGACGTTCCCCACTTCGCGGGAGGCATTGTGCCAGGGGATGGAATCTTTACGACGTGGAGTTATCGCGCTGGAGCAGGACGGGCGGAGGCGTTTCTGCTGAACCCACAGCCGGTGACGGCGCGCACCGCGCACGAATGGGGAGTCGTCGCCGAGGTCGTCCCGAACGGAAAGGCGCTCAGTCGAGCGCGAGAACTCGCCGCCCTGTATCTAAAGGCGCCCGAGGTGACGCGGCGCAACACGCGCGTGCACTTCATTCATCCGCTAAAGGAGCGCATCGTGCGAGAAGTTGGCTACGGATTGTCGCTCGAAGGAGCGTCGGCTGCTGACCTCGTGAAGTCTATGCAGGCTCAAAGTCAACCGGTCACCGAGAAAGGAAAATCGGCATGATGCGCCCTTCATTTAGAGGGGAAAAGCACATCTGCTACATGGAACGCCAAATATTAAGGAGACCGAATTATGTCGCGTGTATCCGCCCCAATAAAAGAAGCAGCAGGGTCACCCAAGGAAATATTGCAAGAATCAGCCCCAACACAGCAAGCAACGTCGCCCACCGTAATCGAGCACGTTCTGTCGAGGCTCAAGGACATCGGAATAACCAAAGTTTTCGGCGTTGCAGGGGACTTCGCCTTTCCCATTGAGGATGCAATCGTTGGTTTTCCTGGTATCCATTGGGTCGGATGCTGCAACGAGCTGAATGCATCATATGCGGCCGACGGGTACGCTCGCATTCACGGCATCGCTGCTCTCAACACGACTTACGGTGTAGGTGAATTGAGCGCTATCAATGGAATCGCCGGAGCCTACGCCGAGCATGTGCCGGTTTTCCACCTAGTCGGAATGCCAAATCTGCCTGCCCAAGCCTCGCGCGCGCTTGTCCACCACACCCTGGGAAACGGTGAATTCGACTTCTTCCACAAAATGGCTGAAAAAGTCGTTTGTGCCAGCGCCATCATGACACCCCAAAACGCGGCTTACGAGACGGAACGACTGATCGCGGAGGCGATGTACCACCGCAGGCCTGTCTATATGGCGTTTCCGGCAGATGTCGCGAATCAGCCTGTGGTCAGCAGTGCAACCCCACTCGATCCACCGAAGAGCGATGCTGCATCGCTGGAAAGGGCGGTCTCTGCGATCATTGAGGCTCTCAGCGCAGCCAAGACCGGATGCATTCTGCCAGGAATCTTGGCCAGTCGTGCGAAGTTGCAGGACGCTGTTCAGGCGTTCGTGGATGCTTCCGGGCTTCCCTTCGCCACTATGCTTATGGACAAATCCACACTCGAAGAGCAACAGCCAGCCTACATTGGCATGTATGAAGGAAAGCTCATGGACGAGCCGGTTCGTGAGTACGTTGAATCATGCGACGCCGTCGTTCTGGTCGGAGCGATTCTCACGGACTTCAGCACGGGCGCCTTCACAGCGCATCTTGACCCGGAAAAGACCATCGATATCCGTCACCATTGCACTCATGTGGGCACAAAAGTTTATCCCAACGTCGAAATGAAAGATGTCCTCGCTGAGCTCTCGCGGCGTGTTAAGAAACGAAATCAGAAACCACTGGTTCGACCAGGTTCGCTCGGGCCAGTAAAGGGCGCGGGCAGCGATCCGATCACCGCAGACGCGCTCTATCCTCGCTGGGCGGATTTTATTAAACCGAACGATATCGTCATTACTGAGACTGGGACTTCCGGGTTTGGAATGGCGTTGACACTCCTGCCGAAGGGGGCGAAGTTTTACAACCAGACGTTGTGGGGCGCTATCGGATATGCGACGCCAGCGGCCTTTGGGGCAGCAGTCGCGGCGCCTAACCGTCGCGTTGTGCTGATTACAGGTGAAGGCTCCCATCAACTAACAGCTCAGGAGATCAGTCAGTTCGGCCGGCGCGGACTGAAGCCCATCGTCTTCGTTCTCAACAATTCGGGCTACCTGATTGAACGGCTGCTCTGCAAGGACCCCAACATCGAGTACAACGATCTTGCTCAGTGGCACTACGCCGACTTGCCTAAGGCACTCGGATGCGACGACTGGTTTACCGCGCGTGTAAGCACATGCGGAGAATTCGATCGGGCCCTTAAAACCGCGTCTGAGGGCGCCCGAGGTGCATACATCGAGGTTGTGACCGACAAGTATGCCGCGCCTCCTGTGGCCCTGAAGTATCACGAAAGTGTGCAGACTCTTTACCGGACGTAATGAACATGAGGAGCAGAGTCAGCATCTGCACGCTGATCATTGGGCTGATCTGCCCATTCACCCAGGTTGCGCGGGAGCGCCGTGCAGCCGGCGCCATCTGGGATGATTGGCGAAAGGTCCGAAGGTGCAGCCGGACGCCATTCCGAATCGGGCCGGCGAACGCCACTGCATTTCGGCAGTGGCGTTCATGGTTGCGGTGGGGCGGATTTGAACCGCCGACCTTTGGGGTTATCATCCCGTTGTTACTGGCAACCCTTGTTGGACAGCTAACGGACAGTCAAGTTCCAGATCAGTTCGAGCTCCTCGCCCCAATTGGGCCCCCGATCCCGGTTGTTTGCGAGCATTTTCATGTTTAGGGAACGATAGGGAATCCTAAGGAGCGTTAGGTTATGAGCCCACAAATACTAGTAGTTTCAACAACTTACAAGACGCGGGTGGCCCTCGAAAAACCTTGTAAGTGGCGTTAAGGAATCGTTATTGGACGGTTAAAGGACAGTCGCGATCGAACCGTGAGCCTTGGAGCTTTTGAAATCCACTTCTTCAAGAGGAAGAAGAGGATCGTTGATCCCAGCGTCTCTGCAGCGCGAACATTCATGGATTATTTGCTCACCACAGGTCTGTTTGGTACCATCCCGGCGTGATTCGACTGGTATGTACAGCAGTGCTCGCTTTGGTCATTTACAGCGCAGCACAAACGGAGTCCCCGAAAACTGTCTCGACAGTGGATGCTAACTCCCACATTGCCCATCGAGTGGAACCAGTCGTACCGCCATTAGCGAAAGCGGCAAGGGTCGGTGGCAGCGTCAAGTTGCACGTCATCATCTCACCTACTGGCGACGTTTCTACCGTCACCGTAATTAGCGGTCACCCAATGCTTGCTCCTGCGGCCATAGAGGCCGTAAAGCAGTGGAAGTACGAACCATTCATTGAGAATGGCAATCCAACAACCGTCGGGACCGAAGTCGACCTAGACTTCCCTGGAGGTATGTCCGAAAGGGAGAGTGATGTACGGAACAAATACTTTCCTATGGAAAGAGAATGCCGAGAACTCATTACCGCTGCAAAGTACAGCGATGCGGAACAGAAGTGTCGGCAAGCGGTTGCGCTTTCGAATGAACTGCCTAGCGCGGTCATTCTCGAACGCAGTGACGCCAAGTCGCTGTTGGCTAATGCTCTCTTTCTGCAGCATCGCCTTTCCGAAGCTATTCCCCTCTATGAGGAAGCCTTAGAACTCGACAAGGGTTATCGCAAGCCGGATGATGCCGACCTTGCTAGTGATTATGCGAATCTGGGCCGGGCATATGCCATGCAGGGTGAACTCTCACGAGCAGATGACCTCTACTCGAAAGCGATTGCGACATTCAGGGCGGCGATTGAAAGCTTGCCTTCAATGTACGAGAACTACTCACGGCGCCTGCAGCGAACGCTTAATGAATATGCTCAGCTAAAAGACGGTGAAAAGCAGACTGAAGCGGCCTCAGAACTCCGCAAGCGAGCGAACGAAATAACGCCTTTAGCTAATCCACATGCAACTGTCCCTCCGCTCCCTCCACCATCGAAAGTGCTGAAGGGTGCGGAATCGATAGCCATGGAAGCCACGAAGCCCCACACAGAAATGAAGTGCACAAATCCTGGTTGCACTCAGGGTACATTCGCGGTGTACGGCGGTGGGGCACAGGCTCAGGACTCAAGTGTTTCGCGATTAGGATTCACTCCAGATTCCCGGCTACTCCTTGCGGCAAGACGGCAGGGGAGGCTCGATATCCTAGACACCTCTTCGTGGCAGAATGTGCGATCAATCGAAACGAGTCAAGGCGGTATCACTGCGCTCGCGATCAGTCCTGACGGAACCCTTGCCGCAACGGGTTCACACGGCAACACGGTCAAGGTTTGGGATATTAAGACTGGAAAGTTAGTAGCGGAGTTCCTAGCGGATTCTACGAACTCCAACGAGTATTTGGAATATCTTACCTTCAGTCCAGATACAAACCTTCTTGCGACGGGGGGCAATTTCACTAAGGGACTTGTTCTTGACCTGCGCGCGCACCGAAGCATCGCAACCCTTGGTGGTACGAAGGAGATTTTGTTCTCGGCCGACGGCCAACACCTGATTGGTGCTGTGGGGCAGAAGGTCCTGGTTTGGGAAACGCACTCATGGAGCGTAGTGAAAACACTAGATGACCCCGAGAAGAATGTAACCAAGATCGCCTTGGATCAGTCGGGCAATAGAATCGCGATCACTGGGTGGAAAAAAGGCATACGCATCTTGAAGGCTGACACTGGAGAAGTCGTGAAGTCCATTCCGGATGCCGTTACTGACGCTCTGATATTCACATCGGGTTGGAAGAATATCGTCACTGGCCGAGGCACTCTCGGCCTATGGTCGTTTCAAACAGCGAAGTTGATCTGTGAGACTCCAGAAATGGAAGTGTCGGAGGCGATTCTTAGCCCAAACGAGAAGGTGCTGGCGGCCGCCGTTGGCAACGGCATAGACATCTGGGCGACCGACGCGCTGGACAGTTGTATGGCCGCGAATTGACAGGCACTCCCGCGGATCGAGAATTGTTTTAGCGTTAGTCTGCGAGCGAATCTTTCGGCACCGCCGGCAAGGGCTCGCCCGCCAGTCGTTTTTTCACCAGCCCGGAGAGGAAGTCCGCGAAGGGCGCGATATCCTCGCCGACACTCGCTTTTTCGAGAGCGTTCACGTAGGCGTTGCGGTCGGTTACTGGAATGACCGTCCACGGGTATCCGCCCGACGCCATCATCGTGTTCATTAGGAAGCGCCCGACGCGGCCGTTGCCATCCATATAAGGATGGATGTAGACGAAAATAAAATGCCCGAGCACCACGCGCACGGCCGGATGCGGCTCTTCGCGCAGCAGGTCGAAGAACGCTGGCATGGTGTCCCTTACGGCGTCCCTGTTCAGCGGCACGTGCATCGACTTGCGGATATAGACCTGGCCGTTGCGATAGCCCGCGAGATCGGCGGGCTTCAGCAGGCCGATGGTGACGCTCGGCGCGAACAACTCTCGATACCACGTGCCGTGGTCCGCGTCCGCGGCCTCTCCCGGATTTTCCCCCTTCAGAATTTCGCCTAGGCTTTTCTGCACGGCCTGAAAGGCCTGCCAGTAGCCCCGCGCAGCCATGGCGTTCCGCTGATCGCGGTCGCCCTCGTCAGCTTCCGGGCTCCACCGCCCCTCGCGGACGCGCTCGATAACGTCTGGCGTGACCCGGTAGCCCTCGATCGACAGCGAGTGATAGGCGTCCGTGACGTAGGCGTCGTTGACTCGCTTGAGGTATGCGTCGATATTGCGCGGCGGGCCCGGCGCTCTTGGAAAGCGCTTGATGACAGGCTCGCGCATTTTCTGCCAGAGCAGCCGCAGCCTGTTTAAATAAGGAGAGGTTTCGCGGGCCCCTATGAGCAATGAGGGCTTGTCCGTGAAGGGATCGTTCTCCCGCACGTTGTAGTCGGCCACCGCCATCGTTTTCACGATGTCGTCCGCGATGCGATCGCGGCCAATGTTGCGGAAGGCCCCGGCCAAGCGTCCGGCGATCACCGTGTGACCGCCGTCAAGGAGCCGGCGGAGAAGGCCGGAAGCATCCCGGATCATCGGCAACACCGCGCGGACATCTGTCGCGTTGTTCGAAAAATAGTTGGGGGAGCACGCGATCAGTGCTGATTCCACCGAGAAAAGCCGCAGGCCGGCCTCTTCCTTCCGATCCACCACAGCCGGCAGCGCGATGCGAAGCTCCAACAGGGACGTGCCATGCGGGAGTTTGGTGACCTTGTTGCCCGCGCGCGGCGACCGCGCTGCGAGTTGGCCGGGCACGGTCCAGTTGCCGGCATGAAGCGAAAGCGATTGTTCTGGTGAAAGGCACCACCGCGCGCCGAAACGCGCTTCCAGATACGCGGCGCAGAAACGCCAGAACGATGCGTACCAGGCCGTGCTCTCGCCTTTCACATCGTCCGGGCGGCTCGGGATATACCAGCCCTTGATGACTTCCCGCAGGAAGCCGTTGCGCAGGAGGCGCTCCCGGTGCGTGCGCGACAGGTCGCGCGCCCGGATCGCCCCGACCCCTTCCTCGGTCTGGAGGTTCCGCAGGACTTCGAGGGACTGCGCGAGTTTTTCAGGGGGTCTGGCCATGACCTGTTTCCTTCAGGCTTCGTGCTCCCATTATCCCTTTGTGTTGTTCCGTGTTTATACTATTGCGCTGTACGATTATTCTCCTATTACGTTGTACCATTTTTATCTTATTGTGTCGAGAAAGGACTGGTCCGGCCCGCCTGGAAGTGCGGCCCCGTACCCCGCCGCACATGGCTTGTTTCGCTATTTTCGATTATCGGAGATTGTGAAAATAGCCTGTACTTGATCCCGAAATAGGCTATCGGAGGTTACGTGCTAGGAATGGCTGGATATTCATCTTCGCCACTTTGAGTGCGTCGTGGATTGAGAAAAATTCCGGTTGCTTCCTGAACCTTGAGTTTGTTGGCTTCGTCCTCGTCCGACCACTCGGGCTGATAACGAAAGCAATAATCGTAGGAACGATTCTCCGCTTCCGTCGCGACGCCGAGAACCCGTTTGTTCCTAGGCGGTAGGCCGCGAGCGACGAAACACATCATTTGAAGCATTCGCTTGCGCTTCTCCCGCTGTCTCTGCCCGTCTTCCATAAGCAGGAAGCAGTACGTCGTATCGCCGAAGGCGGAAAAGCGGCGGAAGATCGGTGGTCGCTTTTCCATGTACTCGCTGTAGGCTTCGTAGAGGCTCTTGGAAATCACCCGGCGAGTGAAACGGTCGGGCCGCGCTAATTCCCGCGCCAGCCGTTCATATCCATCGGAGGTTCCGTCGTGAGCGCGGTCGATGACGGCGTCCCATCCATAGCTAATTTGATCTTCAAATTTCTTCGCGATGAACTGCGGATTGCTAATGAGTCCGGGCCAGCAGGTGTTGGCAATCGAAATTCTGTCGTGGTTGTCCATCCAAGAAAATCCACGCAGGTTTTGCAAATATGATGCCAGAAGGTTCTCTTCGCCGCCTTGAACGACGATGAACTTGTTGCGGTCGATTGCTTCTTTCTTACTCAGGTATTCACAGAAGTCGGAAACCGTATCCAGTTCAGAAAGAACGAGGTCAGCGAACTGCCGTGTAAAAACATGGATCATCTTGTCTTTCAGGAATTGAACGAACGGAAACGGCTCGTCGCTTTCACCCATCAATACAGAGATCAGGTGAATGGTCTTAATTTGGTCAGGCTTGAACAATTCTTTTCCACGGCGCGGGTTCTCAAGCTCAATTGGTAGCTTGAGATCGAACATTACCCGCCTCGCTCCACCCAGTTGCCGAAGATTCTTCTGTACTTCGGCTTCCTTGTATTTGCCCTCCGCGTCTACCTTCAGGTCTTTGATTTGCCAGATGATGGCAGTGTCGTCAAATACAACCAGCAGATCGCAGAGTTCTTTCCCATCCTGTTTCTTCGGGTTCGGGTAGCACCAATCCGTCAGGAACGTCACCGTCGCGAGATCGTGGATGATCGCTTCGGCTCGCTGTCCCTTCTCGTGGAAGTAGTGACCGGAACTTGCCATCCTCAAATTCTACTGAAACGAAGCTCTAGTCAGGGAAGCGAACGAAGCAACTTCTCCGTCCTCGTCACTACGTCTTTTCCAGCTGATCTGCTGAGGTGCAATTTTTGAGGCTTAACACCGTTCCGATACCAGTGCCAAATAGCACCGTGGAGGTTGTTTAGGTCGGTCACGAGTCTCGCCAGTTCGCGCTTATCCGATTGCGCGACGAAGACGGTGATGTCCCCGCGCTGTTTGTGCGCATAGTGCTTGTCGCGAATCTGCTTGTAGCATTTCCCGTAAACCTTCCGTCGCTGTTTCACGAAGTCCTCAAGCCACTTGAAGTCTGAGGCAGTCGGCTCCTTCACACTGTCCATGAAGTCATCAACCAAGTGGAGGGCATTCGCTAAATCCTTTTCCTTGCGCTTTCGCAATGCTGCTTTGGAGAAGATCGATGGATTTCGTTCGATGAGCTTGAGCAGACGCTTCACGTTGTGAGAATCGTGGCTGTGATCGAAGATTTCGCCCCAATGCAATTAGAGAATTAGCCTGGATGGAACCAAGTGCCACGTTCCAGAAGCCCGCGTTTCGGTTCAGCAGATCGTAAATTCTTTTCCTCTTTCGAGCTTCGGCGTGTACGGTGCGCCAGATGTAGAAGCACTGAACGACCTCATCAATGTCGTTTTCGAAGGCTTGCAGTTCCCTCTGAAACTCCGCTTCGAGATCAGTTTGGTTTGCCATTTATCGATTGAAAATCTCGTGAATGTAACGCCGCATCTCTTCGGCCTGACCAGGCCCGTAGCCGTGAGCCGACAATGGCTGATACACGGAGGGCAACGACCGACTATCTCGCGCCTGAGCCTTCATACGCTCGCGAGCTTTCTGGTTTTCGACTGATCCGTGACATTTCTTATGCTTCTCGCCGGAGCCACAAGGGCAGGGATCGTTCCTGCCGACTCTTTTTCGGACTTCCGGGTCTGTCATCTGCGTGCTGTAAGACAAATTCCGAATCATCTCGTTACTGCCCGTAGCCGCCATAGTTAGCGATGCTCTTCCACCCGGCATTTCCGAACCCGCGAAATCCACACCGCCGTAAATTTCAAATCTCCAGAGCGTCAGTTCTGGGTATTTGCCGGGCTGCGTGCCGACATATTTGAACGTGCCTTCTCCCAAGTCGCCTTCAACGCGCTTTCCGATTGTGAGCATCCGCTCAAAATCCGGCATCGCCTGATCCGTGAAGACAGCGGCAGTAGATGAGAAACCTTCGTCCAATCTCACACCAAAACGTTGGTAGGCAAGAGCCTTCGCGATCATGGAGAAAAGTTTGATCAATGGCCTATGATCAAACGGAATCGAAGTGCCGCCTGATGCGTCATAACCGCGTCTCAATTTCCGGTGGAGCTTCGCGTTCTTCGCCAGCCGTCGCGGAACCAACTTGGATAGAATTTGGCCCGCGTCAGAGTTCTTCGCGCCAAACGGCAGAACTGTCATCAAGTAGGCCTCGTACTCCGCCTTCTTGTTGTTACAGCTTTTACAAGCCGGAACCTGCGGAAGATCGCCTCGCCTCTCCTCCAAAAAGAATTTTCTGCCAAGCGCGTGGTCGGAAGTATCCGATGGGGCTTTGTTGCAGAAAACGCAAATTTCACCAGTGAACTTGTGCTTCATGTTGCAACTCCTACTTCCATTTTACTTGTTCCCGAATACGCCATCAACGCGTCGCATAATTCGCTCCTCCTACGCGACCGCGTTAGAAATCACAGACTGAGCACGCGGACTGGTGCCATTTTGGCGGAACTCCTCTTCGCGGAATTGCTTCACGACGAGAATCCCGGCGATGACGCGCTTACGGCCTTCTTCCATTTAGAAATCGCAGCATATTCGCTCTTTCTTCGCTCATAGATAAACTCGCCTGATATGATGACGATAGACGTGTGGAATTTTGTTGATGACTCGGGATCGTTCGCCTGGGGAAACAACAAAGGCAAATCCCTGTTTTGTGGGGTTACCGTCCCCGATCCCGAACTCCCGGACTTGGAGAGACGTTTTGTAACTTGGAAACGAAGCATCGTGGGAGCCAGCGGCCAAGAATTGAAGGGGAGCCAACTTACGGGGAATCAGTTGGTCTCGTTTGTGGAGAAAGTGATACCGCCGTCCAGCGATATTGTTTTGACAGTCGTCGGCGGGGACACAAGCGTGACAGATGAATCGCTTGTGCTCAAAATGAGGGACCAGGACGCAGAGATTTTCAGGCTCTCATCAGAATTGTGCGCCAAGTACACAAGCGCGGCAAACAGGAACGAGAGCATAGTTGAATTTTATCGCCAGATGAGCGGCTGGGTTGGAAAACGCAGTGCTGTTAATTGTCTATGGATCGTGGTCCTATTGCAGACAATTTTTGACACGCTACAACACGGTATCATCCGGTTCGCGGACCCAAAACACAGCAGCGAGTTCGAGAACATTCAGTTCGTTATCGACAAGAGTTTCATCAACAGGGATGAACATCTTCGATTTTGGAAAGAATGGCTTCGCGCTGACCTGATGAAGCCGAGTCGTGAGTCTTTTAAGACCATAAAGCAGTGGCCCTCGGATCATCCTTTCAGGAAGAAGTATCAGGTACAAAAGGGATTGAACGATTTCAGAACTCTGTTCCACGAGCACACGGGATTTCACGATTCAAAATCGTTCATCGGGCTACAGGTCGCTGACATCTGCGCGAACATTTGCTATCGCTTCTACCGGGACGATCGCAAGGACATCCGCGCTTATGAAAGGATATGGAAGCGGATCATGTGTGAAGATGGAGCAGAAATCCACGTCATAACAATCGACGACAGAAGCATCCATAGCGATGACCTATCAAAGCACGTTGGCGTTTTTGATATGGATGAATACAAGCGGTTGGCTGATGAGGCTGTTAGAGCGCGGGGGTAATACCTCGAAATCAGCAAAACTGAGACAGACGAAACCTTTCCCCGAGTCGCATTGCTAACCTTCGTCAGATGGATTAGCGTCAGCGAGGGAGTCCCTTCGCCGAGGCTCGGCTCCAGCTAGCTCACGGAACGGTAGGGACACCCAGAAAGCACAAAGACAGAGAATGACCGGTGAAAGTCGCCACCTTCAACATTAACAACATCAACAAGCGGCTCGACAACCTCATGGCTTGGTTGTCCAAAGCTGAACCGGACGTGGTGAGTCTCCAAGAGCTCAAAGCAGAGCAGGAAGCCTTTCCCGTGAATGCCCTTCGAACTCTCGGGTACGAAGCGGTCTGGCAAGGAGAGCGTTCCTGGAACGGTGTGGCCATTCTCGCGCGACACCACGTTCCCGTGTTGACTTGCACATGTTTGCCGGGAAATTCTGAAGATCATCAAGCTCGCTACATTGAAGCGGCGGTTCGGGGAGTCCTGATCACTTCCATCTACCTTTCCAATGGGAATCCGCAACCGGGACCGAAATTCAATTACAAGTTGGCCTGGTTTGAGCGCCTCATTGCCCACGCCGCCGAACTCATGGCGAGCGGCGCACCCGTAGTGTTGGCCGGTGACTACAACGTCGTGCCGACACCGCAGGACGGCAATGCCTCGGCCGTGGCCAAGCGCAAAGCCAATCGCCCAATCGTGCAACGCCTCTTGCAAAGACCTGCGAATCAAGAGGTCTCCATTCAATAAATAAGGGGAACTGTGAGGCAGTTCCCCTTATTGGACAGTTTTGGACAGTTGCTGCAAGTGCCCAATGGCCCGTAACTCTATGATTGCGTTGGTTGCGGGGGGTGGATTTGAACCACCGACCTTTGGGTTATGAGCCCACTGACGGCTGAGAGAACATACAAGAGCAGGGAACTACAGCCTAGAAAACATTGCATTTAGCGTCTGAGTTGTCGGCTGGGTTAGTCTGGTTTTGTACCGCGTTCCCGCACATTTCCCGCACACCCGCATCGAAGATAAAAGCCCGTGCGCCAACTCATTGGCGATTTCGCGATTCTCTGGCGGTGGACTGTTGCAAAAAGGTGAGCTTACAGGCGCCAGAACATCCGACTCTCGGGGCTGAGGAACACACACCTGCCGTTGCAAAATCTCTGAATCTTTCAATCGCTCTTTGCTAATCGGTCGGTGCGAGGTAATGGACCGCTCTCAGCGGCAACAACCTCTTGTCGGAGTCGGAAACCTTGTCGTAGTGTTCTATCCAAAGATCAACTAGTTTCTCTAAATCAATCAGGGTCAGCTTTCGGGTCTCCTTGGTCCGAGCTTCCGTTTCCGCATCGCTCGTAAAACCGCCTGTGGACACAAAGATGCCAACGTCTTGGTCGCCCAAGATGGCCATGAACGCTCGCAAGCCGTCTACGCTGATTTTGTCTGCACGCCGCTTCACTTGGACCTTAATGCGGGGTGTACTGGTGCCCAGAGGATCGTTGTGCGCGAGAATGTCGATGCCCTTGTCCGGTCCCGGAGGAGATACCCATGCCACGTGATATCCCATGGCACGAAGCAGCGCTGCGACCAGTTTCTGGAGATCGTAGGGATTAATGGACGTTATATATTCCTCAATCTCGCTCCATGCCGTTTCCTCTGCCTCTTCTAGCGTACTAGAGGCGTCCGCGGCCCTCTCGGTCGTACCGATCTCTTCATGGAACTCTTCTTCATTCTCAGTGACATCTTTCGGTTGTTTGTCGGCCCACTGGTAGTACAAGCGAGATGATTCGCGAGCAAATTCCTCCGGGTTTGTAAACCGGAAGTACGCTTTCTTGCCTTCCTCCGTCAGATACCATCGCCCTTTTTCTTTAATCATCCAGGCTGCTTTTACCGGCCCAATCGTGGCGAAACGGATGATCTTTCCGAATCGCTGGATACCTGGATGCTTCGGATAATCGGCCTTCTCAAAGTCAGTGGGCGGAACGACCTGCTCCATGCGCTTAATGATTTCTTTGGCAGCAAGGCCCTCAGGTTGTTCTAACAGGATTTTGAATACTCCCCGCTGCAATTCGCCAATCCGCAGTCTGGACATATTGCTCATTTGTCTTGAGATCCCGCTCTGCTAACTAAGTTTAGTCCCAGCAAACTCTGATGATCAAACACGTAGTGGAATGCTCGAACTGGTAATAGGAGCCGAGTAGCCGTGCTTTTGCAACAAAATACGGATCGCTTTTGCAGATTGCCCTTGGAGTCGACTCGGGCCACAGTTTATTCCAACAATAGGCAGTTTCCCCGAATTTCCAGTCGCCTTCAGCTCCATGTAGGGAATCAAGAGGTCAGCCGTCGCGCGGACCTTTACACCGTCCAGACTTTCTGCATTCGTGTCGCCTCCCCCCGATGTCAGATTCGGGAAGACGATAAGGCGCCATTCTCGTTCCTCGTGAAATGCGCCGTCCTTTACAGTGCATGCCCAATCAGTGATTTCCAAGATTGTGATCAACGTAATGCCAGAATCGAGAAGCGTGCGTTCACTCGTCGTTGTTGGGTTTGGTAACTGATTAACGAGCTGAATCAGGTTCGTGAGCAAAGCCTTCAGTCTTGCCCTCTGGCTATCTGACTCGTAGTCCACTTTTCGCAGAAGCACTCGGAGGCTATGCTCTGAGCGTAATTTGAGAGTCTCTCCATCCAATAGCGGCGCGAATGCAATCGAAAAACCCGCACCGCGTCCATACGCCCGCCACTGGCTTAGAAGATTCCCGTCCTCGCAAAAGCATGCAAGGTAAGGACGGCTGAATGGGGCTTTCAAGACCTTGCGTACTAGATTCGCTAAGAACGCTTCCCGCGCGTTGGACGTCTGGTCGATTTTCCACGTGTCAGCGATTATTGCGTCTGATACTGATATGGCGTATTCGAATTCTGACAAGTCGTTAGAAAATTGGGCTGCCGTCGCCCAAAGGCAGTCAGATGCGATTATCCCGTAGATGCCCGGCGGACCGGTGTAGTGATACAGGACCGGCACGGTCGGTATGCGGTCGGGCTCGTTCACGTTTATATGAGCCCATTCCTTGAGAACTACGAAATCATCTATCTGATCGGCCATACCGGAAAGATGGAGCTACCACAGTGTATCAATGCTGCCCGGATCGGACGCCAAAGGGCGAACGGCCCGGAGGCCCAGGAAAAGCGTGCGAGGACTCAGCGCACACAGACTGGAACCGATTCGGCAGCAGGTTCGACTACGCCATAGTTGCGAGCATGCTTTCTCCGAAATGCGCGGACCCCAAAGAACCATCGTCTCATTGGAAACGCATTCTTAGTCAGAAAACGTTCGGAAGTGGGGAAAGCCGATAAAATGTGCTGGTTTGAACACTTGGAAGACGCTACCGCCAGCGTACCAGCGCGAAACCGAGATTCGTCGCGCGATTACGGACGCTGACATCGCGACGAGAACCGGCTGGACCTTTTCGGAATAGAACTCTTCAGTCAGCCATGCTGGCTGGTCTGACGACTTCCAGGCAAACGCATCCGTGAGGGCTACCGACCGCATCCGAGGCACTGGGAGGGGCTGGCTGGGCTGGTTAGCATTGGGGATTGTCAAAGTTCGTCCCGCCGAGGACATATTGCTAGATTTCAACATGGACAAAATCAGGGAATAGGGGACAGTCATGAATTTGTGGTCTAGGGAGCGACAGTTGTCCCTTGTAGGCCAAACCCAGTTGTAAAGGAGCCTCAAGATCAGAACCCCCTTCCTGACCATCGAAGAATCGACTACACTGCGACTACACCATTATGTCGACAGTCACGGAATGGACCTTCACAGCTGAAGTCGCTTCGCAAATCAATCAGATTGCAATTGAGCATCCGGACTTACCTTTCCGAAAGGCTACCGTAGAGGAACGAAGTAGAGGCAAGCTCAAGCGCCGGGACCTCACTCTCGTCGATAGCAATGCCAAAATTCTTCTTACGGGTGAAGTGAAACTTCCCGACAGCCCAGAGGGCCGAACTCCTTTTCAGGACGCGTTGGTGATGGACGCCCACACAAAGGCGAACAATGAAGGAGTCGAATATTTTTTTACATGGAACGTGAACCGTTGCGTCCTTTGGCGAACCTTTGAGCAAGGCAAACCGATCATAGAACGCTACATCGAACACTTCGAGCTCGCCAACAAGATCCACAGCTCGGAGCAGCTCGCTGAACCCGCCGTGCAGGACTCTATCAAAGCCTTCTTGGTGTCGTTCCTTGAGCGATGTGCGGCAATCATAACCGGAGCCGAGCCGATGCTTTGGCTCCCGCTTGATGAGAAATTCATCGTGATTTGGGAATCTGCCCTCGACCCAATTGTGCGTGAAGTATTGAAGACAATCGAAGCGGAATACAAGAGTAAACCTACATTCAAGGCGAAGCTCGATGCATGGATGAGAGATGAGCAAGGGTGGACCCTGTCGAAAAACGAAGAGTTGATGCGTGAAAACCTCGAGAGAGCCGCCAAATTCAGCTGCTATGTACTGGCAAACAAACTAATTTTTTATAAAGCCCTCAGACGACAGTTCAGCCTTCGTACCCTGCGGATCCCCCCGAGTTTGACCACCGGAGTTCAACTTCGCAAGCACCTACACCAACACTTCAAAGATGCCACTCACGCAAGCAAAGACTACGAAACCGTTTTTGATGGTGACTTCGGGGATTCGCTCCCCTTCGTTTCAGATGCGGCAGTTGATGACTGGAGGCTGCTGAACAAAGAGACGGATGCATTTGACTTTACCCAAATCAATTACGAAATCATCGGCCAGATCTTTGAGCGAATGTTGCGTGGCGATGAGCGACATCGATTTGGACAGCACTACACAAGGAGCGAAATTGTTGACCTCATCAATGCATTCTGCATCCGAACTTCTTCGGACCGAGTGCTCGACCCGGCCTGTGGTGGCGGCACGTTCCTTGTAAGAGCGTACGACCGGAAAAAGGCATTGGCGGATGATGACATCAATCACGCGGATCTGATTGCCCATCTTTATGGGTTGGACATTTCAGCATATCCGGTTCATTTAACTACGGTAAATCTCGCAACAAGAGATTTGGTTAAAGCGGCGAATTATCCACTTGTGGCAAGAAAAGATTTTTTCACCATCAAGCCGGGAGATGACGCCTTCCTCATTCCGGCAGATGAGGATGGTACAAAGCAGTGGATCAAGCTCGGCAAGGTAGATTGCATTGTAGGTAACCCTCCCTATGTCCGACAGGAAAAGATAGATGAGTATTATGGCGCTGGCTACAAGGGAAAGCTGCAAGATCTCGCGAAGACGGACGCGCCAGGCGTAACACTCTCGGGCAGATCGGACATTCTTTGTTTTTTCTTTCTTCATGCATTTACCTTGCTCCGTGATGACGGCTATATTGGCCTGCTCACCAGTTCAAGCTGGCTTGATTGTGGTTATGGGTTCCGATTGCAACAGTTCTTCCTAGATAACTTTGAGGTCGTGGCTGTGATGGAGTCTGCGTGTGAACCTTGGTTCACAGGAGCTCGGGTGACCACCATTGCGACGATCCTTCATCGACAATCGAACCACGATAGACGGGCAAACAACTTAGTGAGATTCGTTTGGCTGAAGAAAGAGCTTTCTGCGCTGTTTTCGACAACAAACACAGAAGAACAGCGTCGTGCAAAGGTTGACGCATTCCGTGAGCGAATAGAAGTTGCGGAATCAGAAGAGGAGGACGAACTGTGTCGCATTCGAGTATTGAGGCAGGGCGACCTTTATGCTTTGGGTTGTCAAAGTGAGACAGCGACAGAATATGAAGAACAAGAAGACGACCCCGATGGTGACGAAGACAACGAGGCAGACCTGGGTGAAAATGAAGAAGACGTCGATCAAACCGTCTAGTCCCCCTGTACAGATCTCACTAGCGGGGCATCAATCTACCTCCACCTACACAGGAAGCAAGTGGGGTATATTTCTCCGTGCGCCACGTGTGTTCTTTGTTCTAAAGGAGCGCTGCGGAGAGAAGCTCGTCCCCCTTTCAACACTCGCAGATCTCAGCTTTGGTTTGAAGAGTGGATGCGACAAATTCTTTTTCCCACGTGATATCACTGATCGAATGATCACCGAGTTTAGTGATGAGGAACTCAAGGACCGGTACGGCTTTTCATCCAAACAGGCAAAGGATCTGCGCCTCATTCAAGCAGGAGACGGATCGGTTCATCTGCTTGAGGCTAGGTTTCTGGAGCCAGAGATCCACGGACTGATGGAAATACAGCAGATCACGCTGGATGAAGATCTATTGAAGCACCGCGTCGTCATGATTCCTACCAAGATTCCAAAACAATGTGGCCACGCACGAAGGTATGTTCGCTGGGGTGAGACGGAAGGATTTCATACGGGGAAGACATGCGCGAGTAGAGTAACCGAAACTCGTAAATGGTACGACCTAACCGGACGCAAGCGGGGAAAGATCATCTGGCCAAAGTTACAGCAATACCGACACGTTGTCGCGCACAATCCGACAGGAATCGTATGTAATTGCAACCTGTACGATGTCTTTCCAAGAGAACATGTTGACGATGTTGCACTCTGTGCTGTTTTGAACAGCACGATAGTTGCACTCATGAAGTTCCTATACGGTAGCCAGATGGGACGTGAGGCAAATATGGTAACGGAGATCTTCGATGCCAAGATGTTGCTCGTGCCGAATGTTCGAGGGTTAAACGGTGATCTGCAGAATTTGCTGGCTCAGGCCCTTCGGTCGATGAAAGGTCGAAGAGCAGAGCAGCTTCTTGAGGTTGATTCTGACGGCACTGTTTTTACAGGGGAACTTGCAGGTACCGCGAGGCAACACTTAGACGACGTTGTTTTGAGAGCGCTCGGAATCGAAGAAAAGGAAGAGCGTCTTTCACTTCGTACCCAGCTCTACTCAGATATAACAGAGCTTTACCGACGACTTCGCACCGCCGAAAAAAAGATGCAAAAGTTCCGCTCCTTAGGAGCGAGGGGAGGTAGGGCAACACCTCAGAGCATCGCGGAGGAAATATGGACACATCTGGAGGTGAAGCCGTCAGGACGAACATTGCTGGATTATGTCAACGCTGACGCCAAGCTGATGTCCGTTAAGCTTCCGAGCGGAAAGCCGCGGATTCTTAAAGCTAGCTTGTTCCAGAAGGACTCCGTTCAGATAGGTGCAACGGTTCTGGAATTTGATGGCCCAGCTCAATGTCAGCTCGTTAAACGGTTGGTTGACTCAGGTTGCAGCGGCATCGTCAAAATCCCTAAAGAAGCGCAGATGTGCGAGGCTAGCATGCGCGAATTCGATATATATCGGGACGCTCAGAGCGAGGAGTTTCTTCGTTTGGCCGCTTTACATACTGCTGACGAACGCCTGCAAGATCGAGTCGTAGCAGAGCTCTGGAAGAAGACAGATGTGAATCGAAAATAACCACTCAGATACTAGTCAGCCGCATCCGAACTGCGTGTGCGCAGAACGGAGTTTTCTGGTGTGATTTAGGTTTACGGTTCGAACCATCGCCTTGGAGCCAACATTGCGCGAGTCTCGTTTGACCGGGCCGTTCGAGAAAGTCTTATCAACAATTGACTCGAAGCAGGGCAACGCCGTCAAAGGACTTAGGTGTCCAGAGAGCTGCAAACGATAGTCAGAAGGTCGACCATAACTTGGGTATCTTGTTTGCAATAGTCGAGCAGTGATTGGCGTAGCGCCCTCTTTTCATCCGTTGGGACGTCAGGATCGGACAGGCGTCCCCAAGCCGGGAGTACGTCTTCGCCGCAGGAAATCTCGAGTCCGTCGTATCCATCAGCGACCAAAACAGGAGACACTTGTTTGATGGAAAAGCTGCCTTTGAATCCGGGATGGTAGATATTACGCTTAAACACCCCGCACAAATCCCACAGCTTGGCAGCTACAGCGTGCAATTGTTCTGCATACTCCGGAAAAACTTCTGCCAGCTTGTTCAGTTGTGTCTTTTCATACGGGCTCCACACCACAATCTTCGCGGCCGATTTCACAGCCGCCAGCAAATGCTTGACGAACTCCAGGCGCGGATCGGTTCTGTCTGCTTCAGCGAGGAACTCGAAATGCTCGATCCCACCATCGAGGCTAAGCTGATGCACGGAGAATTGCATTTGCATCGGCTGCCACGGCTTCATTCCAGACCATCGGGGAATCGCAAAGCCAACGGTCTCAAAATCCATGAAAGCCAGCGGCAACGGTATTTGGCTCAATTCCTCTTGCAATTCGGGTTTCCGAATGACGATGCCGTTAACCTGCAAAGCATCTTGTGCGCTGAGGATATTCTTGCGCTGCAAGTCGGTAAAGTTATCGTGCAGATCGATGTCGCAAATGGAGGTGATACCGCTCTTCCGGAGTCGGTTGACTGTATCCCACTTAGGCGATATCGGAGTGTAGGCAAGATCGTCCACCTGAAGGTTCGCATGACAATGGAGGCTGAATTCACACGGGTGTGGATCGGTGCATTGCCGACCCACAACAACGTCGGGAGAATCAGATTGATTCAGGATGTGCAATTGAGCATTAGCTTGCTCGCGCACCCAACCTTCGGGCCTACGCTCGACTCGTTCCGTTTTGAACAGTGGAAGAGGTCCGTCTAGGGTGTACTCAGGATTAAGGTGTATAACGACTGCCGCGCCAATTTTTACGCCTGCGGATTCCAGCACGTATGCCTGAAAACTGACATCGTCGATGTGGTAGCCCTTGACTTTGGTGGAGGATTTGACCTCGCCGAGCAGGTGGTCAGCTTCTTTGTCGGGGAGCGTTATCACCTCCCACCTGTCATCGACCCGCACGAGTATATCCGCACGCGCCCTCAAATTGTCTTTTTCAAACGCTGCCTCGAAAATGACCAGAACATCCGGGTCTGCGATTAGACGAGCGGTTTCTGTTACCGCCTCGGCAAACCGAGTGTTCGGAATATCTACGAGCACCCCGCTAGGAAACTCTTTTTGGGCAATCACACCCACCGACGTTCCTTGCTGCTTGATGCCGAGCGCGATGACCTCTCCCACTATCCCCAGTTCCTTGCCATGCTTTTGCAGCCACAACCGTTTAGCGCATTGCAAGCCAGCGGAAAATTGAGATTTGGAAATGGTGTAGTCGGAAATTGGCCGCCGCAGATGAGGCCCGTTGTCCATCATCGCCTTAAGAGCAGCCAGCAATATCGCTGTCTTGTCCATGCGGTAAGTGTACGGAGGACGAAGCTCTCTGTAGCTATGACGTAGGTATCATTACCTCGCGTTTACTTGTTATCCCGCTAAGTTTTATAGCCATCCGTTTTCGTGCATTTGCTGCCATATTTACATTGCTGTCATGATGCTGCTACCCTCATGTCCCGACTTCGGACTCAAGTCAACAGCAACGTGAGGAGAACACGATGGCAACCTGCTATTGCGGTGAAGTGTTGGACGAAAGGGGCGATTGCTGGCAAGGCAAGATCTCCGGAGGGCACCAGGGCAAATGCGCGATCTGCGGGGACAACGCCTTACTTGACGGGCTGCGCTGCTGCTCGGCTGAGTGCGGCCAGATTGCCGAAGTGCAAGAAATGGAAATTCTCAACGACGACGAGATTCCTTTTTGAGGAGACCCGCCCCGCGCGCTCCCACTCCCCCTCCAATTCGCACGTCCCCCCCATTCCCCACTCGATCGCTCGACATTCCAGGAGGGGGTGTAGCGTTTTCCCCTCAGCTCACGCGAAAATCCAATCCCCCTCAGCATTTACTAGATGGTTACCTGTAGCATTTTGCCCTCAATGCGTAATACCCCCTCAAACGTTTGGGGGGGTGAGAACAGGACGGGAGGGAATATTCCCTCCCGTCCTGAGAATTCGTACAGAAAATTGCTCGGGTTTGTCACCAATAGCCAATTTCCTTTTTTCGATCTAGGATTGACGGCGGGCTGGGGACAATCGGGTCCGTTCGGTCCGCTTGCTGCTTCATCCAGATAATCCGCTTCCCTTTCGGAGCGTCAGGAGAGAGGTCTACCTTTTCTTCTTTCCAAATCCTCTCCAGTTCGGCGATAAACTCTCTCATTTGTCTCGCGCGAATCCAGCCGTCGACCCAGCCTGCGAACTCTTGCACTCGCTTTTCCTCTTCGCGAATCTGCTCGGCAAGTTCTATTCGCTGGCGCTCCTTCTCCCTCCGTTCGATTTCCCATTGCTTTGCTCGTTCTGCCTGATGCACTCGGTCACGCGCCTCACGCATCGCCGCGCCAACGCATCTAGCAATCATGGACTCTAGCCGCTCTTTCTTCCCGTCGCGAAGTTTGCGACCATAGGCATAATCACCTGCACGAAACTCCAGCGTCCCACAACCTCTGTAATCAATTACGGTCCGGGTATAAGAATATTCGGTCACCTCCCGGCGTCCGATCTCTTTGGACTTCTCAACGATTGCGAACGGCACGGCATGTCCGAAGATCAGAACCGTAGTCGAATGTTTACCTGCCTGCACGGTAATCGGAAAATGTGCTGCTTCGAGAGCGGTGACGATGGCGTTTGCGAAAATGAGGGCACGGTCAAGCGAATTCTTGCTGACTCTTACGTCCAGGCATGGTGGCTGATCCCACCGTTTCTCAAGAATGCCTCGGCTGTCGGCCTGGCCTCGACTCAACACCTTTTCCACCGCTGTGACGAGCTTGTGCCTCTTGGCGTCTACATCGATAGGAATGGTGTGCGACTCCATTTGGACAATCAACTGGTAATAATCATCTGTCGGTTCGGGTTCTGGGGAAGCCGTCTGCGCGATTGGAGCGCATGCGTCCGGAGTTTCCTTCACGCGGTTTACGACTGGCAGGTTGTGTGCTTCTGGCAGGGGAGGGCGCTCGACCGGTTTGCCGAATTCCTTCTTCACCCAATATCCACGTCCTGGCAACGGGATCTGCAGTTTCCTACAGACCTTCCCCACCATCACAGCGGAGATCCCATACTTTTGAGCGATCTTTACTAACGGTTTTTCCCAGACCTCTGCGTAAAGTTCTTCGCGATTCCAGGTTTCCATGGTTCGCTGAGCCTCCAGGAGGGGAGCCTACCATGCTCAATGGGAAGAGGGTGCACTCCACACATTCCCTCCCGTCCTGTTCTCACCCCCTCAAACGTTTGGGGTGTGGTGTATATAGACGGCAAAATGCTCCCTCCACGCCTCCTCAACGAATTTGGATTCTGGGGACACCACCCGGCGCGAAAGAAACTGTTCAAGGACCCGCCGCCGCAAATGAAACCTGCGCGACGACAATTCTGTAGGGATAAAGCGATTAGCGAAGGTGAACGGGAGAGCGACGCGCCACAGGGCAGTGGGCTACTTTGAAGTTGCAGCAAGTCGTAAACTGGCTGGCTCAGCCGGTGCAGCCGCAAGGGTTATTCCCGTACGTGGAAGTCCCACGAGGTGCAAACACCGATTCGGGTGGTTTAGTATTCGGACCGCGCTCTGCCGTCTCAATCAGCCTCCACGCTTCGCCGGGTGCGCGGCTGGCCAGGATGCGGTCGAGGGCCGTAGCGCGTTCCCTCGCTCTTTTGCTCCCTCGCGGTTCGAAAGGCCCGTGTAAAATGCATTGCTTATCGCCTCGCGTACCAGCTTTTCGTCGGGGCATTTCTTCCATCCTCACCCTGCCTTATCCGTAGGCGGTTGTGGGAGCGACGGCGAGCATTGCACCGTATCCGTGCAGCCTAACAACGGGAGTGCCCCCTTCATCTCTCTTTCCCATGCCAAATCCGGGCGAATCCGTGGACACCTTTGAGGCCTCCCTCCGAAAAGGGAGTCAGATCATAGACCTTTGAGATTTCCTCCACGCCGTTTGGCGTGATTTCTAACCTCATGTGATCCATCCAAGGAAGTTTGCCAGCAAATGTGTCGCTCCTGTCCCTCCCGGAGTAACGAATATCTATGGTGTCTGCGTCGCGGAACGTTTCGGCATCGCCCGGATAGAAAGGTAGATCGAGCGCATACTCGGCGTAGTGTACCGTGTCGACTGGATTGAAGGGGGTCCAAATAAATAGTGACGGTGCGCTTGGGAGCGACGCGTTGATTCGGTTGACAGAAGAGTAATGCAATAGCGCGTCGTTTATGGCATCAGATGTCAAATCGAACCTTATAACGACGGAATCCTTGATAACAGACACATCGACTTTTGGTTTATTTTGCTTTTCTCTCTTCTCTTCAGGGTACTCGTCAATCGAAATACCTGAAGGAAGTTGTCGCAATGCATCGACTCTACTTCGAACATCGCTCGTCGAGATGTCGCCGATACAAAAAAGCGTAGATACGCTATTGTCGAGAGTTAGAACGAGGACGCCATGCGACTGTTTGAAGCCATATCCCGCAAGAAGTCCGATGATAGGTTGAATTGACCGTTGACTCGCGAGGGCTTGCGTCTCCTCTTCCTCCTGCCTTTCAGTCAATGGAATCCAATCCCTTACGTAGGGCCAATCGTGCTGAACCGTGTACAGGGCCTTTTCATAAATATCGCCAAGGCTTGCAATCAGTACTGGGGATACATGTTGGATCGTGAGGGTGATGTTTATACTGCTTAGTGGGGCAGTCACCGCGCTCAATCGGCCGTAAAGTCTGGTTTCGCGAAGAAGACTTTCGTTCAATAACCTCTGTTTCGCTTCTGAAACGGCCAGTTTCGTTTCTAATAGGGTTGATAGGTTCGACTCTGTTTTGTTCAGGATGTCAGATGAAAGCTTCTCGCTACGATCCTTCCATTTGGCGTCATCCTCAAGTTGCTTCGCGGACGTCCTTTTGTCGTCGGCAGCGATTGCTGATTTAAGCAATTCCGATGCAAATGAACCCGCGAAGCCGATGATAGAAATTGCGAAGGCTAATTTGCCGAACGAGGAGAGTTTTTTGCTATTGGTTCCGTCTACATCAGAGGAGGTTTTTTTGAGTTGCGAAATCGCACCTCCAACGAAACCCAACACCAGCCCAAGGACGGTTAAGATTGAAAGATATGTCTTAGGATTCGCGAACATTTCATTCCTCGATTCGATGGTCGTCACGCTTCACGTGTTTAACCCGCGTTCATCTGCAAAGGCCTGATCTGCTAGATGAAAAGAGGCCTCGCTCGGCGGCAAAGCAAAGATCAGACAACCTTGGTCCGCATCGACTGAACGAAAGCCAAGGACATCGTGGAAGAGCGCTCGATCTGCCTCCGCGTCCTTCGTGTAGATGATGACGTGTGTACCGGTGATCATTCGCATCCCTTTCCGGGCATCAGCAACAATTGCATGCCTCTTCGCCTCTTCCATGGTCGTCGATCATACGGAAGTATGCCAAGTCTTGGCCAATTTCGGGTTGTTTCCGTATGAGGGTGATTCAACCGGAACACTGAACAAGTCGTTGTATCATTGTGCGAAGGCACAAAGTCGGAGAGTTTTGGGTTGGAATTATTGCAGTGTGGCTTGCTGCGAGAGGTTTCGTCACGTGGCGGTACTGAAGGCTGACACGAAGGGATGCGATAACGGGTGATCCATGATGAGTTTATGCCCATGTCCCTGAGTCTGGCCTTCCATTCTGTTCGGCAGCTCCGTTCGTTGGGGTTGTCGATTAGCAAGAGCGATTGACAAAGATTCAGAGATTTTGAAAGAGCGCTTCGGTGCTCGCATTCCCCACTCAACCGCTCACCCTTCCACAAAATGGGGTTGCGGAATCGCTGAGATACACAAGACTCCGAGACTAGTTGGCCGTGTGTATCTCGACTAAAAGTTCAGTAACAGATTTGCAACCCTGTTGGTTCACTGGGTCGGTGCCGGCGTGGCTGCCGGCGCAGGTGCAGGCGGTGAACCAGCGGTGCCAATGGAAAGAACGCTCTGAAAAATTGATCCGTTAAAGATCTTGCCGAAAAGACTGGTATCGAATCCGATCATGATAAAAAAGCCTGTCTTGAACTTCGTTGAGGTTGGGATACTGGGGTTGACTGATGCATAGCTCCCAGGTGTGTAAGCAAAGCTGGAGGGAAGAATCGTCTGCGACCCGAAAACAGCACCTGCTGAAACGTTAAAGCCTCTTTCTGGTTCAATTGTGGTTCCAACGAAATAGTGGTTCAGAGGGTAAGCTGCCGCTCCTAGAAAGAAGCCTGGGGTGAGCTTTTGGTGCCCTGGGAACATATCCTGGACTCGGCCCCGGTTTAAAAGAAACAGATCGACGCCTTCAACGGCCGCCACGGGAGCCTGGCTCGACTTGACCAGTTGATAATAGGTTGGAGGATTTGGGTTGGAATTGGTAACACTGGGCGAAATGCATGTCCCTGTCGTTCCTGAAGGCAGGTTTCCCGTGGGGTTACTTGTGCTGGTTGAACAGGCAACCCAAGAGAACGAGTTGTTTGCCACCGAGTCGTAGGCAATGCCAGTGATTAGGGTGCCGTGAGAGAAATGGTGTGATTGGAAACTTCCAGAGTACTCAACATAAGGTGTTGCAGTAACTGGAGGGGCGGGGGTGCCAGTAGTTCCGGAAGCCGGCGCAGGTACCGTTTGCAGGGGTGGAAACGGAGTCGAAGAATACGTCGCGGTTGGAACTGGAGGAGTCGACATAGCAGCTGCCGTGCACGTAGGGAATCCGCCCGCGGTATTTGTGTTTGCACTCATCGCAAGGGCACAATTGGAGAGAGGCTGAGCGATATCGTTGATGATCTGATACCGATTAAACTGTTCCACCTTCGACAAGGTGTAATAGACAAACAGATTGCCCGAGTTTCCTTGCAAATTGAGGTTGAGCGGGAAAATGTTCGCACTGTAAAAAACTGGTGCACGGTACGAGCCGTAGACCTCATTAAGGCCGCGCATGGCATCACCTTCAGCTTTGTTGACATCTGCGATGTCTTTGCGCAATTTGTCCAGTCCTTTTGCCGCATCAGCAACCGAGATCTCGAGTTGCTTAATGGTTTCATTTAATTCGCTCTTGATCGCATGGTTGGCATCGCAGTATCGTTTCACATTGCCGGGTTGCGACTCGAGTGATGCGTCACAATTAATGTTCGTTGCGAGAAGCGGCTTTGAGCCGGTGGTTTCGACAATTCGCGCAAGCGTAGCTTCAGATATTGTTCCACTTGCCCCATAGTGTGCGCGCAGTGAAATCCGCAGCTCGGCTTTTCTACGTTCTGTCAGATCACCGGTTGGCAGGCTTTGGAGGTTTTTCAGTGCACTCTTGACAGCGTCACGTTCGCTCTTGACACCCCTGTAGTTGTCTTCAAGAAGGGCGAGACTCGCTTTAAGATTTGTGAGCGTATCGACGATCGGATATGCCTGTATCTTTGCATTGATGCGGCCGCTCTCGGTTTGAAGACGGTCTGCCCGGCTGGTCCAATCGCCAAAACTAGCCTCAGTAATGCTCGTGGGACGTGGTTGCATTCCGCCCAGAAGGAGGTTCCATGAAGCCACAAGACTCTCTAGTGATGATACCCCCAAAGGAGTTTCAGTCGTACCATATTCGGGCGCTCCGGAGAGTTCCTTGAGGAAGTCGTTATATTGCAAGGCGATCATATTAATCTGGTTTGCTTGTTCGTCGACAGCTGAAACATCGTCGGCAATTTTTGTCAGCGGCTTCTCGTAGGTCTCATCATTCAGGAAATACCCAATCACTTGATCGGTGGTGAGAATGTTTGTGCTGGTGGCGATTGGCGCGAACCCTTTGGCGGCCGGAGCTGCAGCCGCGGGCTGCGAACCCCCGGGAGCCGCGGGCGTTGCCCCGCGCAAGTCAATGGTCGAAGCAGGGACGTTGAACACTGAGCTAAGCGAGGCCGTATAGGCGGTTAGCAATCGTCGGTTGAATATATAGATTTCCACCGGTTTGCCGTCGCAAAGGAAACGGGCCGTTGCCGGTAACGTCGAATACACATTCTCTGAAGGGGCCGGCGTATTAAGCAGATTCTGCACTTCTTTTAAATGGACCAGAACTGCCAAGCGAGTATTGGCGTAGTAGGCAATGACTGCATAGTTATCGCTCTCCGAGCACTCGGTTGAGCCATGAGCGAGTATGGGCCCACAAAACATCACAAGCGCCATTCCTGTATGCAGCAGACCGCGACTAAAAAATCTCATAGGATGGATCTCCCAGGAGTTGGAATTCAAGAAGCGTCTTAACTAGATAGGGATCGGTAATTGGTGCTGTAGAACGCAAAGCCTGCCTCGCTTGCAACAAGCTCTGACCCACAGTGTGCCCCGAGTTAATCGCGGATAAAAAAAATGACCGGGCCAAGACGTCTGCATCAACAAGATTTTGGGGTTTTATATCGGCTGTGCCGAACGCAAGGCCTGTTGAACCAATAACTGCCGCTGCTCCGGCAGACAACAGAGACAAAGCATTTGATGAAGTAGTCCTTTTGCCGCTGATGGCCAACCCGTAGCACGCCTCAGTAAAGACGATCGTCCCACTCACGAATTGTGTTTGAAACGCGTCGGGTGTAAGGGCGGGAACTGGCCAGGAAAGGCCATTGTCATATCCGCTCCAAGCTGACTCATTCACAAACCCGTGTAGGTTACAGTAGAGAAACTTGCAGTCAAGAACAGCCGCATTTGATGCCGATACTCGTCCGTCAGGTGAGATGATGACGCGCGCCGAGGGCGCGATCATCGAAAGTACCGAACCGCTGGCATCTTGCCATTGTCGGCTGGCAATTTCGACGTATCCGGTCCTTCTAGTGGGTCGTTGGCGCAAGGCGATGAGCGAATCCAAGAGACCGCATACGTCGGCAGCAGAATCGCTGACTCCCGGTGCGATTCGGCCAACCGCGTAAGGTGGCAAAACGCATTGAGAGGGCTGTTGCCAATCGAACTCGCCGTAGGGGTTGTCGGTCAGTATAAAGTCATCGGGGTCGAGGATACGGTCGCCAACTGGGTTGGCAGTCTGGAAGCTAGGAAATACTCTCTGGTCACCCACAATCAGCAAACATGTTGTGTCTGGCATGATTGCTGAGCGAGTGATAAAAGTTTTCAACTCGGCGTAAAGTGCTAGCGCACCAGGTGGGCCGGCTGAGAGCAGCAAGTTGCCTGTCTGCGACGGCGCCAATACTTGAAGTGAAGTACCCGGCAAAGAGGATGCGACCTGTCGCGCTCTCGACAGGATTGTGCGAGCACCGTCTTCTCCGTAGACACTGAACAGGCCCACGCCGGAAGTTAGGATTAATAGATTCATAGCTATTAGTTGCTCCCTCCGCCCGGCTTTGGAGGATTGGCTGCGCCCGGCACACCAGGAGGGGGTTCATCCGGTGGTGGCGACGGCTGGACAGATGTTTCCCCGACAATGGTACTGAGAAAATTCGCGAGCTTCTGCTCGCCATCCACAGTATCCTTAATCTTCGTCGTGAGAGCGGCGGCTGCATCGGGGTCTGCGATGATGTCAAGAATTTTCTTTTCGGTGTTTTCCTGAAGGCGCAGAATATTGCCCGCGATTCTGGCTTCAAGCTCGGAATAGTATTTGTGCAGTCGGTCCAACCCTGCAATCCACAGAGGGCCTATGAGGAGGACGGGGATGCTGATGAGAAGGAGATCCCACCACTCTAGGAGGGTCGGCTTTGCTTCATTGTCCCATAGTTGCAAAAGGATCGCGATTGTCCACCAAACGAGCAAACCAATTGCGCCGATGGCAAACAGACGAACCCGCCACTTTGATGGTAATCCGTCTGCCTCTGCCCCCTCCCAATCTTCTCTTTCTTCTTTGCTCTTGAATGATAGTTTTTTTCGACTAGGCTGTATGTTGATTCGCAGACCTGACAACTTGTCGAGTACGTCTTTAGCACCCTGACTGAAGACCCTCCAATATTTTCTGGAACTCAATAATAGCGCGACCATCATAAGTCCAATTCCGAGGACGATTCCGAACGAGGATGCCGCAGCTGCGACGAAGAAGTTTTTCGAATAGTTTGCGGAAGCATTTGGAGAACAACAAATTACCCGTAGCGCGATGCAAACTGAGAGAATCAACATCGGAAGGATGAGTCCCGACGTGATCTGACTTTGGGCATAGTATTCATCTTCGATTGTCTTGACTTCGCTTTGCGAGACGTAACCGGCCCCAATGGCGTAGTTTTTATCGTAGATGTTCCTGTCTTTCTCGAAAGCCTTGCCCGCAGCATTTGGCCGGAGTTCTGCTACCATGACGTCCGTTTGTCTCTTGTCGATTTCTCCGAGAGCATCATTTGAGACCCAGGGTTCGAGTCTTCGATCACCGTAACGAAACTCGCCATCACCGCGCTGCCCATAGACCTTGTTGAATGCACTGAAGAAGTTGCGACGTGGGCCAAAAAACGAAACGGCTCCGCGCTGTATGGGGTCGAGAATCTGGCCGAGAATGAGCGAAAAGAGTAAAAACTTCAGCAGATTCTCTTGGATGGTCTGAAACACGTCCGTGGCCACGTTGGTCCCAGGTTTTGCATCGGGAGGAGGACCGATTACAACATTCAACATCGTTGTGATGCGAGATTGGAGCGCCGCCAAAGAAGTACTGATGTTCTTGATGATGGCCTGCTCCTGCTGGGCCCAACTGAGGAAGTTTCGCTTGTCATGTATATTGCTCGATATAGACTTCCCAACCAGAGTATCCCCATTTTGCTGCGCCGCGACCAACGCAGTCGATAGCGCTTGCAGATCGGTAAATCCTTGAGAGATGAACTTGTCGAGGTTGGCGGAGTCCTGCAGCAGGGCGGCGTTGATTAATTGAACCTGGCTGTTGCATGCATTTAGGGCGATTTGCATTGGCTTCGATGAAGATTGTGATTGCTGAGACTGCAGTGACGACCCAACCGGCTGGTCCACCAACGTGCGCAGATCCTGGGCTTTTTTCGCGGCGGCCTGTTGCTCTTTGGGTAAGTCTGCATCGCTTATGATAGCTGTACTGTTTGGTACAAAGTAGGAGGGTACATCGTTGCAACTATCACCTATCTTTTGCACCGAGTTTGCCAATATCAGCTCGGCTTCTTGAATCGGCTTGAGGCGGTCTTTATCGGGCTCGCTGAACTGGCCCGAAACCTTCTTGATAGAATCGATCAAATTGTCGATGTCTTTAGTAGTGTTTTCCTGCTTGAGAGCAACTTGGGAGACGCGAACGTATATCTTTTCTCCAGCAGGTTTTGGCAACAAATTCGTCGTTGTGGTTTCCCCCGATGGAGATGTTGTTCCTGCGGGGGGCGACTGTCTTGTCTGATCGCCCCGAGCGCCTGACTTCGAGTCGGCTGAATCCTCGACCGGCTTGAGTGTGCTAACACAGAGAGGGCAACTCTTAGGATTACTTTTTCGACAGGGAATAGGCCCGAGAACCAAAATGAGAGCAAACGCCACTATCATGCCGGGGACGGTGACCGCCGTCAGTTTTGAAGGATTGAGGTAATTCTGAAACCAAGTAAACAGATTCGGCATTTGATCCTCCAGTTAAACCGCAACTGACTTCTCAGACCATCACGTGCTACCGAATCTATGCTTGAGCGCGTCATTTCGCACCGTGCGAGCCAAACAGCGTGAAGGCACACGTGCGTGCGACTGCCGAGGCACACCTCGACAAAGGATCTCGTCACTTTATAGGGGAAGAGGCGAGGAGGAGGCCCCCTCTGCGGAGAAGTTGGACTTCTCGGCCGACCGACCCGCCTGAAAACGCTGCCAATCTACCTTACTGCTTGTGGTGATGTCAATGTCTCATTTGAAAACGCCCAGGTCGGCTTTCGCGACTCCGCCCACAAACCATGATTACCTGGCAATCCGCTTCGATAGTAGAAGGCAACCAGGCCTCCGCGGTATGATGTTTCCCGCTTGTTCTTAGGGTCAGCGACGCTGACGGCTGGATCTTCGGTGTCTGGTGGGAATTTTCCGGTTTTCTACGAGCGCATAACGTGGCTTATTTCGCCTTTTCAAACCATGTCGCCGATCTTGTAATAAGAGCTACAAAGGAACGTTGCTGCATCCTTTCTGCCAACCCCACCGAAATTGTTGATACTTTCAGTTCCGTTGTTGACCCATCGTGCCTAGTTGCGGACATAAATCTGATCGACGACGGTCTTGCCTCTGCGATTAACACCGCCCAGCGTATATCTCGCACTCCGGTAGGGATCTGTCCATATTCAGACTCGCATCCCGATGCACTAGTTCGGCTCCTTCGGCCATCGTACGGATGTGCACCAACTGCGGCAAAGTACATCGCCTATTCGGTTGATGCCGAAGCCTTCGATTCAATCCAAACCTTGCCTGGCATTGCTGGAGTGATCAAGTCATTTGCCAGTGGCGATACAGTGGATGTCTGTAAGGAACTCGGCGCCGGCGGCACGTGCTTCGTCGCCCAACTTAATGGTCGCCAGACGTTTTGCTTTCTTGATGCCCATGCGTGTATCCATCCAGACTCATTTGGCAATGTCAGAAACACGCCAGGTGTAATAACTCCCGAGACTTGTCCTGTTGAACACTTCCTTATCCAATCCTGTCACAGTCCCTTCCGATGGCATGACTTAGGAACAAACTACTATTCAGTACCGTTGGCCTTTATCTTGCGAGGCGCGGCGCAGACTTTCGTTACCAGTACCCGAGTCCAGTCTTTAGTGCCCAATCTGCTTGATTTGTATATGTCATGCGCCAACGCGGGGATGACGATCGGCGAGATTGTGCTAGAACTTAACGGACATTGCCGAGCGCTTCGTATCGACGAAGACCCGTTCGTGATGTTTGGACACCCCGATTCGCGAGTGGTTATGAGGGCGGAGGTGACACGCCACTCTCGGTCGTTGGAGACCGGGGCGTTTGACCGCTACAGATCTCATCTATATGCCCTGGGCAGTGTGCTGCAGAATATGCGGTTTTCAAGAGATTTTATTCTTGGAGTCGTGCCTTCGACAGCTCTCGTCGATCGTGACGCACGTGCTCTCGTGGGGAATTGCGTTCAACATCTACAAGCAATCAAGAGCAAAGGAACAGAGGCATCTTTAGATGAAGCTCGGTTTCTGAACAATGCGACCGCTGCGGCGAAGTCGCTTGAAAAAGCACTGAACAGAATCAGTATCGAGGAAAAGAGATTCTTTGAACAGTTCACCCTCGTAAGCAAAGCATTTTCCGCGCAGACGTTAAGATTTCGCTCACTTCAGGCAGTAGCAGCCACGCCGTCTACTCACCCGGATCTGGAAATGTTCACAGCAGCTTTATTGCGGACAGGTCAGAAGGACGCACTTGCAGCATTGTCTGCTGAGTTGGTTGAGATGTGGAAACAAAAACAAGGCTACTATTACTATTTTTCGGATAGACTGGAGAGTTTATTCTTACCCGATGCTCCCGTCCAGACGAACAGACCGTGTCCTAGTTGCCGATCGCCCCTCTTAAGTAAGCCGCACCGTTATATTGGGCTGAATCCCACCCGCAGCTATCAATCGAGGCAGCAGCTTGTGTGCCCTCGCTGTCTTGTCGTCAGCGATGCTTCACCCCTATGCGCGGCACACATTGAATCTACTCTGAAGAGGGAGGAAGCCGAGTGTCAGGTTGAGATTACGTATCGAAATAGCGGGGCTAATCCAGAATTGGTGTTCGGATATTGTCACGTGAACGACCCAAACAATGTATCGGCAAATCTTTCAGTGGATCTATTTAGTCAGTTGCTAGGTGGGATTACTGTAACTCATTCTGACTGGAAACCACGAACCATCGGGCCGGGGGAAACGTGGTTCTGCACTGTCCATGTAGAACACATACCTCCGGACCTGTTCTATTTGCTTTTCGAAGTTCATCTGTTCATCGATGGGTGCTGGAACTGGCTGTCGTTTACTTACAGGAAGGCGTGCCTTGATGAATGGCTGCAAACACCTGAGTACGTCCGATCATTGCCACAACGCAAATTGTGAGGGATGCTGCATCGACTGACGTGTACCATTGCTGAAAGTTCGCGTGTGCCGTTGGAACCATGTGATAGGGGAGAAGAATGCTAAAACGACTTGACTGGGTCATTGGCCTCGGTATTGTGGGGTTAGTCCTTTCAGCCATCGCATCCGTCCTAAATGCGGTACTGAAGGGCGGCAGCCAGTGGACTGCCGGCGTGATCGCCGCCGCTCTGCTTTCAATGGCCCTTGCGTTGATTCCTTTCCTGAAGTCCACGCAACAGTTTCATGCTCGCGTGGAAGCGCTAATAGCTGCGATCGGTCCGGACCATGACACGTTAGCTCAACTGCGACAATTATTACGGTCCGTCATCTTTCGCGACGAATACGGATTCGACCCCGTGTTTTGGACTGCTTACGGACAAAGTGTGCTTTCCCAAAACGAGCGTGATCAATACCAGCGAATGAAGTCCGTTGCCGAAGCGGCAGTGGCAAAGAGGGTAATTGTAGGAAGGGACGATGCATACGCGATGATGGGATTGCTGTTCCACAGAATCCAATCTCAGCACATGAAGTATCTAGCGACAGCGACAGAAGAGGAAACTAAAGATGCTCACGCGCAGTTTTTGCTTTTTGAATTTCCGAAGCAGCGACCCGATTGTGTACAGCGTATCTTTATCGTAGATGATCGCAAGGCGTTTATCAGCGGCTTGAGCGACTCGCAGCGAGAGGATCTGATTGCGCAATTGGAAAATCACACACAGCTCTCGGTCTTGGTTAGAACAAGCCCCACGGAAGACGTCCCGAACTTCGGAATCTACGGGAACATTGCGGTGGGTAGATTATTGCCGAATGGGGCAAACGAATTCGATTTCAATCAACCTCGTGTTGTGAGTGAGACGGGTCGCTACGACGGTTACTGGCAACGCGCAAGGCCTTTGAGCATATACTCCGATCGGCAATCGGGTGGGCGAACACTGGTTTGATGGTCAGATCAGTACTTGCTTCCGTGCTCGATGCCATGATCAAGCAACTTGAGCAGGAACGTGGTCACATTGAGTCGGCAATTGGAGCGCTGCGAGGAGTCAGTTCTCCGAAACGGCGGTCACCCCAACGAACTCTTTCGTCGTCTTCAAAGAACTTTTACAAGGCGGAGCAAACGACCAGCACGACTGCAGGACCGACGGACACAAGCAGTTCAGCATGGTTTGTCATCCGCCCAAGAAAGAGCACGGCCGCCGCGATTACGGCTACAGTCTTTATCGCTCTCCGAATTAAGCGCTTGGTCATCAACAAGTCAAAAAACAAAGACAAAATCAAAATTTACCTGACATCCACAGGCATTCTCATGGAAGGCGTTAACACAACTGTGCGCCTTTTGGTCGCCAAACGAGCGAATGGAAAGCGCATCATGGCCTCTCATGTTTAACGCCAGGATTTCCAGGGTCTGCAAATGGCGTCTCACCTCAGTTCTCGCTTCTCAACTCAAACCCTTTGCATAAGTTAGGGGTCATGGTTTGGCCATCATGTATTATGCGAGTCCCATTCCGAGACGATTTCCTTGCTCTTTTTCAGAAGACCGGGCTTCTCGAAGGGAAGCTGGCTCAGTCTTCGGTGCCGTCGGGTGCTGTTCCACCTCCGTCGCTGTAGGTTGCGAACTCTCGCGGCTGAGCATGTGCGAGAGCTTGCCGCCATCATTCGTGTAAATCTGCGCGTCGTGTCGGGCTCTCGAAACAGATACATATGCGAAGCGGCTGTTAACTAACGCTTCGCTCTTCTCCGTGTCCACATTGACTAACACCCGCTCCGCGGTCTGTCCCTGGCTGCTGTGACTGGTGACGGCGTATCCGTGGTCCAGGTGCGCGTGCTCCCGGACGTTGAATCGAACCTCGCGTCCCGAGTCCAGGCGGATTTCAAGGTCACCGCCGGAGGTGATTTTCTTGACAGTGCCGAGGTCGCGGTTTGCGACCTTCAGCCCCTTCGAGGGTGCCGTGAACTGGATGCGGTCGCCCTTGGAGAATTCCCTTTCCACCTCGCGATGTACAGACACTCCGGAGAGGCGTCGCGGATCGTAGCTCTGCAGTGTTCCGTTCTCACGCTCGATCGTCATACGGTTTTCCTTCGCGTCCACATGACTGACACGCACGTACTCTCCCGCAGCGATCCTCAGGGCCTCACTTCCGCGCGAATAGCGAACCACGTCCCCGACTTGATACTGCCCGGCCCACTGACGGTCTGCTCCCGTCATTTCTTGACGCGACTCCAGAACCTGAAGTTTGTGCTCGTCTTTGCTTACGTCTCCGCGATTCTGCATTTCGCGATGGATCAGTGAGTTCAACTCCCTTCGGGATTTATTGTCGGGCGAGATTACGAGGGTTCCCTCTGGGTGTCGTGAATACTCGCGGGCAATTGCGCTGAACCGTTCTTGGGGATTAACGATCTCATGCACACGGCCCTGTCGTTCGAGGTTGGCAATGCCGCTGCGAACGTCCCCGCCGGCTAGCTGCTCCACCGTCTCCCTGAGAGCCGGGTCCTTCTGGCGTAAAATCTCATCCAGCTTAGCCGTCTGCATGCCAGCTTCTTGCATCTGCTTGTAGGGTCTGCCAGCTTCTACCGCCTCATGTTGCCGCGTATCGCCAACCAACAGAACGCGGTCGGAAGTGTGCAGACGGTGAAAAAAGTCGTTGATTTGTTTTGTTCCTGTGAGGCTCGATTCATCGACAACAAAGAGTCTTTTTTGGCCTTCGCTCGGCTCGTCTGGGCGCACCAAATGACGTTGCAGGGTAGCGGATTCAATTCCCGATTCTCCCAACTTGTACGCAGCACGCGATGTGGGAGCGAGTCCGATCACCTGGTAGCCTTCGCACTCCGCAGCTTCGCGGATGGCGGAAAGCGAAGTGGTTTTTCCAGTCCCCGCTACGCCTTCAAGGCCCATGATCTTGTCATGGCCCGACAGGATCTGTTCCACCGCGCTGCGTTGGCTTGGGCTCAAGTGCGCGTGACTCCCCTGAACTTGCTGCCAGGCTTGCGAGCTTACCAGCGGGCCATTCTGGCCTTGTCCCTTTTGCATTTCCGCCACGTTCTCGCGCTCGTACTGAATCATCCTTGCGGTAGTGAAGGCGCGGCCTGGCGATTTGTTTTCAACTTCTATGAAGTCACCTGACTGAATCCGCTTTTCGAATCTTTCTTTTATCTCGGCGAAGCTTGCTTCCCCCATCGAACGCTTCAGCGCATCAAGCATAAGCTCGCGCTCGTCAGCAACCGCGCGTCTCTCAAGACTCTTGTCCCTGGCATAAGTCAGCGCTGATTCGAGAATTTGCATACTAGGATCGACCTTCTCGACCTTGTGTGCCTCAGCTGCGCGCATCATCTGTGCCGGCTGATTGCCAAATCGGTCAGCCACTTCCTTATGCAACCGCTGCATTTCTGCATGGCTGATGCTTGACAGCTTGCCTTCGCGCGTCTGGTGAGCTGCGATCTGTGCGGCACCGGCACCTTTCAGGCCTTGTTGTTCGAGATAGGCTTGAATTTGTTGGCTTCTCGGGCTGGATGCGTCGAGGTACTCACGGGTATAGCCCGCGATCTCAGGCTGGCCGCTTTTTCCTTTTTCGATTTCATAGCCAGAACCCTTGAGGCGCAATGCTAGCTCTGAGCGGTAAATTGCGGTCGCAAACTGTTGAGATCGATATAGCTGATGCGGCTGGAGCGCGCGCGCCTCACCGTCCTTGGTCTCAGTGAGATTGAACAACACAACGTGAGTATGCAATTGTGGTGCGGCGTACCCGTTAACAGGACGTGCACTGTCATGTTCGAAGCTGGTTGCGACCCACTTACCGGTTGTTTCGGCGGGACGATTTCCTCCCATGCGCGCCTGGACAAACTTCTCCATCTCGTTTAGAGCAACCTTGACACTATCCCGATGAGCCTGGCGAACGGCATCGTCCCCACCCACCAGGGCGGTTAAAGAGACGCTCTTCGGTGCTGAGAACGTCGCATCCCACCCTGCTCGGTGTTCCATCGTGCTGACTGTTTCTCCCCGTTCGTTTAGATATTCACGCGCAGTTTGATGTCGTACGAGTTGCTCACCCGTTAGAGGGTGCTGCCCATTTGCTAGCCGGTGGAAATCCTCCTCATTGACTTCGCCCCGAAGACCCCATTCCTGCGCCAGTTTGCCGTGCCATTCACCACCTATTCGATCACCTTCGGAGTAGTAGTTCTCCCGGGCATTGGCGAATTCTTCCTTGTGATAGTTCTGCGCCTGGCCAGCGCTGAGCGGCTTGGAAATAGTAAGCATAATTCACTCAGTTGAAGTATGGCTTCTGCTCGGCGGCACTACCCGTCGGGCGTTCTCCTAACCCTGGCTGACTGATCTCTTGGCTGGTTGGAACTGCAGTTGGTTCCTGTGCTCCCTTGCCCATTTCTACGACCCGAGGTGCGGTTGGTCTAGGAACAAATCCCTGTTGCGACTTCAGCGGCGCCGTGTAGGGAAAGCCGAACGGCACAACCATATTGCCGACTTTCAGAAATGCATGGAGACGTTCCAGGCCGGTAATTTCTGAGGCGAGGACAAGAGGTTCCGTTCGCCTCTCTGTGTGATGGCCCAGTGATTTGACAATTCGCAGAAGGGGCCCAGTGTATTTGGTTTCCTTGACCCGCTCTATCTCGACTTGGCCGATCGCGTCCGAGATCCATTTGGCTGCGCGGGGTTCGCTGGTGTGCAAGAAAATCTTTGTCGCCGGTTGAGACAGCATCGTTTCGGCTTCGTGGCCGTACCGTACCTCAAGCTGGCTGCGTCCCTGGAATCCGATCACGATGGGATTTTCGGATTTGCGATTTTCGGTCAGTGCAGTATGCAGTTGCGGTAGCCGCTGCAGGCTGGCCAGCTCGTCCAGGACGAACCATGCGTGACGCATTGTGGGCTCACCCTGATTCATCAAACGCAGCACTAACGTATCTAGCCATAAGCTGGTGAGAGGTAGGAGTCGCTCGCGAAATCTTGGAGTCGAAGTCAGAAACAACCAACCGGTTTTCTGTCGCGCCCATTCCTCGGTTGTCCAACGTTGCTTGGC
>Ga0210393_10000409_pt1 | contig 39209 bp, 41 predicted proteins | sample IncBWC27OmetaG_FD_160068 | JGI IMG/M metagenome (GOLD analysis project Ga0210393, IMG submission 160068) | Forest soil microbial communities from Barre Woods Harvard Forest LTER site, Petersham, Massachusetts, United States - Inc-BW-C-27-O ...
TCGAAACGCTGGCGCGAAAACGCGGGCTATTCTGTTCCGTTCCCCTAACGAGGCCCTTTCGTCGACCCATCGAGGATGGCTTCCTGACGACATCGCCGAATGCCGTGGTCGAGGCGAGAGCCGTCATCCTTATAGGCATCAAGGACGGGTGTTACAGTGTTATAATTGTACCATATGGAGGTCGATCGCGTTCCTCGTTGAACGCGCTTTACCGCTTCCCGCAAAACGACTGTCCCGCACCGTATGGTCGTGTAAACCAACCATCCGATCCTGGAATTAGTTCAAGACCAACCTCTGAGGTTTCGCTGGTCGCGTTCGACCGATTGCCTTCAGCGTTAAGAAACGATGATGCTGCCCGATGCGGCGAACAGGAATGATTTTGAGCGTGGTCGACTCGAGCGCGGTCTAGGTAGGAAGGATTCGATAAAACGCAGGCTTGCCTTCGAAAGCGGCACAACTTGTTTACAGAGAGAACTCGGTAGGTGTGCGAGGCGGCTTGCCGGATACCTTGAAGAAGACAATGATTTGCTTGCATGGCTCGCACCGGAAAGTTCGGCCATCGGCCTTCATTGGTTCGTTGCAAGCCGGGCATCGCGGCGTTGTCATTAGGATGATTCAACGCGAACGGCTGCTAGCGGTCCAATCACACTCAGGTTAGGACCGAGTCGTCCGGCGAGTTATCAACGCCGGCAATTTGCGGTGTGCGGTCGCGCGAGAAGCCGGTTTGCTTGTCGGACGTTAAACAGATGTTTCTAGACATGAAGGGGATTGTCACTCTCTCGCTTGCATTTCGGCGCTCTGTGCAAGCTTGAACCATTCGCCAGCAACGCGAAGCCATACTTCTCTATCAAGTGGATTTATAGATTTCTCGGCCAACTGTAGGGCTTCATCGGCCCGCTCTAGGTATTGCGTGGCATCTTCAGACATATGGCGGCCTTACTGGCTGCCCCCACCTAAACGGGTTCCACTCAAGAAAAATACTAAATTCAAATTTGGAAATTATCTCCAGGATTTAAGGTGAACCGGTTTTGGACAGATGCGATCTTAGATTGCTCTGTCCATCGTTACCCCCTAATGCCCTGCGGTCAACGGCTCCGATCTTATAGACCGGGGCCGTTTTATTTTGGGGGCGTTCGGGAAGGCGAACTAGGACAGTGCTGTGGCGGACTCGAATATAAAAATAATAGCCTCTTTATTTTTGAGAAAATCAAACCAGGCCAGTGCGCGACGAAGGCGGTCTTACTACTTGATGCGGTTTCGTTCCCAAGCGTCCTTGATTTCACAGACGACGATTATCAATATGGTCAGCACCACGATAGGAGCGGTGAACGTTGCCAACGTCGTAAGCATTGTTTTGCAGCCCTCCGAGCGACGATGCCCGAAACGTGCAGCGCGAGAGTTTGTTCCAAGGTCGCTGCGAATATTCGCAGGCTGGAAGTGGGCCACCATCTAGTTGCGGGTGGCGTTAGCTAAGGTCGTAAATGAAAAAACCCGTCGTCAATCCATCGGAGCGCGAGTGCCCGGAATGTATGGGGGGTGGCTATACGGTTGCGCCACACCCAACGCGGCCCGGAGTCAAGATTTACAGGGAATGCAAGAAGTGCCACGGCAAGGGACGTGTTGCCGCTGATTGACTTACTTTACGCCCTCAGCCCGAAACAGCCCTTCCGCGTTCATGGCGGAATCGTATCTCGCGGACGGATCGAATTTTATCCAGCCTAAAATCTTCGGAAGCCATTCGTCCGTGATTGTGTATTTCAGACCCTCGCCAGTCTTTCGGTTCTTGATAACGATCACTGCCATGTCGCCATCTGGCGCTTTGTCGGAAGAGATTTGCAGCGTGCCTTGGCCCGGACTGGCGTGGGTGGCAAGCATGACGCCATCTGCGACACACGGGCAGGGTGGCTTAGTGCCGTTGTAGTAGATTACAGCGATATCGCGGGGTGCTTCCGGTTTTAGCTTCTCAACGGCATCTAGCCCGATCCTGATGCCGACAGGGATGAAAGGGCCGAACGCTCCATGAATCCGCGCACCTAATGCGATCCATTCGTCTCTAGTATCGGCGTGGAGGGTGGCGGGGATCTGAAGGGCGAGAACGAAAATGACATGGCGAGTTTTGAGCATCGCTTTATCTACCTGCAAATGAGGCCCGAGCCTTTAAATACGGTCAGTACCCTAATTTACATTAGGAACATCGCACGAACTCACTGCACGGATTTTGCACGCTACTGCACGCCATTTCATGCTTCGTTCTGCGTGCAGATGCCAATTGATAACCGGCACCGCAAATCACCAGCCCGAAAAGCATATGATTTTATCGATCTAAATGGTGGGCGCACAAGGGATCGAACCTTGGACCTCTCCCGTGTGAAGGGAACGCTATCCCGCTGATCCGAGTTTATTAAACGGCGGCGGCTATGCCAAACTGGGCTTTTGGCTGACTGATAAGGAAATTCTACAAACCTTATCAGTCGAACGACGAGCTTCCATTGGTTTGGCGCCATGTCCGTGGCGGTGAACGCAGGCGACCGCCTCAATTCACCATCAGCCCTAGCCCTTTCGCCACATCGCCGAGCCGCGCGAAATCCTCTCGCAGCAGCTTCGCCATTTCAGCCTGCGTACTGCTCGCGGCTTTAGTGCCTTGGTCTTCGAATAATCTCTTTACTTCTGACAACGTCGCGACCTTCGCGATGGTGAAGTTGAGCTTGTCAATAATCGGTTGCGGCGTGCCGTTCGGCACGAAGATTGCGCCCCAGCCAGTCGCCTCGTAGCCGGGATAGCCGGACTCCGCCACGGTCGGTACGTCGGGCAGGAGCTTCAGCCGTGACGGGCCGCCGATTGCAAGCGCCTTGAGCTTGCCGCTCTGCACATACGACATCCGCCCTCCAATCGGGGCCACCGTCCATTGCGCGTCGCCGTTGACGACCGCGTCAATAGCCGGCCCGCCACCTTTGTAATGTGTCACCTCCGGTTTGATCCCGGCCATGGCGATAAGCATCTCGCCGGCAAAATGGCCAGCGGTGCCTTCCCCCGCCGTCGCCATTTTGATCTTGCCTGGGTTTGCTCTGATCAAGGCCACCAGGTCCTGCAGTGTCTTCACCGGGAGCAGCGTATTGCTCGCGATCAGCGTCGGCTGAATCACGAAGCGGCCAACCGGGGTGAGATCGCGCATTGGGTCCCACGTGACTTTTTTGACATGGGGCAGCAGCGCCACATTGCCAGACGACCCATACATCAGCGTGTAGCCGTCGGGCGCGGCATGGATCGCCTTCTCGACACCGGCTTCCAGAAACAGGTTTTCGTAGTTCACGGGCTGGCCGAGCGCTTCACTGATGCTCTTGCCAATGATCCGCGACAGCAGATCGGCAGCTGAGCCTGGCACCTCCGGCACGATTATCGTGATCGTTTTAGCCGGATAATTTCCTTGTGCTTCTGCTGTCAGCACTGATCCCAAAAGGATCGCGCCGACAATGCCTAACACGGTGATGTTGCGGTGCTTCATCCGCCGGCCTCAGCGTGAGCAATCAAATAGCAGCTCTGCGAGCCCAAGTGCCTGGGCTATATTTTTCTGCCCGATCGACTCATCAACAAGCTCTCAAGCTCAAGCACGGTGTTTTCTTCGCTGATGTTCTCAACGAGGGCGACTTCTCCAGATATCCGATCAAGCGCCGCCGCGTAGAGCTGCCGCTCAGTGTAGTTTTGTTCGGAATCGGTGGACCGCCGATATAGGTCACGCATCACTTCAGCCATAGCGACGAGGTCGCCCGATTTAATCTTTGCTTCGCATTCTTTGATCATTCGAGGCCAATTGGCCCGTGCCTTAAGGGCCGCTTGGCCAAGGCTCCGTCGAACGTGTGCGATTGTAGCGGGATCGGACAGACGGCGCATCCCGACGCTTGCCGCCTTTCGCGTGGGTACGCGAACCTTCATCTTGCTCTTTGCAAAGTAGATAACAAAGAATTCCAGACTATCCCCCGCGACCGTCTGGACTTCGATGGCCGATATTTGTCCAACGCCGTGGGCCGGATACGCGACGAATTCGTTCGCCGTGAAACCAGGATTATTCTCGGGCCATGCCGTTTGGCTGTCATCGGGTTGAACGGAGAGACGGGCTTGCGGCGCAAGAGGCCGATCCGCGTTATCGAAATCGGGCCTTCCAAGTTCTGAATCCATGTCAAATAAATCCGGCTTTATCGCGCAAGCATTCAACCACCAATAAGCCATGAGTCAGATCGCCACAAAGGACAAGACGTTTGTGCAATCAATACTTCGACGGGGTGTTGCTTCGCAGCAACTTGTTCCCGACTGCCAAATTCAGCAAGACAGCCGTAGATGCACAAAGAAAGCCGTATCACCGGCACCACGCCGACCATTTCTCCAGGGAGCCAAGACGAGATCGTTTCTCGATCGCCGCTTATATCTGAAGGTCGAGACCTATTCCGACGGCCAAGTCAAAGCTCGCTAAAGGTGATGAACACGGACTCAGAAGGGACTGGGGTCGTGTTCGCCGAAGATCCCGCGGTCCTTTTCGACGAACTCGATCAGATTGCCATCGGGGTCACGGACGAAGATCGTTCTGATGCCGAAATCGAGCGATTGGTCGGTAGAACGTATCTGTCGGTGCTCGCTTTGCTTCACGTCAGACTGGAAGGGAATGTAACCATGCTCGAGCAATCGAGCGACGACTTCCTCCAACCGGTCGACACGCAATGCGACATGCCTTGCCGGGTCGTCAGTGTCGTCGCCGGCACGGGTACGCTGCATAAGATGGATCGGGCATCCCTGGTCGTGTCCCAGCCAGTTGGATTTCTGCGGGTGAGGAACAAGCCCGAGTACGCCAACGTAGAACCGCTGCGCGCGCTGGAAATCCGCGACGCGCATGCTGACATGCTGAATGCCGGCGAACTTCATCTTCCGTTCTCTCCAGGGATTGCTGCGAGTTGGGCGACTAGAAAGGCTGGATTTTCGCCCGACAACCGGTGCCCGGCGGTATCGCCGATGACGTCAATCGCGAGGCCTTCCGCCATCATGGGGCCGACTAGAAGCGCTATGGCCGGCGTGCTCAAATAGACGACCGCAAAATGGTTCATCTAACCTCCGATAGCGCAGACGACGACCGCAGCTGCATCAGGCGGTTCCGGGCAGGCGCTGTTAATTAGAACTAGCGGAATCGCCTGAAGAACGCCATGCCCGTCGAACACCTGAACCGCCCGCTCCCCGCGGACTAAGAAGAGAGTGCGAACGTCGTCGGCAACCAATCGACAAGGCGCAAGAGGCCTTGTACCGGGCAAAATGGTGCACGAGGCGAGGGCGGTCGGCAGAATTCTTAGGTTACGCATGGCTCTAGAATCTGGGCCGCCGTCGCGCAAGCGGCCGTGAGTGGATTCAGGGCCGCCGGCGGACCGGCGGCTTAATCTCTCGATGCCCCTGTCCCTTATGAGGGCAAGACCGGCGGCGTCTCCGGATATAAGTTGAGCTCAATTTGTACTACGTCCTTCGAGGGACTTTGAGCTCGATAAAACCTGAGCTCCTGATTTTGCAGAGGGCACCGAAAGGTGACGGCCGCGCCATCCTCCCAGCGACTGAGTTCGGCCTTGAGTTCACCAACGGTTATGATGGGCGGCCCTTCGGAAGACTGGCTGGGTACTTCGCTCATTTTATACACTCCGGCGATCGGAACTACTTTCACTCACTACCTGTTGAGGCCGCGCTTCGTTCCATTTCTGCGAGGATGTATAGTCTCTTAATGCCCACGGCTCTTACTGGAAAATTTTACTGGGAACCAACCGCCCGCCCGGCGCCTTGTCTCCGCGGATGATGGGAGGCAGCAATGCCGCTAGATCTGATCGATCGTCCCGGTGCTACCGACAATTCCATCGGGCTTGTGACGTGCCCGAACTGCCAAGTCACGATGCGGCTTCTCGATATGAAGCCTGTCAAGGGCGAGTATGAATTGCGTGAAGCGGTCTATCGCTGCCCCCGATGCGACACCAAGACCAAGCGCTGGGTGAGGCCATAGAGAGGGGCCTGGGGCCAAGACGCCAGCACTGAATGGATGGTAAACCAGTCGCATGCTAAGGCGATTTTTTTGGCGAGCACTTGATCAAGTGATGCCGGACGGTCCGCCGGTATTTCTGTCGTGGCTGATTGTGACGTTGCTCATCCTCAACGCGATCATTGCAATTAGCCGGTGGTAGCGTCACCTCCCGCAAGTAGGGTTATTCCTCACAAAGAAACTTCTCGGACCTGCTCCACTTCGGGCATCGGAAGGTGACGAAGTCCGGATGAAGATTGTGAATTGGTTCACATTCGCGATTCACCGAATCGGGTATCTCAAGCCATCACAATCGTAGGGAGTCCGCGAGTGGTTGCTCTGGCTAAGGTCGTCTTATCTCGTGTTTCTGGTACCGATGTTGATGTCGACACCATCAAAACTATCATCATGTTCTGTGCTGTAGGGCTCACAGTGTCCCTGATGTGTGCCAGTTACGGTCTGGACCTCAGCGCAGGCTTTTTCTGATATGCCACACACGTGGTCCACACCGATGGACCAAGGCGTCGATCCGACAGCCCCTAGCGACAAACAAAGAGCCCGCCGGTCTCCGGCGGGCTTTACTACTTTTTGCTAGTTGCCGCCTCTCGTCCGCCGGCGGCTTCGCTCGCGTCGATAGCCATGTGCCAGATATTCTCTCGACGCTCGATCAGCTCGTTCAGTTCATCAACGATGGTCTCGGCCATGGCGTCGAGAGCTGCGCTCGGCTCTTTCTGCATCTCGTCCGAACTTGCCAGCATTCGCACGGCATAGGCTAGATCGCGGACGCGCGCGAGCGGTTCATCGAGGTCGGCTAGTTCGTCTTTGATTTTGGCAATGGATTCCTTGGCGTTGTTATTGGTCATGTAATTGTCCTTCCGAAGTGTGGCGCTCCGTTCCGAAATATTCCGTGAGCTCCTTCGCGAACGATTGGAGAAAATCAATCTGCTCTCCATCAAGCACGCTGTGCTCGCCGTCTCCCAGCATTAGGGCTTCAAAGGCCGTAGACTTAGCCCTCATCTCGTCAAAGCTCAGAGCCTGCTTGCGGGCTGCGCTAAGCGCGACAAGCTTGCCAAGCGCATTCCTGGCGCCCGCTAACACCGCTTTGCCGAGTGGCGCTCCGGCGCCAGCGTGCTCAGTGTTGTTATTGTCTGCGCGACATCCCGCCTCGTAGGCCGCCGTCATCTGCAAATAGATGACGCATTGCTCAATCGGATCGTTTGGAAGATGCCTTCGGTTTTTTGGACACAGTTGTTTGCGTGCTACGCACGCGATCAGCCTGGGCCATTGGATCGCCTCCGTGTGGTTCGGGTTAGAGCCGGGGCCAGATGGCCGTCTTGCCCCGGCCTGCTATTTCTGTATACTGAAACTATGGCCGGGTCAATTTCTGTAAACAAAAAATCTATTGGACGCCCCAAGAAGAAAGGTGGCGTCTATCCAGTGATCGCAGTCCGACTTTCCCCTAACGTCCTTGATGCGGTTGAAACCTGGGCCCATCGGCAGGGTGATAAGCCCGGCCGCTCCGAGGCCATCCGGCGACTGGTCGAGATCGGATTGCGAGCAAGGAAATGAGCGCCGCTGAGACATCGGCTTTTCTGCTGATGGCTGGCGGCGCGGTTTGGTTGATAGTTGGAATCATCGGTCTGCTCTCGCGCGATGAGACCCTGGCGCCGGTTGATCGAGATGGGGTTGAAGGTGAAGAAGTGACCAACGATGACGAGGACGACCTCAAGCTGATCCGTCAGATTGTTGCCAGCGACGGCCGCAAATACACCGCCGGCAATATTGATCGCAGCAGGTACGACCGGCTGGTCGACATGGGATGGCTAATGCCGTTCAAGACGAACATTGGCGATGTCGAGTATCAGGCCACGGAGAAGGGTCGGGCGGCGGCCCGTGGCCGATGAATAGACCGATCCGCCGACTGGTCGAGCTCGGACTCAAAACCAAAAAGTAGTCGGATGGCTGGAAAGCGGGGACCTGGGCGATTCACTTGGAAAGAAGAGCGTGAAGTGATCGCAATGGCAGCGAGTGGTGCAACCGTTTTAGCGATCGCTGAAAAATTCAAAACGTCGAGTGAAACGATTGAGCGGAAGGCTCGACAGCTTGGGATCTCATTGAGCGAGATCCGCGGCGAACGGCCGAAGAGGAAACGCAGGCTCGTCGAGCTCGGGCAGAAGGCGAAGGGAAAGTGAACAGACCGCTTAAGGAAAACGAGATTAGGCGCCTGCTGAGCAGAGCGTGGAGCCTACGGCCGCCGCCGCACTTCGAGATGCGACCGGTCCAATCGACTTCTCCGCCACTAAGCCCTTTTCCCGTCTTGCGAGACTTAGTGATCGACAGAACGGAAGTCGACGGTCAATGGTGTCCCGGCCTCTCGAAGCCGGCAAGCTCCGCCTCGACGGTCGCTTGGTGACGCAAAATCAGGCCGAAGGCATTTCGGCTTGAGCCGTAGCAATTGAGCTGCGATCTGAGCGGCGGAACAGTCGAAAGAATCATGTCGAAGCGCGAGCTCTTTGAGGGGCTGTGCGCAACTCGGTCCGAAACTTGATGTGTTCTCCGACTCGCCGTATTTCGTACATAGTCAGACGCGAATCGAGAACGGATCGTTGTTTCCATCCATGCAGAAGATGGTTTCTAATTTCCCCGCAAGCGGCTACGCGCTAGTTATAGACGGCCGCATCAAAACTGAGTTCAGCACCAAGGAAGGCGCCGAGCAGGGTGCTTTCGATCTCAAGCGACGCTTCCCGTCGCTGCAGATCGGGGTCTACGATGCGCATGCCAAGCGAACCGAGGTCATCAAGCTCTGACCGAAAACCGGTCGAATGCCGTCAAAGCTTGGAATCGAGGATCGAAATCGCGCTGGCAGATTTCCCTTTTGAGGAAAGCGATCTCCTCCGCCAGTCCGTCTTGATCGACGTCGACGTACCAGGATCTTAGCTACGCTCCCCTTGACCGTCGGGCCTGCCTTGTCGGTGCCTCTCCGAGCGCTGGCGTCTCCGGATCCTCGCCGACGTCCATCGGCGCGTCGTGAACGTGCGCGAGCATTTGGGCCAAATCGCGCATGTCGAATAACGCCCGCACACAACCATGCGGCTCGATTCTATATCGCGTTTATAAATGGACGGCTGAATCATGCTCGCATTCCTATGCCGTGATGCGCATCTCCCTGCGATCGGGATTTTTGACGCGACAAGGAAACAGAGCCATGACGAGAAATCTCAAGAAAGGTCGGCGTATCGGCCGTACCCCGAAGACCGGCGCCGAGCTGGCGATTTCTCGGCATCGCGTGATCGTGTTCAAGCCGTCGACCATTCTGAAGCAGCGGATCAATGGCCACAGCCCCAGTGGAGCCGCGTGAGCAGCTGCGATGGCCGCAAGACGATTGAGCAGCCAAATGAACAAATGGAACACGCTTAAAGTTGCGATGTACGGAGCTTGCCTAGGACTGCTCTACGCAGCCTCTCTGGAGATTGGGCTTTGGAAACATCCCGATGTGTACGGGCAAGCCGGTGGCGGATTAATTGTTGGCACTATGACTGGAGCCATCCTAGGCTTACTTATTTCGGGTTTTCGGAATCTCTTTGTTCGGTTTTTTAGCTGACGCCATCAGTGGGGTTTTATTGTCGTTCGCATGGTGTCCTGAGGCCATTCGCACCGGCTCCTTCGCCTTCAGCCACGCGGTGTACCTGCCCGTCGCAATGAAGCCAGCCCGCCTCCCATTATCTCGCCCGAGTGCAGCACGGAGCGCCAATGCATTCCACGCCAAACCCGAAAGAAATCGATCCGCGCGATTTCCTTATAATCGCGCCCGAGGATAAAGAGCTTTCCAATCTGGCGCACGACGCCATGCGCTGTTCTTCGGCGCAGACCCGCATGGGGTCCGACTTCTCCGCTGGCTCCCCGATTCCCCCGGTCGATCTGAGGTTTCGCCGTGCTGCCGTCAACAACGTCGAAATCCCGGGCGACCGGCCGTCGATTGGCAGGCGGGCGGTACGCGCCTTCATTCGCTTCCTATGGGTAGCATGCCTCGGTGGCGCGGGCGTCGCCTGGCGGTTCTACGGTGATGAGGCCAAACAGATTATCGTCAAGTCGGCGCCGCCGTTCGCCCTGATTTTCTCGATGCCGCTGGAAAACCCAAGACTCCCAGAGCTACCGACCTCACCTGCCGTCCAGGCGTCCGCGACGAAGGCAGCACCACCGCAACCGGCACCTCTGGCTCGGACCGGTACAGTAGGCATTGCGCCGACCGCCGCCCTATCTCCCGAATCAGCGCAGTCGCTTCAGTCGATGGCGCGTGATCTCGCAACCACAGAGCAAGAGATCGAGCAGCTCGAGGCCAATATTGAGCAACTTAAGGCCAACCAGGAACAAATGTCCCGCGATGTTGCCAAGGCTTCCGAGCAGAACCGGCGGCGCAAGGTATCAGCGTCTCCGCCCCGGTCGGCCGCCGCGCCGCCGCGCAAGCCGATGCCATTTCGCCCTTCGCAAGGCGCAGTGGCCTCGGGGCAGCGATTTTCGTCGAGAGCCGTGATCGCCAGGAAAGCCTCAATCAGTTTCGCGATCAGGGCCCTCGGAGAAAACCCTGAGTTCCGCTTGTGAGGAGCCGGCGGTCGGTTCTCGTCGCCGTTCGGTGACTACGACACCGGGGCTGGCCGTGCTCAAACGCCTGGTGACGGTTGAAGCGATTTGGACCGTCTCGCAAATCAATGTGCCCCCTTAGTGCCCCAGCTTTCTCGGGGCACTCTCGAAGGGAATCGAATAGTTAAATCATTGATACCGATGCGCAAATGGTGGGCGCACAAGGGATCGAACCTTGGACCTCTCCCGTGTGAAGCGAGCGCCGGACGCTAGGCGGCTTTTCGTTGCCGTATGATGGGGTAAACAAGCGGGAGGGGGAGGGGGAATCAGATGAATCGCCCCCTGACTCGCGCCCTCCACGAGTCGCGATCCGCTTTGCCTGCGCTCGGGTCAAACCGAGACCCATCATTCCGACAAAGTGGAAACCTATTGAGGGTTCAATGCAGGTCTAACGGCTCAGTTGTCGGAATGGGCGTTGATTTTCCTAGCAAATCATACGCCTCTTAATCAGCGGGTCCCAGGTTCGAGCCCTGGTGCGCCCACCACGGAAAAATCCTTCGCATTCAATAAATTGGGACGCCGGCCGCCGAGAACAAAACGGGTCTCGTGCGACGCTTTTTGTGGTCGTTCGTCGCACGCCGTGCGACGAGTTGCCGATTTTCTCTGAATGTTTCGATGAAAGTCGGTGTGCAGCAAACCGAAATGAGGACGAAGGATCCGTCGGCAATTTCGCCACTGGGCGAAGCTGAGCGCCGCGAACCGAGTTCGCTTACCGAGGTTGATGACCGGCTTCGGAATTATACTGGCTTCGCCCGACACAGAATCGGGCGGCGCTGCCAGCCGTTGGTATCAAGCCGCGCACTAAATTTAGGCCGGGTCTGCCATCAACCCTTCATCCCTTCCTTGCGAACCTGCAATTCGAGCCGGTCTATACCGGCATCGGCGCGATCGGCGTTGCGGGCGCGATAATGTTTCACGATGGTTTGCGCGCTTCGGTACGAATGTCCGGTGATGTCGCAGATTGTCAGCAGATCGCAACCGGCTCGATCGAGCAGCATGACGCAAGTGTCGCGCAAGTCTTGGTCGTGTTTCTGGTCAAGTTCGCCGACGCTATTGACGAACATCAGCGATTGGCACGGCTTCAGGAGCCATGCTGCTTTATCGCCATTGCTGTCGCGCGCCGTCTGCGCATCCAGCCATTCCGCTAGCGCACGCGCGCGCTGATCGACCGCACGGGCGCGCCGCGCCTTGTTCTCTTCATCGAGCGGGAAGGTTGCAAATAGCCCGTCGACGGCTCTCGTCAATTCGGTGGTCAGCCGTTCCGCGCGTACGATCGCCTGCCGCGCGCTATCACGTGCGAGAAAGCCGAACACGGTAACGGCACGCGCGGTCGACACCCAATGCCGATAAGTGCTCTCGTCATAAGGCTCGCCGTTGTCCTCATTGACGACGAGTTCGACCGGTACCGTCTCAAGCTGAAGCCGCAGCTTGAGCGCCTTCACCCTCGCGCGCGCTGTATTGAGCCGTGTAGTGAGTTGTGGTGCTTCCAGTGAGGAAGATGGCAGCGGATAAGGCGCTACTGGACCACAGCCTGTCAAAGTTGTTCGCTCAAATCGCAATGCACGACGGGGCCAGAGCGGCGGATTCCACGATGGGAGCATGAGCACCTGCTCGATGCTGTGCAACAGCGCCTTGATGCGAACCCGCTCGCTATGCGCCAACGTCGTGAGGCCGTCGAGCATCCGTTCGGCACGATGAAGGCGCGCATGGGGATGACACACTTCCTCACCAAAACGCTTCCAAAGGTAGCCGCAGAGATGGCTCTCTCGGTTCTGGCCTATAACTTGACACGGGTCATCAACATCGTCGGGATCAAGCCTCTGATGGATGCGATCGTGGCCTGAAACCGAACCGGTCTTGGCCTCTCCTGACTTCTTCCGCGAAAGGCGTTTTTACACGACCAAGACCCATTGCAGACATTCGCTCGCGCAGATACTGGTGTGTAAACTTCTACAGGCGCGACTGCCATGACGTGCAGAAAAGAGGCACGAGCGGGAGATGAAGGCAATGTTCCGGCCCCCACAATTGGTTCGTTAAGCGGAGCGAGAACATTGCGTCACATTGCTTTGGTTGCGATGTTGTTGTTCGGCGTCGGCGGCGCGGTCTTTGCTGAGGATCCGGGACGCTGCCGGGACGTGGCGCGCAATTATGAGACCAATAAGCCCCAATTGACTGCGATCGAAATCTCCTCGACGCTATTTGCTGCGGCCGACCGCAACTGCATCAATCTAGCAATGACATTGCTGGAGCGGGGCGCGTCGGTGGATGCACGAGACCGGTTGGGCGCCCGGCCGCTCAGCCGCGCGGCGCGTTCCGGCCATCTCGAGATGGTCGATCTGCTGCTGCAACGAGCCGCGCCGATCAACGCGCGCGACCTTGCAGGTGCGACCGCGCTTTATGTTGCCGCCGAACGCGGCCAGGTCGCCGTGGTGCAGCGCCTCATTGACCAAGGCGCCGACACCGATCTCAGGGGCCGAAGCGGCACTTCGCCGGTGGCGGCGGCCGCCTTCGCCGGCCGGAACCAGGTCGTCAAGATGCTGTTGGCGCACGGAGCCGACGCCCGTGCGGCGGACGATACCGGCAAGCCACCGATCGTCTATGCCGCCGCGAGCGGCAGTCTCGATATTGTCCGGCAGTTATTGGCTAAAAATATTGATCTCAATGCACGTTACGCCAACGACCTCACGCTTTTGATGTGGGCGTCGGGCCCGGACCAGAGCGTCGCCGAGGCGCAGGCGCTGGAAGTCGTCTCCTATCTCGTCGATACCGGCGCCCACATCGATGACTGGGATGATCGCGGGCGCACGGCATTGATGACCGCGGCCGAAGGCAACCACGCCGACATCGCCAAGTTGCTGCTCATGCACGGTGCCGATCCATCTCTTCGAGACAAGGCCGGTAAGAGCGCCGCCGATCTCACGACGCTATCGGCGCTGCGCGAGGAGCTCATGCGGCACTGAATCGCCTCTTCGGGCACCGGCTCACAGCCCGGCAAGATACTCCGCCAGCGCGGTCAGATCGTCGGGTGAAGTCGCGATCATCAGGTCGCTCATGCCGGGGTTGTTGCCGCGAGTGCGGATTCGGAAGTCCGCCATGGTCTTCGCCAGATAGTCGCGGCCCTGGCCGGCCAAACGGGGTACTGTGCTATCCCCCTGGAAATGGTCGAGATGACAACCCGTGCAGCCGATCGAGCCGTTCGCGGTCAAAGCGCGCTGTGAAACATCTTTCGACGCACGCGGCTGGCCGAGATCCGGCCATGGCTTCTTCGAGAAGTATTCGGCAATCGCTAGCATGTCGTCTCGCTCAAAGGTGGAGGCGATCGGCTGCATGATCTCGCTCTTGCGATCGCCGCGCTTGAAATCGCGGAGCTGGATATAGAGATAGCCTGTTTGCTGTCCCCAGATATTCGGAATCGTCTTGTCGACCGGCTTGCCATTCTCGCCGTGGCAGCCGGAACAGACCTGGACTTTCGCCTCCAGCGTCTGCGCGCACAGCGGCGTGATGGCGATCGCCATCGCTGCCACGAGGCTACCAACGGTACCGGAATAAAACTTGATGCTCATCTTCGCTTTCGCCAGCTTCCAAAAGAAGCGGGACCGCAAGCGGTCCCGCCCGTCACTCGCTGATGCGTTTCGTTTTTAGTCGAGTGAGAACGCGATGATGTTGTTGCCACGCTTGGAGTCGACCTGAACGTTACCGCCGACGCCAACCACGACATATTGCTTGTCTCCGACAACATAGCTCGACGGCGGAGCATTGACACCCGCACCGGCGCGGAAATTCCACAACTCCTTGCCGTTCGAGGAATCATATGCTGCGAATTTGCCGTTGCTTTCGCCGGTGAACACCAGACCGCCCGCCGTGGCGAGAATGCCGCCGATCATCGGTTCCGGTGTCTTGACCTGCCACTTGATCTTGCCAGAGTCGTAGTTGACAGCGGTGATGTTGCCGGACTGGGTCTCGGTGGGGATGGCCTTGAACGCGCCGCCGAGCCACAGCTTGCCGTTCGGATAGGGCGAGTTCTCGACATGGTAGGTCATGGGCTGGTGCAGATTGATGGCATAGGCCAGGCTCTGGCCCGGATCGGTGGCGATCGGCGACCACTCGACGCCGCCATTGGCGCCGGGCAGCATGCGTGCGCCTTCCTTGGTCGGAAGCACCCACATGTTTTCCTGCGGCACCATCGCCTCCGAGAAGCGGATCAGACTGCAATCCTTGCGGTCATGCACATAGACATGACCGGTCTTGCCGGCGTGAAGGACGCCAGGGACGGTCTTGCCGTTCTTGTCCTTGACATCGACCAGCACCGTCGGGCTGACCGCGTCGAGATCCCATACGTCGTGCGCAATATACTGGAAGTGACAGACGTATTTTCCTGTGTCGAGGTCGAGCGAGACGAGCGAATTGGTATAGAGATTATCGCCGGGGCGGTTCGAACCGTCGAGATCAGGCGATGGGTTACCGACCACAAAGTAGATCCTGTTGGTGGCAAGATCGACGGAGGGGTTTTGCCACACGCCGCCGCCGAGCTTGGCAAAGGGATCGCCAGTCTTGGCTAGCTGATCCTTTTCAGCCTGGATGTTGCGGTGCATATCGCGGCCGGTCGCGTCCTTTGTGGCCCAGACGCCGACAGATTTTTCAGGAATGGTGTCGAAGTTCCAGATTTGCTTACCCGTGTTGGCGTCATAGGCGCGCACGAAGCCGCGGATGCCGTATTCGCCGCCATTGGTGCCGATGAGTACCTTGTCTTTCACCACTGTCGGGGCCATCGTCTCGCTGTAGCCGAGCTCGGGATCGGCAATGTCGGTCCTCCAGACCACGTCACCGGTCTTGGCGTTCAGAGCCACCAGCTTGGAGTCGAGCGTGGCGAGATAGACCTTGTCGTTGAGAACCTGGACGCCGCGATTGTTTGGCCCGCAGCAGAAGGTCGTGATCGGACCCATCTTGTGATTGTAGTGCCAGAGCTGCTGGCCGGTCTTGGCATCAAGCGCGTAGACATGGCTGAAAGAGGTCGTGACGAACATTATGCCATCGACGACGATCGGTGACGTCTCGAGCGATTCCTTGACATCGGTCTGGAAGATCCAGGCGACATGCAGGCGTTTGACGTTGTCGCGATTGATCTGCTTGGCGGGATAAAAACGGGTCTGGGCGTAGTTGCCGTTGGTCAGCAGAAAATCTTTTGCGTTCTTGTCAGCCGAATTGAGCTGCTGCTGGGTGACGGGTGCAACCTTTGCGTTGCCGACAGCCGGTTTTCCTTCCTGCTTGACCTCCTGCGCGCCCGCGGTCGCCGATAAGAGTGCGAAGCTGCCGATCATGGCAAAGCCGGCCGCAAGGCCTTTCACGTGTCTCATGATTTCCCCCTATGGTTTTGTATTGCTTTGAAAAGAAGACGCGCAGAGATTTTTCAATAGTGCGCGTTGTGCGCTACACCGTCAATGATCAGCAAGATGACACCGGCGATTGCTGCAACAGCGAAGTACCGCAGCGCTGCTGATCCAGGTACCGAAGCCGACGGGCCCTCTGACGGGACCGTGCTTTTTCCGGAGAATTCCGTTGATGCTCCGCTCTTTCGTTCGGCTCGGCACGCACTTCCAAACGCTAGCGGGCGCCGGCGCGCTTCTCGCCATACCTTGCCATTTCGCAATCGCCGACGGCGTGACACTCGTGCCCGCCGAGCTGCCGGCTGTCGCCACGATCGACCAGCGCTTTCAGTCTTTCAACATTGAAATGGTCGAGGTCACGGGTGGACCGTTCTGGAAACCCTACGTCGCAGGCGATGATTTGACGAAATCTCGAGAAAACACACGGTCCACGGCAGCCAATCGATTCGATTTGTTTTCGAACCGGCCGCCGATCGATCTGGCAAATCCACAATTGCGGAAGTTCGCGTCCGCCCTGTCGCCGGTGTACCTGCGTGTCAGCGGTACCTGGGCCAATTCGACATTTTTTTCGGGATCAGACGACGCGACGCCTTCGCCGCCAGCCGGATATCAGGGCGTTCTGACAGCACATCGGTGGCGCAACGTTGTCGATTTTTCTAAAGCCATCAATGCGCCAATCGTGACATCCTTCGCAATCAGTCCGGGCACGCGGGACAGTAACGGCGTATGGAAGCCTGATTCTGCGCGGCGGATGATGGCCGCAACCCGTGCGGCCGGCGGCCAGATTGTCGCCGCCGAGTTCATGAACGAGCCGGATCTGCCTGAGATCGGTGGCGCGCCTGCGGGTTATGGTTCGGCCGCTTTCGCGCGGGATTTCGCCGTCTTTCATGATTTTATGAAGCATGCGGCGCCGACGATGACGATCCTTGGACCTGGCACGGGGGGCCGGACGCCCCTGGATGCCGACCTGTTCCAGACTTCGGCCGCGGGTATCGACGCCGTTTCATATCATTTCTATGGCGCCTTGTCGGAGCGCTGCGTGGCCTCTCACGGCGCCGACGCCGCTCTCTCCGAGGAGTGGCTTTCTCGCACCGAACAGACCTTCGCGTTTTACCGCGTGTTGCGTGATTCCGCCGCGCCGGGCAAGCCAGTCTGGCTCACCGAAACCGCAGAGGCCGCCTGCGGCGGCAATCGATGGAGTTCGACGTTTCTCGACACCTTCAGATACCTCGATCAGCTCGGACGGCTGGCAAGGGCGGGCGTGCAGATCGTCATGCACAATACGCTTGCGGGAAGCGACTATGGCCTTCTTGACGAGGTGACATTCACGCCGCGACCGAACTACTGGGCCGCACTGCTCTGGCGGCAATTCATGGGAAGTGTGGTGCTCGACCCGGGGGTTCCCATACAACAAGGTTTGCACGTCTATGCCCATTGCGGGCGACGAAATCCCGGCGACGTGGCTCTGCTGGTTATCAACAACGATCTACAAAATACGCGCGAGCTTATCCTACCGAATCGTTCCGAGCGGTTCACGCTTGCTGCCGCGACTTTACAGGACGCCACCGTCAGTCTGAACGGTACCGCATTGAGGCCGGAGATGGTGGACCAGTTGCCCGGACTGGCGGGCATGCCGGCGAGCCCGGGTTCAATGAGGTTCGCGCCGGCAACGATGACCTTCGTGGTGACCTCCGGCGCAAGAAATCGCAACTGCCACTAGGCGGCAGCGATGAACCGGATGGCATCGAACTTCCAGACTTCCTCCAAAATTTCCGGACAGGTCACAATGTGACGAAAAATGAGGGCGACCATGGGTACGCCCGGCAATATTCGGATTTCGCTGTAAATCGCTTGAACTGACTCAGGCGCATCGGCCTCGCTCACCTCCGGCAACGTGAATGCGCCCGTACCGGCGTTGAGCTCAGATGTCAACTTTGGCGATCCACGCTATCTAGCCGCGCATTTTCTAAGAGATCGGTCAACCTCGTACTGCTCGTGGCTAAAGAGACCCGTCTTAACGAGAGCTGCCCCGGCGCACGCGAATAATTGCGCGATGACGATGGATGTTATTCGCTTTCGATGTTGTTCTTCTAAAATCAATTTTATCTTTCTGCCGGCACTTGCCTTCGCCAGCGTTGTCAGCGGTTTTTATAGCCGCCGTGCATTTTGGAAACGCGGCATCAGAAGCGAACTTTGGCAAGGTCGTTGGCGGCCGAGACCGCAGGGGCGACAAAGTAGCAGGAGAAATTCTGCTCTCCCGATTGTTGAAGCAGAGCAAAAACTGATGGCAGGCGGCGTAGCGGCGCACGCATCGGCATTTTTTCCGATGTTGCAGCCGTTACCCGAAGCCCGGGTTATTTTTCTGCCCTTGGGAATAAACGAGTTCGGAGGGCGTCAACCAGTCGTTAGCAACTCTGAAAGGATAAAACATGAGTCTGAAATGTATTCTCGTTCTTGCGATCGCAACCTCTGCCCTTACCTCATCCGCAGCGCTTGCCGCGACCGGAACACCGGAGCGCGTTCGCGGGGTCATCACGTCAGCGGCCGCTCATTCCGTCACCGTCGATACCTACGCCGGCAAGCCGGTCACCGTCGACCTGACCGATAAGACTGCATACCTGAAAGTGGAAAAGTCTGGTCTCGACAAGATCGAGAAAGGCGCCTTCATCGGAACCGCAACGAAGGATGTCGGCGGGACGCAGGTAGCGCTGGAAGTGGTGATTTTTCCGCCCTCGATGCGCGGCACCGGCGAGGGCCACTATGCCTGGGACAAGATTCCGGACACCACATTGTCCGGCGGCGCTAGGACCAGCAGCTCCATGACGAATGGCAGTGTCACCGCGGTTTCGACCTCCGTGCCGGATGTGAAAAGCTCGATGACGAATGGCGACGTCGCCGCCGCAAATTCGCAAGACGGCGTCAGGCATCTCATCGTCACATACAACGGCGGCAAGCAGGATGTTCTTGTGCCGCCGACCGCGCCGATCGTCGACTTTCAGCCTGGCAGCAAGGCGCTGCTGGCCAAAGGGGCCGATGTCTTCATCAAGGCAACCAATACCGACTCTGGCCTTGACGCGAACGCCGTCGCCGTCGGCGTCGGCGGGGTAAAGCCACCGATGTAACGGTTGTCCCCGCGCTTTCGGCGCGGGGGCTCCATACTCCAAAAGGGTAATGATATGAACCAACATGAAACCGGTCGTCCGGCTCATCCGGTCGCGATCCGCATCATGCACTGGATTGGCGTCTATGCCATGGGCTGCATGATCTTCAGTGGCTGGGAAATCTACAACGCCTCGCCCAGTCTTCCTTTTCTATTCCCGCGCTGGGCCGGCTTGGGCGGCTGGTTGGGCGGAGCGTTGGCCTGGCATCTGAGCGCCATGTGGCTGCTGTTCGCTGACGGTACCGCTTACCTGCTCTACGGCTTCGTAAGTGGTCATTTCTCGCGGGACCTGAAGCCGCCACGTCCCGCTGAGGTGGGACACGACCTGGGCGCGGCGCTGCGCTTCCGCCTGAAGCATCGCATGGGGCACTACAATGCCGTCCAGCGCGCCCTTTACGCTGGCGTCATCATCGTGATCATCCTGCAGGTGCTGACCGGCCTCGCCATCTGGAAGCCGGTGCAGCTTGGCTGGTTGGCCGCGCTGTTCGGCGGCTATCCGATTGCCCGCGGCGTTCATCTCACGATCATGTTCAGCATCGTTGCCTTCGTTCTCGTGCACGTCGCTCTTGTAGCGATTCATCCGCGCACGTTGAAGTCGATGATCGTCACCGTTCCCGTGGAAACGGGAGAAGGACAATGAGCGGCGAACGCAACAAACCGGTGGTCAGTATGGCCGAGATCAGGCCGGAGCTACAGAGGCTGCACCGGCGCGGCTTTCTGCGGACGATGCTCTCGCTCGGCAGCCTGACGATGCTGACCGGCTGCGATCTTTCCACCCATTCCGGCATTGATGGGGCGCTCGAGGCCATTATGCGTTTCGACGATAAGGCGCAGGCGAGGCTGTTCAATTCACATCGATTGGCGAAAACCTATCCCGCCAGCGCGATCACCCGGCCGTTCCGCTTCAATGCCTACTACGCCGAATGGCAGGTGCGACCGGTACCGGACAACTGGGTGCTTAACGTGAGCGGGCTTGTGACGGATAAAAGTCCCTGGACACTGCCGGCCTTGATGAGGATGCCGTTGCAGACCCAGATCACGCGACACATATGTATCGAAGGCTGGAGTCAGATCGGTCAGTGGAGCGGCGTGCCGCTGGGCGTGTTTCTGCGCCGCATTGGCGCAGACCTGTCGGCCCGCTACGTCTATTTCAAATGCTTCGACGGGTACTCGACCAGCATTGACATGGCGAGCGCGCTTCAACCGCAGACGATCCTGGCGCTTGACTTCGAGGAGAAACCACTGGCCCCCCAGTGGGGCGCTCCGGTGCGGCTTCGTATCCCCACCAAGCTCGGCTTCAAGAGCGCCAAAAACGTGGAAGCGATCGAGGTGACCAACAAATTCCCAGGTGGATATTGGGAAGATCAAGGCTACGACTGGTATGGAGGAGTTTGACATGCTGGCCCCGGACTCGCACTTTCGCGGCGGCGTAGCATATCTGTCCGTATGCCCTTTTTCGCTAAGGCTATGAAGGTCGGCGTGCGATGTCCGAAATGGTAAGTCTGCTCGAGCCACTGATTCCTGCATTACGACGCTACGCTCGCTCCTTCGCGAAGGACAAGTCGGGTGCGGACGATCTGGTTCAGGACACACTGGAACGTGCGGTCAGCCGTTGGTATCAGCGCCGGGCAGATGGAGATGCGCGGGCCTGGGTCTTCAGCATTTTACACAACCTCGCCATCAGTGGATTGCGCCAGGCCGGGCGACGCGGACAGCATCTACCTCTGGACGATGCGCACGAGTCCGATGTTGCTGTCCCCTTTGCCCAGGAGGATGGGTTACGCCGGCGCGATATTCTGACGGCGCTTTCACAACTACCTGAAGATCAACGTGGCGTACTTCTTCTCGTTTCGGTGGAAGACATGAGCTACGCTCAGGTGGCCCGTATCCTCGATCTGCCGATTGGAACAGTGATGTCACGGCTAGCGCGCGCACGTTCTCACTTGCGCAAATTGATCGAAGACGATTCTACCGTCACTTCAGGACGCCCTCAGCTCCGGAGGATCAAATGACATATAGCCCCCTTCCGATTACCGAGGACGACCTGCATGGATACATCGACCATGCATTGGATCCAACCAGACGCGCGGCAGTCGAAGACTATCTTGACGCGCATCCCGATGTCGCCGCGAGAACCGTGGCCTATGAGTCACAGCGCGACGCGCTAAGATCAGTCCTGCGCCCAATCGCCGAGGAGCCAATCCCGCCACAGCTGAACTTGCGACATATCGCCGAGCGACGGCGATGGGCCTGGGGCTTGCCCGGGCGTTCGATGGTAGCCGCCGTCTTGTTGCTGGCGGTGGGCGGGGCAGGAGGATGGGGTCTCCGGGGCGCCGTCGTTCCGCTGTCGGAGGTCAACGGCATTGCCGCTTTAGCACAAGAGGCCGCCTATACGTACGGCACTTATGGTTCCGATCCCACCCGTCCGGTAGAATTTGACGCAACCGACAAGGCACAGCTTGTAAGCTGGATTTCCGGGCGACTGGGACAAACTATCTCAATCCCGGACCTGGCTGCTTCGGGCTATCGTTTCATGGGAGGGCGCCTGGTTGCGACGCCCAACGGACCGGCCGGCATGCTGATGTATGACAATGGCTCCGGTCAGCATCTCGCCGTGCTGGTGAGACCTATGAAGATCGACAAGGACACACGGATGTCGAACCACGCTTTCGGCGACGTCCGCGGCTTCGCCTGGTCCAGCAAAGGAATGGGCTTCTCAGTTGTCGCGACGGCTCCGGCCGATCTGCTTCATCTGATCGCCGACGAGGTGCGGCGCCAAGAAGAGAGAATATAAACGGGCAAGTCCGACACTTTCGCGGATGACGCGCGACTGGAGGTTCATAGTTTCGGTAGACGCGGAGCGGCACGTATTCGAGGCCAAGTATGCTTTTTCTTTTTTCTGTGATGCGCGTCACATCGCTCGCGGTCCTATTGCTTGTAGCCTCGGTAATCGCGACGCAGGCCGCGGATGACGCCGTCGGCATCGGTCCGCCGCCCGTGGTAGCGTCAGGGCAGGCGCCGCCGCTCCCCAAGCAGGGGCCGATGGCTGAACCGCGGTCGTCAAGTCAGGTTGGTTTTCCCGCTGCTCTGACCGCGTTGGTCATCCCGCCGGCCAGTCCCGTTACGCCTGCGGCAACCGCATTGGGCGAAAAGCTGTTTTTCGATCCTCGACTCTCGGATGATGGCACTGTTGCCTGCTCCACCTGCCATGATCCGGAGCGCGCTTTTACCGACGGCAGGCCTGTGTCAATTGGCATCCACGGCCGGGTGGGCCAGCGCAACGCCCCGACCGTGTTGAATGCGCTCTATAACAAGACGCAGTTTTGGGACGGCCGGGTCACCACGCTGGAGCAGCAGGCGGCTCTGCCGATCACTAATCCCTCCGAGATGGGGTCGAAGAGTATTGGCGATGCGGTGTTAAGAATTGTCGGTGACGAGGAGTACCAGACACAATTCATGCAAGCCTTCGGCCGGGGAGTAAACGAGCAGGATATGCTGCGGGCCCTCGCGACCTACGAAAGGACGCTAGTTTCCTTCGCTTCTCCGTTAGATCATTTCATCGCTGGAGACGCCAATGCCATCAGCGACTCGGCCAAGCGCGGTTGGGAATTGTTCAATACCAAGGCGCGTTGCAATCTCTGCCATGCGCTGGCGGACAATCATCGGGATGTCACCGTCTTCACCGATAACGATTTTCACAATATCGGGATTGGAATCCTCCGGCATCGTGTCAGCCCCTTGGCGCAGCAGGCTGAGCATGATTTGGCGCAAGGACGTATGATCGATATAGACGCCGCGGCGATCGCGGGCGAAATGTCCGTTCTCGGGCGCTTTCTCGTCACCAAAAAGCCGAGTGACATCGCGTCGTTCAAGACGCCCGACCTGCGGAATGTGCTCGTGACAGCGCCTTACTTCCACGACGGATCGATGCAAACGCTGTGGGATGTCCTGGATCACTATAACAAGGGGGACGGCATTACCGACCCGTGGCTTGACGAGGACATACAGCCATTGGCGCTAACGGAGCCCGAGATCGACGACTTGGTAGCGTTTCTTGCTTCCCTGACAAGTCCACAATACAGACAGATCGGTGATCAGGAGTTTGCGCGGCAACTCGCGATATCTAAAGTGAATCGCCCGCAGCGCGACACGGCCCGGTCATTTGGCCTGAAGCCGGTGCAACCAGCGGCGCCCCCGTTTTGACGGGATCCATCGCGCGATGTGCTGTTGCGCGCCAACCCAATGCCCCTTCTAAAGCACTCGGTCTGTGAGCAACACCATCTGAGCCCGTTTTGCTGGGGTCCATGAATCCGGAAGCGGCACGAACCGGGTCGGCGCGTTGATGTCCTTTGTGGATGGTCCCGCGTTGAAGCCGGTGCGGTCGAGCCGACGGCTGGAACGAGAGGCCGGACGCAATGTCGAGCTCATGTGGCTGCTGGGTCGGCTCGCTCCTGATCGCAAGACGATGGCGGACTTCCGCAAAGACAATGGCCGGAAGCCGCGCAAGGTCTGCACGCTTGGTCGAACTTTGCCGTGAGATGGGTCTCCTCGCGACGGCAAGCACCGCCATTGTTGGCAGCAAATTCAAGGTCGTGAACAACCGGGACAAGATCTTCCGCCTCTCATAGCTCGATCAGTCGTTTATGAACAAACACGAGCGCCGCGGCGGCATCGGAAAGGGGGTCTCAGCAATTTTAAACCAATGTTTAATGGCGCACATAGACCCGCGACCTAGATCGCGAGCGGAGCACCCACGTCACGCTCTCGAGGCGGCGATAACGGGATCCGCAGTGTCGACTGGATCGGAGCATCCATTGTGATGCAGTCGCCGCAGGGAAATCTCGTACTCAAAGAAGGTGCTAGTGCGTTAGAGCAGTCGTTCGCTGGCCGGGATGGACCATTCAAATGTGGATTGTTCAAGTAGCCCTCAAGCGGCCCTACACATTTATCGTGTTGGCGTTTCTCATAGCGATCTTCGGTTCGCTTTCGGCGTTGCGGACGCCGACCGATATCTTCCCCAGCATCAATATTCCGGTCGTCAGCGTCGTCTGGACCTATTCTGGGTTGCTACCGAGGGACATGTCAGATCGCGTCATTTACTACTACGAGCGCCAACTGACCTCGCAGGTCAACGCCATCCAGCACGTTGAGTCGCAGTCGCTGAACGGCTACGGCGTCGTCAAGATCTTTTTTCAGAAGGGCGTCAACATCGGGGCAGCGCTCGCCCAGGTAACCGCCGTATCACAGACCGTGTTGAAACTACTGCCGGCCGGCATTACTCCGCCCTACGTCCTTAGCTATAACGCGTCGAGCGTGCCGATCCTCAATCTGGTGCTGTCGAGCAAGAAACTTCCGCAAGATAAGCTGTTCGATCTCGGCCAAAATTTCATTCGCCCGCAGCTCGCAACCGTCAACGGCGCGGCCCTGCCGTCACCCTATGGTGGCAAGATTCTCCAAGCGCAAGTTGACCTCGACCAACAGGCGATGCAATCCCACAATGTATCGGCCGACGATGTCGTCAACGCGATTTCGGCACAAAATCTAGTGCTTCCGGCCGGCACGCAGAAAATCGGAAAATTCGAGTGGAACGTGGACCTCAATGCAAGTCCCGCCCTGCTGGATCACATTAACGATCTTCCGGTGAAGAAGGTAGACGGCACAGTCATTCGTATCCGCGACGTCGCCTATGCGCATGACGGTTCGCCACCGCAAACCAATGTCGTTCGGGTCAATGGCGCTAGGGCCGTGCTGATGTCGATCCTCAATGCGGGGTCGGCCTCGACGCTCGACATTATCGCCGGCGTCAAGGCGCGGCTACCCAGGATCGAGGCGGGAATACCGCCCGGACTTGACCTCCACATGGTCGGAGACCAATCGCCATTCATCCGGGCCGCCGTCTCCGGGGTGGTCCGCGAAGGCACCATTGCGGCGGCGTTGACCGGTTTGATGATCCTGCTATTCCTCGGAAGCTGGCGCTCGACCACCATCATCATGATCGAGATCCCGCTCGCGATTTTGTTTTCGCTCACCGCGCTGTCCTGGCTGGGCGAAACGATCAATGTGATGACCCTCGGCGGGCTTGCGCTTGCCGTTGGAATCTTGGTCGACGACGGCACCGTTACGCTCGAGAACATCAACTGGCATCTGGAGCAGGGTAAGGCACTGGAGCCGGCTATCCTGGATGGTGCCCAGCAGATCGTCGTTCCGGCCTTCGTCACACTGGTTTGCATCTGCATCGTGTTCGCACCGATGTTCCAGCTTGGCGGCGTGGCGGGCTATCTGTTCCGGCCGATGGCGGAAGCTGTCATTTTTGCCCTCATCGGGTCTTTCCTGCTGTCCCGCACCCTGGTTCCGACCTTGGCCAGGTACTTGATAGGGGTGCCGCATCTGGATCACGGCGCGGCAGGTCCGGCCGCTTCATCGCGAAATCCACTGAAGCGCTTCCAGCTCGGTTTCGAGCATTATTTTGGGCGTACCCGTGACCGCTACCACAGACTTCTCTCGAGCATTCTCGGGCGTCCGAAGTTGTTTGTCGCTGGATTTTTGGTCTGTACCGTGTCGTCGTTCGTCCTGGTGCCATTTCTCGGGCAGAACTTCTTTCCGTCGGTCGATGCCGGACAAATTCTGATCCACGTGCGTTCCCAGACCGGAACGAGAATCGAGGAAACTGCGCGGCTGTGTGATGAAATCGAGCAGAAAATTCGCCGGACGATTCCGCCGGATCAGCTTGCAAGCGTAGTGACCAATATCGGATTGCCCATTAGCGGCATCAACGTCGCCTACAGCAACACGGGTACGATCGGTCCATCGGATGCGGATATTCTCGTTTCACTCCACGAGAACCATTCGCCGACGGCGGCTTACGTCAAGCAGCTGCGGACGCTGCTGCCGCAGACATTCCCCGGCACAACTTTCGCATTTCTGCCGGCCGACATCGTTACGCAGATTCTCAATTTCGGCCTGCCGGCACCAATCGATCTGCAAGTGATCGGAGCGAAGCAGGAAGCCAATTACGCTTATGCAACCGATCTCCTCAAGCGAATCCGCAAGGTACCCGGGATTGCCGACCTGCGCATCCAGCAGACCTACAGCTATCCGCAAATCAATGTTGCGGTCGATCGGACACTCGCGGACGAGGTTGGTGTGAGCCAGCGTGACGTCGCCGACAGCCTTCTCGTTACGCTGTCCGGCAGCGGTCAGGTGAAGCCGAATTTCTGGCTCAATACCAAGAACGGCGTGTCCTACCCAATCGTGGCGCAGCTGCCGCAGTACCGGATCGACACCATATCCGATCTCGCCAATGTTCCGATCACGTCCAAAGAATCCGGAACGCAGCAATATCTCGGCGGACTGGCCAACTTCTCCATCGGTCCAAGTGCGGGAATCGTATCGCATTACGACGCGCAGCCGGTGATCGATATCTATGGCGCCAGACAGGGTCGGGATCTTGGCGCCATCGCTTCCGACATCCGCCGGATTATCGACGAGACCAAAAAGGACGTTCCGCCCGGCTCATATGTGGCGCTGCGCGGGCAAGTCCAGACGATGACGCGCGCCTATGACCAGCTCTATCTCGGCCTGGCCGGCGCGATCGTGCTGATCTATCTGGTGATCACGGTCAACTTCCAATCCTGGCTCGATCCGTTCATTATCATCTCGGCATTGCCCGGAGCGCTCGCCGGCATTGTCTGGATGCTGTTCATTACCGAGACGACGTTGTCGGTGCCGGCTCTGACGGGAGCCCTGATGTGCATGGGCATTGCCACAGCCAACAGCGTCTTGCTCGTCAGCTTTGCGCGCGAAAAGCTCGAGGAAGGTTTGGACGCCGCCGCCGCGGCGCTTGAAGCCGGGTTCACCCGGCTTCGACCGGTGATGATGACCGCCCTCGCGATGGTCTTCGGCATGATGCCGATGGCACTCGCGATGGGCGACGGCGGTGAGCAGAATGCTCCGCTCGGGCGAGCGGTCATCGGCGGGCTGCTGGTTGCAACAGTATCTACGCTGTTCTTCGTTCCCACAGTTTTCAGCCTTTTGCATCGCCGCCATAGTCGCGCCCCCCAGAAGAGATCGGGTTCCGAACCGATGGCGGAATCTGCCACGTGAACCAGGAGAATCGATGTGTCGGAACACGAAGACAAGGCGCCAGAAGTTACGCCGGCGAAACGGCAGCCACGCAGGCCGCGCTTGCTGAGCGTGAGCGCCGTCGCGCTTGTGATGGCGGTTGCCGTTGAGGGAATATGGCATCGTCAGTCGCAAGAGAACGCGGTTGCTGCATGGACCGACGCCGCCGCGATTCCCACCGTTGACGTTGTTCATCCCAGCAAAGGTCCACTGGAACAGCAAGTCGTGCTGCCCGGTGAAATCCACGCCTGGTACGAGGCGCCGACTTACGCAAGGGTCAACGGCTATCTGAAAAACTGGTACTTCGACTTCGGCGCCCAGGTGAAGAAGGGTCAAGTGCTCGCCGATATCGACACGCCGGAAATCGACGCCCAGCTCGCCGCTGCCAAGGCCAAGCTCAAAGCGGCCCAAGCCACGGTCAAAGCTCGCGACGCGGAAGCACAATTTGCCAAGACGACGTATGAGCGTTGGCGGGACTCGCCGCGCGGCGTCGTTTCCGTCCAGGAACAGGAAGCTAAACAGGCGGAGTACGAAAACAACACGGCACGCCTCGACGTGGCCAAAGCCGCTATGGCTGTAGCCGAGGCCGATGTCGACCGGCTGGAATCGCTGGAAGATTTCAAGCAGGTGATCGCCCCGTTCGATGGCGTCGTCACGGCGCGCGAAACTGACATCGGTGCGCTCATCAATGCCGGCAGCGACGGCACCGCGCGGGAACTGTTTAGCGTTGCGGACATTCACAAGGTGCGCGTCTACGTCAAGGTGCCCCAGCGGCTGACCGCCAACGTTCACCGGGGTCTGACGGCCGAGCTCCGACTGCCGCAGTATCCGGGCAAGGTCTTTACCGCAAAGGCCACGACGACCTCACGTTCGGTCAACACGTCATCGCGAACCCTGCTGGTCGAGCTTGAAGCTGATAACCCGGATGGGCTGCTTCAGCCCGGTACGTATGTCGAAGCTCAGTTGAACCTTCCTAGCGATCCAAACACCCTGTTGATTCCGTCGAGCGCTATATTGTTCCGGCAACATGGCCTGGAAGCTGCTGTCGTTGACGACGACGACAAGGTGACACTGAAGCGGATCAGTTTGGGCCGGAATCGCGGCTCGCAGGTTGAAGTGACTGATGGTTTAACGCCGTCCGACCGGGTCGTCGACAGCCCGCCAGATTCGCTCGGATCCGACGACATCGTGCGCATTGCTTGCCGTCGCGCTCCAGGCAACCTGCCGAATAGGTCAGAAAAGAAAGTTCGGTGTACCGGGGCATCCTCGTAGGGCGCCAAACAACCCGGCATAGATGGGGCGGTTCTCCGGAATTAAGTCTGTTGGAGGAGGAATGGGACCGGGTTCTCGACATCAACCTCGAGGCGCATTTCTCAGCATGGAGTCATACTAGCCGGCGGCCGCGGTGGTTCTATCGTCAACGTTGGATCAATCAACAAGCCCGGATAGATTTTCGGCACACACCCGGCAGGCGGCGTGTTGGGCGATGCAAAATCGAAAGGTGGTGCATTCGGCCCGCCGGTTGCATCAAGGAGTCAGTCCCGGCGGCGGAGGTGGCCGCACATGCGGCGGGTCCTGGGCAAGACGTTTGACCGCCGCGACCACAGCAGGGTCCGGATGCCGGATCGACGGGATGACTTCATCCGGCGGCCAGCCGCCGCCGAGCGCCTTATAAAGCGCCACAAAACTGTCCCCGGCAAGCCGGACGACCTCGGCACGTTGCTGCTCCAGGGTGAATTGCTGCCGTTCGGCGTCCAGCACGTTGAGGAAGTCCGTGAGGCCGCGATCGTAACGCTCCGTCGCCACCCGGGTCGCCTGACGGGCGGCCTCGAGCGCAAGGTCGAGGCTGCGCACGCTTTGGCGGAAGGCCTGATAGGCGGAATTCGCCTCGTCCACCTGCTGGACCGCCGTGAGGATCGACATCTTGTAAACGGCTGCAAGTTCATGGGCCCGGTAGTCGGCGATCTCGATCTTGGCATCCAGCGCCCCGAAGTCCAGGATCGGAGCCTGCAGCGTCGGTCCGATCGAGGCGATCCAGGTGATGGGAATGGCCGAACCCGATTTCGGACCGGTCTGGGCGCCGGCGCCGCCAGTGATCGCCACACTCGGGAACAGGTCCGCCGTTCGGGCGTCGATATCGGCGACTGCAGCCGCGAGAAGGCGCTCGGCCTCCCGGATATCGGGACGGCGGCGCAGCAAATCGACGGGAGTTCCGGCCGGCGCGCGAGCCGGCAGGCGCGGCACCGCGCTGGGCCGTTGCAGGCGGCGGGCCATGTTTTCCGGATATTCGCCGACCAGAACGGCGATCGCGTAAGCGTTGGCGGCGATCTGTGCCTTGAGCGGTTCGACGTCCGCCTGCAAGGTTTCGACCTGACGCTTGGCAAGCAGCACATCCAGTTCATTGGTCAACCCACGGTCAAGGCGGGTCTGCGCGAGATCAAGCACCTTCCGCGACGCTTCGATGTTGCGGTAGAGGATTTGCAGACGGTCCTGGCGCGCGCGAAGGTCGAAATAAAGGCGGCTGACGTCGGCTGCTATCACCACATAGACCCAGTCGCGCGCCTCCTTCAGTGCCTCGGCCGTATAGACTTGCGCCTCGATACGGCTCGCGATCTTGCCGAAGATGTCGATTTCCCACTCCGCATCGAGACCGCCAGCGCCGCTGATCTTCTTGAGGCCGGTGTTGTTTTCGCCGTCGCGCACGGGTTGCGCGACCCGCCCCCTGGTTTCGTCGGTGCCCGTGCCGGTGCCGCCGCCGACACCGCCATTGACCTCCGGAAGCTGCTGCGCGCCGAGCACAACCAGTTGCAGCCGCGCCTGCTGCAAGCGATCGAGCGCGATCTTGAGGTCGAGATTATTCTGGATCGCAAGATCGACCAGTTCGTTGAGCTGATGATCGTGAAGCGTCCGCCACCATTGCCACAGCTCGGGGCTGGCGCCGCCTGACGGCAGCCGCTCTCCCGTCGAGGCGGTCACGAAGCTGACAGGAAGTGCTGCATCGGGCGTGAAGTACTCCGGGCCGAGCGCACAGCCCGCTGACGCCACGGAGAATACCATCGCACACGCGAGATTTCGTGCGCATACTTCCAGAGAACCGCATCTCACTCGCCCGATCGACACCCAATCCATTGGATAAGGTCCATCTGATAAGCGCATCGGTGGGAGTCGGTAAAGCACTATCAGGTTTGTCTGTTGGGGGAGAGGGTATTTCGGCCACACTCCAGAGCTTTCCAATCATCGGAAAATCGACCAAAGACCCCGTCGGAATACCGAAGGTCGCAGGAATCTGCTGATCGGGCGAGTGCTCGACGTTTCGTCGCGAGGGCGATACGGAGGCGCCAAAATGGACTATCTGGCCGCGCTGAGTATGCTCTTGCGAGCGTAGGTAGCTTTTCGAAAGCTGCAATTGCCACTAACACCAAGACATTGACCGTCTTGCGTGCGATCGCCGGCCTTGAAGAGGATCTTGGTGTTAGCCTGTTTCATCGCACCACGCGCCGCGCGCATCAAATACAGTAAGGGGCAGCTTAAGCTGTTTGCCGGCGACGAATACATTGTATATGCGCTACCCAGCAATCCTTATGCCGCCGGTACGGGCTTTAATGATATCTCGGGAGACTTTGCCTGCGCTGGTTGCGCTGCGATCAACAACACCAAATCAACAACGCGGTTTTCAACGCCGGCAACAAGCAATTCCATGTATTCTGGACCGGTGTGAAATACGCCGTCACTGACCACTTGGATGTAATTGGCGCTTATTATTATTACGATCAGCCGGTCTACGGCATACCCGCCAATTTCACCCCCGCCGGGGCTGCAACGCCGACGAATTGTCACGGGTCATTCGACGCGGTTTCCTTCGTGGTTGATTGGCAGTTTGCCAAGAAGTTTGATACCTACGCCGGCTTCATGTTCTCGCAGGTGAACGGTGGGTGGCTTAGAGAATGGCTACCTCAATCGCAGCAACATCGATCCAACGGTTGGGCTGCGCTTCCGCTTCTGAGAAAAACAACAGGCGACGTGGAATTCACTCCTTATTGAATGTAATCGGCAGGGAGAAGGCAGGATTGCTGGTAAGCTCATTGCGCCATACGACACGTCCTCGCGGATTTAATGCTGGCGCCGAACTCGATGATCATTGCTTGCTAGGAGCTGATCGTACAAACGGTCGATCTCGCGCGCCTGATCGGGCGTGACATCTTCCTCATGCAACGCTCTCAGCTCCCGTTCGGTCGGCTGGTAGTTGAGGCCATTGCAAATCGGCCATGGTCCCTTGTGAAGTGGCGGGGCGCCTTCTGCGTTGGCTGCGTCGAGCGCAGCCGCCCTCGCGGGATGCACAGGCGGATGGGTTTCATGCGCAAGCACGTGTGACGGAAGGGCAAAGGCGATGAGAAGGTATGCGCCGAAGACGGCAGCGCTGAAACCTAGCGTCGGAACTTTGCGCGATGGCGCTGCCACGACGCCAAGAAATGAATGCGGATGCATTGTGGTCTCTACAGGTGGTTGTCTTAGTGTGAGACGCGTTGGGGACGCGTCCTATTCCAACGTCGCATAAGATTCTCGATCAACGAGCCGCGAATCTTGAAAGTACTGTGATTGCAACGGCAAAGGGCTGCCAAACGGCTTGATCACGCGACCGTTAACACCCGCGGGCGGGCAGCCTATTTGATTTCCAGATTTTGATAGTAGGCTTTTGCAGCCACGCTTTCGATGCGTTCTGTTGGATCGGTGGTGGAACTGCGGAATCACCTCTGATCGGATGGTCTGGTTGGTCTATTGGAGCGATACAAGTCGAAACCTTACTGCTAGTGCAGTTATTCGTACGGCCCGGGCTTCCGAACTGCTCGTAAGATTGGGCATGCCCACGAAACTCACCGAGGTCGCCTCTGGGGGTGGCTTCCCGGGGGGGCCGGTCAGTGCGGTTGTGCTTGGTCTCTTTAACATCGAATTTAGTGGGCAACGGCGGACTGCGTATCTACGTCAGGACTGTGCCGATATGCGGCATTTCCTTCCTGGGATTTGGGCCCCAGCATCCCCAAGCTGGGGCCGGTTTTTGGCCTGAAGCGTCGTACTCAAAGCAATCTTAGGCTATGCGTTTCCCGTGCAAGAGCAGAACGGTCAGGCCGATCAGCAAGCCTCGTCGCTCAAGATGGTTACAGGATCCCGATATCCTCAAAGCGACTCACAATATCGAGTTGGCTATTAGGAAGTAAACAAACACGAATGAAGTCGGTCGGTGCACGATCGTCGGGTCTCACGCAGTTACCTTGGCGATGAAATTGCTGACGATTTTCGATGTCTCCGCGACGATAAGCGAGAGCAATCCACTTGCCGTCTGCCATCTCCGCCCCTCGGGCAAGTACTGAGAAAAAGCCCGACGCCGTCAGGGTACAACAAGGCGCCGGGATGAGTGTTTCCAATCAGGAGCACGAACGCGGTCTCCAATGCCGAAACAAAACCGCGCCTATTATTGCGAAAAAGTTTCCCGATGTGATGGCCAAACTGACCCCTAGCGAGGCCGCGTCCAGAATTGATCCGAATATTTGCGCGCGTCTCGGTCGTTGGGCGGAACGCAATACCCTTAGGCCAGTCCGAGCCCCGCTTCCGCCAGCAGCCGTGGCGCCGCCAATGCGTCACTGATTTGCTTAAAAGTCCATCCCCATCCGGAGCGGCTTACTATCTGTCCGCCTTTGTGCTTCGGTTGGAGGCCAAGCGGTCTATGCGTCTACATTAAGAATAGGACGAATGAATGCGGCAGATTCCGTTGGGAGCCAGAGGAACATCGGCACTGCGGGTGGAGCCCGAACATCTTGCCAACCGATTCAAGGACGCCATCTTGCCGCAAGTGCTTGCGACGCCCGTGATGATTCTGATCATGGAAAATGCCGCGCTCAATGCAATCAGACCGTTCCTGGACGCCGGCGAAAGCGCGGTTGGCACTGCCGTAGACGTAAGGCACTTCGCTGCCACGCCCGTGGGCCACGAGGTGCGGGCGACGGCCGAGGTAGTCAAAGTCGAGGGAAAACGAGTTGATTTCAAAGTGTCAGCAAGCGACGGCAATGAGGAGATCGGCAGCGGAACCCACCAGAGAATTGTGATCGATCTTCGTTCGTTCAACGAGCGCCTTGCCGAAAAGAGCCGGTAGGAACGGTCGGCTGACGTTGCGACCAGCTCTTGACACAAGGCGTGCGCCAACCCGCGAGGTCAATTACCCGATTGTCAATGGAAGGGTGACTACTAAAGGTAACGCACCTTATCCCAAGCGCGTTAGCGGCTACTGCGCCGCAGCCAATATAGCGCTGCGTTACAGTTTATGCGAGGCTATGACTAGCTTCGATTGGCCGTAGCCGATCTAACTCAAAAATAGGACTACACTTGCAGGATATTCTAAATGACATCTGGCGCGAGCTCTCGGAGCGACGTGATCGGGGTGTTTTGCCGGACTATATCGCGCCCTTAGCCAAAGTAGACCCGAAGAAATTTGGGATTGCCGTTGTCTTGAACGACGGCCCGGTGACGACTGCGGGAAATGCCGATGAAGCATTTTCGGTGCAGAGCATATCAAAGGTGTTTGCGCTCACGTTGGCGCTCGGAAAAGTAGGAGATTCGCTATGGGGACGAGTGGGACGCGAGCCGTCAGGAAATCGTTTTAACTCGATCGTTCAATTGGAGCTTGAAAACGGCGTCCCTCGAAATCCGTTCATCAACGCCGGCGCAATCGTCGTTTGCGACGTTCTACTCGCGTGCCATCAACCCAAAGAAGTCATTGGAGAAACGTTGAGGTTCGTTCGTTTCCTGGCCGGTGACGGAGATATTGCCATCGATCCGGTCATTGCGTCGGCGGAGAAAGCCACCGGCTACAAAAATGCGGCGCTGGCGCACTTTATGATGTCGTACGGGAATTTGACTCATCCGCCGGACCTTGCCTTGGGTGTATACTTTCATCATTGCGCGATCGCGATGAGCTGCCGCCAACTCGCGCTCGCGGGCCGCTATCTCGCTCACGACGGACGGAATCCTTTCACCAATCATTCTATTATCTCGGCCGAGCGCGCCAGACGGGTGAACGCTCTGATGCTGACTTGCGGTCACTACGACGAATCGGGTGATTTTGCTTTTCGGGTCGGCATCCCGGGCAAGAGCGGCGTGGGAGGAGGCATATTGGCGATCGTTCCCGGCGTTGCTTCAATCGCCGTGTGGTCACCCGGCTTGAACGAGCACGGAAATTCGAAGTTGGGATCGGTCGCGCTTCAAATGCTCGCGGAAAAAATGAACTGGTCGGTATTTAGATGAGAGCTCGACGTCGATACACAATGCAATAGGCGCAATAACGAGCTCAAACATCGAACTGACCTTACACATTCTGTACGCAGGCTAGGCTTAGTGGTCGTGGTGCGCCTACCGCTAATCCACAAGTCCGAGTCATCCCGCACGCGGCGGCTTGCCCAAAACAGAACGTCCCCGCTTACGCGGGGCAAGCGGGGCCACTGATGGCTGGCAGACCTGTGAAATCTCTAACCCCCATCAAACAAGGTACGGCCTGAAATAGCTTTCGTTTCGGTGTCCGGGAACGAAAACCGGCCCCGCCATGGAGGTAGCGAAGCCGGTTCGATCTCCGGGGAATGGGGGCTGGGGGCTCTGGAGATCGAAGCCCAGACTATCACATTGTGAAAATGTGGGGTGGTACCCGCTTCTTCTGCGAGTGTCCTAATCTACCTTCCCGAGTGTCCGGCGGCCTGGTACTGGCCCCTTTCCATCACCCGTTTGGGTGAACGGTCCCTTTTGATTTTAATGGCGGTCCCTTTTGGTTCTAGGGACGGTTGCGATAGATCAAGCGTCGATTCCACCTAGCGTTGGAATTCCTAGCGGATGACGCGCCATACCTGGCCATTGGTGATTTGGTACGCTTGGGTGATCGTGCTCTTAAGCGCGATCATCTTTATTGCGTTCGACTAAGGCCGCCTCAGTGGGCGCCTCTTTCATTGCAACCCCGACGGCGCGGCTAGCGTGCTGATCGGCCAGAGCCAAAAGCTTGAGCGAGGGATCTGCCGGTCCTAACCGGCCGGTTTTTCTTTGGGGTCATGCGCGTCGCCACGGTTTTCGTCCGTCTGCTTCGCATCTCCGGGTTTCTTTCCAGCCATGTTGCCAGGATTGAAATGATACTTGCCATCCGGATTTTCGCCCGGCTGCTTCGCGTTCGGGTTTTTGTTGTTATCGTCGGCCATAAGGAGTTCCTTCAGAAGGAGGAACAACATCCAACACCACCGCAGCCCCTTGGTTCCTATCGGCGTCTTGGTGGATTCGGCGAGTGGCCCTTTTCCAGGCCAACACTGCAGCCCATATTGATGATTGGGCCAATTCCCCGGGATTACAGTCCCCAAAGTGAATCTTGAGGCGTCCGCGGTTTGTATTTATTTTCGCACTTGGGACAAGATGCGAAAAGGACCGAGGCAATATCCAGCCCTTAGCCCGCCACCGAAGCCGCCGGCCGCGCTTCATCGGCCGCGACTCCCGAGGCCGCGGATGCTTCTCTTGCCTTCTGCTCGATCGCTTCCATCGCCGTCGCGAAGGTCTTCGTCATAGCGGACAAGCCAGGTACCTCCTCTAGCTCTTCAGCTGTTTGACCGAGAAACAGCGCTATCACGTGGGCCGATTTCGTCTTCCTCGTCAATCTGCGAACCGCATAGTGCAGTTTGGCGTTCGACGGCCGATCAGCATAGCAGTTGCAGACGAGCTCCGTTCCTGCGAGATCCAGCGAGAAGAACTTCGACACCGACAGGGCGTCGTATTGCTCCGCCGATGCACCGTAGCCCCGACGCCGAAGCAACTGCGCAAGCACGATTGCTGCCGCTTCATCGAGCTTGCTGAATCCCGGAATGCAAAGGATTGATCGCGGAGCCTGCCAGACGCGAGGAACCCTCGTCTCATCCTCGTTCGATTCAGCGTCCACAAGTGTCGCCAAAGGGGAATCGGTGTTGGAAGAAGGCGGTTCGACGACCTGCACGTCTTCGTGTGCGTCCAGGTCGTCGACAAGTTCGCGCACCGTAGCCGTTATGCGATCGAGCCGTTCGGCATCGAGATGCCCGAGCCGGCTGTCTGCTACTGCCAGCCCCAGACCGCCGGTCAGTATGGAGTCGTAGTAGTTCTCAAGGGGCGCGGTTTTGAGATACTCGCGGGCCTGTTCGGCAGCCTCGATCGGATCGCCGGCCAGCAGCCTTTGATAAACCAGCTGCGAGGGCGTCAATGCCGGCTGATCGCCCAGCATGATGTCGAGAAACTGCAACCGGTCGACGTGACGTCCGACAACCACAAGACAGATGGTAAGCGGCGTCGCGAGCACCAATCCGACGGGACCCCACAGCCAGGTCCAGAATGATGCCGCAACGATTATCGCGACGGGCGACAGGCCGGAGCTATGGCCGAAGATCACCGGCTCCAAGACCTGGCTTGCCAACAGCTCCAGGACGACGAACAGGATCACGGTCAGCAAAAGCATTTCCCAACCGGATCCCACGGCGGCAGCGAGTATGAGAGGAAATATCGCCGAGATGAACGCGCCGATGTAAGGCACGAACCGCAAGATCATCGCGACAAGCCCCCACAACGGAGCGGAGGGTACGCCGATCAACTGCAGACCGATGCCGATCGCCACGCCGAAGGCGGCGTTGAAGGCGATCTGCGTCAGAAAGAGCCGGCTCAATCTCTCGCCGGCTTCGTCCAGTGCCGCCGTCGTCCGTTGGATGTCGTCCGAGCCCGCCAGACGGACGAATCGATTCCTGAGGTCCTGACGCTGCATCAAGATGAAGATCACGAAGATGACGACGATGCCGGTCGTCGTGAGCGGCGATAGCAGAGGTGCGATGATGGCCACCAGAGTGTTCAAGGCGCCCGGGTCCGGCTGCCTGACCTCGACGGGGATCGGTTTGCTGTCTGACGGCTGCTGAAGAACAGTGGTGTTTGGTGGGCTACCTGCTTTCGTACTCTGAAGCTCGGTCTTGAGATCGTTTAGGACCTCCGATGCCCGCTGCAGCGTACCCGTACCCCCGCCCGTTATTCCGCGCAGGGTTTCGATCTTGCTTCGAAGTGTCTGCTCATAGCCCGGCAGCGCTTCCGCAAGTCTGCTCGCCTGCGTCACCATCAGGCCCCCGAGGCTGAAGATGATCGCAAAGCCCAGGATCACGACGGCCAGTACGGCGACAACGCGCGGCAGTCTGAGCGATTGCAGGCGGCTGACGAAGGGGGCAAGCACGAAGCTCAGGAGCACGGCGAGGGCGACCGGGACGAAGATTTCCCGGCCGAAGTACAGGCCGGCGATGATGAGCGCGGCCACGCCCATGTTGATCAAGGTCGTGCCTCGCGGCTGTGTCAGCTTGATCTGAGCCGGCGTTTCCATTCTGCTCTTCCGGCGGAGACCTAGGCGGAAGGTCGGCCTAGGCGCACCGTCAAGTAGCTTGAACCTTTCAGAACTCGCGATGTTCCAGCGGAGCGCACATGGGCGCCCCGTCCGATCTAGGCCGGCACCTGCGTGGCGTATCTGCGACAGTGTTCTAGATAGGCCACTTCGTGGCTCCCGATCAGCGAAACCACGGAAGACCAAAGCCAGGACGGCGCCTCCAGGGTCGAGGTGCGATTGCGTTCTAGTTCCTTGAACCAGCCTTTGCGGGTAGCTTCGTCCATCTGACGGGCATGGGCCTTTCCGACGACGCCGGCAAGAAAGCTTGCGGCCTTCATCGCGTCCTGAACGGTCAAACGCTCGATTTCGATCTTGAGATCCTGCGGCAACAACTCGCGGATGAAGACCGACCGCCTGTCCAGACGAGCAGCTACCATCCGCTTGCCCAGATGCGGCGACAGATGCATGGCACCTTCGACGACGCGTTCCGCCTGGTCCTTCGGCATCTTCTCGCGGGCAAACCGTGGAGCCGCGGCGGCGACGGCTTCCTTGACGTCCATCAGCGCCAGAGTGCGCTTCTTACGCTCCCCGATCCCGAGCAGAACCGCGAAGCGCAACAGTCCCAGAGAACTACAACCCTTCATCCAGTAGGCCGCGTCCTCCACCTCGATCGGGGCATCGTCGTCCCGGGATTTCAGCGACGTCGCCAGATGGCGCAGCGCAGCGGTCTGAAACATCTCGTCGATGGCAGAGCGTTCCGACTTGGACAGCGACCAGAATTTCGTGCCCCGCGGAATCGTCGGGTTCTGATCCTCGAGGCGCTCGTCGGCGAGCTTCTTCCACGATCGCGCCAGCGATTTCTTCATGACGAGCTGTATCGACTTGGGGGCGTCCTCGATCGCATCGGCGTCCTGCTGCAGGGCCGCCTGATAGCCTTCGATGACCTGCTCAAGGATTCGCGCGGTCGTCACGCCCGGCAGGTCCGAGCCGCGGGACGCTGTCGCCAACGACAAAGCAAGGCGGATGATGTCGTGTGCCGGGTTTCCGATCACGGTCTGATCCAGATCCCGGATCTGGATCGCGATGCGCCCGTCCGCGCCGGCCACCGGGCCGAGATTACCGGCGTGACAGTCGCCGCAAATCCAAACGGCCGGGCCTTCTGGAAGCCGACCGCGCTTTTGCGCTTCCAGCCATTCGTAGAATTTCACCGTGCTGCCGCGCACGTACGCATGGGCCGAGCGGGCCATCTTCAGCGATTGTTGAATCTTCAACGCAGCAGCCCGATCCGGAGGACGCTGCGGTTTGTTCGAAGCCATGTTCCTTGAGTCTCGATAAGGCAGGATCTATCGACGGGCCACGCACCCGACCGTGATCAACAAGGGAAAAGAAGCTGGAGTAGCGGCGGCCCTGACCGAGGCCGCGGAGATGACGCGCCGCAGTCCCTAAGGTTCCACCATGCTCGCCCCCTTGCACATTGGG